>Ga0189278_10095_pt1 | contig 112418 bp, 105 predicted proteins | sample N26A9minimetaG_FD_130326 | JGI IMG/M metagenome (GOLD analysis project Ga0189278, IMG submission 130326) | Marine microbial communities from the Costa Rica Dome - N26 A9 mini metaG | ecosystem: Environmental > Aquatic > Marine > Oceanic > Photic zone | place: Costa Rica: the Eastern Pacific...
AGAAATGGGCAATTTTGGCGAAACCCCTGCGGGGCGCGGCGGATTTTGCCTCTGCCATCCCGGATGTTCGCTTCCAATGATCACATTGCTGCGCTCTCATCAGGGCGCCAGCGGCAAAATCCGTCTCGCGCGGGTGGCCGACAATGAATGTCAACACGACCTAGTGCATCTTCCAAGGCAGCGAATGCAACCTTGCAAAGCCAGGGTATCGGCCGAACGCAGACGCAGTTTACCCTCAACCATATGAATAACATGACATTTCATGAGGCTGACAATGATCCACTGCGTTCATATGTCGCCCTCCAAGGGGCCCGGAATCGACAGGATAGATGGGCGCCTCGGGGTCTAGATCGAAGACCTTGCGCAGCCGACAGGTTTGGTGGCAGGAAGGGCCGCATGACGCCTACCGATATCATGATCCCCGCCTGGATCGACGGCACGCTGACGCCCGTCGAAAAACTGGCAGCGCACCAGCGCGGGCTGCGCCACCTGGCGGTTTCGGTCTTTGTCATGCGGGCCGGAAAGATACTGATCCAGCAGCGGGCGCTTGGCAAATACCATACGCCGGGGCTCTGGGCGAACACCTGCTGCACGCATCCCGAATGGGGAGAGGCAGCGCAGGCCTGCGCCAACCGCCGCCTGGATGAGGAACTGGGCATCACGGGGCTCGACCTGGACCATCGCGGGCAGGTCGAATACCGCGCCGAGGTGGGCAACGGATTGATCGAACATGAACTGGTCGAGGTCTTCCTTGCCGAGGCCCCCGCCGATCTGCCCCTTGCCCCGAACCCCGCCGAGGTGATGGCGACCCGCTGGATCACCCCCGCCGCGCTGGCGGCAGAGATCGCGGCAACGCCCGCCCTCTTCACGCCCTGGCTGCGCATCTACCTGGAACAGCACAGCAGCATGATCTTCGACTGAGGCGCTATCCCGAGCCAATCTGCCCTGCCGGTGCCCAGGCGGGCGCGTCGGAGGTGAATTCATGATAGCTGATCCGCAGACCCGGATCACCGTCCAGACATTGCGCGTTGATCGGAAAAGCCTCGTCCGGTGACAAGGGCTCGCCCAGTGACGTGCCGCAACCCTTGCAGAAGGACCGCATATAGGTGCTGCCCGGTGGGGGTGCGATGGTCTCGATCATCTCCCGGCCCTGCGCCAGCCTGAACTGGTCCCGCCCGACAAAAACCACCGTCGATGTGCCCAGCTTGCGGCAGCGCGAGCAGTGACAACTGCCCATGCTCTTTGGCGTTCCCGCGATGACAAATGCCACTGCACCACAAAGGCAGCTTCCCTTGATTTCCATGATCCGTTCCATTTCCTGTTTGAGTATGGCGCGGATATATCTGCACCATGCTGACAGCGTGGTGGCAGCATCATGTCACCATGATACCAGCAGTCCGAAGGAGACTCAGATGCGACGCGGCGACCGATTGTTCGAGATCATCGAAATCCTGCGCCGCGCCCGTGGCCCGATCCCTGCAAGCCGCATCGCCGCCGAGTTGGAGGTCTCACAGCGCACGGTCTACCGCGACATTGCCGCCCTGATGGCGCAGCGCGTTCCGATCCTGGGTGAGGCAGGCGTGGGTTATATCCTTGAAAGCGGATTCCACATGCCGCCACTGATGCTGAAAGCGGAAGAGATCGAAGCCGCCGTTCTGGGCGCACAATGGGTGAAAACCCGCGGAGAGCCGGAACTTGCCCGCGCCGCCGAGGCCCTGCTCGCCCGGTTGGAAGCGGTTGCGCCCCCTGCCACGCAGGCCCTGTTCTATCAGCCAGCAACCAGCGTGGCCCCCGTGGCCTCGCCGACAGAGAGGTTGGCGGCCTCTGCAATCCGCCAGGCCATCCGCGAGCGATCAAAGATCAGGCTGACCTATGTGGATGAAAACGGCATCAGGACCGACCGCATCATCTGGCCGATCCTTCTGGGATATCGGGACGCAGGCCGGATCATCGCAGCCTGGTGCGAGCTTCGGCAATCCTTTCGCTACTTCCGTACCGAACGGATCGAAAGCGCCGAGGTGCTGGAAGCCAGGATTCCGCGCCGCATGGACCACCTGCGCGGCGACTGGAAAACCGCGATGGACACGGAACGCGCCCGCTTCAAGGCTCTGTAAGGGTGTTTAGACACTGGTTCAGTCACTGTATTTATCTTTCGGCAGGGCCCCGGCATCCGCTTGTTCGATTACTTACCAGCCGGAATATTGCGCCGGACATGGGCCAGGAAGGCTGACGCTGTGGGTGACAGCGACCTTCCGGGCTGATGCACAAGTCCGATCCGCCGTCTGGCCCCGAAATCGGAAATCCCTCGCCGCACCAGCCGCTCCATCGGCAGGACCGGCAGCGTCAGGGTGGGCAGCAATATGATACCGAGGTTCACCGCCACCAGCGCCCCCGCAGTGGCAAGGTGGGCCACTTCGAACCGCGGCGACACCACCTTGTCGATGCGCTGGCAGGCACCGTCGAACAATTCGCGCACGCTGGTGCCGCGTTCCATGGCGATCAGCGGCATTTCAACCAATTCCGCCATGTCATAGATGCGATCCTGTTCCAGCGGCCCGCCCGGTGCGCCGACAGCCACAAATGTATCGTCCATCAGGGGATGAAACGTCAGCCGCATCCGCGCCGACACGGTGCCCGCCGTGAACCCGATGTCCGCGCGCCCGGTCTCTATCGCCTCCACCACGCTGCCGGAGAGCGCGTCAATGATACGCAGGTCGATGTCCGGATGCGCCCGGGAGAAACTGGCAAGCAGATCCGGCAAGAGGCCCGCGGTCACCGATGGCAACCCCGCGATGGTCAGCCGCCCGTTGCTGGCGGACAGATGCGCATCGAATTCGGCCATCACATCCGTTGATGTGTTGACCATCCGCTCTGCCAGTTTGGCAAAGGCCAGCCCGGAGGTGGTGGGCGTGACATTGCGTGTGTCGCGGTCGAACAGACGCGCGCCCAGCCGGGCCTCCAGCGCGGCGATCTGCCGGGACAGCGCCGAGGCCGACATGCCCAGAACTTCGGAGGCCGCGCGAAACGTCCCGCTTTCACTGACGACAAGGGCGGCCTGGAAATCCGCGAGAGAGGGAGTGTTGCGTTTCATGCATCAATTATCAACAATATCTCACTTTTCACAATAGATGACTTGAGGCACCTTTCAGCAGCGCGCCATGCGGTGCAAAATGGGAGGAAACCATGAAACATTTCGTTCACGCCCTTTTGGGTGCAACCATGCTTGCCGGACCATTGTCCGCACAAAACACCGACCTGCTGATCGGATCGACCTCGGCCTCGTCCAGCCACTATGGCTATTTTGTTGCGGTGGGCCAGCTGATCAATGAAAACGCCGAAGGCCTGCGTGCATCGGTGGTCGAGACGGGTGCCACAATGGACAACATCCGGCGGATGGAGCGGGGGCAGGTCGATCTTGGGCTGGTCACCACAAACGTCGCCCAGCACGCTGTTGCAGGCAGCAATGAATTCGAAGGCAAGCAGCAGGACCTGATGCTGCTCTGGGTCTATACCGGCGCGCCGCAGAACGTGGTCATGCGGGCGGATGCTGGTGTTGCGGAACTGTCCGACCTTGCCGGTGTCCGCTTCAATCCGGGCATCAAGGGATCGGCAACTGAATCCACCACCGAAGCTGTTTTCAACACCCTGGGGCTGACGGCGGATTACGTGCGCGGTTCGACAACGGATGTGGTCGACATGATCAAGGACAACCGGGTCGCGGGATATGTGAAATCCGGGTCGGGCAACAAGCTGGACGGATCGACAATGGACATCGCCACATCGACCGAGATTGCCATTCTGGGCCTGACGCCGGAGCAGTCGGACAAGCTCAGGGCCGAGATGCCTGATATCTCCGTCGTCGACATTCCCGAGGGTGCGGCAGATGGCGTGCCCGCCTATACGACCTGGAGCTTTGGCGTCGGCGTTGCAGCGCCTTCCTCGATGGACGAGGAAACCGCCTATCAGATCGTCAAATCCGTGATGGAGGATACCGAAGCGCAGGCCAATGCGATGGCCAGCCTGAAGGGCGAGAAACTGGCCGACATCACGCTGCAGTTCGGAACGATCCCGCTGCACCCCGGTGCCGCGCGCTGGTTCAAAGAGCAGGGCATCGACCTGCCCGCCAAGCTGAAACCGGCAGAGTAAGGCGCTTTCCATGACACTCCAGCGTGTGCAGCGGGGTCTGGCGATCTTCGTCGGTCTCTTCGTCCTCTACACAGCGGCAACCGGCCCTTTCGAGGGACTGATCCAGAGGGCCTTGTTCCTTGCGCTGGTGACCTGTCTGGGCTTTGCGCTGTTTCCGCTGGGTGCCGGGAAATCCTGGCGTCCGGCGGGGCTTGCCGTCGATCTCGCGCTTTGTGCGGTATCGGTGGCGGCCTGTGCCTATGTCGTGGTGAACTACGACACGATCATGACGACCCTTCCCTGGGCCACGGCCCTGGACAAGGCGCTGACCGTCGGTCTGGTACTGGCCGTGCTGGAGCTGGGCCGGCGCACCGTCGGGATCATCTTTCCGATCCTGGTGCTGCTTGGGCTGGGCTATGCCCTGTTCGGGAACCTCCTGCCGGGGCCGCTGCGCCATCGCGGTTTCGATACGGCCTTTGTGACAGAGACGATTTTCCTGGGTGATCTGGGCATCTGGGGCATGCTGACGGGTGTCGCCGCGACGGTGATCGCGGCCTTCGTCCTTTTTGGCGCGCTGCTGCTGCACACGGGCGGCGGGCAGGCGTTCATGGATCTGGCCATGCGTTTGGGCGGTCGCCAGCCCGGCGGTGCCGCCAAGATTGCGACCATCGCCAGCGGCTTGTTCGGGATGATCTCCGGCTCTGCCGTGGCCAATGTGGCGACCACCGGCAACTTCACCATTCCGATGATGATCCGCCTCGGCTATCCACGCCCCTTCGCGGCAGCGGTCGAGGCTGTTGCCTCCACCGGCGGACAGATCGCACCGCCGATCATGGGCGCCGCGGCCTTTGTCATGGCCGAAATCCTCGGCGTACCCTATTTGACCATCATCGTCGCCGCGATCCTGCCCGCAGTGCTGTTCTATCTGTCGGTCTTCATGACCGTGCATTTCGTGGCGCTGCGGCGCGGGCTGGCCATCGTGCCGGAGGATGAAATGCCCGCATGGGGGAGCATCCTCGCCCCGCGCCGCGTGCTGCCGATCCTCTGTGCGCTTGGCGGGCTTGGCATCGGCATCTGGATGGGGCGTTCGATCTCGACCTCAGCCTTTTACGGCATCATCGGATTGCTGATCGCCTTTTTCGGGACGGAAACCGGGCGGCTCAGCCTGCGCGAGATGGCGGGCAAACTGCTGAACGGGCTGGAGGACGCAGGCAAGGGTCTTGTCATCATCGGCGTCTTGCTGGCCGGCGCGCAGGTACTGGTGTCGATGATCAACCTGACCGGGATCGGGGTCACCCTGTCGTCACTGATTGTCAGCATGGCCGGAGATTCCATGGTGCTGGTCGCGCTGATCGTGGGCGCGGTCTGCCTGATCATGGGCATGGGGCTGCCCACGACCGCCGCTTACGTCCTGGTCGCGGCAGTGCTGGCACCGGCGATGACGGCGGTGGGGGTGGACCCGCTGGCGGCACATCTCTTTGTGTTCTATTTCGCGACCATATCCGTCATTACACCGCCCGTTTGTGTCGCGGTCTTTGTCGGCGCGGGGATCGCCGGGACCAACTGGCTGCCCGCAGCGGGAGAGGCTGTCAGGCTGGGTGCCGTCACCTATATCGTGCCCTTCCTGCTGCTGCTTTATCCCGGGATGCTGCTGGGTGGCAGCGCGCTGGACATACTCGAAGCCGGGGCTGCCGGGCTGGTATTGGTGCTTGCGGTCCCGGCCCTGCTGTCAGGGGCCAGGCTGTACGGCCGCAAGCCGGTCGATGTCGCGATCTACGCCGTGGTCATCGCACTGGCGATCTATCCGCAGCCGGTGACCCCATTCCTGGCGCTTGCGAGCCTTGTCGCGGCACATTTCACGGGCCGCGTCCAACGGAGGGCACTGGCATGAGTGTCTTGCGCATCGGGGCGGGTGCCGGTTTTCAGGGTGACCGCATCGCGCCTGCCATCGCGCTGGCCGAACGGGGACAGCTGGACTACCTGGTGTTCGAATGTCTGGGGGAGCGTACCATCGCCCTTGCCCAACAGGCCCGCAGCCTCGATCCGTCACAGGGCTACGATCCTTTGCTTGAGCGGCGCATGCGGGCGGTGCTGCCCGCCTGTGTGCGGAGCGGCACGCGGATTGTCACGAACATGGGGGCAGCGAACCCGCGCGCTGCCGCCGAAAAAACCCGGGCCGTCGCGCGGGAGCTTGGGTTGACCGGGCTCAAGGTCGCAGCCGTGACAGGCGACGACGTGGTGGACCGGATCGGCGATTTCATTCTGGATGAAACCGGCACAACCGCGTCAGCGCTTGGCGACCGGCTGGTCTCGGCCAATGCCTATATCGGTATCGACGGCCTTGTCGCCGCGTTGAACGCGGGCGCCGATGTGGTCATTTGCGGGCGCGCCTCTGACCCGTCGCTGTTTCTGGCCCCTCTGGTCCACGAATTCGGCTGGGCCCGCGACGACTGGACCCGCCTGGGCCGTGGCATCCTTGTCGGGCATCTGCTGGAATGCGCGGCACAGATCACCGGCGGCTATTTTGCCGACCCCGGTGTGAAAGACGTGCCTGATCTGGCAAATATCGGGCATCCGCTGGCCGAGGTGGACCGTGACGGCAATGCCATCATCACCAAGCTGGACGGCAGCGGAGGCTGCGTCAGCCGGGCCACCTGCATCGAACAGATGCTTTACGAAATCCACGATCCCGCGCGCTATCTGCAACCCGATGTGGTTGCGGATTTCTCAGGCGTGCAGTTCAGGGAGATCGGCACAGACCGTGTCGCCGTGACCGGCGCATCCGGCACCCCCGCCACCGGGTTGCTGAAAGTTTCGGTCGGATACCGCGATGGCTGGCTCGGCGAAGGCCAGATTAGCTATGCCGGGGCAAATTGCCTGGCCCGGGGACAACTTGCCATCGACCTGGTGCGGGACCGGTTGGCGCATATCTCCGGCGCACTGCTGGAACAGCGTGGCGATCTGATCGGCGTGAACTCAGTCCTCCCAACAACTTCTGCCAGCGCCTGCCCCGCCGAAGTACGCATGCGCTATGCCGCACGCTGCCCTGATGCACAGACCGCCCGCGCTGTCGGGGAGGAAGTGGAAGGGCTCTACCTTGCCGGTCCGGCGGGCGGAGGTGGCGTCACCAAGGGCATACGCGAGGTGCTTGCCATCGCCTCGACCCTGATGCCTGCAGACCGTGTTGCCGTGACCTTTGATATGCAAGAGGTACAGCATGAGACTGCATGACATCGCCCACGCCCGGACCGGCGACAAGGGCGACATCTCCAACATATCGGTCATTGCCTATGACGCGGCGCATTGGCCCCTGATCCGGGATGCCGTGACACCGGAACGGGTTGCGGCGCATTTCGGGACTTTCGATGCGGGGAATGTCACCCGTTATGACCTGCCACAGCTACAGGCCCTCAACTTCGTGATCCGGGGCGCCCTGACCGGCGGTGTCACACGCTCGCTCGCGCTTGACGCCCATGGCAAGTGCCTGGCCTCCGTCCTGCTGGAGATGCCGATTTGAAAGACAGCCTTCGCTGAGAGGCTTCGTAGGCGACGACCTCCCGCTGCAGCGGCTCAGGGGCGGCCCGCCGGTTGCTGCTCCAGCACAAAATCATGCTCCACCCGCCAGAACCAGCCATCGCCTTGCGCTTCTGCGATTTCCGATGGGCTGTCGATTTTCTCGAACCTGGCCATCAGGCTTTCCTTGACGCCAAAAACCGCATCCGACCGGATATAGGGATCGTCGGGGTCAAAGATATGCGTCGTCAGAGTCTCGAACCCCTGGGCGGTCAGGATGTAGTGCAGATGCGCGGGGCGATAGGGGTGGCGGCCCAGCTGGGCAAGCAGTTGACCAACCGGACCGTCATCGGGAATGGCATAGTATTTCGGGCGCACAGCCCAGAACCTGTAGCTGCCGTCGGCCCCCGTCCGGAACCTTCCCCGCAGGTTGAAGTCGGGCTGAAGGCCCTTTTGCTGAACGTCATAGAACCCCTCGTCATTGGCCTGCCAGACATCCAGCTCGGCCCCGGCGATCGGCGCGCCCGTCAGGTCGCGCACCGTGCCCCTGACCTCCATCGGCTCGCCCTTGCCATCCAGGCAGATGTTCGCGCCCATTTCCATGACCGGCGCATCATCGACATGAAACGGGCCTAACACGGTGGATTCGCTGGCCCCGCTGGCCTTGCGGTTGTTGATGGCATCCACCAGCATCGACACGCCGAGAACGTCGGACAACAGGATGTATTCCTGCCGCCAATCGCTGCACATCTGGCCTGTTTTGGTCAGAAACTGGATGGCCTGAAACCATTCTTCCTCGCTTGGCTCGATCTCCTTGACGGCGGCGTGCAGATGGCGGGTCAGCACCGCCATCACTTCGCCCAGTCTGGCGTCTTTGGCCTTGGCATTACGGGCAATCACGACCTCTGCCGATTGGTCTTCGGAAAAATAGCCGCTTTCTGTCACTGTCTCTGTCATGTTTCCACTTTCGTTCAGATGGGCCGAGGGCGGGTTCCGTTCACCGCCGCCCGCAGCAATGCGGTAATGTCCCCGGCGTCAAACGCGCGTGGATTCGAATATGTGTTGCGTGTGGCGATATCCGCCGCGCGGGGCAGATCCTTTTCCGTGAATCCCAGATCGGACAGGGCCAGCGGCGCGCCTGCCGCCTTGGCAAAATCCCAAAGGCCGCCGCCCAGATCCTCGCCAAAAAGCGCTGTCGCCGGGGCAAGCTGCGCACGGGCCGCCGCTGCGTTGAACCCCGCCGTATGGGACAACAGGATTGCATGGGTCTGCGCATGGGGCAGGTCAAAGGAACCGCCCAGAACATGGCAAAGCTTGTGATGCAGGCCCATCTCGGCCTGACCCAGAACCGTCGAGCAGAGCCAGGCACCATACAACACATCGCTGCGCCCCGCCGCATCTGTCGGATCGGCCACCACCTGCGGCACACCTTTGAAAAGAGCGGCAAGGCCCGCGCCTGCCAGCTGGCTGATCACCGGGTTGCCGTCGGCGGCATAAAGCGCCTCGACCGCGTGGGCGGCGGCGTTCAAGGCGGAGGTGACCGTCATGTCGGTCGGCAGGCCAAGCGTCAGGGCGACATCATAGATCACTGTCGCGGGCCGGATGGCGGGATCGCGGCGGGTGGTCTTTTCGCCGTCTTTTGTCTCGCCCAGGATATCGGTCATCTCGGACCCTGCGTAGGTTGTGGGCACCGCCAGATGCGGCAGACCGGTGCGGATGGAAACCGCCTTGCCCAATCCCACGGTGGACCCGCCACCAAGCGAGACTAGGCAATCCGCGCCAAGGGATTTTGCCGCCTCCAGCGCCTTTTCGGTGATGGCAACAGGCGTGTGCATGGCCGCTTCGGAAAAGACCCCGACGCAACGCCCGCCAAGATCGGAGGCCAGCCGCCCGGCATCTTCTGCCTGATGGGACGTGGACAGGACTAGCGCCGCCTTGCCGCCCAGCCGCGCCACTTCATCGGCCGCCGCCGCCAGCGTGCCGGAGCCAAAGATCACCCGCGTCGGGATGCCTTTGAAAACGAAATCGTCCATGTCCGTCATTCCTTGTCCATCTTACTGAGCCGATACGCCCTGCACCGCCGCGACATTGCGCACGCGCAGCAGGTCGTCGATGCGCCGCTGCGCACGTTCAAGCGCCTCACGGTCGGTGGCATCACCGCGCAGGGCGGCATGAATTTCCTCGCCCAGGATCGTCTCGATCCCGTGAAACTCCGGCACGGCGGGCCGCGACCAGGTACAGACGGAGTTTGAGCGCAGCAAGCGGTCCACCACGCCCATGACCGGAGAACTTGCCGCCGCTTCCGGGTCAGCCGCGACAGAGAAACGCGGGGCCACCGGGAAACCCTCCGACACATGTTCCTTCATCACTTCCGGCGAACACATCCAGCTGATCGCATCAAAGGCGAGCTGCACCCGGTCTTCGGCAAGGTTGCTGGGGATCATCAGGTGGAAACCACCGACAGGATTGGCATGCATCCCGGCCTTGCCTTTGGGCTGCTCCAGATAGCGCATCCGCCGCGAAACGACCGATTTGACGTGGTATTCCATCAGCGCAGCATGCATCGACCAGCAATATCCCATGACCGCCTTTCCGGTCAGCAGCGCATCAACCCTGCGATCCCAGTCCATTGCCAGGACATCGGGGTGTGACACCTCCTTCAGACGATGCATGTAATCGAGCACCTCGAACGCCTGATCGGTCAGCAGTTGCGCCCGCAGCTTGTCGGACACGAGATCATGCATCGGTGTGTGAATGCGGCGGCGCGGCAGGTTCAGACAGGCAGAGTTGCACGACCCCAGCAACACCATAAAGGTATTCGCCACCGGCATCCCCCGGGCACCGTTCCATGCGACGCCGTACAATCCTTCTTCAGGCCGTTGCAGCGCCCGCCCGGCCTCGATCACCTGGTCAAAGGTACGGGGATAGGCAATGCCGCTGCGCTCGAACACATCCTGTCGCGCCAGGAACAGTTCAACCGTGGTATAGATCGGCACGCCATATTGCGCCCCTTGCCAGGAGGCGGACTCCCAGACCATCGGCGAGAAATCGAGCGGCTGAACATGGCTTTGCCCGATCAGATCGTCCAGCGGGCGGACCAGCCCGCGGTTCACCAGGTCACCGACCCAGGGCTTGTTCACACAGATCACGTCAAACTCCGACGTGGGCCGCCCGCCATTTTCGATGATCCGGTCATAGAGATGGGGCAGCGGCAAAAGGTCGACATTCTGGATCGACCCGACATTCGACCGCAGGTCGGCCCAGGTGTTGCGCAGCGCCTCGAAGTAGTTGTCCTTGCGAAACAGGAAACGCAGCTCCTTTCCGCCGGACGCCCGATGGGTTTGTAACCGGGGCGGCGGAATGACAACCCGGGAGAAGTTGGAGCCGCCAAAGTAGAACCCGTCGACATCGTCGATTGAATCAATGGTGCCGAAGGTCCGGCCGATGGTGGCTTTCACGCCCCGGCAATAGGTGGTGAACCGTTCCATCAGTTCCGCGCTGGGGCGCACATAGAAACTGCGCCCGGTCAAGGTGCGCGGGTCCAGCATGATATGCCCGTCGTCGATCATCTGGCTGATGTGGCGCATTGCCGTAACGAAGGGCACGCCGCCTGATTCCGCCAGCGCGCTTTTGGTTATGTCACGCCCGGTCAGATGCGCTTGCATCAGCGACAGGGTGAGCGCGAATATCGGATCGCCCCGGCTGTCCGGCACAACTGTTCCGAACGGCCCGTTCAGGTCGTTCAGAAAGTCGATGATGCGCAGCATTTCGTATTCGGTCATCCGGCAGCTTCCTCCTCAAGCGCGGACGCGGCCAGTTAGCCCGCGCTGTCCTGCCTTGGGTGGGCAGCATCCCCGATCCAATCGACAAGCGCAAAGAAATCCTGCGCGGCGCGACCGGCTTGTGCGGCGGTCTGGTATTGCTCAAGAACGAGCTCCGCGACTTCCATTTCGATATTCTCTTTCCTGGCGGCAGCGATGATCAGCGAATAGTCCTTTACCATCTGATCAAGCTGAAAGGCCGGGTCCGTGTCGAGACCGACAACCGTGTCTTTCTTGTATTTCAGCAGGGGTGAGGTCACGGCGCTTTCCAGGATCACATCCATCATGTCGGCCCGCGACAGCCCGCCCCGTTCGCCCAGAAGCAGCGCTTCACCCAGCACGGAGGCGGTTGCCCCGACCAGGGTGTTCAGGACCAGCTTCATGTAACGTGCCGCATCCCCTTCCCCCAACCAGAACCGCCGCGCGGAATACTGCGCCAGAAGGGTCTCGACCTCGTCCCAGGCGGATTTGTCGCCCGATGCGAGCACCGTCAGACCGCCGGCCTGTGCGATGCTGGTACTGCCGGAAACGGGCGCGCGGACATAGCGGATGCCAGCCGCCTGCAAGGTCCGCGCGGCCTGCTGCGAAGCCTCCGGGCTGACAGTGCTGGTTTCGACAAGGATCGAACCTGCGGCCATGGACCGGGCCAGCCCGCCACTGCCCCCCTGCCCTTCGACAATGGCAATCAGGGCGGAATCATCCGGGATGGACGTAAAGACGACACCGCAGTTCTGCCCGATTGCCTCAATACCTGGCGCTGCGGTGACGGTCTCTGTCAGCAGGGCAGCATAGGAAGCGGGCCGCGCGTCGAACACCTGCAAGGCTTGGCCTGACCCTGCCAGGTGGGCAACCATCGGTGCGCCCATCTTTCCGGTGCCAATCCAGCCTACCGGCCCTGCTTTCGTTGCGGACATACCGATCCTCCCTGTGTCTTTCGACCCGACACTACGACCGCGCAGCAAAGCTGAAGCCGGCTGTTTCGACCAATATGGAAAAAATTCGCTGCGGCATGACCCTTGCGTTCTGCAGAAATCGAACATGACAAGAGTTTTTGACGTCTTATGATAATACGGTATTACTATATTGCAGAAATTCGAAAACCGCGCAGATGCGCGTCAAGGGAGGAAGTAAATGAGACTGGATGGAAAAGTTGTCCTGGTGACCGGGGCATCCCGCGGAATCGGGCTGGGCATCGTCGAACGTTTTCACGAGGAAGGTGCAATCGTATATGCTGGCAGCACCAGCAACCCTTCAGGTATCTACCCGGACGGGGTGACCGGCATCACCCTCAACGTGGCGGATGAGGCCCAGTGGAAAACCGCGATCAAGCAGATCGTCGAGGCGCAGGGCCGAATCGACTGCCTCGTGAACAACGCGGGGATTGCCGTCTATGACGGTGTGGCCGACGGCTCGACAGAGAACTGGCGCAAGGTGATCGGGGTGAACCAGGACGGCGTGTTCTTCGGAATGCGTGAAGTGATCCCGCATATGCAAAAGGAAAAGTCCGGCTCCATCATCAACATTTCATCGATCTGGGGAAAGGCCGCCGTCGCGGGCGCCCATGCCTATCACGCGTCCAAGGGCGCGCTGGTGATGATGACCAAGAACGCGGCAATCACCTATGTGAAAGAGGGGATTCGCGTGAATTCGGTTCATCCGGGGTTTATTGACACCCCCCTGACCCAGGCACAGGACCCCGCCATCAACGAATTCGTCATCGGCATGACGCCAATGGGCCGGGCCGGGACGCCACGGGAAATTGCCAATGGTTGCCTGTACTTGGCGTCGGATGAGGCGAGCTTTGTCACCGGTGCCGAGCTTGTCATCGACGGCGGTTACCTCGCGCAGTAACGGCACAGGGAAATCAAATAATCCCAAAATGGAAATCTTGCGTCGCCCCCGATCGGGGCGACGTTGGCACATTCAGGCATCCGGCAAGCATCCGGACGATCACGGAATGCTGCCAGAATTCACAAGTTGACGTATGACCGTATTATGGTATTATAGTAAGTCAAAGAGACAGACCCCGCCTGCTGTACAAGCCGGCGACACATACGACCCGGCGGAGCATCACCAAATGTCGGCCGGACGCGATCATGGGCCAGGGAGGAGACCTCCGGCCCGTTTACCAGGGAGAGGAATCTAAAATGACCCAACACAACGGCCTGACGTGGCCCATCCGCCTGACGGCGCTCACCGTGATGACCCTCGGCTTGCCGATGGCTGCTGCAGCACAATCCGCCGAAGAGATGATGTCTTCGCGGCTTGGCACCACCGATGTCGGCCCGGTTTTCCAGGAAGCCTTTGAGCACGCTGCAATGCCGGTCAGCGAAGAAATCCGCGCCAAGGCGATCCAGTGCTGGAACGACAACCAATGCGACACCGGCACCGGCGGAGAGCTGACCGTTGCCTATGCCGACGGCTTTGGCGAGAACGTCTGGCGCCAGGTGACGAAAATGGAATTCATCATGCAGGCGCTGACCTATCCGGAGGTGGGCAAGATCGTCTATACTTCGGCGCGCGGTGACGCCGCCAAGGCGCTGTCGGATTTCCGCGCCTATATCGCCCAGGGCGTCGATGTGATCGTGACCTTTGCCGACCACGGCGAGGCACTGGCCCCCTCGATCCGCGAAGCGACCGAATCCGGGATCACGGTCATTCTGCACAACGGCACCGTCGCAGGCACGCCGGGCGAAGATTATGTCACCAACATTTCGGAAAACATCTGCGAGCTGGGCAAGGAATTCATCCGCGCGGTCCGCACCGGCAACCCCGAAGCAAAAGCCATCGCGGCATTGGGTGGCACACCCGGCAACCCGCTGTCGGCCACATGGCAGGGCTGCGCAGCGGAAGAGGTCGCAACCCTTGACGGTGTCGAAATCATTGCCACCGAAGACACCAACTGGACCCAGGAAGGCACCTTTTCCGCGGTCTCCGCTATCCTGTCCCGTTTCGACAAGATTGATGGGTATATCTATGACTACGCAGACGGGTTCCGGGGCGGCGTGCGCGCCTATGAATCCGCCAACAAGCCGCTCGACTTCACCGTTGCCCTGCGCACCGATGAGCAGGGGCTGTTCTGCGACATGAAGGCGGCGGGCAACCCCAACTTCAAGGTCTTCTACTCCTCCGGCCAGAACTACCAGGCGCGTCTGGCGCTGACGGCCGGCATGATGGCCCACGGCGGCGCTGAGATCCCTGCCAACCTGGATGTGCCCTTCTCGATGAAACAGGCAACGGTCGACCAGTGCGACCCCAGCCTGCCCGACGAAGTCTCGGTTTCGACCCTCGTCGATCCGGACACGCTTCGCGCGATGTTCAAGTAAGCACACATCGGCCATGGTGGCAGCCGTCTGCCATGGCCGGACGTTCGAGTGGGGGAGAACGCCGCATGGCTGATATCGTTTTGAAGATGGAGAGCGTCTCCAAATCCTATCCGGGCGTGAAAGCGCTCGACAATTTCAGTTTTGATGTTCACGCGGGCGAAGTGCACGCGATCCTCGGCGAAAACGGCTCCGGCAAGTCGACGCTGATGAAGATCGCATCCGGCGCGATCACACCCAATGCCGGCCGGATCGAAATCGGCGGCAAGCACCTCGCCCATGCCGACCCGCGAGAGGCGATATCATATGGTCTGGCCACCGTTTATCAGGACGACAGCCTGGTGCGCGAATTGTCCGTGGCGCAGAACCTATTTCTCGCCACGCCGAAAGGCAGCGTGCCTTATGGCAGCATGGTCCACTGGGCCGAAGAACAGCTTGCCCCCTTCAACCTGGGCATTTCACCAACCACCGCTGTCGGGAATCTGACACCCGCACATCGCCAGTTCGTCGAGGTGGTCAAGGCGCTCCTCTCCAATCCGCGTGTGCTGCTGCTGGATGAGCCGACATCCACGCTGGATTACGATGGCGTGGCACATCTGACATCGCTGGTGCGCGACCTGACGGCAAAGGGCACCGGCGTCGTCTATGTCAGCCACCGCCTGCCCGAAATTCTGGACCTCGCCAATCGGGTCACGATCCTGCGCGACGGGGTGCACGAGGGCACATTTGACGTCACCGATGACACTTCGGAACAGGAGCTTGTCTCCCGCATGATCGGTCGGGACGTCGAAAGCGAATACCCCGCCAAGGCGGGACAGATCGAGCCCGATCCCGTCCTTGTGGTCGATGGCCTGTCTGGGGATGCATTCGAAGACATCAGTTTTGTCGCCAACCGGGGTGAGATAGTGGGTTTTGCCGGCGCCGAAGGCAACGGCCAGCGCGAGGCATTGCGCGCCATTGCGGGGCTTGAAGCCAGCCACAGCGGCACTGTCACCTGCAAGGGAAAGGCCGTCGATGTAACGGAACCGCGCCATGCGATCCGTTCGGGCGTGCTCTGCCTGTCTGCCGACCGTGCCGGGGAATCCATTTTCCCGGACCTTGGCGTGCGCAAGAACATGACCCTGCCCCGCCTGCGCGACTTCGCCCGGCGCGGCCTCCTGTCCTACCGGCAGGAACAGGACCACGCCGCCACGATGCGCGATGAATTCGGCGTCGTTACGGCAACGTTGGAAACACCGATCAGCGGATTGTCGGGCGGCAACCAGCAAAAGGTCGTTCTGGCCCGGTCGTTCCGGACCGATGCCAAGGCCGTGCTGATCGACGAACCAACCCAGGGCGTTGATGCAGGCGCGCGCCACGACATCTATCAGGCGATCCGCACCAACCTGCGCGAGGATGGCACCCTGGTGATCAATTCCTCGGATGCGCAGGAGCTTGCGGGCATCTGCGACCGGGTGCTGGTGTTTTCGCGCGGGCGTATCGTGGCGGAACTGACCGGCCAGGACGTCAACGAAGAACAGATCGTATCCAGCTTCCTGCGGGCACGAGATGCAAAACAGGCCGGAGATACGGCGGCGGGCATGATGTCCCGCGTTTTCCGCACGCTGATTTCGGGGTCGAACATCTGGTGGGTGCCGCTTGTGTTCCTGGCGGCACTGACGCTGATCGTCGGCGGCTATGCGGCGCTGCAGACAGATGTGTTCCTGCGCCATGTCAACATCCGCTACATCCTGCTGGCAACCGCGCCCGCCGCGATGGTGGCGATAGCCCAGTTGCATGTGCTTCTGGTGCGCGGCCTCGACGTCTCCGTGGGCTCCATGATGAGCCTCACGGTGGTTGCCGCATCCTTCATGATCGCCTTTCAGATGCCCATCGGGATGCAGATCCTCGGCGTGCTGGGATGCCTTGCCATTGGCGCGGTGGTTGGTCTGATCAACGGCACCCTGGTCCGCTTTGCCAATATCAACGCGGTGATCACGACCATCGCCATGCTGTCCGTCCTTCAGGGTGCCGCCCTGCTGGGCCGGCCCACACCTGCCGGGATGATCTCGCAGGAATTCACGGGTCTCCTGCGCGAACGCATCGGCTTCCTGCCGATCTCGATCTTCGTTCTGCTCGGCGTCGCCATTGCCTTCGACTTCTGGCTGCATCGCACACGCTCGGGACTGGAGGCAAAGGCCGTCGGATTTCGCGAGGTTGCGGCGCAGCGTAACGGCGTGCGCGTGGACCGTGTCCATGTCAGGGCCTATGTGCTTGCCGCCCTCATGGCGACGGTTGCCGGATTCTTCCTCGGCTCGGAGGTTGGCGTGGGTGCCCCGACAGTCGGCGCAAACTATGCGCTTACCTCGATCGCCGCAGCCGTCCTTGGCGGTGCGGCGCTCTCTGGCGGGCGTGGCTCTTTCGTGGGTGCCCTGTTTGGTGCGCTGTTCTTTGCGCTGATGGTCAATGTCATCACGCTTCTGGGCCTTTCCACCTCTTTCGGGATCATCGCCAGCGGCGCCATGACGCTCTTTGCGATCTTCCTCTACTCCGGGCTCGGTGAAGTCGAAACACTGATGCAATCGGCCCTGCGCCGCCGCAAGGTCATCCGGGCCACCAAGAGATCGACCGCCTGATGCCCGCCCCGGACCCAGAAACCGACGAGGGAAAAATGACAGATTCAACAACGCCTGCCCTGTCACATTACACACGGACGTCACGCAGCGGACGGGGCGGCAAAGGCCGCGTGCCGGCGATCCAGATGCAATTCGCTGCCATCTGGATTGCCCTGGCGATACTGCTGCTGATCGGCGCGGTCTTTCTGCCGCGCAGTGTCTCGGCAACCTCGATCATCAGCATCCTGCCCTTCGCGGGTTTTCTTGCCATTGCGGCAATGGGCCAATCCCTGGTTCTCATGGCGCGCGGCATCGACCTGTCGGTGCCTGCCATCGTGACACTGTCCAGCACGGTCCTGCTGGGAACATCGGGCGGCGCGGAAGGCTCCGTGGTCATCGGAACATTCATGGCCATCCTGGCAGCGATGTGCGTCGGTCTGATCAACGGCCTGCTGGTGGCCTGGCTCAAGCTCAATGCCCTGATTGTCACCCTGTCGACCGGCGCAATCGTCTCGGGGATCACGCTTTGGTACCGGACCGGGCTGCCCGCCGAATCCGGCGTCCCCACCGCCCTTGCAGGCTTTGGCGGCACCCGCTGGCTGGGTCTGAATACAACGGTCTGGATCACCATTGCCCTGACGCTGGTCCTGACGATCCTGCTGCGCCGGACCCAGCTTGGACGCCGTTTCGAGGCGGTGGGTGCCAACCCGCGTGCGGCCTATGCGACGGGGGTCGAGATCCGGCGATACCAGGCTGGTGCCTTTGTCGCGGCCTCCTTCCTCTATGGTATCGTCGGGGTGCTGCTTTCGGCCTTTATCCGCAATCCGACACTGGACGTGGGCAACCCCTATCTGCTGGCACCGATTGCCGCTGCCGTCCTGGGTGGCACGGCCATCAGTGGCGGGATCGGATCGATGATCGCGGTCACCGGTGCCGCCCTGTTCCTGATCCAGCTTGGCCAGACATTGAAAGTCCTGGGGCTGGAAACATCCTGGCAGATGATCTTTCAGGGTGTCGCCATTGCCCTGGGCATGTTCCTGTCCGAAATGCAGGGCCGCAAACGGCGTGGCGGCTGAAGCCGCGCTTTCCTTCACTGCAGACAAAACAAAACTGGCGCCGGTTTCCCGACGCCAGCTGCAACAGCCTTGTGGCTGATTAAAGAGTAACCAGCTCCCCCGACTTCGAACTGCTTACAATCGCCTCAAGCAGGGCCGCGGTCTCGATCATCTGGCCGGTGGTGATGGGATAGGCGGCCTGCCCGCGGATCGCCCGTGCGAAAGCCACGATATTGTCGCGCACGGGCTCTGCCGGGCCGACCTCTTCCACCTCGATCTTTCCGCCCTTGCGCGCGCTGGTGACAACCCAGCCATCGGGGGCCTCCACATGGGCGCGGTCCCTGACGTCGATCCAGGCTTCGGATCCGAACAGCGAACAGCGCGAGACAAAGGGCATCGCGAGATTGGCGGCAATTGTCGCCGTGCCGCCCCCCTTGAACATCACGAAGGCAGAGATCGTGTCCCCCTGCGGCAGTTCCGATGCAAGCGTCTCGCAGGAACAGATGACGCTCTTTGCCGGCCCCATCAGCCGCACCGCAAGATCCAGCAGGTGGATGCCCGTCGCCGTCATCCCGGCGGCGGGCGCATCCCCGGCACCAAGACGCCAGTTCGTTGGGTCCAGCGACAGGAATTTGTCGTGGCTGAAAGTGGCGTCAAACTGCATCAGCCGGCCCATCTCGCCCCTGTCCGCCGCCGCAATCATCCGGGCGATGGGCGGCTCATAGCGGCGCTCGTGCCCTGTCGCCAGGATCAGCCCCGCCGCTTCGACGGCATCCACCGCCGCGATTGCGCCGGCGCGTGTCATCGCCAGGGGCTTTTCGCAAAAGACATGTTTGCCCGCCGCCACACAGGCCGCAATTTGCGCCGCATGAAGGCTATGCGGCGTGACCAGCAGCACCGCCTCGACATCCGGGTCGACCAACGCTGCATCAAGTTCGGCGGTCACCGGAATGCCATGCGCCTTTTCAAAGGCCATCGCGACCTCGGCGTTTGGCTCGATTGCCCTGACAATTGTCACCTCGTCCGGGGCCGCCTGCAAAACGGCGGTGATCTTCTGCCCCCACCAGCCAAGGCCTGCAAGCGCCACACGTACCGGCCCGCTCATGTGCGATTGTCCACGCGCTTGCTGAACGGACGGATGGACACCTTTTCCCAGATCCCCGCCGCATAGAAGGGATCATTCCGGTGAAAGGTCATGACCTCCTCCATACTCTGCGCTTCGACCAGAAAGCACGAACCGATCATCGTCTCCTCATCCTCCGCCAGCAACGGACCCGAAATCAGTGTCCTGATCGGATTCGTCGCAAGATAGGCCTTGTGGCTGTCGTAGTGGTCCAGACGTTTCTGAACCTGCCCGACATAATCAAGGCAATGAACGATGTAGTGCATCATGTCTCTCCTGTTATGGAACTTCGATGGCGACCCCGGCCGCGCTCAGCCGCTTGGCCAGCGCCTCGACCGCCGGGGCCGCGGTGGCGCGTGCGATCACGACAATCCGGCTGCGGCCATCGCCCGCCTCACGGGTCAGCCGCACCGGCCGGTAGATCTGGTCGCGCACCATTTGCAATGCCAGCGGACGGGCATCATCCCTGTCCGCGACAATGCCCTTGAGCCGCAACAGGGCCGGACCGGCCGCGCGGCTCATCCGGGCGATATGTTGTGACAATTGCGTCCAGTCCTGAGGCCCGGTCTCGATCAGCCACGAACGGATGCTGTCGGCATCCTCGCCATGATGGTGGACATGAACGCTGCCCTGCGCGCGCAGCCATGCATCTGCCTGCACTTCGCCGCTGCGCCCGTCGATCAGCCCGGCATTGAACAGGACGTCCGGGTCGGGCCGCGCCTGCCCGTCAAGGATGGGCACCGTCGGGTTCATCGCGGCAATACGCCGCCGTATCGCCGCGGCGGCGATCGGCACCACCAGGTCGGTCTTCGTCACCACGATCCGGTCGGCGCAGGCGATATGCTCGGCCCGCGTCTCATCCGGGGCGGTGGCATCTACAACGGAGATGGCAGCATCCAGACGCACCATCCCGCGCAGCACGTGATCCGCGCCGATCTTGGCCAGCACCGCAGACAATTCCGCAACGCCGGAGGTTTCCACCAGGATCCGCACCAAGGGTTCGGGTGCCGCCGCGATCATCTTGCGCACGGCTTCGGACAGGTCATTGCCCGGACGGCAGCAGATGCAACCATTGCGCAGAAGCGCCAGCTGCGCATCCGGGGCGGATGACCCCAGCATCAGGTCATCGACGCCGAATTCACCGAATTCATTCACCACGACCCCGGTGCGCCCCATGCCCGGCTGCTCAAGCAGCCGCGCAATCAGAGAGGTTTTTCCCGCACCCAACCCGCCGCCCACAACGGAAAGCGCAGGCCGCTGGCGGACCCCGGCCATCGCTCAGAACTCGCTGTCGCTGGCGGCCTCGAAGGGGCGCGGCAACCATGAGCCGTCCGAGGGCACACCGGCCTTTTCAAAAAGACCGTCCCGCGCGGCTTCGACCCTTGTCTTGAAGGAGGCATGATCGAAGTCGACCAGCTTGAAATCGCGCTTGCGTATGTTACCGGCGACAATCACCGTTTCGACATTGCCCGCATGGGCCGCCTCGACAACGATCCCATAGGCGTTGTTCATCGGCATCGTGTTCAGCGAATTGCAGTTCACCAGCACGATGTCCGCTTCCTTGCCGACGGTCAGCGATCCGGTTTTTTCACCCAGTCCGCAGGCAATCGCGCCCTGCAGCGTGGCGAATTCCAGAACATCTGTTGCCATCAGCGGCAGAGGGTCGACAATCACCTTGTCGATCAGCGCCTGATTGTTCACCACCGCCCGCGTGCCTGACAGCAGCGCACGCATGGCCGAGAACATGTCATCGGGCACCGTGGTCACCACGTCGATGGAGATCGACGGGCGCACCCCGACCTTCATCAGCGACAGCGTGGGCGGAAAACCATGCCCCATGTGCAGCTCAAGCTCCGGCGCAATAGAGGCGGTGCCGCCGGTGTCACCGATGATCTGGAAGTCCTCTGACTGCAGTGAATTGCAGTGGACATAGGTCACGTCCGGCCCTGTCAGCCCTTCGGCATGCAGATCGACCACCGGCTTGTTCATGCCCCACAGCCCGTCACCCATGTGAACGCTGATCCGCAAGCCAAGGTCCCGGGCCTTGACGAAGTCTTCTTTGGTGACGCGCATCGTGGCGAACTGATTGCCGCGCGCGGCGAAACCCATCGTGACAAGCTGATCGTCGGAGGAGAAATATTCGCGCTTCACCCGCGCCACGTCCTCGAAATCGGACGGCGCGTCGCTGACCGGGACCCATTCCGCATCCGAGTTGCCATAGCCGAAGACAGCCCGCATCCCGGCGGCCATCAGCCCTTCGACCGCAGCCGAGGAATGGTCGGGCGAATTGTTGTTGTGGGACCAGTCGTACAGCGTGGTGATCCCGGCATCGAGGGCGGCAATCGCGCCCAGATGGTTGCCGATCTTCATGTCATCGGGGGTGTAGAGCGTGCCCATGACACCCCGCACGCCCGCAAAATATTGCGCCAGCGTCCAGTCGGCCCCGCTGGCGCGCAGCAACGCCTGCCAGGTGTGGCGATGGGTGTCGATGAAACCCGGGATGGCAATGCGGCCCTCGCCGTCGATGATCTCTGCATCAGAAACGGAAAGGTCTGTGCCGATTGCCGCGATCTTGCTGCCTTCAATCAGGATGTCGCCGCGCGGGATGACCCCCACCTCGGGATCGATCGAGATGATATGCGCATTGCGAATGAGTTTGCGTGCCATTTCTGTGCTCCTCCACAGCCTGAATTCCCGGCCACGAGCGGTATCGTCCAAAGACGCAATCCGGCCGCTGGCCCTCCCGCCACCATTGATGCCCTGCATACCCGGAACGAAAGGTTGGAAAAATTACCGAAATGAAAACTCTGCCCCACAGGTCCCACAGGGCAGTGAAAATGAACGCGATGGGCCCACCCGATACGGGCAGGCCGACCGCTCGTCAAAGCGTGATTTACCGGATCTCGAAACCGCGATAATTGTCGTCGCGGATGGCGTTCATCTCTGTCACATAGTTCCCCATGCCGCCCATATACCACATCGAGGTGCGCGGCTTGCCGGGGATGTTTGCACCGTTGATCCAGCTGTCCGTCACCTCGAACAGCGTGCCTGCCATGCCTTCCTGACAGACCCTGACCCAACTGTCCTGCGCCTGCCTGGTGGTTTCGATCACGCCGCTGCCCTCTTCGGCATGTTTGATCATGTCGGTCAGGAAGTTGACCTGCCATTCATGGACAAGCGGCTGGCTGGTAAAGGGGCTGAACGGGCCAAAGACCATCAGCAGGTTGGGGAAATCGGCAATCGACATCCCGGCATAGGCATGGGGGCCATCGCTCCAGGCGTCCTGCAGCTTTGTGCCATCGCGCCCGATGGTTTCGATCTTGAGGTAATTGCCGGTCATGGCGTCGAACCCCGTCGCCATGATAACCACATCCAGCGCCAGCTCCTCGCCGTCGATGATCAACCCGTTTTCGCTGAAGCTCTCGATGGGGTGCGCCTTGACGTCGTGCAGGGTGACGTTGTCGCGGTTGTAGGCCTCGTAATAGCCATCCGCTGCCAGCGGGCGCCGCGCGTAATAATCGCTGGGCGTCAGCTTTGCGGCCACCTCCGGGTCTGTCACGATTGCGTCGATCTTGCCCTTGATGAAATCGGTTGCGGTCTTGTTGGCCGCAGCCGTCACCGGGATGTCGGAGAATGTCTCAAGCATGAAGGCAAAGCCGTTCCCTTTTTCCCAGGCGGTCTGATAAACCTTCTGGCGTTCAGCCTCGGACACCTCAAGCGCCGATGTTGTCGCCTCGTCGAAACCGAATACCGCACCGGTGCTGAGCGCCCAGTCGCGGAACCCCCGGGGATCGGCCTTGATCTTTTCGCGGGTTTCCTGCGGGAACGGGCCGACGCCCAGGGGCACCACCCATTGCGCGGTCCGTTGCAGAACATGGAGGTGGCCCACCTTGTCGGCCAGTGCCGTGACGATCTGGATGCCGGTCGACCCGGTACCCAGCACGGCGACACGTTTGTTGCTCAGGTCCGGCTCCTGCTCCGGCCAGCGCGAGGCGACCAATACGTCACCCTTGAACTTGTCCTGCCCGGGAAACTGCGGCGCATAGGAAGACGACAACAGGCCAACCGCCTCGATGACATATTTTGCCTTGACCACATCGCCTTTGGCCGTGGTTAGGGTCCAGCGGCCCTCATCTTCGTTCCACACCATCCTGGTGATCCGGGTGTTGAAGTTGATGGACCGCTTGAGGTCATGCTTGTCAGCCACCGCATTGAGATAGCCCAGAACTTCGGGCTGTTTTGCGTAGCGTTCCGACCATTCCCAGTTCTGGAACATGTCGAGGTCGAAAGAATAGGTGTAAACGGTGGATTCCGTATCGACCCGGCAACCCGGATAGCGGTTCCAGTACCAGGTGCCGCCAACGCCCCCGGCGTCATCGAACGCCTGAACGTTCATGCCCATTTCGTTGCGTGTCCGGTGCAGTGCGTACAGGCCGCCCACCCCCGTCCCGATGACCGCCACGTCAAGCTCAAGGCCATTCAATGTCGTCTCGTTCATGCCAGTTCTCCCTTTTTCATCTCACCTGCGGCAGTGCCGCGCTCAATCTTCTGTCAGCCAGGGGCCACGACGTGCCGGGTGGGCGTTGCCCCCTGAGACTGCGTGCCCGATGGGCGCCTGAACCCCCTGCAATTGACTGAAATCCTCCCTTGATTCTCCGCCGACAGCTATCGGCGCAGAAGCCGAAATCCGCTTCTTTCAAAGCCGGAAATCAACTCTCTTGCTTCATGCTTACTGTAATACCGTAATACCGTCAACAAGCTGAATTCTGCTTTGGAAATTCTGGCCGGACAGCGCCCCGCCAGCAAAATGCGCTTGTCAGGAACATAATCCGATAATACAGTATTACGCAATATCTATTCACGCCATCAGCGCGGAACAGCCGCCAAGTCCACAAGGAAAATACCATGACAAATCACCCCAAGGACCTTGTATCAAAGCCGGAAGGCGGCCTTCTGCCTGACACGCGGCTTTACATTGACGGGGCCTGGACAGATGCCGCGACTCAGTTTGACGTGATCAATCCGGCCACCGGAAAAACCATTGCCAAAGTCTCTGACGCGGGCAGTGAAGATGCGCTGCGGGCGCTTGACAGTGCGCATGCCGCGCAGGCCGCCTGGGCGCGCGTGGCCCCGCGTGCTCGTGCCAACCTCATGCACCGTGCCCATGCCCTGATGCTGGAGCGCGAACAGGCCTTCGTACATACGATGACATTGGAAAGCGGCAAACCGCTGACCGAATCCCGCGCCGAATTCCTTCTCTCGGCAGACTTCCTGCTGTGGTTCGCGGAACAGACCGCGCATCTGCATGGCACCTATTCCGAGAGTTCGAACGGCGGCTTCCGGGTGATGGTGACGCACCAGCCCGTCGGCCCCTGCCTGCTGATCACACCATGGAATTTTCCGCTGCTGATGATCGTGCGCAAGGGGGGCGCAGCGCTGGCGGCCGGCTGCACGACAATCACCAAGACCGCGCAGGAAACGCCGATGACCGGCGCGCTTTTCATGCAGGTGCTGCATGACGCGGGCTTCCCGCCGGGCGTGGCGAACCTGCTGCATACGACCAATTCCCCCGGCGTGTCGAAACCGCTGATGCAGGACAAGCGCCTGCGCAAGGTGTCTTTCACAGGGTCCACCGGGGTCGGCGGCCTGCTGATGGAACAGGGCGCCCGCAACATCATGAACGCATCGATGGAGCTGGGTGGCGACGGGCCTTTCATCGTCCTTGATGACGCCGACATCGACCTTGCCGTCGATCAGGCGATCATTTGCAAGTTCCGCAACGCGGGTCAGGCCTGTGTGGCGGCAAACCGCATCATCGTGGATGCCCGCGTCGAAGCGGAATTCACCGAGAAATTCGTGGCCAAGGTCAAGGCCCTGACGGTCGGTGACGGCATGAACCCGGTCGATGTCGGGCCGATGATCTCGGCCAGGCAGCGAGACCGTCTGTCCGATACCGTTGCGCAGCTCACCCAGGCGGGCGGCACGCTGCTTGCCGGCGGCAAGCCGATTGCCGGTGACGGTTTCTTTTTCGAACCGACCGTGCTGCGCTATGTCGGGCGCAATGACGTGATGTGTTCCAACGAGCTTTTCGCGCCCATCGCCACGATCTTTTCTGTTGAGGGCCCGGAAGAAGCGCTGTCCTTTGCAAATGACAGCGACTTCGGGTTAGCCTCCTATGTGTTCACCAGGGACCTGTCCCGCGCGATCAACTTTGGTGAGCGGCTGGAATTCGGGATGGTTGGCATCAACAGAGGTATCATGGCAGATCCAAAGGCCCCTTTTGGCGGCACCAAGGCATCCGGCATCGGCCGCGAGGCGGGCAACGATGGCATCTACGAATTCACGGAACAGAAATACATGGCCGTCACGGTGAATGAGGCCTTTGCCTGATGTCGATGGAAAACACGCTCGGCCTTGGTCTTGTCCGTCAACCCAAGACCGTCCTTTTCGGCCCCGGACAACGCAGGCAACTTGGCCTTTATGCCCGCGGCTTTGGCACGCGGGTCCTGATGGTGACCGACGAACGCATGGCAACCACGCCCGAATTCAAGGCGATGCATGACGATCTTTCGGCGGCGGGCATGAAGATTTCGATCTACGATCAGGCGCTGCCCGACCTGCCCCGCCAGAACGTCATCGACGCCACCGCGCCATTCGCCAGGGGCAGTATCGACGTGATTGTGGGCATAGGCGGCGGCTCCTGCATGGATCTGGCCAAGGCGGTTTCCGTGATCCTTGCCCATGGCGGCGATGTCAGGGACTATTTCGGCGAATTTGCGGTCCCCGGCCCGGGCATTCCCATCATCACGATCCCGACCACCGGCGGCACCGGTGCCGAGGTCACCAGCCTTGCCATTGTCTATGACGACGAGAATCAGATGAAGATGGCGATCGCCGACGCCCATATCGCCCCGGCCATCGCTATCATCGACCCGGAACTGACGCTGAGCTGCCCGCCCGGCCTGACGGCGGCCACGGCGGCAGACGCGCTGTCCCACCTGGTCGAAGCCTATACAGCCAGGCCCAAGAACCCGACACCGCAGCAGATCGCCACGCAGATCTACGTGGGCAAGAACCGCATCACCGACATGTTCTGCACCCAGGGCCTGACGTTAATGAACAAGTCCCTTGGCGCAGTTGTGGACGATCCTTCCGATCTCACGGCGCGTTCTGATGTCATGTTTGCCGCCTATTGCGCGGGTATGGCGATCAACACGACCGGCACGGCGGCCGCCCATGCGATCCAAAGCCCGATGGCCGCCATCGGTCACACGCCGCACGGCTTCGGGGTGGGGGCGCTGCTGCCCTATGTCATGCGGTTCAACCTGCCCTATTGCACCTCCGAATTTGCCCAGATCGGTCAAACTCTCGGGGTGGCCCGGCCCGGCCAGTCGGAGCGCGATCAGGGCCGCGCGGCGATCACCCGCATCGAGGAACTGCTGGAAAAGACCGGCACACCGATGGAACTGGCCTCACTCGGCGTCGAAGAGACACATTTCGACCAGATCGCCGCATCCTCGGTCAAGGCGACGCGGCTTGTTCTCAACAACCCGGCCCCGATGACGGAGCAGGCCATCAAGGCGCTTCTTGCCCGCGGTGTCGCCGGTGACCGAAGCTGGTGGGAAAAACCCTGACATTGACCTGGCGGCGTGTTGCGCGCCGCCCGCCTTCTCAGCCGTCAGGCAGGATGTCCTTGTTCCGCTTTACATATTCCTCAATCGCAAGCTCGCCCGCGAGAAGAATGTGATGTTCGCAGGCCGCCCATGCGGCCTCGCCGTTCCGGGCAATTGCGGCGGCATCAATGATCGTCTCCAGCTCGGCGATGGATGGCTCGATCCGGGCCTCGTCCACAAATGCAAACCGCCTGAACATCGCGATCCGGGCATGCATGCTCCTCAGGCTTTCCGCCAGAATCTCGTTCCCGCCACCTTCGGTCAGCTGCCGATAGAAATCGGCCTTGATCAGCTCGCGGCTTTCAATGTCACCCTTGCGGTATTCGCGATCCAGCCGGTCCCGCAGTTTCACCAGGTTTTTCGCCTGGGTGGCATCTGCATTCTCGGCAAAGAGCTTGCCGGCCAACCCCTCAAGGGCCGCCCGCACCACATAGATCGACCTGATTTCCTTTTCCGTCAGGACAGCCACGATCGGCCCGAGGTTCGGAACCACTTCGATCAGATGTTCCGATTCAAGCTGGCGCAGCGCCTCTCGGATCACGGTGCGGGACACCCCGTAAGCATCGCAAAGCGTGCTTTCGACCAGTCGTTGCCCGGGAACAAGTTTACCCTCAAGGATGTCCTCTCGGACCAGTCGGACAACTTGCTGCCGAAGAGGGGCCGCAGTTCTTGCAATCACGGTCGACTTCGCCATGCATTTCTCCGTTTTACTTCACAATAGACCGGACATCCCTGCAACAGGCGGACCGGCAACAACACTCAGTCGGTAAGGGGCGAGTGCACAGCAAGACCATCCTACGATATTACAGTATTACAGTCAACGTGCTTCGCCCCCACTACTGAGGCGAGAATACACTAAAGACGCCAAAAACACTCGTAAAGTGGCCGATACGCGCAGTTGGTTGAATTTTCGCCGGTTTTCGGGCCAATTGGCCGCGTCAGACACCCCCGGTCTGATCAGTTTCGGCAGGCTTGCGCCTCTGCCCCGTTCGGATTGAAATAGCGGGTGGACGCGTTTGCGCTATTACCGTATTACGGTAGGACAGGATACGGAATCTGGCCCGCAACCGCGCCGCTCAGAGGACATTTCAAGGGGGGATTACAATCATGACAGCAAAACAGCTCAAGACGCAGAACGCCGGATGGTATCGTTTCAACGTCGGCGCCCTGGAATGCACGGCGATATGGGATGGATATATTCATCACGGGTACGAAGGCCTGTTCCCCAACGCCGATCCTGCCGAGCTTGCGCGTCTGAAAGAAGCCTACCGCCTGCCCCAGGGCGAATTCTTTCCCATGGATCTGATCCCGGTGGTCGTGAACACGGGCGACAAGCTGATCCTGATCGACGCGGGCATGGGCCAGACCTCGCAGCTTTTCGGCGACACGATGGGCCATACCCTCGACAACATGAAGGCGAGCGGCATCAACCCCGACGATATCGATGTCATTCTGATGACCCACCTGCACCCCGATCATTCCTACGGGCTGATCCACCCGGACGGAACGCCGGTCTACAAGAATGCCGATCTCTATGTCTCCGATACCGATTGGGAGGAATGGACAGACGAGGCAAGCCTGTCCCGCACCGATTTCCGAAAACCCTGGACCGAAGGGACACTGGCCGCTGTTGCGCCCTACCGCGAGCGGGTCAGGCTTTTCAAACTGGGTGATGACATCCTGCCCGGTGTCACGACGCTCTCTGTCGCCGGGCACAGCATGGGGCAATGTGCCTTCATCTTTGAAAGCCAGGGCGAGAAGGTCGTGTTCACCGGCGACGTCGCGCATCACCACATCTTTGACCCGATCCACCCGGAATGGTTCTTTCACATGGATTACGACAGCGATCCGCAGATGGGGGCGGAAGCAAAATCGGTGATATTTGCCCATGTCGTGGACAACAACATCCGCTATCACGGCTATCACTTCCCCTACCCCGGTCTCGGTGACCTGGAAAGGGCCGAGGATGGCACCTACCGCTTTCACGGCGAGGCGGTGACGCCGCGGCTCGGCTACTCCCCGGTCACCGGTTAGGCATCGGGCAAGATCATGACCCAGAAATCAGCAATCGTCACCGGCGGTGGGCGCAACATCGGCCAGGCCATTTCGCTGCGTCTGCAACAGGACGGTTACCGCGTCTTCGCGCTGGACGTCGCAAAGCCGGAGGCCGAAAGCCTGCAGGCGGATGCCGTCATGGTCGACCTGACCGATGCGGAAGCCACACGGCAGGCACTGCGCGGCATTCTTGCCGGCCACAAGGTCACCTGCCTGGTCAATAATGTCGGGCTGGTCGCCCCTGCCCCATTGGAGGCCGTGCAGCTTGAGGATTTTGACAGGCTCATGCATCTCAATCTGCGGACATCCATCATCTGCGCCCAGCTTGTCGTGCCCGAGATGCGCAGACACGGTGGCGGGCGGATCGTCTTTAACACCAGCCGCGTGACAAAGGGCAAACTGGACCGGACGCTTTACAGCGCCACCAAGGGTGCCGCGCAATCCATGGCACGCACCTGGGCGCTTGAACTGGGCAAAGACTCCATCACCGTCAATTGCGTGGCCCCCGGCCCCATCGCAACAACCGCGTTCTGGGAGAACAACCCGCCAGACGCCCCAAAGACCAAGGCGATCGTGGATGCCGTGCCTCTGGGCCGCATGGGCACACCCGAAGATGTCGCCAATGCCGTGAGCTTTTTCTGCGATGATCGCGCCGGTTTTGTCACCGGACAGACGCTCTTTGTCTGTGGCGGCGTGACCGTCGGCTGACCTGCACGGCGGATGACGCGCTGGCAGCGCTCGGGCTTTGACGGGTTTCCAGGCAGGCCGACCCTCAGGCCTGTGGCAGACTGATTTCCAGGTGCGCCACCACCTGCCGTGCGATATCGGCGGCCAGTTCGGCGGCGTAATCCTCGGTGATCGCGGCGACATGGGGCGTCAGGGTGACATTCGACAGTTTAGCAAACCGTGGGTCGGGACGCGGCTCGTTCTCGAATACGTCCAAGGCGGCACCGGCAATCGTGCCCTCCGTCAGGGCCGAAATAAGCGCCTCCTCGTCAACAACCGTCCCGCGCGAGATGTTGACGAAATAGCCACGCGGCCCCAGAGCGCGCAGAACGCCCGCATCGAACATGTTCCGCGTGGCCGCGCCACCGGGCACAGCCGCCACCAGGAAATCGGACCGCGCTGCAAGTTCTTCCAGGTCGCCCACATGGGGCCAGGGTGCATCCGGCCTGGGCGCGCGGGTGTGATAGGCAACGTCAAGGCCAAGTCCGGTCAGCCGCTCGGCGATCAGCCGCCCGATCCGGCCCAGGCCAACAATCCCCGCCGTCTTGCCCGCCACCCGGATGCGATAGCCGAAATGCCCGTCGGCCCAGCGGCCACTGCGCACATGATCATCCGCCCGGACAACATCCCGCGCCATCGCCAAAAGCAACATCACCGCCATTTCCGCGGTGTCCGAACTGACCAGATGCCCGGTATCGTTCAGCGTGATGCCCCGCGCCCGCAGGTCGTCAAAATCGAACCGGTCCAGCCCGGCACCGGCGGATACGATGTGAGAGAGGTTGGGCAACAGATCCAGCAGCTCGCCCGATGCACCGTTGACCGCCGATGTGACCGCACAGGTGATCGCGGCACGCCGTTCCGGCGACAGCGCGGCAATATCATCCGCCAGCACGGGGGTGGCGAATGCAGCGATCTGCGTGACCACGGTATCCATCTTGAACCCCAGGAAGGCGACGTCGGGTCTGTTCATGTCTTTGTACTTTCGGAAGTGTTCAGAAAAAGATCTCGGGTGGTCTGCCATGCGGAGCGGATCAGCCGGTCGGTCATCTCGGCGGCCCGCTGGCCCTGGCCATTGCGGATTTCGCCAATCAGCGCCCTGTTGCCCTCGATCATGTCATCCAGCATACCCGTCGTGCGCAGATAGGCCCGGAACCGATAGCGCAGGGCGGATGTGTCGAGCTGATCCAGCAGACGCATCAGCACCGAATTGCCGCATTGCTTGTGCATCAGGGCTGTCAGACGCACGTTGGCCTCGAACCCCGATCTGAAGTCGCGCTGCGCCCTGGCCTTGCGCATCTCGGCCAGGACCTGATCCAGCGCGTCGGCGATCTCGGCGTGATCCTCGCGTTCTGCCAGCAACCGGCTGCAGGTGCATTCCAGCGCCAGACGGCAGGTCGTGATCTCGTCCAGCACCTCGACGGTCATCTCGGTCACGCGCGTGCCCAGCCGCGGCCGCCGCTCTACCAGACCACGCGCTTCGAGGATCTGGAATGCCTCGCGCAGGGGCGACCGCGACACGCCGAAGCGCGTGCAAATGTCCACTTCGCGCAGCTTTTCGCCCGGTGCGAAAGTCTCCCGCACGATGGCGGCTTCCAGACGGTCCGCGACCTCGACCCCGATGGGCCGCAGCCCCAGTGATGTATCCACAGTATCGTCCATTCCGGTCAATCGCGCCCGAACAACATGTTGGAGAGGGTGACAAGGACGAGGGTCAGCAGGATGGAAACAGTGGACACGGCAGCAGCCTCGGGTGTGAAATTGAAACGCAGATAGTCATAAAGCTGGATCGGCAGCGGTGCTGATCCGGTTCCCTTCAGGATGAAGGAAACTCCGAAGGTATCAAAGCTGATAATGAATGCAAACACGCCACCGGTCGCCATGCCCGGCGCGATCAGCGGCAGCGTGATGCGCCGGAACGCCGTCATCCGCGAAGCGCCAAGGGTGCGCGCAGCCAGTTCGACCGCATCGTCGCGCCCCTGCAGGGAGGTGGTCACGTTGAGAAATACAAACGGCAGTGTCATCAGTACGTGGCCGGTGAACAGCGCAATCTTGTACTGCGTACCGATGCCGATCTCGTAGAAAAAGAACAGCAAGGCGATGGCGGTCAGGATCTCGGGCAGGATCAGAGGCAGCAGCACTCCGATGCGCACCACTTCGGCCTCGCGGCGGGCATGGCGAACAAAGTAGAGCGCAGCCATCGTGCCCAGCACCAGCGATACCGCCGTGGCCAGCGCCGCAAGGATCAGTGAATAGACAATGGCGTCGATGAAGACATCGTTGTTCAGGAAGGTCCAGAACCAGCGCAGGCTCAGGCCCTGCGGCGGAAAGGTCAGGAAATTGCCCGCGTTCAGCGAAGCCAGCACGACCACGACGATCGGGGCCAGCAGAAAGACATAGACAAGCGCGCGCAGCAGCGACAGCAGCGGTGTGACAAGACCCATGGCTCAGCTCCACCTGATGCGGGTCAGGCGGGCAAAGATCAACACCACGATCCCCGCGCTGATGGCCAGCGTCAGCGCCATTGCCGACCCGAAGGGCCACTGGAACTGGTCGATCAGCGCATCCACCACCAGCAATGTCGTGGTCTTGACCCGCATGCCGCCCACCAGTGCGGGCGTCACATAGGACGAAATCGCCAGCACGAAGACCAGGATGCAGCCTGACTGTATGCCCGGCATCGACATCGGCAGGGTCACCCGGCGAAACACCGTGAACCGCCCGGCCCCAAGCGACCGCGCCGCCTGCCGCACCGCCGGATCCGCTGTCTGCAACGACGCCAGAAGCGGAAGCACCATGAAGGGCAGAAAGACATGCGCCAGCGCCAGCACAACGCCGAATTCATTATACATCAGCGGCAGCGGCCGCTCGATCAGCCCGAGATTGCGCAGCGTCGTGTTAATCACGCCGGCATTGCCCAGCAGGATGGTCCAGCCGTAGCTGCGCACCACGATCCCCACAAGCAGCGGCGACAGCACGATGCCATATAGCAGCCCGCGCCAGCGTTTCGGTGCCGTGGCGATATGCAGGGCCACGGGATAGCCCAGCAGCAGGCACACCAGCGAGGTCACGATGCCCAGCCCCATCGTTTGCGGCAAGGACAGCGCGTAGTAGTTCTGGCTGAAGAACTGGCGATACCCCTCCACGCTGAACCCCGCGCCATAGGGTTGGCCGTCGGCGGGGGCGCGAAAGCTCATCAGCAGCACGGTGACATAGGGCAGCACGATGAACAGAAAGATCAGCACCGCAACCGGGGCGATCAGCATCAGGATGCGCGCGCGCTTCATGCTGCAGGCTCCGCCGCGCGGGCAGAATCGGGCAGTGGCCACAGGCGTTGGGTATCGAAAGTCAGGCCGACATTGGCCCCTTCGGCCATGTTCTGTGTCGTCGGGGACAGCACGTTCAGTGTCCCGCATTCGGTTTCCACGTGGTACTCCACATGGCCGCCGCTGAAATACCGCTTGGTGATCCGCCCGTCGAGATGCCCCTCACCGGGCCCGGTCAGCGCGATCTGTTCGGGCCGCGCCATCACCCGCAGCCGGGTCGCAGGCGTATCGCCGCCGCCAGTTACGGCCAGCCTGCCGCCGCCCGGCACGCTCAGCGAGGTGCGCCCATGCATCTGGCCCGCCACGGCGAGGTCGAGGATATTCGCATTGCCCACGAACCGTGCAACCCGTTCCGATGCAGGCCGGTCATAGACATCCTCGGGCGGTGCCGCCTGTGCGATCTTGCCGTCGAACATGACAACGACCCGGTCCGACATGGTCATCGCCTCGTTCTGGTCATGTGTGACATAGATCGTGGTGATCCCGACCCGTTTTTGCAGATCGCGGATAAACCCGCGCATCTCGTCGCGCAACTTGGCATCCAGGTTGGCCAGCGGTTCGTCCAGCAGCAGAATCGCCGGTTCGATCACCAGCGCGCGGGCCAGAGCGACACGTTGTTGCTGGCCCCCCGACAAGGCCTTGGGATAGCGGTCAGCATAGGGCGTCAGCTGTACCATATCCATCGCGCGGGCCACACGTTCGGCGATTTCAGACCGCGCCATGCGGCGCATTTCCAGCCCGAAGGCCAGGTTGCGCTCTACCGTCATATGCGGGAACAGCGCATAGGACTGGAACACCATCCCGATATCACGATCCTCGGGCAATTTGCGCGAGATGTCCTTGCTGTCGAACAGGATCTTGCCATCGGTCACATCCTCGAAACCGGCGATGCATTTCAGCGTCGTCGACTTGCCGCATCCCGACGGCCCAAGTAGCGACACGAACTCGCCATGGCCCACTTCAAGCGATATCCCCTTGAGCGCCGTCGACTTGCCATAGGATTTGACAAGCGACAGCAGCGAAACTTCGGTCATGCAGGGAGCCCTCTTTCCGGCATCGCCTGCCCCCTGTGGGGCAGGCATTTGTTGTTTTTCACGCGCCGAAAATCTCGTTCCAGCGGCGCGCGATTTCCTCGGCGTTGGCGTTCATCAGCTTCCAGTCCCAGTCGATGAACTGCGCCATCGCCTCGCCATGGACCGGCACGTCGCGCTGAAGATCTGCGGGCACCTCGACGTTACGGTTGACCGGCGACACAAAGAATTCGCGCATCAACAAATCTTGCCCCACCGGGCCCAGAACAAAGTTGAGGTACTTATAGGCATCCTCGCGCGCGGCACCGTTCACGCAGATGTTGAAGGTCTGGTCCCACATCATCAACCCTTCTTCGGGAATGATGCAATCCACCGGCAGGCCCTGCGCCCGCAGGCGCGCGATCTCGCCGAAATCGAAGGGGGCAATCGCCACTTCGCCGGTGGCCAGCGCGGTGCTCATGTTGAAATCGGTCTGATACACCTGCCCCAGTTCCGCCAGCTTGGCAAAGCCTGTCTCAAGGTCATCAATCCCCGATCCATAGATCATCGAGGTCAGCATCAGGAACATTTTCCCGGCCGAGTTCTGGATATTGTAAAGCCCCAGTTGCCCGGCAACTTCCGGGTTCTCCCAAAGGTCTTTCCACGACGTCGGTGGCGTCTGGATCAGGTCGGTGCGATAGCCGATCCCGATGGGCGAAATCAGCCCGACCGCCGCATAGCCATCAGATGCCTTGGTCGCCACCGGATAGAGATCGGCATAATTCGGCAACATCGACAGGTCCAGCTTCTCGAAATACCCCTCGTCCCGCAGGACGGTGGAATAGATCTCATTCGTCATCAGACAACTGTAGGGCGGGTTGTCCTTCCCGGCGGCGCGCAGGTTGGTGGTATAGACGCGCCCCAGCCCGATATCCAGCTGCGGGTCGATGCCCGTCTCCGAGGCAAAGCCGGGGATCAGCGTATCGCGCCAGAATTTCTCCCAGGACCCGCCATAGGTGGTGATCACCAGCTTCTCTGCCTGAGCGCGCACGCCCGGCACCTGCAGCACGCTTGCGCCGCCAAGCGCAAGCAATGCCGTCAACATTGTACGTCGGTTCATCTGTGTCATTTCAATTTCCCTGTGTTTTGTGATGCATGATGCAACCCGCGCCTTTCACGAGGCTTTTTTGCGGTAGTCGTAGTTCTTGTTGAGCCGCTCAAGCAGGTAATCGCCATAAAGCACCGGCTCCATTTTCGCGGTCTCTCCCTTGTCCAGCATCTCCTCCGGGCAGGCGACCAATGCGCTCATCGACGGGTCATAGAAGAAGGGCTGCGAATACCTGTCGCGGCGGCTGAGGTTGCGCACGCGGTGCGGGGTGGAGACAAGCCGCCCGTTCGACCATTTCGCCAGAATGTCGCCGACATTCATCACGAATGTACCCTTGATCGGCGGTGCCGGGATCCATTCGTTGCGTTTGTTGCGCACTTCAAGGCCGCCGACATCATCCTGCTTGAGCAGCGTGACAAAGCCGTAATCGGTATGCGGCGCCGATCCGAACAATTCCTCCTCGTCGGGCTGTTCAGGATAATGCAGCAGGCGCAGGAACAACGTGGGATTGTCGAAATGCTCTTTGAACCAGTCGCGCGGCAGCCCCAGCGCCTCGGCAATGCCACCGGCCAGCCGTGCGCCAAGCGCGGTCATCTGGGTCATGTACTCCAGCGCGGTGCTGCGCACCTCCGGCAGGTTTTCGGGAAACTGGTTCGGCCCCTGCAAGGGTTCGCCCGCATAAGGTGCGTCTTCGGGAACCTCATGCATGAACATCAGGCTTTCAGACCGGTTCGGCTTGGTCACCTTGGCAACGGACGAGGTGACAATCGTCGAAGTGGACATGGGCATGTACCCACGGTGAAACGCATTGATCTTCAGCTTGAGCTTTTCTTCCATCGGCTGATCGTGAAAGGCCACATTCTGCTGCCGCATCCGCTCCACCAGCTCCTCGGACACGCCGTGATCCGACAGATAGGCAAAGCCGGAAACCTCAAGCGCCTCTTTCAGGGCCGCAACGGTTTTGGACCTGTCGCCTGAATTTGCATCATCAGCCAGACCGGCAAGGCTGACGATCGGGATATTGTCGAAATCGCCTTTCATGGACTCTCTCCTTATGCCAATTCTGTATACAATGTACATAAATGAGGACAGGGCAACCCTTTCCATTCCCAAATCCGGCCCTTCAAGGGCAAAAACCCCGCAACGCCTAAAATTCGATCTTCTCCTCCGCTCCCAATCAAAAGGACAACCGCCATGCCGCCCAAACCCGTCATCATCGACACCGACCCCGGACAGGATGATGCCTTTGCGATTCTGCTGGCACTTACCGCCCCAGAACTTGACGTGCTCGGCCTGACAACGGTCGCCGGGAACATGGGGCTGGCGCAGACAACCGATAATGCCCGTCGCATCGTCGAACTGGCCGGGCGGGGCGACACACCGGTTCACGCGGGCGCGCCGCGTCCGCTGTTGCGCGCGCCCCGCCCGGTGCCGGAGATCCACGGCGACACCGGGATCGACGGCTGGGACTGGGCCCCGGCCGCGCATCCCCCTGCACCGGTTCATGCGGTGGATTTCATCATAAATACGATCAGCAGCCATCCGGACCCCGTGACGCTGATCGCGCTTGGCCCGCAGACCAACATCGCGCTGGCACTGCGCCGCGCCCCCGAGATTGCCGAGCAGATCGACCGGATCGTTTTCATGGGGGGTGGGTTTTTCGAAGGCGGCAACATGACGCCCGCGGCAGAGTACAATATCCTCGTCGACCCCGAAGCCGCGCGCATCGTGCTGGGGTCCGGGGTTCCGATCACTGCCGTACCGTTGGATTGCACCCACAAGGCACCTGCCCCGCTTGGCTGGTCACAGACCCTGGCCGATCACGGCACCCCTGTCATGCGCGCCTGCGCCGGCATGATGGAATTCTTCGAACGCTACGGCAACGCCAAATACGGCACTGCAACCCGCCCGTTGCATGACGCAATCGCCGTATCCGCACTCCTTTGGCCCGAGCTCTTTGACGGCAGGTTATGCCCTGTCGATATCGAATGCGCCGGAGAGCTGACAACAGGCATGACCGTCGTGGACTGGTTGCGCCAGACCGGCAAGACCGACAATTGCCTCTGGCTCAATGCCTGCCACGATCCGGCAGAAGTATACGCAAGGATGGAATCGGCGCTCGCAAAGCTCTGAACGCCACCGGATGGGGCAGGGTCAGATCCCTGCCAAAGCCTGCGCCAAGGCGTCGACAGACACCGGCTTGTCCACACGGGCAAAGCGGCCCCGGTCGGCCTCCCCGATCCGGTCGGCGGCGGGCAACTGAGTCGACATGGCAATGGCGCGGGTCTGCGGGTGACCATCCAGCGCCTTGCGGATCAGATCCCAGCCGCTGTGCTGCGCATCCAGCTTCAGGTCGCTCAGCACCAGATCGGGCCGGGGCGCCCTTTCCAGCGCCGCATGGCCGCCCGCGAAATCGGCGGCGGTGCTCACCTCGAAGCCCAGCGTTTCCAGTGCCGTGGCGGCAGCTGCCAGCGCGCGGGGATCGTCATCAATCACCAGCGCACGCCCGCGATGCTGCATCACGGCGGTTTCCTCAGCCGCCGGCGGGAACAGCAGGGTGACACGCGTCCCCTCCTCCGGCACCGAGGCGATGTGCAGACTGCCGCCCGATTGGTGTACAAATCCGTCCACCATCGACAGGCCCAGCCCGGTGCCGCTGCCATCACGGCGCGCGGTAAAGAACGGCTCGGTCGCATAGCGCAGGGCCTCGGCACTCATGCCGTGACCATCATCCGCTACTACCAGCGCGATATGGCCATCCTCCCGCTCGGTGACCGAAATCTCGATATGCCCGCTGCTGCTGATCGCCTGACCCGCGTTGACACAAAGGTTCAGGATCGCGCTTTCCAGCTGGCCGGGGTCGATTGTCGCCCAGATCGGCCCGTCCGGCGCAGTGACCGTGAGCGTGACCGTCTCGGGCAGGGCAATCTCCAGCAGATCATGCATTGCATGAAGCAAATCAACAATATCGGTGCGCTGCGGCTCCAGATGCTGTTTGCGGGCAAAGGCCAGCAACCGTTCGGTCAGGGTCACGCCCAGATCCACTGCATCCTCTATCCGCGCCCGCAGGCGCCTGGCCGCATCACCTTCGGCGCTTTCCAGCAGATGCAGATTGCCCGAGATCGTGGAGAGGATGTTGCCAAAGTCATGGGCCACCTCGCCCGTCACCTTGCCCAGGGTCTCGACCCGCTGGATTTCCGCCAGCCGCGCATCGACCAGCCGCCGTTCGGTGACTTCTGAAAACAACCAGACCGCGCCGCCTTCGGGAAAGGGCGAGCGGCGCAGTTCCATCACGTGACCCGCCGCACTTTCATATTCCTGATAACCCGCCGCCGTAACCGCCGTCTCGCGCAAGTCAAAAGGCGATTGCGCCAGCAGATCCTCCACCGTTTCCACTGCCCCCGCCCCCTCGGGCAGACGCAATAGCGCGCGAATGCGCTGGTTCTGAGCCAGGATGCGCCCCGAAGCAGCCGTGATCACCACCCCGTCGGTGATGTTCTCGAACACCCGCGAAAACAGCGTGTTCTGTCGCCGGATCAGCCGTGAATTGCGGTCCAGCCGCAGCGCATTGGCACGAAAGATGCGAAAAGCCGAGAACAGCTGCCCAATTTCGTCTTCGCTTTCCAGCCTGCGTTCCAGCCGCGTCGCACGATCCCCGGCCGCCAGCCTGCGCATGGCCTGAGCGATCCGGTGCAGGTTCATCACCACATAGCGCGAGACAAATACGGCCGAGACCACCGCCACCCCCACGCTGACCGCCATCAGCACCAGCATCACCCATTGCGCCAGCGCCAGACGGGCGCGGGTGTCGGCCTGTGACAACTCAAGCCGTTCACGCGCAGCGGTCACCTTTTGTGCGGCCAGCAGATTGATCCGCTCCGCCTCGGTCCGGATCCGGAACAGGGCGTTTTCCGCGTCCAGCGAAATCGCCAGGCTGCGATAGACCAGATTGAACAGCGTATCATCGCGGCTGATGGTACGGTCGATCTCCTGCACATTGTCGGCTATCTGCGGCGTGGCGACCGCCAGAATGTCGGCACGGATGTTCCTGTACCCCAGACGGAATTCCCAGATCGAGGTCAGCGTATTGGCGCGTGCGGTCCCTACCGCCTCCATCGCAAGCTGTTGCAACGCGGCCCAGGCCTGCCGCTGATAGGTCGTGGCCTCGCGCGTGGTGATCCACTGCCGATAGCGGCGCAGCAGCACCTCAAGCGCCGCATCTATCCCGGCAATATCCTGACGAATCTGGTTGCGCTGCGGAATGATCTCGACCAGATCATCCACCGCCGCCCGCATCCGTGCCACCGACAGCGACAATTCCGCATCGCCCTCGGCCATGGCTTCCAGCCGGGTGATCGCCGCATAGATTTCATCGGTTTCGGTGGCGATCCCGAAGGGCGGATTCAGCGACAACAGAAAGGGCGCGGACTTCGAAAGGGTCGCGGCATTCTGTGACAATTCCAGCGCCCGCGACACTTCGCTCAGGGTCACGCCGTGCAGCAATTCGATCTGCCGGTCGGCCCGCTCCAGCGTGTAAAAGGCGATGATCCCGATCGCCGCCGCCACCACCGACAACAGCCCGATGGCCCCCAGCAGCCGCGTGCGGATGCTCAGCCGCGACAGGCCCGCGCCTGTCATGCCCTGCGCCCGTCCAGCACAAAGATATAGCCCTGCGCACGGCGTGTTTGCAGATGCACCGGCTTGGAGGGGATCGGTTCGATCTTGCGGCGCAGGCGCAGGATCAGCACGTCGATGGTACGGTCCAGATAGCGTTCTGTGTCGCTGCCCAGTTCTTCCAGCAGTTCCGGGCGCGGGATGATCCGGCCCGGATTGCGCACAAAGTAATCCAGCAGCCGGTATTCCGCATTGGTCAGCGGAATCTCGTTGCCCGCCGCGTCCTGCAACTCGCGTTTCTGCAAATCCACCCGCTTGTCGCCAAAGCCGATCTCGTGACCCGTCGCGGGTGGCGTTACCGCGCCATGGCCATAGCGGCGCAACACCGCACGAATGCGCGCCACCAGTTCGCGCGGGTTGAAGGGTTTGATCAGGTAATCATCCGCGCCGGTTTCCAGCCCGATGATCTTGTCGATCTCATCCCCGACGCCGGTCAGCATGACAATCGGCAGGTTGTATTTCTCGCGGATGTGGATGGCCAGCATCAACCCGCTTTCGCCCCGAAGCCGCAGGTCGATCAGCGCAAGCTCAATCGCGGGCGGATCACCCAGCGCATGAAATGCAGCACTGTCGGCGCAGGCAATCGCCCGGTAGCCGCTTTGCTCAAGCAAAGCGGACAGCGTCTGCCGGACCTGGGCATCGTCATCGACAATGGCAATCCGGGGCTGTGGGGCGGTAGGTGTCATGACCAAGCTATGTCACGGCACGGGCACAGCCGCCAAGCGTCCTGAAAGGGTGACGTGGTGAAAAACCAACCAAACGCCCCCGTATTGCAACTCTGTTAACATTGCGCCGCGCCCCAGTAACTCTGTTAGTCACTTGTGCAGTGGCTCGCGCGGGTCATTGCCGACTAGCATCGGCCCGGATCGACCACCCAGGGGCTGCGGAGGAATGGGCACCCCTGACTGCCGGTCGACACATGTATTTACGGGAGGAACAAAATGAATATCACCAAAACCCTGCTTGGCACCGCCTTTGCCGCAACCCTTGGAAGCACGGCCGCCTTTGCCCAGGACGACTGCGCCGAACGTGGCGTGCTGGACGCCATCTATTGCGACGCCAACGGCGATCTGGTTGCCGACACCCCCACCGACCCGGCCAAGCTGAACGACCCGTCAACGCTGGTCTTCGCCTATACCCCGGTCGAAGACCCTGCCGTCTACGCCGACATCTGGGAACCGTTCATCGCGCATCTGGAAGAGGCCACAGGCCGCGACGTGCAGTTCTTTGCCGTTCAGTCCAACTCGGCCGAGGTCGAGGCCATGCGCTCGGGCCGTCTGCACATCGCGGGCTTTTCGACCGGCCCCACACCTTTCGCGGTGAACCTTGCCGGTGCGGTGCCTTTTGCGATCATGGGCGCGGATGACGGGCAGTTCGGTTACAAGCTGCAGGTCTTCACCCAGGCCGATTCCGACATCAAGGAAATGGCCGACCTCAAGGGCAAGCGCGTCGCCCATACCTCGCCTACCTCGAACTCGGGCAACCAGGCACCGCGCGCGTTGTTCCCCGGTCTGGGTGTGACACCCGACACCGATTACGAGGTCACCTATTCCGGTTCCCATGACCAATCCATGCTGGGCGTGGTCGCGGGCGATTATGATGCCGCCCCGGTGGCCTCGGAAGTGGTCGAGCGCATGGCCGAACGTGGTCTTTACGACCCCGCCGACGTGCGCCTGATCTGGGAAAGCGCGCCCTTCCCGACGACCTCCTTCACCGTGGCCCATGATCTGGACCCGGAGTTGGCTGAAAAGATCAAGCAAGCCTTCTTCAGCTTCCAGTTCGAAGGCACCAAGCTGGGTGAAGAATTCCAGGGCGTGAGCAAGTTCATCCCGATCACCTACAAGGACCAATGGGCGGTGATCCGCGAAATCCAGGCCAGCAACGGCGTGGAATACACACCCCAAGGCCTCGCTGCCAACTAAGCGTCAAACATGGCACGGGACGACCATCGCGGTTGCCCCGTGCCCCTTTGCGCGCGCCCATCTGTCCGTAAGAGGTCACCATGCTGAAAATCGAAAAACTGGTCAAACGCTACAACGGCGGCGATCCCGTGTTGAAAGACCTCGACCTTGAGGTCGGCGGCCAAGAGGTCGTCTCGATCATCGGATCATCCGGCGCGGGCAAAAGCACGCTGTTGCGCTGCATCAACCGTCTGGTCGAACCCACATCGGGCACGATCACGCTGAACGGCACCGATCTGACCCAGCTGAAGAAATCGGAACTGCGCCTGGCCCGTCGCCGCATCGGGATGGTGTTTCAAAGTTTCAATCTGGTTGACCGCCTGACAGTCATGGAAAACGTTCAATCGGGGCGTCTGGGCTATATCTCGACCTGGGCCGCGCTGACGCGCCGCTATCCCAAAGAGGACATCCGCCGCGCCTATGAGCTGATGGAGCGTGTGGGCATTGCCCATTACGCCAACAAACGCGCCGACGAGCTGTCGGGCGGCGAACGCCAGCGGGTCGGCGTGGTGCGCGCGCTGATGCAGCAGCCCGAAATTCTGTTGGCGGATGAGCCTACAGCCTCGCTGGACCCGAAAACATCGGAACAGATCATGGCGCTGCTGCGCGATCTGGCGAACGAACTGGAATTGCCCGTCATCATCAACATCCACAACGTCACCGAGGCCAAGCAATACACCGACCGCATCGTCGGCATGCGCTATGGGCGGATCATCTTTGACGATGTGCCCGACGCCCTGGACGCCGCAGCGATGGACGAAATCTATGCCGGTGTGCCCGCCGAGGACCGCGCGGCGCAAGGGGCGGCGGCATGAGCGATTTTCCCGACACATGGCGCAAACCACCCTTCATCCGCAACACCCTGCTCCGGCGGGGGTTATGGCTCGCCATCCTGGCCTATGTGGTCTTTACCATGGCCACATTGCCGATTGACTGGGAACGCGTCTCGGCCGGTATGGGCCGCGCCGCGCGGATCTTCAGCGGGGCCTTTCCGCCCAGCTTTGCCCGCGCCGACCTATTGATCGACGGTTTCATGGAAAGCCTGAAGATCGCACTGCTGGCCACCGTCGCCGGTGTGGCCCTGTCGATCCCCATCGCCTTTTGCGCCGCGCGCAACATCGCACCCCGGCCCGTCTATTATCTGGGCCGCGCCACCATCATCATCGCCCGCAGCTTCCACCCCGTCATCGTCGCCATCATCTTTGTCAAAGCCGTGGGCTTTGGCCCCTTTGCCGGTGTGCTGACGCTGACGGTCTATTCCATCGGCTTTGTCGCCAAACTGCTGGCCGAACGCATCGAAGAGATCGACTTTGGTCAGGTCGAGGCGATGCGCTCTGCCGGGGCACCGTTTTTCAGCACGCTGATCTACGCCATCGCGCCGCAGATTCTGGCCCGTCAGGTGGGTCTGTCGATCTATCAGCTGGACAGCAACCTGCGCGCTTCGGCGGTGGTCGGGCTGGTGGGGGCGGGCGGCATCGGTGCAACGCTGGCCAATGCCTTTGGCCGTTATGATTACGACTTTGCGCTGGCCATCACCATGGTGATCGTCGGGGTTATCCTGGTGTCCGAAGCCGTCAGCGGCATCATTCGGGAGAAACTGGCATGAACAACCCCGCCGCATTGGACCATTGGTCCCGCTTCACCCCGAAACAGCGCATCAAACGCTACGCCGTGCTGCTGGCCACCCTGCTGGTGGTCGCCTGGGCGCTGCAAAGCATCGACGTGATCTGGGAATGGGTCTGGGATTCACCCGCACAGATGGCTGACCTCTTTGGCCGCATGGTGCCGCCCGATCCGCAGAACCTGCCGTCGATCCTGCAGGCCATGTGGGAAACGGTGAACATCGCCACGATTGCCACGCTCTTCGCCGTGATACTGTCCTTGCCCGTCGCCTATATCGCCGCGCGCAACACCACGCCCAACGTGGTGACCCTGTGGATTGGCCGGTTCATCCTTGTCTCGTCACGGTCGGTCAACACGATCATCTGGGCGCTGCTCTTCGTGGCCATCTTCGGCCCCGGCATCATCGCGGGGATCGTTGCGATCATGTTCCGGTCCATCGGCTTCATGGGCAAACTGCTGGGCGAAGCCATCGAGGAGATCGACACGCGTCCCGTCGAGGCCCTGCAAGCCAGCGGTGCCACGCGCTTCAAGGTGGTGCTTTATGCCATCGTGCCGCAGGTCATGCCCACATTCTTTGCCGTCTCGATCCTGCGCTGGGACATCAACCTGCGCGAATCCACGGTGCTTGGGCTGGTCGGTGCGGGTGGCATCGGGATCATCCTTCAGGGCGCCATCGACACCTTCAACTGGCCCGAAGTCTCGACCATTCTGTTGGCGATCCTTGCCTTCGTCATCCTGGGTGAAGTGGTGTCGATGTATCTGCGCAAACGCATCCTGTGACCTTGCAGGGGCAAGCCGGGCATCGCCTCAGGGTTTGATCCCCTGGCGGTTCATCTTGGCGTTCAGGGTCCGGCGCGGAATGCCCAGCTGTGCGGCGGCCCGCGCGGTGTTGCCCCGGCATTGATCGAGGACACGCATGATCTCCAATGCCTCGAAACGTGCCACGCGGTCCTTCAAGGTGCCTTTCACCGCCAGATCCCGGGTATCGGCAACCCCGTCCAGCCCCAGTATCCGCCGCTGCGCCGCCTGCCGCAACTGATGGGCATTGCCGGGCCAGTCATGGCTCTGCAGCGCCTTTCGCTCTGCAAAGGTGATCTCGGGCACGGGTACACCGTGGCGCACAGCCGCCTGGGTCATGAAATGCACAAACAGCACCGGAATATCCGGCGCGATCTGGCGCAGCGGCGGCAGCTGAATCTCGACCCCTGCCAGCCGATAATACAGGTCCTGCCGAAAACCCCCCTTTGCAATCAGCTCTTTCAGGTCCTCGCTGGCCGAGGCCACAACCCGCAGATCGACATCAATCGGGGCCTGCCCGCCCACCGGTTCGATCTGCCGCGATTGCAGCAGGCGCAACAAGAGCGGCTGCAACTCAAGCGGCATCACATCAATCTGGTCGAGGAACAATGTCCCCCCCTCGGCAAGACCCACGCGCCCCGGCTGCAAGGTGCCCGTGGCATCAATGCGCCCGAACAGGTCCACCCCGAACCCGCTGTTCGGCAAGGCTGCGCAATTGATCGTGACAAACGGGCCGCTGCGCCCCGACTGGTCGTGCAGACTGCGCGCCGCCAGTTCCTTGCCGGTCCCGGTTTCGCCCTGCAGGATGACATCGACGGGCAGGCCCGCAATTTCCGTCAGCCGCGCACGCACGGCGGCGATGGCGGTGGTCTCCCCGATCAGATGCGCGCCCTCGACCTTCAGACGCTCGCGCAGCATCCGGATCTCTGCGTGCAGACGCCCGGCAGCAAGGCTGCGCTCCACCACCGTCAAAAGATGATCGGCATCATAGGGTTTTGCCAGAAAATCCTGTGCCCCGCGCTGCATCGCACGCACGGCATGCGCAACATCGCCGTGTCCGGTCAGCAGAACCACCGGCAGATCGGCCGCCACTTCCCGAACCGCATCCAATACCCCGATGCCGTCAAGGCCGGGCATCCGCAGGTCCGTCAGGACAAGATCGGGCAGCGGCCCTTCCAGCGCATCACGCGCGGCAACACCCCCTGACAGGCCGACCGGATGATGCCCCGCCGCCGCGATCAGATCACACAGACCCTCGCGGTGATCGTCGTCGTCATCGACCACCCAGATTTCGGCCCGGCTCATGCGGCGGTCTTTCGGTTGCGTTGCTCAGCGCGGGGCAGCGTCACGGTCGCACAGGTGCCCTCCCCCGGAGCGGCGTCGTAATGCAGCGTGCCGTGAAAATCCTGCACGATGGACTGGCTGATCGCAACGCCCAGCCCCAGCCCCTCGCCTTCCTGCTTGCGGCTGAAGAACGGCTCTCCGATCTTGGCAATCGCCTCGGCGTCCAGGCCCACACCATTGTCCTTCACCGTCACGATCACCGCCTCGGGGGTCACCCTCCGCGTGACCACGACCTGCCCTGCCGCAGTGGCAACCACCGCGTCCAGCGCATTCAGCAGCAGGTTCACCAACACCTGCTCCAGCCGCACCATGCCACCCATCACTGGCGGCGCGTCACCGGGGCAATCACAGGTCAGCCTGGCCCCGATGTCATCGGCGCGGTGGCGGACAAGTTCGATGGCGTTGTCGATCACCCGGTCCATGTTCACCGGGGTCAATGTCCCGGTATCCTTGCGGCTGAAACTCTTGAGGTGCTTGATGGTCCGCAGCATCCGCCGGATATGGCCGCGTGTGGTTTCGATCCGTTTCGCCGTGCCCCCGGCATCCCGCGTCCCGCCAATGGCAGCGGCGGCCAGGGTCGCCTCCATCGCGGCAAGCGGCTGGCTGATTTCATGGACGATGGCGGCGGACATCCGGCCCAGTGCGGCCATCTTCTCGGAATGGATCAGCGCGTCCTGGGCGCGGTTCAGCTCCGATTCCGCCGCGATGCGCGTTTCGATCTCGGCGGCCAGCTCGCGGGTCCGCCGCTCCACCTGCTGCTCCAGCAACCGGCTTTGCTGCAACCGCATGCGGATCATCCGTCGGCGCTGCAGCAGGGTCTGCACCAGCAGCGCCGCCGCCAGCGTTGTCAGCCCGAGGATCGCCGCCGTTGCCAGCGCGGTCAGCCGTGCGGTGGCAACCGGGCTGGCCTGGATCACCTGCCAGTCCTCCTGTTCCATGGCCAGACGGCGCAGCAGAAGCGACCGCCCCGACAGGTCCACAGGCTTTACATCGGCCAGCGACGACGGCGCCGCCGCCAAAAGTGCCTCGGCCGTGTCGAAATTGACCCCCTCATAGCGCCTTGTCACCGCAATATGGTCGCGTGCCTGCGCCCCGAGGGCAAACAGCGGCCGGTAAAGCCAGTCAGGCTGACCCGACAGAAAGATGATCCCGTCCGCATCGGCAATCGCCGTGTCGACGGCGGCCAGCCGCCAGGTTGCCTGCAGGGGCGTCAGGTCAATCTTGACCACCAGCACGGCAAGATCCCCACCCCCCAGATCCAGACGCGAGGACAGGAAATACCCCGGTCGGCCCGTGGTGACCCCGATCCCATAGAAACGCCCGGCACCCGTATCCATCGCATCACGGAAATAGGGCCGGAAACTGTAGTCGATCCCCACGAAACTGTCCGGCGTGTTCCAGTTGCTGGCCGCGATGGCGATGCCCGATTGATCCAGCAGATACAGCTGATTGGCACCCGATACGGCGGCAATCGTCTCTAGATATCGGTTTGCGGCAGCAACCGCCCCGGCATCCTGCGGTGCCGTGACCGCCCGGCTGATCCGCACGTCCTGTTCCGCCACCTCCGGCAGATACCGGAACCGGTCGATCTCCGTCTCGATGGACCGCCGCGTCAGGGTCAGCGATTGGTCGAGCGCCTCGGCAAGGCGCAGAATCTCCACCCGATAGGCCACCATCCCGCCCATGCCCGCAACCAGCAGCGCAAGGCACAGCATGAACAGGAAAGTGCGTATATGGCCGGTACGGATCATGGCCCTCAGTCTGGCACGGGTTCGGTACGTTTTACAGCCTCCGTTTTACAAGGCGCGACCATGATCGGCGCGGCACGATCAGCGCCGATGACCTGACAGCGACCGTCCGCGCAGAGCGTCCAGCCTGCGCCCGTCGCACCGGAGGCCGCCAGCATCAGCGCCGGAACCTGAAGATGGCCGGCAGAGACCCACCAGCCATCCTTCAGAACCGCATCCGGCCCCGGCTCCATCCCCGCGCCAGAGCCCTTGAGGCGCGAGCCTTCCAGCGTCAGCACGTCACCATCGACGCGCCAGTCTTCCTGCCAGGCGACATGTTCGACCGAATGGGTCCATTGCAGCGTGAAGGATCCCAGCGCCAGATGCAGCACTGCGGCCCCCACGCTCAGACACCCGGTCACGCAACCGCCCTGCGCCGCATGATGACGACACCGCCGACAAAGAGCGCCGCCAGGGCAAATCCGATTTCATCGGTGGCAGGCAAGGCCGCAATCAGCGTGACCGCCGCGACGATGCCCAGGATGCGCAGGGGCCAGCCCAGCGGACGGCCCAGCCAGCCGATCACTGCAGCGCCCCACATCCCGATGCACAGGACCGTCTTGAACACGATATAGGCGACGGCGGGCCAATACCCGATCGTTTCGGCCAAAGGTCCGCCCGCCTGCAACATCAGCGCAGGCGTGTAGACCGCCATGAAGGGAATGACGAAGCCGGCGGCCGCCACCTTGATCGCCTCCAGGCTGATCTTGAGCCCGCTTTCCTTGGCAATGGGTGCCGCCGCAAAACAGGCCAGCGCCACGGGTGGTGTCAGATCCGCAAGGATGCCGAAGTAGAAGACGAACATGTGGCTGACAATCAGCGGCACACCAAGCTCAAGCAGGGCAGGCCCCGCAATCGACGAGGTGATGATGTAATTGGGGATCGTGGGGATCCCCATGCCCAGCAGGATGCAGGTGAACATCGTCAGGATCAGGCTCAGCAACAGACTGCTCTGCCCCACTGCCACAATGAACTGACCAAATGTATTGGCCGCCCCGGTCAGGGTCATCGTCCCGATGATGATGCCGACCAGCGCACAGGCAACCCCAACCGGCAGCGCGGTCTTGGCCCCCTCGGCCAGGGAATCGCGGCACAGGATCAGGGTTTCACGCCCGCCGCGTGACAGGGCACACCAGACAAGAAGCACTGCCAGTGCCGCGATCAGCACGTCGATGCCAAACTGCAGGAACCCGGCGGCGACAAGACCCAGACACAGCCAGAATACGGTACGCATGGCACCTGCAGGGAGGTTCAGCACGGCGGACCCGCCCAGGATCAAGAGCACGGTCAGCCCCAGACCGATGGTGCCCGCAAACAGCGGCGTGTAGCCACCGAACAACAGGTAAACCAGCACACCCAAAGGCACGAGCAGCATCCAGTTTTCCCGGATCGCCTTGCGGGCAGAGGGCAGATCTTCCTTGCTCAGCCCGCGCAACCCGTGACGCCCGGCTTCAAGGTGAACCATCCAGAAGGCCGAGGCAAAATAGAGCATCGCGGGGATCAGCGCGGCTTTGACAACTTCGACATAGGCCACGTCCAGCGTCTCGGCCATGATGAAGGCAACCGCCCCCATCACCGGCGGCATGATCTGCCCGCCCATCGAGGCCGTCGCTTCGACTCCCCCGGCAAAGGCGGGCCGGTAGCCGAATTTCTTCATCAGGGGGATCGTGAACTGACCTGTGGTCACCACGTTGGCAACGCCCGAACCCGAAATCGTCCCCATCAGCCCCGAGGACACCACCGCAACCTTGGCCGCTCCGCCCTGCCGCTGACCGAACAGACCCAGCGCCACATCGGTAAACAGGCGGATCATCCCGGCCCGTTCAAGGAACGACCCAAACAGGATGAACAGAAAGATATAGGTCGAGGATACATAGGTCGGGATGCCGTAAATCCCCTCGGTCCCATAGGCCATGTGGTCGATCACCTGAGAGAAATCGTAACCACGGTGATTCAGCGGCGCGGGAAGATATTCACCAAACAGGCAATAGGCCAGGAACAGCCCCGCGATCAGCGGCAGGGCAAAGCCCATCATCGTCCAGGCGGCTGCAAAGACCACAACCAGCGCCATCACGCCAACGACAATATCCTGCGTCAGCGGACGCCCGGCACGCAGGATCAGCGGCTGGTACTGCCACCACTGGTAGAGCGCCACCGCAACGCCCGCCAGGGCAAAACCCCAGGCCAGAGCCTTCAGCGACACCGACATGCGGCGGCCATAGGCGATCAGGGGAAAGGCCAGCAACGTGAGAAAGCCGACATGCACAGCGCGTGTGATCTGGCTGGACAGATCGACAAGATGCGCGGCGGTGACGATCTGAAAGACCGAAAACACAACCGCGATCCAGAACAGCAGACGGCCAACGGGACCAGCGCCGAACGACACCTCGTGTCCCTCTAGCGGGTCGGGGGGTGAAACGGGATTGGACATGAGAACACCTTGGACAGATCCGAGAGACCGGATGGGATGCGCCACACGGCGCACCCCAACCATATGCGAAACACGGGTGTGCTTACTTGAGGATGCCCATCTCGCGGTAATACCGCTCTGCGCCGGGATGCAGCGGAATCGGCATGCCCTCCAGCGCTTTCGCCATGTCGATCTGCGCCGCCGCCTGATGGGCCGCAACCAGCGTATCCAGGTTCTCGAACAGCTGCTTGGTCATCTGATAGGCGATCTCGTCGCTGACGCCCTCGTGGCTGACCAGGAAGTTTGACACGGCAACAGTCGGCACGTCAGCCTCCTGACCGTCATAGGTGCCTGCGGGGATGGTGGCCGCAACATAGGGCGCGCCCAGCTTTTCAGCCACATCGCCAGGGATCGCCACAACGGTAATCGGCACCGAAGACGCCAGATCGCGGATCGAGGCAACACCAAGCCCCGCAGATTGCAATGTACCGTCCAGCTGGCGGTTCTTGATCAGCTCAACCGATTCAGCAAAGGGCAGATACTCGATCTTGCCCAGATCCTCATAGGACATGTCCATCGCGCCAAAAATGGCCCGTGCGTTCAGCTCGGTGCCCGATGCCGGTGCGCCCACCGACAGGCTCTTGCCCGCCAGATCGCTGAACTCGGTGATGCCGCTGTCGGTGCTGGCAACAATCTGGATGTAGTTCGGATAGATCGCCGCGATGCCCCGCAACTTGTCCAGTTTCTGCGCAAAGCCCGCATCCGCGTTCCCTTCCCAGGCCATCGCGACGGAGTCACCCAGCGCAAAACCCAGTTCGCCACGTCCGTCCTGCAACAGGTTCAGGTTCTCGACGCTGGCCTTGGTCGATTGCACCTGCGTGCGCACGCCGTCGATCTTCTCGCCATAGATATTGGCCAGCCCCGCGCCCAGCGGATAGTAGACGCCGGATGTGCCACCGGTCAGCACGTTGATGAACTCCTGCGCCTGTACGGCAAACGGAGCTGCCGCCAGTGACGTCGACAGTGCACAACCGCGCAGAGCGGATTTGAAATTGATCATGGTTTTCCTCCCAGAAATGATCGAAGGCCCGAGGGCCCGACGCTGGCTACAGTCGGTTGCGACAGGCGGCAGAGACAAGAAAATGCCACCGGAGGACCCATAATACCTGGCAAGAAATGACCACGGCTCTGGCCAGAAACAGCCAGGGCACAGGCCTGGTGGCTTTTCCGCCAGCATCCCGCGCTCCGCCCAGATCGGGCATGATCGGTTTGAAGCAAAACCTATCATCGGATTGCGCTGCAAACTTTGGCCGAAGTTTTTGGCGGATACAGGCAGGGAGAATCTATTAAGGATTTCCAAAGGTGTGGTCTGTGAATAAACATCATTGCGTAAACGTCTCCGATATAAGCGTTTCTTGGAGATTGGTTTTCGCCGACCATCGAGCCTTGTCCTAAACAGGAGTTATTGCATGCAAGCGCCATCTGTCGAAGAGTTCCAGACCGCGCATGTTGCATTGCGCGACCAGGTCATCCGCACGCCTACGCTGACTTTAGCGCATGCGCCCTTCCGGGAGCGTTTTCCGGCTGATGTTCAAGTGCGTGCAAAGCTTGAACTGTTTCAGCATGCCGGCTCATTCAAAGCCAGGGGCGCGATTTTAGGAATAAGACAGCTGACCCCGGAACAACGTTCCGCTGGAGTCGTCGCCGCAAGTGGCGGCAATCACGCCATCGCCGTTTCATGGGCCGCAAGGGCTGTCGGCGTGAACGCCTCGATTTTCATGCCAGAGACGGCCGATCGGTTAAGGATCGATGCGTGCCGCAAGCTGGGCGCAAAAGTCACGCTTGTCTCCGATATTGCCAAGGCCTTCGACATGATGTCGGAGACGGAACAAAGCGAAGGGCGCACCATCATGCACCCTTTTGAAGCCAGACACATGACACTCGGTGCCGGAAGCTGCGGCATCGAACTGCTTGAGGATGCCGCTGATTCAGATATTTTTGTCATCCCGGTTGGTGGCGGCGGGCTCATCAGTGGCGTGTCTGCGGTGATACGCCAAGCGCGCCCCGACGCAAAGATCTTTGGCGTGGAGCCGGTGGGTGCGGACACGATGTTCCGAAGCCTCGAAGAGGGCAAACCTGTGACGATTGCAAAAGTCGACACAATTGCCGACAGCCTTGGTTCACCCTATGCGCTGCCCTACAGTTTTGAGATTTCCCGACAAAATGTCAGCGCCATTGCGCGCGTTACCGACGACGAAATTCGATCCGCCATGCGACTTTACTTCGACGCTCTGCGCTTGATTGCCGAGCCCGCCTGCGCTGCGGCGCTCGCGGCCGTTTGCGGCCCGCTAAAGGAAATCTGCGCAGGGCAAAAAGTGGCAATCATCGCCTGCGGCTCGAACATTTCTCTCGAACGTTACGACAGAATATTGGGACAATAAGACAGCTTGGCGGCGATAAGGAGTAACGGTGTCCTGAGACTAAGACAGGTGCAAACGACGTCTGGAACGCCTTCCAAGACTAGATTTCGACAAACGTAAGCGACGGTCCCAGGTTGAATATCCTGGTTTGATCCAAAACCGCGCTCTGCCCGGCGCAATGGTGGACCCGGCGCAATGGTGGAGATGCCCGCACAGGTGCAGCCTCGGTTTTTTCCGTGTCACAGCGTCCAAGAGTGCTTGGCTGCCGTCGTGACGGCCATCAGCCTGATGGTCAACAATTCCGAACGGAGGCGCATGGGAGACCAGGACGGCACCCTCGGGACTGGCCTGCAGCGCCTCATCTGCCTGCTGCTCGGAGTAGCTTTCGCTCCAAGGCGCGTTCTTTTGAAAGGGGATCTCTCGTCCGATCCCGAAAAATGTCACACCGCCAAAGGTCGCCCCGTCCCCGTCGAGATAGCGTAGCACGGGGGCGGCCTCACATGCCTGGCGCAGCTCTTTTGAATTGTCGTGGTTACCTGAAACCACAATCAGGGGCGCCCTCACCCCCTTAAGGATATCCAGTGTATCCGACAGCCCGATCCCCCGCATCGCGATATCTCCGGCACCCACGAGCACGTCCGCGTCGGCGCTGGCGGCAACGATCCGCTGCGCGATTACGCGGTCCCTGGTCAGGAAAGTCGCAATTCCGTCGAACGAAATGCCGTCGCTTTCACCGACGAAAATGAGCAGGAACGCCAGCGCAAGACAGGTAAGAAGACACCAGGGGAAAAAACGGTTCACGTGTCGGCCTCCGGCAGAACGACGTGATAGCTGGTGCGATATCCCCAAAACTGAAGCGAATGAACACGCCCCGTCAGCTCTCCTTCCACCGCGCTGCCCTCCGGGCGCGCAGCGGGCCGATGCGGCGGCACGAAGGTCATATCGTTTTTTCCAAACGTCACCCGCCCTGATGTCGGGGCGACGAAACCGGCTACAATCCTCAGCAGAGTAGCCTTGCCGCAACCGCTTGGGCTCAGAAGTGTAAAGAAGGTGCCATCGGCAATCTTTCGTCCCACCCCCTTGAGGACCTCAACATCCCCGTAACACTTGCTGACGTCTATCAAGGAACCCGCTCAGGGGGTGACGAGGAGTTTCGGGATCCCGTGTCTGCGACCTATTTGAGGGTGCCGGCCGGACGGGTATCAGCGCTCTCAACGGCCAGCACAGCAATCTACGCGGGTATCTGAACCACCATTTCAATCTCGATTTTCAAATCTTCATTGGCCAGTGATGCGACACCGATACCGGTCAGGCTTGGTTGTTCTCCGCCAAGGAACGCCGTTATCTGGGTCATCACGATGACCATCGTCGCATCGTTCAGCTCCGTCATGTAGACGCGCATCTGGACAATATCACGCGGTGTCGCACCGATGGCGCGTAAGGCTTCCGCAAGATTTGATATGACCTGACCGGTTTGCCCCTCAAGCGTTTCCGGTACGGCAGATCCGTCGGCGCTCCAGGCGACCTGCCCCGAGATAAAAGCCAGCCTGCCGGGGTTGGTGATGGATATTTGCGAATAGCCCACCTTGCCGGCATCGGGCAGCGTATCCGGATTCATTCGCGCGATTGCATTTGACACATCAATTCTCCTTGCTTTGCTTGATGCTCGCTAGGTAAGCCAAACCATAGGCGAACAGAATTCGTGACTGAGGCGAACTGAGTTCTTCAATTGAGGGCAAATGGCTGAATCAAAGGTAAATGACATTCTGGTCTTTCTATCCGTCGTAGAGACGGGAAGTTTCGCTTCAGCGGGACGGGCTTTTGGTCTTTCCCGGTCAACGGCAGGAAAAGCGGTTTCGCGCCTTGAAGACAGATACGGCCTGCGTCTGCTGAACCGCACAACCCGCGCCATCAGCATGACCGAGGAAGGGCAAAGACTGTACAAGCAGGGGCTGGCGATCCAGGCGGCGATTGCAGATGCCGATATGAGCATGGCCGGTGGCGAGGGCATTCCCAAGGGCACCCTTCGCATCGCCGCACCTGACGCGCTTGGGCGGCGGCTTTTGATGCCTGTTGTGCGGCAGTTTCAACAAGACTGGCCAGAGGTTCGTTTCGAGATCAGTTTTTCCGACACCCTGCGTCACATCATCAAGGAGGGCTTCGACCTTGCGGTTCGGATCGGGGTGACCTTGCCGGATACCTCCCTGATCTCGCGCACCCTGATGACCGACAGACCTGTGCTGTGCGCATCACCATCCTATCTGGACGGCCGCGAAACACCCAGCAGAATAGATCATCTGAGCACACATGACCTGCTTCAGTTCTCAAGTGTCGGACAGCGCCAGGTCTGGGTCTTGCAGGACGCCTCCGAATTCTGGAGCAATGCGCCAGGACAGGTCACCTTGCGGCTGGACAATGCCGAGGCTCTGCGCGAGGCCGCACTGGCGGGAATGGGGATCGCCTTGTTGCCAAGCACGTTGGTCAAGGATGACCTTGCAGCGGGTGCGCTGGTACGCATTCTGCCAGAAGTTGCAACCGGCGAGGTTCCCATCGTCGCGCTCTATCCGCACAAGAGGTTCCTGGAACCCCGCGTGCGGCGGTTTATTGACATGCTGGCGGCAAACATGCCCGGGCACTAAGCCCTGCATTAGGCTCTATGTTTACTGCCTTCGACGGCGCGCCCCATTCCCCGCCACCCCTGGACGCTTGGTCGGGCCAACATCCGGCTGTGCCATTCATGCAAATGGCCGAGGTGGGGCGGGATCTCCAGCTTGACGAGATCCGCAAAGATGAAAGCGGCGACAACGGTTATGTCCGCCATCGAAAACGTCTCGCCGGCGATATGAGGCCGCGTCGAAAGGACCTCGTCGAAATAGCGCGCAGCACGCAACGCCTTATCGCGCATCTTCTCGCCCCATTCGGCGTTCTGGTAGAGTTCGACATCTGGCCCCAGCCCAGGTGTCGCATGATGGAAATAAACACTGATCGGGTCCAGAAACTCGATCTCGGCGCGTTTGTTCATCATGTGGATCATACCCCGTTCGCGTGCTGAGACGCCGGTCAGCCGGGGCTGGTCGCCAAGATGATCCAGATATTCCGTAATCGCCGTGCATTCGGCCAGGAATGTCCCGTCCGCAAGTTCGAGAACCGGCAGGGTGCCGGAATAGTTCTTCTCCAGAAACTCCGGCCTTTTATGGGCACCCGTTCGCAGGTTAACTTCGACAAAACGAACCTTGTCCTGCAAATCCAACTCTGCCAGCGCAATGCGAACGCGGGCAGGATAAGGCCCGCGGTTGAAATCATGAACAATCATCATTGGTGGTTGCTCCGCTACCTATCAGTTGGTAGGCACATTGACATGAAACGAAACAGAGTCAATCTCCCGCAATACCGAGATTTTGGAAGCCAACGCCCATGTCCGAAAACACCAAAGAGAAACTGCTCGCCATTGCCCGAACGCGCGTGCAGGCACATGGCTACGACGGCCTGAACTTTCGGGATCTTGCGGCAAAGCTTGGTATCAGGGCACCCAGCCTCTATCATCACTTCCCCAGCAAGGCGGCCCTCGGTGCTGCTGTGGCCTGGCGCTATTGTGACGATGTTCAGGCTGCCCTTGATGCGGTTTCGCAAGCTCATTCTTCACCGCGCGCCTGCCTGCTGGCGTATCCGGGCATATTTCGCAAGGCGCTGGAGGGCGACACGCGCATCTGTCTGGCAAGTTTCCTGTCCGCCCAAAGCGATGATGTTCCCGAGGAAATACGCGAAGCGATCCGGGCGTTCATTGATATCAACGTGACATGGCTTGCCGGACATCTTTCCACGCTTGTATCCGAAGACATCGCCATGCGCCGCGCCGATGCGATCTATGCAGCGGTGGCCGGGGCACAACTGACGGCGCGCGGGTCAGGCGGTTTGGGGCGCTATGACGCCCTCATCGCGACATTCAGAGAGAGCGGCCTGCTGGTTGCGTGACCCGCACCTGTCGCAGCAACAGGGTAGAGAGAAACAAATGCGACCTGGCGGTGTGCGCCGATAATTCCGCTCGTTGCATCATCTGGACCAGCTCTGCGGAGAGGCCCGCCCTGCCCGGGCAAGCAAGGCCCGGGCAGGACAGCGCTCAGGCGCCGAAGGCACCGTCAATCGTGTGCATGGCGCCGGTGACGAAACCGGCTTCCGGTCCGGCGAGCCAGGCGACCATGCCCGCAACCTCTTCGGGTTGACCGTGGCGCTTGAAGGCCATAAAGCTGTGCATCAGATCCTTCATCGGTCCGTCTGCCGGATTGGCATCCGTATCAATCGGCCCCGGCTGCACCACGTTGACCGTGATACCGCGCGGCCCGAAATCCCGGGCAAGCCCCCGCGCCAACCCCTGCATCGCCGACTTGCTCACCGCATAGGAGGCCATACCGGGAACCGGCATCCGGTCGCCGTTGACGGACCCCATGACGATGATCCTGCCGCCTTCGGGCATGTGCCGGGCGGCTTCGACCGCTGCGTGATAGGGCGCGTGGATGTTGATCTGGAAAAGCCGGTCAGTTGCGTCCGGGTCCTGCTCCAGCGCATCGCCGAAGACGCCAATCCCGGAATTCACGACCAGCACGTCAAGCGGCCCGCTTTCGCGCACACAGGCGATGACCGCGTCGCGGTCGGCACTGTCGGTGCGAACGGCGGTGCTCCCGGTCTCGCGGGCAAGCTGCTCTGCCGCCTCATGCGAACCGGCATAGGTGAAGGTCACCTTGTCGCCCGCCCCGGCAAAGCGTCGCACGATCGCCGCGCCAATGCCCCGGCTGCCGCCCAGGACCAATACGGTTCTTACGTCTGACATGATTGGATATTCCTTGTTGAAATTCTGTAGTGCTCAATACATATTAACTTTACCGATCCAGTCAAGGAGTTTTATAGTGACTACTACAAAAACTAGGCGTACTGCCGGTCGGCCCAGAGGTTTCGATCCGGATCAGGCTGTCGCGATGGCGCAAGGGCTGTTTCATGCGAAAGGCTATGACAGGGTGAGCCTGGCAGAATTGACCGATGCCCTGCAGATCAAGCCACCCAGCTTTTACGCCGCCTTTGGCAACAAGAACGGGCTCTACACCCGTGTATTGGACCGATACGCTGAAACCGGTGCCATTCCGTTTTCCGAGATCCTGCACGACAATCAGCCGGTGGCCGAGGGCCTGAAGGCGCTGCTGGAAGAAGCGGCGCGCCGTTACGGCGCAGATCCCGAAGCGCCGGGATGTCTGGTACTGGAAGGGACCCGCTGCCATGACGCACAGGCACGCGCGGCGGCAGGGGTCTTCCATCGCGCGGCCCTGGATCAGATTCACGCCTATGTCGCTGCGCGCGCCCCGGAAGAAGCGGACCGGGTGACCGATTTTGTCGGCACACTCATGGCTGGCCTCTCTGCCATGGCGCGGGAAGGGCATGATGCGGACAGGCTGCTGGCAACGGCGCGTCTGGCGGGACAGGCGCTCACGACGGAATGACCATGTAGTGTCGCCGCCATGCAGGTCTGGCCCGATCCCTGCACACGGGACCCTATGAGGTTGAAATTTATCGCCGCGCTGTCCAGTGCCGCATCCGACACGGCACGCGTGGTGAAGTTCGATAGGGCCCGGCGGTTTCAACGGGTAAGCGCAACACTTTCATCTTTCGGGAAAGATCGAGCGTGAGAAATGAAGTTCCCTACGCGGGCCTATGTCGCGGACAACCAGCTTGACAGCGCGATCGGTGATCTGCGGTAGTGGGGCCGCAAAGATATCGCAGGAAAGGAATATATGCGGGTCGCGAGTTACAACATCCGCAAAGCCGTTGGCCTTGACTGGCGGCGCGACCCGGATCGGATTGTTGATGTCCTGGCTGAAATCAATGCGGATATCATCGTTCTTCAGGAAGCCGACCGGCGGGTCGGCACCCGGGCAGGTGTGCTGCCTCTGGATCGCCTGGAAACCGAGTTTGATTACATCATGACCGATGTTTCCCTGCATCCGCTCAGCCATGGCTGGCACGGGAACGCGATACTGGTGCGATCACGCTTTGCCGATCATGTCCCGGAGAGGATCGAGCTACCGACACTGGAGCCGCGCGGGGCGGTTTCGGTGCGGCTGGAGCAACCGCAGCTTGAGGTGATCGGCGTCCACCTCGGACTTACGCCGGGTATGCGGCGCAAACAGATGTCGACCTTGCAAGAGGTGATGAAAGATCGCGATCATCCCGTTCTGCTGGCAGGCGATTTCAACGAGTGGAATGTCGGCCGCTTGCCCTTCGATGCGTCGGCAGATGTTGTCTCTCCGGGACCGAGCTTCCACGCAACCCGTCCGACCGCCGCGCTTGACAGATTTGTTCTCGGCAAGGGGTTACGCGCAGTGTCGGCACATGTGCATCATTCCACTTTGGCGAAACGCGCGTCGGACCACCTGCCCGTCGTCATCGACATTGCCTTCACGGAGACCATGACATGACGACCGTTCTGCTCACGGCTCATATTTTGGTCGTGATCGGGTTTACGCTCCGTATCCTGCTGCGCGATGATCTTTCGCCACAGGCACGTCTGGCATGGTTCATCATCCTTACGGTGTTGCCCTATGTCGGAACCGTGATCTATTTCCTGTTTGGCGAAATCGACGTCGGGAACCATGCGAACCAGCGCCACAAGGAGGTTTTCGACCAGATCCGTGCCAGGGCACCCCACCTCATGGGTAACCCGGATGATACGGAGCGGCTGATCGACCCGCTTTACAGGTCGGCCTTTCGATATGCGGCGTCGATCAACGGATTCCACGCGGTTGCCGGGAACCGGGCCGAGGTGATGGCTGACGCCGCTGCCACGAATGCGCATCTCATCGCCGATATCGACGCCGCGCAAAGCCATGTCCACGTGCTTTATTACATCTGGCTCGATGACCGGACCGGCACAGAGGTCGCGCAGGCCCTGATCCGCGCGGCACAGCGCGGTGTCACCTGCCGGGCCATGGCCGATGGTTTGGGGTCGCGGGCCCTGATCAAGTCGCCGCTCTGGCAGCAGATGAAGGATGCGGGCGTGCAGATGGCCGTGGCCCTGCCTTTCGGGAACCTGATCCGCACGCTGCTGACCAGTCGCATAGACCTGCGCAATCACCGCAAGATCACGGTCATCGACAGCAGGATCACCTATTGCGGCAGCCGGAACTCGGCCGATCCGGAATTTCTCGTCAAGGCAAAATATGCCCCCTGGGTCGACATCATGCTGCGGTTCGAAGGCGCCATTGTCGCGCAGAATGAACTGTTGTTCCTCAGTGACTGGATGCAGGCCACCGGAAACACGCCCGATGGCTTCACGCTGACAGCAAGCCCGACCGATGAGGGGTTCCCGGCGCAGGTGATGGGCGATGGCCCGACCGAGCGTCGGGGCGCCACGCCGCAGCTTTTCTCAAACCTCATCACTTGTGCGCAGGACAGCCTGACACTCTCGACCCCGTATTTCGTGCCGGATGCGACTGTTCTGGAAGCCTTGTGTTCCGCCGCTCATCGCGGCGTCAGGGTGACGCTGATCTTTCCCAGGGTAAATGACAGCTGGATCGTCGCCGCGGCAAGCCGGAGTTATTATCGCAGGTTGCTCTCTGCCGGATGCGAGATCCATGAATTCGAGGGCGGCCTGCTGCATGCCAAGACGCTGACGCTGGATGGCAAGGTGACGCTTGTGGGCTCGTCGAACCTCGATCTGCGCAGCTTTGACCTCAATTACGAGAACAACATTCTGCTGCAGGATCAGGATGTGACCCGGGCCGTGCGCGAGCGCCAGGCGGATTATATCGCGCGCTCTGCTCCCGTGACCCTTGATCTGGTGGCTGCATGGCCACGGCACAGGCGCATCTGGAATAACGTGATTGCCACGATCGGCCCCGTACTTTGACCGGCGCAGGTTCGCTTGACGAGGAGCCGGGACCGCAGCATTCCGGCCATTCGCGGAACGCGCAGCATAATTCTGTCCCGAAGTCGGGGCATTTCAGCCTATACAGGCATTTGCGACACAACCCGTGACAATACCAGGCCACCACATAGAAGCAGGTGGCGCCGCTGCGCCACCTGCTGGTTCATTTCGGTCTTGTTATTCCGCCATCACAATTCGCCGGCGGGTCGGAGCAGCAATTTGCCGGTAGTGGAGCGATTTTCAAAGTCAGCTGACCTGCTCCCCTGAAAGGCCCTCGATTTGAGGTTAGCCAGTTCTCCAACTGAGGAGTCAGACGATAAAGAGAAGCCGTTTCAGCGAAGAACAGATCATTTGGATATTGAAAGAGCATCAGGCTGGGCTCGGTGCTAAAGAGTTGCGCCGAAAGCACGGCGTCAGCGATGCAACTTATTACAAGTGGCCTTCGAAGCGCCTTGCCGATGCGGAACTGCGGACTAGGATGAAAGACCTGGCTGCCGAGCAGCGTCGGTATGGCTATTCACTGCCCGACAGGGCATCGCGCGGCAATGTCCCGAAAGGGGCGATTGCACATCCTACTGAAGCGCAGGGAATGGAAACAGCGCACATGATCCGGAAAGGACAACCCGGCGGGGGCTGCCCGTTACGTCGTGTCAGTGCAAACTTTGCGACGGATCCGTATCATGCTGCTGTAGCGCGGAAACTCCACCTGTCCCGACTGTTCAGATTTACGGCGCCAACTCTCTCGCAGACAAGGCAAGTTGATGTGACGGCACCTATCGTCGTCCAAGTTGAAACCGAATTGGCCGGGAAAATGTTGTGTGTGCTGCGGCGCAGATGTGGCCCCAAGTCGTCCGGATTGAACCGAAAACGGCCCCCCGGATCGGGGGGCCGCTGCACAGGATCTTAGAAAAAGCCCAGTTTGTTGGGGTTGTAGCTGACCAGCAGGTTCTTGGTTTGCTGATAATGGTCCAGCATCATCTTGTGGTTCTCACGCCCGATGCCCGACTGTTTGTAGCCGCCAAAGGCCGCGTGGGCGGGGTAGGCGTGGTAGTTGTTCACCCAGACCCGGCCCGCTTCGATCGCGCGGCCGACGCGGTAGCAGGTGTTCATGTCGCGCGACCACACGCCGGCGCCCAGCCCGTACATGGTGTCATTGGCAATCGCGAGGGCTTCGGCCTCGTCCTTGAAGGTGGTCACGGAGACTACGGGGCCAAAGATTTCCTCCTGGAACACGCGCATCTTGTTGTGGCCCTTCAGGATCGTCGGCTGGATGTAGTTGCCGCCCGACAATTCGCCGGTGAACTCTGCCGCCGCGCCGCCGATCAGCACTTCGGCGCCCTCTTCGCGGCCGATGGTGAAATAGGACAGGATCTTGTCCTGCTGCGCCTTGCTGGCCTGTGCGCCGACCATGGTTTCGGGATTGCGCGGGTCGCCGTGTTTGATCGCTTTGACCCGTGCGATGACGCGCTCCATGAAGGCGTCGTAGATGTCCTCCTGGACCAGCGCACGCGACGGGCAGGTGCAGACCTCGCCCTGGTTAAAGGCGAACAGGACGAACCCTTCGACCGCCTTGTCCAGGAACGCGTCATCCTCGCGCATGATGTCGGCAAAGAACAGGTTGGGGCTTTTGCCGCCCAGTTCCAGCGTGACGGGGATCAGGTTTTCGGTGGCGGCCTTCATGATCGTGCGGCCCGTCGCGGTCGAGCCGGTAAAGGCGATCTTGGCGATGCGTTTGGACGTGGCCAGCGCCGCGCCGACCTCGGCCCCATAGCCGTTGACGATGTTCAGCACACCAGCGGGCAGGATGTCGGCGATGATCTCGGCCAGCACCATGATCGCGGCGGGGGTCTGTTCGGCGGGCTTCATCACGATGCAGTTGCCAGCCGCCAATGCGGGTGCCAGTTTCCACGCCGCCATCAGGATCGAGAAGTTCCACGGGATGATCTGGCCGACCACGCCCAGCGGTTCGTGGTAGTGATAGGCGACGGTGTCGGCGTCGATCTCGCTCATTGACCCTTCCTGCCCGCGCAGCACGCTGGAAAAGTAACGGAAGTGGTCGGCGGACAGCGGAATGTCGGCGGCCATGGTTTCACGGATCGGCTTGCCGTTGTCCCATGTTTCGGCCTGCGCCAGCAGCTCAAGGTTGGCGTCGATGGCATCAGCGATTTTCAGCAGCAGGTTGGCGCGTTCGGTGGCCGAGGTCTTGCCCCATACACCCTTGGCGGCATGGGCGGCGTCCAGCGCCAGTTCCACGTCGGCGGCGTCCGAGCGGGCGCAGTCGTTGATCTTTTCGCCGGTAATCGGCGTGACGTTTTCAAAATAGCGCCCGTTCACGGGGGCGACAAAGGCGCCGCCGATGAAGTTGTCATAGCGGGTCTTGAACGGCGATGTGTAGGTGCCGGATTCGGTATGTGCGAGATCTTTCATGTGTGTTTCCTCCTGATAACACCGGGTCTCCCTCCCGGATTGCGCACAAGGTGACGGGGCGCGGGGCAGCCGTCATCAGGGGGAAAGTGAAAGTTCGGGGAAACTGTCTCGGAAGTGAGACAGGCGAGCCTAGGTTTCGTCGAGGCCCAGCCGCTTCATGCGCCGGTACAGGGTGGCGCGGCCTACGCCAAGCTGTCGCGCGGCCTGCGAGACGTTGCCACCGGCACGGGCCAGCGCGCGCAGCACGGCGGCGCGTTCGGCCCGTTCAAAGCCGGTTACCTCGTCGTCGCGCCCCAGCAGGTCGGCGGCGGGGCGGGCGGTCAGCGGGCCAGTGCCCGCCATGCCGAACAGCGCCCGTGCGGCGCGGGTGGCGCCGACCACCAGATCGTTGCCGTCCACCGCCAGCAGCGTAGCCGCGTCGCTGTCATTGCCTGCGGCGATGATCCGCGCGGGGGTATAGGTGGAGCGAAAGTTGGCCTCTTCGATGGCGCGGGCGGTCTGGGCGACCTGCGCGCTGATCAGCCGGTTGAACGCCTCGGTCTGGTCGGCGCGGGCCGATGACACGTCCAGCGCACCGATGATCGCGCCATCGGCCCCGTAGATCGGCGCGTCGATACAGCTCATGTCGGTGTTGCGGGACAGGAAATGATCGCCCTGATGGATGATGACGCGGCGGCGTTCGGTCAGGCAGGTGCCGATGCCGTTGGTGCCCTCGCGTTCCTCGCTCCAGTTCGCCCCGGCGCACAGGCCCCAGCCTTCGAAGGCCGCGGTGTCAGCGTCGGAGATGCGCTGGTCCAGCACCACGCCATCGCTGTCGGTCAGCAGAACGGCAAAGCCGGACAGGCCCACCAGCGCATAAAGCGCGTCCAGACGCGGGGCGGCGACGCTGAGAAACTGTTCCACCGCAGCGCGGCGCTGGTTCAGGGCGCTTTGCTCCAGCCGCTCGGGCGCGCGATGTTCGTCGGGGGTCAGCCCGTGTTTTTGCACCGACCGGTGCCAGCTGGCCGCGATCTGGGACCGGGCAGCAGCAGAAGACGACTGTGTTGCTTGCAGGACCTTGTCGGCATGGGACGGGGCGCGGGGCACGGCTGACCTCTGGCGGTTGCGGGTGTGCAGCAGCCTACAGGCGATTCCCTTGATCGCGCAACAGTCTTGGGTCTGGGGGGCCTTGATGATGTGACCACCCCCGACGGCATCAATGTGCCAAGGTTGTGGCGGAGACGTTGATTGAGGGTGAAACAGTCGAAGGGGTGGCTCAGCGCTATGATCTGTTTCCGAGCAGGGTGACGGATCGGCGTCGCATGGCGCGGCAGGGCAAGCTGGTGTTTCCCAATTCGATGGGCATGGGATTTGTGCCGGTCGAAGCAGTTGAAGCGGCAGTGCCTGTGGTCGCCCCCGTCGTTGCGGGACGGTTAGACACGCTCGATATTATCAGGGAGGCACATGTTATGCCGGGTGGCGAAACTGCAGGTACGCGCTGATCCGCGCTTCGATCTCGTCAGCGATGCTTTCCGCGTCGCGATCCAGCGCGTCGACAACCCCCTGGACAACCTCCCGATCATCGGCAGCCACACCCAAAGCCAGATTGAACTGTTCGGGATGCGGCGGGTAATCCGATGCGTCTGGCAGGATCAGCACCACCTCATTCACATGTGGATGGCGCGCCGCCCATGTATCCGGTCCGTCCACCTGCAGGCGGTGGCCGCGTTTCTCAAGTTCGGTCACAAGGCGCTTTGTCGTGTCACCCTGTGGCGCAGCGGATTGTTTGATCGCGATGGAAAACCGCAGATCGGCCAGCGTCTGCGCAATCGTGGCAAAGCCACGCGCGTTCTTGTAGGAAACGACCCGCTCGAAAATATAGGGCTTTGAAGTGGAAATCCGCGACTTGTCCTGCGCGTCGTCGGAATAGAGGCACCCGATGAAAGGGCAATAGACAGGCCGTTCCGCCTGTGTGAAGCGCAGGATGAGATCCCAATCGACCATCCGCCGCAACTGGCCATCGAAGGTGCCGAATTCGCCTGTCATGTCAGCCCGATGGCAGAACACGTTCAGGTCAACGTAGTTGCCGTCGACGCAATGCGCCCAGTCAAAAGGCTCGCCCCGGTAGCCTGCCACCGCGCCATCGCGGTTGAGCAACAGGCTCGCGGCATAGGCGCATCGCGCACCGGAGGTCTCCAGCGCGATCAGCATCAGACGCAGGAAATCGGCGGTCCACAGGTTGTCGCTGTCGAGGTAGAAAATCACCTCGCCCGATGCCCGTGCCAGCCCCGCGTTACGGGCGGCGGACACCCCTGCATGTACGGTGTGACAACAGATCAACCGCGGATCGGCTGAAAGGCCCTTCAGGACGTCAATTGTGAAATCGGTGCTGCCGTCGTCCACCACGATCAACTCAAGGTTGTGGTGCGACTGGGCCAACACGGAACGCACCGCAGCGGTCAGGGTCGCGCCCCGATTGTAGGTCGCCATGATCACGCTGACGAAGGTGTTCCGCGCCACCAGATCCGCATCATGCTGCGCGCTCAGCGCATTCACGAAGCGTCTGGCCGCCGCATGGTCGAATGTTGTCATCAGCCGATGGGGCCGCTGATGCAGCCTAGCGGCAAATGTCTTTTGCAGGGTTTCCTGCGCGGCGGCAGGCAAGGGTTCTGCCACGCTGCGATCGATCAGGGATTGCATCACCGGATCGAACGGGGCGCTGTCGGCCAGCAGGCTGGGCGATGCCTCCCTGCCCTCGTGCTTGCCAAAAAGCTCATAATGCCACAGCGGGTTGTGCCCGACCTCGGCAACCTCTGGATTGCGGGCAAGATAGCCCGTGGAACTGAAATCCGGGCCCGGGTCACGGCCGATCTTCGCGCCGTAGACCGCATAGTGATGTGCCGCCGACCGGTCATACAAGGTGACATCCGGGTAGGTCCGGCGATACCATCCAGCATCGAACAACGCGCTGTCTTCGATGACCTTGATCGGGTCCTGGGGCATTGCCTAGCCCCGCCCCCTGCCGCGTGCCAGCCAGCGCAGTGGCCGGGTCAGACGCCAGGATCTGCTGGCACGCATATCGCAAAGCGTTTTTTCGAGGTCTGCGATAACCCCGGCCTGCTGCTGATGCTCAAGGGCGCTTTTGTCTTTCTGCCGGGCCAGCGCTGCTGCACCGGCTTTCAACTCGGCCTCCAGCTTTGCAAGCGCGCCCGCTTGCGCTTCCAACTGACTGGCACGGGCGGTCAGTTCCGCCTCTGCCGCATTGCTGCGCTGATCGGCCAGATTGGCAAGGTCCGCAAGTTCCCGTTCGCGCGTCGCCAGTGTGACGCGCAAGGACCGCGCCCGCTCCTCCACCTTGCGCAGCTGAGCGTCAAAGATCTGCTCTGCATCCAGCAACAACCGGTTCACGTCTTCCGCAGAATAGCCACCGGCCTTGTCCTCGGCCACAACCGGCCGATAGGCAGGATTCCGTTCCAAAACCAGATACCGATCGAACTTTGATGCCATTACTTTACTCACCACAGTGACAGGGCTGCCCTTGGGATACCGGCGATGCTTTAAAACGGCAGGAAATGCAATGGCCAACAGCAGCCATCGCAACACCGCCGTCAGGGCTTGCGTTCATTCTTCGCGGTCTGACTGCAAGCGATGCTGTTACCATAGCTTCACATAAGGCAATTGCCGCGAAAGTCACAGCATCTGTGTTTTTGCAGCCCGGTTGTCGACGGTCGGTACAGCCGCCGCCCCGGGGTACGGCGCACTTGGCACCCTGCCGGATCTCACGCCCGCCAGTCAAAGAACCCCGGACCGGCCTGCGCAAGCAGCCTGCGGGCCATGTCCTGCCCCGCCCTGGCGCCATCCTCCACCGGGCAGGTGATCGCGTCGCTCAGCGCTTCGGACCCATCCGGGCGCAGCACCTCGCCGCGCAGCTGCAGCGTGCCCCCCTCCAGCACAGCCAGCCCGGCGATGGGTGTCTCACAGGAGCCGTCGAGTTCCTGCAGAAACGCCCGTTCGGCCGTGAGCCGCTGGCCGGTGGTCCGGTCATGGATCGCTTCCAGCATTTCCGCCATGCGCTTGTCATCGCTCCGACGCTCGATCCCGATGGCGCCCTGCGCCACGGCGGGCAGCATCATCTCCACTTCAATCGCGGTCGCAGGCACCTGATCCATCTTCAGCCGGTTCAATCCGGCCATGGCCAGAAACGTCGCCTCCGCCACACCCTGATCCAGCTTCATCAGCCGGGTCTGCAAATTACCGCGAAACTCCACCACTTCAAGATCGGGCCGCCGAAGTTTCAACTGTGCCCGCCGGCGCAAACTGGAGGTCCCCACCACCGTGCCTGCGGGCAGATCAGCCAGCCCCTTTGCACGGGGCGAGATGAACGCATCCCGCACATCCTCGCGCGGCAGGTAGGTATCCAGCAGCAGCCCCTGCGGCTGAAGCGTCGGCATGTCCTTCATCGAATGCACCGCGATGTCGATCCTGCCTGCCAGCAGATCATCCTCGATCTCACGCGTGAACAGGCCCTTGCCGCCGATTTCCTTCAGCGGGCGGTCGATGATCTTGTCCCCCGTCGTCTTGATCACGACGATGGTGAAAGCCTCCAACGGCAAATCAAAAGCCTGCGCCAGCCTGTCGCGGGTCTCATGCGCCTGCGCAAGCGCCAGCGGGGACCCTCGGGTGCCGATGTTCAGGGGGTTCTGCGGGTTGGGCAAATCAAAGGTCATGGCCTTTCGTACATTTGCATTAACGGGCTGACAACTCTTGTCTCTCCCCCGCTGAAAAAGCATGATAGATGAAACACTTCCATCAAGAGTACCCCCATGAGCAAGACAAAAACCATCCTGCGCGCGCTGGCGGGCGAAACCCTTCCGGTCCCGCCCATATGGATGATGCGGCAAGCGGGCCGCTATCTGCCGGAATACAAGGCGACGCGTGCCCAGGCGGGGGATTTCCTGTCTCTTTGCTACAATCCCGAACTGGCCGCCGAGGTCACCTTCCAGCCAATCCGCCGCTATGGCTTTGACGCGGCGATCCTTTTTGCCGACATCCTGTTGGTGCCGCAGGCGCTGGGGGCCGACCTGTGGTTCGTCACCGGCGAGGGGCCGCGCCTGTCCACCATCACCACCCAGGCCGAAGTGGAGGCCCTGAAACCCGCCGAGGCCATCCATGACAGGCTGAGCCCGATCTACGAGACGGTTGGTATTCTGTCCAAGGGCCTGCCGGAAGAAACCACATTGATCGGGTTTGCCGGCGCGCCCTGGACCGTGGCCACCTATATGATTGCCGGACGTGGCACGCCCGACCAGGGGCCGGCCCATGCGCTGAAATCCGAGAACCGGGCGGTGTTCGAGACGCTGATGGACAAGATCACCGAAGCGACGGTGCTTTATCTCTCCGAACAGATCAAGGCGGGCGCAGAGGTGGTCAAGATCTTTGACAGCTGGGCCGGGTCGCTGCAGGAGGCTGACTTTGACACCTATTCCCTGAAGCCCATGCAGCGCATCACCAGCGCCCTGCACGAGATGCATCCCGGTGTGCCGGTCATCGCCTTCCCGCGCGGAGCCGATGCGCGCTATGAAGGGGCGCACAAGGCCATCGGCGCGGAATGCATCGCCATTGACGACGGCGTCAGTGCCGAATGGGCGGCCAGCCACGTCCAGACCGCAGGCTGCGTGCAGGGCAACCTGAAATCCTCTCACATGGTCACGGGCGGCGACGCGCTGGTCAGCGAAACCCGCCGCATCGTCAAGGCATTGTCGGGCGGGCCACATATCTTCAACCTCGGCCATGGCATCACACCTGACGCCGACCCCGAGAATGTGCAGCTGATGATCGACACGGTCCGCGAAGGCCGGGGCTGACCCCTGTCAGGGGCGTTACCGGCCCCGGTCGTCAATCCTGTCGTTTCTCCAACAGGAGGGAGGCAAGCCCCAACAGGGCCGACACCACGATCAGCAGCAGGGACACCGCGTTCAGCACCGGGGTCGAACCCAGCTTGAGCCGGTCGAACATGGTGATCGTCAGCGGGGCGTCTGATCCGACCAGCATCAGGGTGGTGTTGAAATTCTCGAAACTCATCAGCACCGCCACGACCCCGGCGGCCCCCATCGCGGGGTAGAGGAACGGCAGCGTGATCGCCCGCACCGCCCCCCAGCGGGTCGCGCCCAGGTTCAGCGCCGCTTCCTCAAGCGCCGGATCGAACTTTTGCAGCCGGGCAGAAATCACCAGCGTGGCAAATGTCGTGATGAAGGAAAATTGCCCCAGCACCACCAGGATCAGACCGGGCCGCAGCCCGTCGAACCACAGGCCCGTCGCATCCTCCAGCGTGTTGGCGACCGAGGATGAAAACACCAGAATCGAAATCCCCAGGATGATGCCGGGAATGATCAGCGGCAGCAGCATCAGGATATAAAGCACGCCCTTGCCCGGAAAATCGTGCCGCACGAACAAAAAGGCGTTGCAGGTGCCCACCGCCACCGACAGCAGCGCCACCCAGAAGGCCACGATGCCCGATGTCACGATGGACCGCAGGATCGGTCGCTCGTGAAAGACACCGATATAGGGTGCCTCATCGCCAAAGAACCAGGCCCAGGTGAACCCCTCCCAGGGCAGCGAGGGAAACACGGAATCGTTGAAGGCAAAGACGCAGACAGTGATCAGCGGCAGCGCCAGGAAAACGAAGAACAGGGCGACATAGGCCCGGTAAGCCCATTTGAATGCGCCGCTTTGGGGGATGCCGGTAATCATGTCTGGGCCATCGTCTTGCCCAGCGATTGCCGGGTCAGCTTCAGGCCAACAAAGACGATCAGCGACGACAGCCCCAGCAACAGAAAGCCAAATGCCGATCCCAGCTCCCAGTTGAAGCGGGTGATGAACTGGCTGTAGATCAGCCCAGTAAACCACAGGCTGTCCTTGCCGCCCAGCAGGATCGGCGTCAGGTAATTGCCAAGGCTCAGCATGAAGACCACGATGCAGCCCGACACGATACCGGGCATGGCATGGGGGATCACGATCTCGCGCAGGATGGCGATGCCGCTGGCCCCCAGGTCATAGCCCGCCTCGATCAGGCTGTCGTCCAGACTGTCCAGCGTCGTGACCAGCGGCACCACCATGAACAGCATGGAGGTATAGACCAGCCCCACTATGATGGCGGCATCGTTGTACAGCATCTCCACCGGCGCATCGGCCAGCCCGACATATTGCAGCAGGCTGGAGAATATCCCGGTCTCGCGCAGCAGGATCATCCAGCCAAAGGTGCGCACCAGCTCGCTGACCCAGAACGGGATCAGGCACATCAGGAACAGCGTGGTCTTGCTGCGCCCGCGCGTCAGCTTGGCAATGTAATAGGCGATCGGAAAGCCGATCAGCAGCGTCAGCACCGTAGAGGCGATCGACATATAGGCCGTGCGCGCGAAGGTGTTCCAGTAGAGCGGTTCATTGAAGAACACGGCATAATTGGCAAAGCTGGTCTCGTATTCGCGCACGCCCACCTTTTCACGCAGGGATACGATGAACATGCCCACATGCGGCAGGATGATCAGCGTCACCAGCCACAGCAGCAGCGGGGCCAGCAGCAGATAGAACGTCAGTTTCGACCGGTCAGCCATCGGCATAGACCCGCGTCTGCTCCGCGTCCCAGCGGAAATGAACGGTATCGCCCTGTTGCAGGTCGCGGAATTCGCCGGTCTGCGGCAGGGCCACGCTGATCTCTGCGCCGCTTTGCGCATCGCGCAGCAGCACCTGCGAATTGGCCCCGTTGAACAGCACGCTTTGCACCGTCCCCTCGCCCCCGTTTCCGATGGTGTCTTGCGGCGCGCGCGACAGACGCACCGCCTCGGGCCGGACAAAGACACGCACCCTGTCGCCCTTGGCCAACCCCTGCCCCGCCGCGACGCCCGTGATCACCCTGCCCGCCTCGCTGCGCAGGGTCAGCAGCCCGTCGCCCATTTCCTCGACCGTGGCGGCAAACTTGTTCGCCTCACCCACGAACCCGGCGACAAAGGCGGTCTGCGGTTCATAATAGAGCTCTTTCGCCGTGCCGACCTGTTCAAAGACACCGTGGTTCATCACCGCGATCTGGTCGGACATCACCAGCGCCTCTGACTGATCGTGGGTGATGTAGACAAAGGTGGTGTTGAATTCCGACTGCAATTGCTTGAGCTCGATCTTCATGTGTTCGCGCAGCTTCAGATCCAGCGCGCCCAGCGGTTCATCCAGCAGCAGCACGTCCGGCTCCAGCACCATGCAGCGGGCGATGGCGACACGCTGTTTCTGCCCGCCCGACAGCGAACTGACAGCCCGGTCCGCAACACCGGCCAGCCCCACACGCTCCAGCACCCGCTCCACCTGTTTCTTGGCATCCGTCTTGTTCACCCCGCGCTGGCGCAACCCAAAGCCCACGTTGGCGCCGATGTTCATCATCGGGAACAGGGCAAGGTGCTGAAACACCATCGACACGGGCCGCTTGTTCGGTGGCACATCCACAACCGACCGCCCCTTGATCAGCAGGTCACCGCTGGTGGGTTTCTGAAACCCCGCGATCATTCGCAGCAGCGTTGTCTTGCCACAGCCCGACGGCCCGAGGATGGAGAAAAACTTGCCCTGCGGGACGGAGAAACTGACGTTGTCCACCGCCCTGAAGTCATCAAAGCTCTTGCAGATGTCGCGGCATTCAAGGTCGGGGGTTTCGGACATGGGAAGCCTTCAATAAAAGCGGGAAGCGCGGTTGCCGCGCTCCCCCTGCGTCATTTCATGGCCAATCAGTTGGCCGCGTTGATCCGGTCGAGCGCTGCACCTTCCAGCGCCTCAAGGCCAGCCGGAACCGTCGGATACCACTTGATGTTGTCGATGGCTTCCTGCGGGAAGCTGGCCTGATACTTGGCCTTCAGCGCGTCGTCCACGCCCTCATCGCCGCCCTGCGAGGCGGTGAAGTTTCCGGCTGACGCGGTGATCATCGCCGCAATTTCCGGCTTCATCACGAAATTGATCCAGGCATAGGCCGCATCGTCGGCACGGCCCCGTGCCGGCAGAGCAAAGGTGTCGATCCACCCCAGCGCACCCGATGTGGGGGCAACAAAGGTGATGTCCTTGTTATCGTCGTTCAGCTGCCAGCCGCCGGTGTCCCATGCCATCGATGCCACGACTTCGCCCGAACGCAGCAGGTTCTTCAGCTCGTCGCCGCCATCCCAATAGGTTTTGACGTTGGGTTTGCACTCCACCAGCTTGGCTTCGACCTGATCAAGGATCGCCTTGTAAGCCGCTTCATCGCCATAGGCCGCAAATGGGTCGAGTCCCATCGCATAGGCGAAGCCGATCAATGTCGGACGCTTCAGACGGTAAGATACTTTCCCGGCGACATCGGCGTTGCAGAGGTCGGTATAGTCCTTCACGTCAGCCGCCATCGCGGTGTTCACCACAAGGCCCGAAGTGCCCCAGACATGCGGCACGGCATAGATCTCACCATCCACCGTGGTGTTGCCCTTGGTCGCTTCCAGCATCGAGGGGATGAACAGGCTGGCGTCGATCTTCGACATGTCCAGCGGCTTGTAGATGCCGAATTCGGCCTGCGGGCCCGCGATGCGGTCCTGGCTGGGCTGGGCAAGGTCAAAACCGCCGCCATTGGTCGCGCGCAGTTTGGCGATCATTTCCTCGTTGTTGGACTTGGTCACTTCGACGGTATGGCCGGTCTCGGCCTCGAACATCTCGATCACGTTCTCGGGCGCATAGCCGCCCCAGGTCAAAAGGCGCAGCGTGTCCGCCTGCGCGGCAGAGCAGAGCGCCAGGACGGCAACGGTTGTCAGCATGGTTTTCATGATTTTCTCCAAATTGTGCCGGTGCGGTCAGGCCGCGCCGGGCTTCCTGGGTCGTAGTGTTCACATATGACAGCGGTGTGACACCCGAAGGGTTCTCAATGGCGCCATGATCAGCACCGTCTGCCACCCGTGTCAAAGAATATCCGATCCGCGTCCTGCCATTCGAGGTTCACCGCGGCACCTTCCGGAGGCATAGGAACAGAAGCGTCTTGCCGCACGGTGGCGCGGGTGCCATCCGCCAGATCCACATGCACCAGTGTTTCCGCCCCCAATGCCTCGTTATAGATCGCGGTGGCCCGGGTCCCCTGCCCGGCCAGCGCCAGGTTCTCGGGCCGGATGCCCAGCGTCTTTGCCCCTTCCGGTGCGTCCGTCGCCAGACCGGCAGGCAGGAAGTTCATCGGCGGCGAGCCAATGAAACCGGCGACGAATTCGGTCGCCGGGTTGGCATAGACCTCCAGCGGCGCGCCGATCTGGTCGGCGCGGCCCGCGTTCATCACGATCATCCGGTCGGCCAGGGTCATCGCCTCCACCTGGTCATGCGTCACATAAAGCGACGTGACCCCCAGACGGCGCTGCAACTGCTTGATCTCCAGCCGCATCTGCACCCGCAGCTTTGCATCCAGGTTGGACAGCGGCTCGTCAAACAGAAACACCGAAGGCTTGCGCACGATGGCCCGGCCCATGGCCACACGCTGGCGCTGCCCGCCCGACAGTTCGCGCGGCCGCCGGTCAAGGTAATCGCCAAGCTGCAGCAGCGCCGCCGCCTCGTTCACCCGTTCGGCAATCTCGGCCTTGGGAGTGCCTGCGATCTTCAGGCCGTAAGCCATGTTGTCGAAGACCGACATATGCGGATAAAGCGCGTAGTTCTGGAACACCATTGCGATGTCCCGCTCCATCGGTTCACGTTCGTTCACCCGCGCGCCGCCGATCTGCACCTCTCCACCGGTCACGGTTTCCAGCCCGGCCACCATGCGCAGCAGCGTGGACTTGCCACAGCCCGATGGCCCGACGATCACGATGAACTCGCCGTCCTCGATCTCCATGTCGATCCCGTGGATCACCTCGGTCTTGCCGAATGTCTTCTTGATGCCCTTCAGGCTGACTGTCGCCATGTGTTATTTCTCGCTGTCTACCAGACCGCGGATGAACAGCTTTTGCATGCTGATCACCACGATCACCGGCGGGATCATCGCCAGGATGGAAGTTGCCATGATCACCGGCCAGTCGGCGATATCGTCGCCGCTGGGGAACATCTGCTTGATGCCCATGACGATGGTGTTCATCGACGGGTCGGTCGTGATCAGCAGCGGCCAGAGGTACTGGTTCCAGCCATAGATGAACAGGATCACGAAAAGCGCCGCGATGTTGGTCCGGCTCATTGGCAACAGGATGTCCCAGAAGAACCGCATCGGCCTTGCCCCGTCCACCCGCGCCGCCTCGGCCAGTTCGTCCGGTACGGTCATGAAGAACTGGCGGAACAGAAAGGTCGCCGTGGCACTGGCGATCAGCGGAAAGATCAGGCCCGAATAGCTGTTGAGCATCCCGAAATTCGCGACGACCTCATAGGTCGGCACGATGCGCACCTCCACCGGCAACATCAGCGTCAGGAAGATCAGCCAGAAGAACAGCCGCCGCCCCGGAAACCTGAAATAGACGATGGCAAAGGCCGACAGCAGCGAGATCACGATCTTGCCGATGGTGATCCCCAGCGCCATCACCAGTGAATTCAGCATCATCAGCGCCACCGGCGCATTGATGCCCGACACCAGCGCCTTGCGGTAGTTTTCAAGGAACTGGTCGCCCGGCAGAAGCGGCATCGGCGGCTTGACGATTTCCGGCTGCGACACGGTTGAGGCGACAAAGGCCAGCCAGATCGGGAAAAAGACAAACAGCAACCCGACGATCAGCCCCAGATGGGTCATCCAGTGCCCGAGACCGCGTTTTTCGACCATGCCTGCCATCAGTAATGCACCCTGCGCTCGATGAACTTGAACTGCACGATGGTCAGCGCCCCCACGATCAGCAGAAGGATCACCGATTGCGCCGCGGAAGAGCCAAGGTCCTGCCCCACAAAGCCATCCTTGTAGACCTTGTAGACAAGGATCGTCGTCGATTGCTGCGGCCCGCCGCTGGTGATGGTGTGGATCACGCCGAAGGTCTCGAAAAAGGCATAGACGATGTTGACCACCAGCAGGAAAAAGGTTGTCGGCGACAGCAGCGGCCAGACAATGGTACGGAACCGGGTCCAGAACCGCGCACCGTCAATCGCCGCCGCCTCGATCACGCTGCGCGGGATGGCCTGCAGACCCGCCAGGAAGAACAGGAAGTTATAGCTGATCCGCCCCCAGGCGGAGGCGACCACGACAAGGCCCATCGCCTCTTCCCCGTTCAGGACATGATTCCAGTCATATCCCAGCATGCCCAGGTACCATGTCACCACGCCGACCCGCGTGTTGAACATGAACAGCCACAGCACACCGGCCACTGCAGGGGCCACCGCATAGGGCCAGATCAGCAGCGTGCGGTAAACGCCCGATCCCTTGATCAGCCGGTCCGCCAGCACCGCGAGGTAGAGCGCCACGCCCATCGACACTACGGTCACCGCGATGGAAAAGATCGCAGTGGTGACAAAACTTGCCCGGTAATAGGCATTGCTCAGCAGATATTCGAAATTGCCCAGCCCCACGTATTGCATCGACAGGCCAAAAGGGTCCGGAATGAACAGCGACTGCCAGATCGCCTGCCCCGCCGGATAGAAGAAAAAGACCGCCGTGACGATCAGCTGCGGCAGAACCAGCAGAAGGGGCAGCCAGATGCCCCTGAAGGTGACGCGCTTTTCCATCACTTGACTCCGGTGCGACTGAGTAGCACCATATCGGAAAGGAGTTCAGCCATGACCGTCAAGATTTCCGTCTCCATCTCGGATCAACAGGCCGAATATGCCCGCAAACAGGTGGCCGAGGGCCGGTTTTCATCGACTTCCGCGGTAATCCAGCAGGCGCTTGAGGCCAAGCGCAAGGAGGACGAGGAATATGAGGCCTGGAGCGCCGGGTTCTTCGAAATGCTGAATGCCAGAGCGAAGCAGCCGCACATCCCGCTCGACAAGTTTCGCCAAAAGGTCGACGAGATGCTGAAGGAAGAAAGGCAGCGTCTTGGCTTGGAAGGCTGAGCTGACCGAGGCCGGCACCGAAGACCTGCGCCGCATTTACCGGCACCTGCTGAACGCGCAACATGAAGATTTCGGCCATGACCTTGCTGCCGCGGACCGGCTGGCCCGGTCGCGCATCGAGCAGATCGTAGACAACATCGACAGGATCACCTTCGCCCCGTTTCGGGGCACACAGATCGGCCCGGTCGGCTTCACTTTCCGGTACTTGACCATCGACCGCGCGATCTACTGGTTCAGGCTCGATGAGGTGACCGAGACCGTATTGATCGAAGCTATCTTTCTGGCGGGGCAAGATCATCTGAAACGCATGTTCGCGCGGCTGACCGGGAAGGCGCGCTGAGGCGCCCTCCCGTTCCGTTCAGCGGTTCGCTTGCTCAAAACGGCGGAGCAATTCGTCGCCGCGTGCCTTCGCGCTGTCCAGCGCTGCCTGCGCGTCCTTGTCACCGGCCCAGACCGCTTCCAGCTCCTCGTCGATGATGCCGCGGATCTGGTCGAAGGACCCCAGGCGCAGACCCTTGGAATTCTCCGTCGGCTCCTTGGCTGTCATCTGCGTAACCGCGATGTCGGTGCCGGGGTTCGCCTCATAGAAGCCCTGCTCGCGCGTCAGGTCGGCGGCTGCCTGGGTGATCGGCAGATAGCCGGTGTCCTGGTGCCACTTGGCCTGGATCTCGGGCGAGGACAGGAAGTTCAGGAAGGTCGCAACACCCTTGTATTCCTCGTCCGACTGACCGGCCATCACCCAAAGCGATGCACCACCGATGATGGTGTTCTGCGGTGCGCCTTCGACATCCGACCAATAGGGCAGCGGACGCACTTCAAAGTCGAAAGTCGCCTCCGACTTGATCCCGGCATAACCGGCAGAGCTTTCGGTAAAGAGCGCGCATTCACCGCTGCGGAAGTTTGCACCGCCTTCGTTGCGCCGGCCGGTGTAGATGAACTTGCCGTCCTTGGCCCATTGGCCCATCGTGCCGATGTGCTTGGCCTGGACCGGGCCATTCAGCGACAGCTCGGTATCGAGCCCGGCAAAACCATTGGCCTCGGTGGCAAAGGGCACATTGTGATAGGCGCTGAGGTTCTCAAGATGGATCCAGCTTTGCCATGCGGTGACCAGCGGGCAGTCGTTGCCCGACGCCTTGAGCGTATCCAGCACCTCGCCCACCTGCTCCCAGGTGCTCAGGTCCACATCGGGGTCGATCTGAGCCGCTTCCAGCGCATCGCGGTTGACCCAGAGCACCGGCGTGGAGGAGTTGAAGGGCATCGACAGCATCTGACCGTCGGCAGTGGTGTAATAGCCCTTGACCGATCCGATAAAGCCATCGGGATCAAAATCGGCACCGGCATCCGCCATCACCTCATAAACCGGCTTGATCGCGCCCTTGGCGGCCATCATCGTCGCAGTGCCGACCTCGAAGACCATCAGGATGTCCGGCTGCTCGCCCGCGCGGAACGCGGCGATGCCTGCGTTCAACGTCTCGGAATAATTGCCCTTGTGGGTCGCGGTCACAACATAGTCGGACTGTGCGTTGTTGAAGGTTTCGACCTGCTCCGCCACCAGCTCGCCCAGACGGCCGGTAAAGGCGTGCCAGAACTCGACCTCGGTCTGCGCCATGGCAGGCGCCGCCGCCATCATAGCCGCAACGCTGGCCATCATCGTGTTTCGCATCATCATTACATCTCTCCCCCATTTTCAGTGGCTGCGCCAGCGTAGTGGGTAACTACCTGTGCTGGCAACACATCATTCGTCTTGCGCGCGCGGCGTTGTATCCTCCTGTTCTGTAACGAATTTATGACGTTTTCTGCAAAGCCGGGGGATTTTTCCATGACGCCGGGGCCAACCTCGGGGCAGGCTGGAAACGGGCAGAAAAATGCGCCGCGCCGCTTGGGTTATCGCTGCCAATCCGGCAGATCCTGTACCGGCTTTGACGTCGACAGATGACGCGTCTGGCCTATCTTTACAAACCTGTTACAAACCCTCGTCCGGCCCCGTATTGCGGCCTGCGACCCGCCAGCATTGAAAGTCTTCCATTGCAAGAACCCGCACTCCTTTCCTTTCTGCTCCATATTGCCGGGGCTGCCGCGCTGCTGATCTGGTCGGTGCGTCTGGTGCGCACCGGGGTCGAGCGTGCTTTCGCCACCCAGCTGCGCCAATCGCTGCGCCGCGCCTCCCGCAACCGGCTGCTGGCAGCGGGCACCGGCACCCTGGCCGCGGTCTTCCTGCAAAGTTCCACCGCAGTGGCGGTGCTGGTTGCCAATTTCGTCGCCAAGGGCAGCCTGATCCCCGCCATCGGGCTGGCGATCCTGCTGGGGGCCGACCTCGGCTCTGCCATCGTGTCACAACTGCTGCTGATCCGGCAGTCCTTCCTCATCCCGCTGCTGCTGCTGGCGGGCGTCGCGCTGTTCCTGCGCGGGCAGTCAGGGACCCTGCGCCAGACCGGGCGCATCCTGATCGGTCTGGCGCTGATCTTCCTGTCGCTGGACATGATCCGGGATGCCACCGCACCCATGGTCCACAGCACCGGCACACAGGCGGTCATGGCCTATCTCGGGCGCGACATCTTCTCCGCCTTCGCGGTTGGCGCGCTCTTTGCCTGGGCGGTGCATTCCAGCGTCGCGGCGGTGCTGCTGTTCGTGACGCTCGCCGCGCAATCGCTGCTGCCGGTCGAAGGGGCCGCCGCCATGGTACTGGGGGCCAACCTGGGCGGCGGGTTCATCGCCTATGTGCTCACCCTCGCCTCCCCCGCCCCGGCGCGGCAGATGATCTGCGCCAACCTGATGCTGCGCGGCGGCGGTGCTGTGCTGTTGCTGCTGGTCCTGTCGGGACAACCTGATCTGCTGCAATATCTTGGGGCGAATGCCAGCCGTCAGGCCATCAACCTGCATCTGGCCTTCAACGCGGTCCTGGCGCTGGCGGCCCTCGGGCTGATCCACCCGCTGTCCGCGCTCAGCGCAAAACTGATCACAAGCGCCTCCGACAAGGAGACCTCAACTCTGGCAGAAATCAGCGCGCTGGACCCGAATGCATTGGACCGCCCCGGCCGCGGCCTCGATTCCACCGCCCGCGAATTGCTGCGCATGGGTCAGAAGATCGAAGGGATGCTGAATGCCACGGGCCCCCTCTATGACCATTGGGACAGCGCCGCCGCCACAGCGATCCGCGAACAGGACAAGACGGTCAAGAAGATCCACTTCGAGATCAAGCTTTACCTTGCCCAGCTTGGCCGCGGCGGTCTGGACGAGGATCTGGGCAAACGGTCGATGGAACTGGCGGGCATCTCCACCGCGCTGGAAGCCGCCTCCGACACCATTGTGCGCAGCCTGCTGACGCTGGCCAAACGCCGCGAGAGCGAAGGCGTCGCCTTTTCCGAGGTCGGTCGCGACGAGATCAACGATTTTCTCGACCGGGTGCAGGGCAACGTGCACCTGGCACTCAACGTGATGATGAACCAGAACCCGGCCGAGGCACGCGACCTTGTCGAAGCCAAGGAAAAGGTCCGCGCGGTGGAACAGAAGCTGCAGCGCAACCACCTTGGCCGGTTGCGTGAGGGGCTTGCCGAAAGCATCGAAACCAGCAGCATCCACCAGGAAACCCTGCGTTCGCTCAAGCAGATCAACACGGCATTTTCCATGGTCGGCTATCCGATCCTTGCCAGAACCGGCGACCTGTTGAAAAGCCGTCTGAGCTGACCCCCAGGCAGGTTTCAGCATTGCGATGTTTTCGCGATTCCTGTGCATCTGCGTTGACCCGGCCGATCCTGCTGCGCAAACTGCTGTCATGCGGGGTGGCTGCCGCCCCTCACCTCATGCTCAGCAAGGAGTTCTGCACATGCCTGGCTTATCGAAACTTCCCGCCCTGTCCGTTCTGGCCCTGTCCGTCGGCCTGACGGCCGCACCCCTGTCTGCGCTGGCGGATACGCTGGTGGTCGGCCTTCAGCAGGAACCAACCTCGCTTGACCCGACAGCGGATGCCACCGCCTCCATCGACGGCATGCTGACGATGAACGTCTACGAATCCCTGACCATCGTGGCCGAGAACGGCCAGGTCGGGCCGAACCTGGCCACCGAATGGGAGGTCTCCGACGACGGCCTGACCTATACGTTCAAACTCGCCTCGGGGGTGAAGTTCCACGATGGCACCGATTTTGACGCAGAGGATGTGGTGTTCTCCTTCGACCGCGCCATGGCCGAGGACAGTGTGAACCCCTCCAAGGACATTTTCAAACCCATCGCCTCCGTCACCGCGCTGGACCCGCAGACGGTCGAGATCAAGCTGAAGAACAAGGATGCGTTCTTTCTGTTCAACATGGGCCAGGGCGACAGTTCCATCGTCGCCCCTGAATCGGCGGATACCAACAACACCAACCCCGTCGGCACCGGCCCTTTCAAGCTGGACAGCTGGACGCGCGGCGACCGGCTGACACTGGTCAAGAACGCCGATTACCGCGATGCGGACAGCGTGGCGCTGGACAAGGTCGAATTCCGCTTCATCTCTGACCCTGCTGCCGCAACCGCCGCGATGATGGCCGAGGAGCTGGACGCCTTCCCCGGCTTTCCCGCGCCGGAACTGCTGCCGCAGTTCGAGGCCGATCCCCGCTTTCGCGTGAACATCGGCTCGACCGAGGGTGAGGTGATCCTGGCAATGAACAATGCCAAGCCCCCCTTTGACAACATCGAGGTGCGCCGCGCGGTGGCCACCGCCATCGACCGTGACGAGATCATCGAAGGTGCGATGTACGGCCAGGCCGTGCCCATCGGCAGCTTCTATCCGCCGCATGGCACCGCCTATGTGGACCTGACCGGCGCCTATCCCCATGACACCGAGAAAGCAAAGGCTATGTTTGCCGAGGCCGGTGTCGAAGGCACCACGATGACCCTGCGCGTGCCGCCCTTCCCCTATGCCATGCGCTCTGCCGAGATCATCCAGCAGGAACTGTCCAACGCGGGCATCGACGCAAAGGTCGAGAACGTGGAATGGGGATTCTGGATCGACGAGGTCTACAAGAAAAAGAACTACGACATGACGATCATCGCCCATACTTCGCCCAACGACATGGGCAACTTTGCGCGTGGGCCGGACTACTTCTATGGCTATGACGACGCGGAATTCACCGCGCTCTGGAACAGCATCGAGGCGGAGGCCGACCCGGCGAAGCGGGACGAGCTGCTGAAGCAGGGGCAGCAATATCTGTCAGATCAGTCGGTTCATGCCTTCTTGTTCCAATTGCCGCTGCTGGGCGTTTTCCGCACCGGGGTCGAAGGCTACTGGTCCTCCTCACCCGTGCTTTACATGCCCCTCAAGGGGGTCAGCAACGGCGGCTGACAGGACCGGCTGCGCGGGCTTTTGGCGCGCGCAGCCCCCGGCCCGATTGTAATCATTCATGTGGTATTTCCTGTTCCGCCGGACCGCCGGTTTCATCCTGACACTGCTCGCGGTGTCTGTGGTGGTATTCGCGGTCATGAATGTCCTGCCGGGTGATCCGGCGCTGACCATCCTGGGGCTGGATGCCACCGATGACGCGCTGGCGGCCCTGCGCGAACAGCTGGGCCTGAACGAGCCGCTGCTGACGCGCTATTTCTCATGGATATGGAACGCTCTGCAGGGCGATTTCGGCATCAGCCATTCCTTCCGCGTGCCGGTTTCCGACCTGATCGGCGAACGGCTGGGCATGACCGTCGCACTGGCGGTCGCCGGGATGATCGCAACGCTCGCCATCGCCCTGACCCTCGGGATCGGCGCCGCGGCGCGGCACCGCAAGATCGGGGACTGGGGCGTGATGTTCCTCAGCCAGCTCGGGATTGCCGTGCCCGCCTTCTGGCTGTCCATGCTGCTGGTGCTTTTGTTCGCGGTCAAGCTGCGCTGGCTGCCGCCCGGCGGCTTTGCGGGCTGGTCCGACCCGGTGGCGGCGGCCCGGTCGCTGATCCTGCCCACCATCGCGCTGGCGCTGGTACAATCAGCGGTGCTGGCCCGTGTCACGCGGTCCTCCGCGCTGGAGGTCATGCGGCAGGATTTCGTCCGCACCGCCCGCGCCAGCGGGCTGTCGCGCCGCCGGGTGCTGTGGCGGCATGTTCTGCCCAATGCACTGGTGCCCATCGTCACCATCGTCGGCATGCAGTTCGCCGCCCTTGTCACCGGGACCATCGTCATCGAAAACGTCTTCTACCTGCCCGGCCTCGGGCGGCTGATCTTCCAGTCGATCTCCAACCGTGATCTGCCCACGGTGCAGGCGCTGGTAATGCTCTTTGCTGCCATCGTGGTCACGGCGAATTTCGTCGTCGATCTGCTTTACGTGGTGATCGACCCGCGCCTGAAGGCACGCGCATGACCCGCCGCCGCCTGCCCGCCAACTTCGTCATCGGCGCGGTGCTGGTCGCGCTCGTCGTCGGCACCGCCGCGCTGTCGCTGGTCTGGACCCCGCATGACGCCACCGCGATGAACATCCGCGACAAGTTCGCAGACCCCTCCGCCGCGCATTGGCTGGGCACCGATCAACTGGGCCGCGACGTGGTCAGCCAGCTGATGGCGGCGGCCCGCAACTCGATGGCGGTGGCGCTGATCGCGGTGCTGCTGGGCGGATCGGTCGGGGTCACACTGGGGCTGCTGGCCTCGGCCATCGGTGGCTGGGTGGAGGACGGCGTGATGCGGCTGGCCGATCTCGGCTTTGCCTTTCCGGCGCTTCTTTTCGCGATCATGCTGGCGGCAGTCTTTGGCCCGTCGCTGACCAACGCGGTGCTGGCCATCGCCTTTATCAACATCCCGGTCTTTGCCCGCGTGGCGCGCGGATCGGCCAACCAGGTCTGGACGCTGGATTACGTCTCGGCGGCGCGGGCGGCGGGGATGAACCGCTTTGCCATCAGCCGCGATCACATCCTGCCCAACATCGCCGCCGCAATCATCGTGCAGGCCACCATCGAATTCGCCGTCGCCATCCTGGCCGAGGCGGCGCTGTCCTATCTCGGTCTTGGCGCCCAGCCCCCGGCGTCAAGCTGGGGACGCATGCTGTCAGAGGCGCAGACGCTGATGTATCTCGCCCCGCAACTGGCGATCTATCCGGGCCTGTGCATTGTCGCTGCCGTGCTGGGCTTTGGCCTGCTGGGCGACGGGCTGCGCGACATGACCGACCCCCGGCTGGCGCGGGAGCGGTAGATGTTCGAGCTCGACAATCTCTCCGCCGCTTTCGGCTCTGCCACCGCCCTGCGCCATGCCAAGCTGACGATCCGTTCCGGTGACCGGCTGGGCATCGTAGGGGAAAGCGGATCTGGCAAGACCATGCTGGCGCTCTGTCTGATGGGCATGGCCCCCGATGGCGCGCGGTTGAGCGGGGCGCTGCGCATCGACGGACAGGACATGACCCATGCAGAGGAGAACAGCTGGCAACACCTGCGGGCGCGGCGTGTCGCCATGATCTTTCAGGAACCGATGGCGGCGCTGAACCCCCTGGTGCGGGTGGGCGACACGGTGGCAGAGCCGATCATGGTCCATGAGGGTCTCAGCCGCCAGGCCGCAAAGGCCCGCGTGCTGGCGCTGTTCGAAGAGGTCGGCATTCCCGACCCCGCAGCCCGCATGCGCCAGTTCCCGCATGAACTCAGCGGTGGTCAGCGCCAGCGGGTGCTGATCGCGCTGGCGCTTGCCTGCAATCCCGCGCTGCTGATCGCGGATGAACCGACCACGGCACTGGATGCCAATATCGCCTTGCGGATCACCGACCTTCTGGTGCGGCTGGCCGGCCAGCGCGACATGGCACTGGTCTTTATCACACATGACCTTGCCGCCGTCGCCCGCGCGACCCGTGACATCGTGGTCATGTACGGTGGCGATATGGTCGAACGCGGTCCCACCGATCAGGTACTGGCCGATCCGGCCCATCCCTATACCCGCGGCTTGCTGGCGGCACGTCCCGACCCCGTCGCACAGACCCGCGCACCGGGCGGCAAACGTCCGCGCCTGCCGACAATCCCCGGCACCGTGCCGGGGCTGCCGGACCTGCCGCAGGGCTGCCGCTTTTCGGGGCGCTGCCCGGTCGAGATCGCGCGCTGCGCCAGCACCCGCCCCGGCCTGACCGACCTCGGCCAGGGCCGCAGCGCCTGCTGCCATCTGCTGACGGAAGGGACGAGATGACCGCCCCCCTGCTCGACGCCCGCAACCTGACCCGGCGCTACAAGCTGCCGCGCAACACGCTGCTGGGTGCCGCGCCGGTGCTGACGGCGGTGGATGACATCAGCTTTACCATCCGCGCGGGCGAAACGCTGGGGGTCGTGGGGGAAAGCGGTTCGGGCAAATCCACACTGGCGCGCATGGTCATGGCGTTCGAGAGACCCGACGCGGGCGAAATCCTGTTTCAGGGCGAGGACCTGCACAGCTTGTCTGCCGCGGCACTGCGCCGGCAGCGGCGACACTTCCAGATGGTCTATCAGGACCCGTTCGGATCGCTCGACCCGCGCCGCACCGTCGGCTGGTCCATCGCGGAACCGCTGCGCGCCATCGGCGTGGATGCGGACACCCCCCGCCGCACCGCAGAGGCGCTGGAACAGGTCGGCCTGCACCCACGCGACGGCGACAAATACCCGCATGAATTTTCGGGAGGACAGCGCCAGCGCATCGCCATCGCCCGCGCCATTGTCACCCGTCCCGCCCTGCTGATCGCGGATGAAGCGGTCTCGGCGCTCGATGTGTCGGTGCAGGCGCAGATCCTCAACCTGCTGATGGATCTTCAGGACGACCTGGGGCTGGGCATCCTTTTCATCAGCCATGATCTGGCGGTTGTCGCCTCGATCTGCGATCATCTGCTGGTCATGCAGCATGGCAAGGCGCTGGAAGCCGGACCCGCCGCCCGCATCCTGCGCCAACCCGCCCACAGCTATACGCAAACCCTGCTCAAGGCCGCCGGAGTATCCATATGACCCGTTTCATCCACCTGACCGATCTGCACATCTCGCACCCCGGATCGCCGGACCCAAGCGACAAATCCGGCGCGGTGGAAACGCTCAGGCGGGTGGTGCAGGTGATCAACGCGATGGAGCGGCAGCCCGCCTTTGTGGTGGCCAGCGGCGATCTGACCAACATGGGCGATGCCGACAGCTACCGCTTGCTGCAAGAGATCCTGAAGCCGCTTGCCCCGCCGCTGGTGATGGCCCTGGGCAACCACGACAAACGCGCGCCGTTCCACGAGGTCCTTGGCAATGCGGGGTCGGACGCACCCTATTTCCACGATGTCGTACATGGCGGGATGCATGTGATCACGCTGGACACGATGAAGCCGGGGCATGTGGCCGGTACGATCTGCGATGCGCAGTTCGACTTTCTGGCACATGCGCTGTCGCGCCACTCTGACCTGCCGCGTCTGATCGTCATGCACCACCCTCCGCGCGTGGATGCAGATGGCCTGCCCTGGGGCAGCATCGACATGCCGGCGACCGAACGGCTGGCAGAGATGCTGCAGGGCCAGAAGGTGGCCGGTATCCTTTCGGGGCATATCCACATCAACCAGGTCAACCACTGGCACGGCATTCCGATTGTCATCTCCAACGGTCAGGATTCCACCATCGACCTGCTGGCAACCGACGGCCTGCGCATTGTCGAAGGCACCGGCATGGGCATCTGCGAATGGCGCCCCTCGGGCCTGTCGGTCAGCTTTGTGCCGCTGTCGCCCGCCGCGCGCGAGTTGCGCATGATCGACCGCAAGAGGCTGCTGGCGTTCACATGAGACCGATGTCGCGACATCTGCCGGTCCGGGGGGCCTATAACATCCGCGAGCTGGGCGGTTACACCACCGCGGGCGGCGGCGTGATCCCCTGGCGGCGGTTTCTGCGCGCCGACAGCCTGCACCGGCTCGACCCGGCAGATGTTACGCGGCTCTACGACGAGGGTCTGCGCCTGGTTATCGACCTGCGCACGCCGGATGAGGTCGAAAGCGCGCCCAATCCATTTGCCGCCTTTGCGGATGTTCACTTTGCCAACCTGCCGCTGTTTGACGACCTGTCGCCGCAGGCCATGGCCCGCGCCGAAGTGGCAGATGCCCATCCCCTGCTGACCTTCTACCTGGCAGCGCTGGAAACGCGGGCCACGGCGATCTGCAAGGTCCTGTCCACCATGGCCGAACTGCCTGAGGGTGCCGTGCTGTTCAATTGCACCGCGGGCAAGGACCGAACCGGGATCATTGCTGCCCTGCTGCTGGGCATCGCGGATGTGGACCGCGACCAGATCATCGCGGATTATGCCCTGACCGCCGATCTCATCCCCGATCTGGTGGAAGAATTCCTGGACCTGTCCCGCGCGCGCGGCGGTGATGTGGAAAGCTATGCCAGACTGCTGGAAAGCCCCGCAACCGCCATAGCCGCAACACTGGATCACATCGACCGGAACTATGGCGGCGTCAGGGGCTATCTGGAAAAGATCGGATTGCCTCAATCCGACCTGCAAAGGCTCTATCTGCGTCTGACAAAAGCGTGATCCGTCAGATCGCACCTTACCCTAATGATTATGATGCTTACCCCGCAAGAACGGGGTAAGCTTCGCCCGCATTGACCTGAGATAGCAAAACCGCCGATGAAAGCCCTGCAACAAACACTCATATTTCTGGCTGTGCTCTGTGCAGGCCTTTATGTCTGGATCATCTATGTTCCAGCGGCCCGCCCCCTGATTGAACGCAGCGGCATTCCCGACCTGCTGGGCATCCAGCTTCCCCAGGCCGAGGCCGCGACACAACAGGAGCGGCCCCGTGGCGGCGGCGGCCCGGCCAATGTCACGATTGCAACGGTGGGGGAAACCGCGATCGCGGACCGGATCACCGCGATTGGCGACGGGCGCGCAAAACGGTCGGTCACCGTCCGTTCCAATGCGGTCGGGGTCATCACCGAACTGAACCTGTCGCCGGGCATCGCGGTAGAGGCAGGAACCGTGCTTGCCCGCCTGCTGGACGAGGAAGAAGAGATCGCGCTGGAGCAGGCGCAGATCAACCTTGACGAGGCGCAGCGCGAAGAGACCAGGATCAAACAGCTGTCATCAACCGGTGCGGTGACCGAAGTGCGCCTGCGGGAAACCGAAGTGGCCCTGCGCAGTGCCGAGCTGGCCGTGCGCAAAGCGCAGTTCGACCTGTCGCAGCGCCAGATCACCGCGCCGATCTCGGGCCGGGTCGGCATCACCGATGTCGAAGTCGGCGACCGCGTGAACGCGCAGGACGTGCTGGCCACGATCACCGACCGCTCCGACATCCTGATAGATTTCCGCGTACCGGAACGGGTCGTGGGCAAGATACGGCCGGGTCAGCAGATCACCGTCATGCCGCTGGGTCTGCGCGATACCGTCCTGACCGGCGAAGTGGCCGCCATCGACACGGTAGTGGACCGGACCAGCCGGACCCTGCTGGTGCAGGGCCGTGTTGCCAACAGCAACGACACATTGCGCGCGGGCATGGCGTTTTCGGTGGCCATGACCTTCCCCGGTGACAGCTACCTGTCGATTCCCCCGCTGGCGCTGCAATGGTCCAGCGACGGGCCATTTGTCTGGGCCGTGCGCGGCGGCAAGAGCGTACAGGTCCCGGTGACCATCGCACAGCGCAACAGTGATTCCGTCCTGATCCGCGCCGACGCGCTGGCGGCGGGCGAGAATGTCGTGACCGAAGGCGTGCAAACCCTGCGCAACGGGGCAGAGGTCAGCCCGGTCAACGACCCGGCCACAGCAGACGGCCAGACCGGCAAGGAAACCTTGTGAGCGCGCCGGAACCACGCGCACCGGGCACCGCGCTGTTCGTGCGCCGGCCGATCCTGGCCTTCGTCCTGAACGCGCTGATCGTGCTGGCCGGTGTTGCGGGTCTTTTCGGTGCCGAGATCAGGGAGCTGCCGAACGTGGACCGCCCGGTGGTCACCGTCACCACCCAGTTCTCCGGTGCCTCGCCCGAGGCGGTGGATCAGGAACTGACGGGCCGCATCGAGGGGGCCGTGGGCCGCGTCTCGGGTGTGCGGTCGATCTCTTCCAACTCCCGCTTTGGCCGCAGCCGCGTGACGCTCGAATTCAACGACTCGGTTGATATCGACGTGGCAGCGACCGATGTACGCGATGCGGTCGCCCGGATCGCGAACCAGCTGCCGGAGGGGGCGGAGCAGCCGCAGATCGTCAAGGCGGACGCAAACGCCCAGCCGGTCATGCGGATCGCCGTCACCTCCACCGGGCGGTCACCACAGGAACTGACCCAGATCGTTCAGGATCGGATCGAGGACCGTCTGATCTCTGTCGATGGCGTGGCCGACCTGCAAATCTACGGCGACCGGGAACAGATCTTTCGGGTCGACATCGACCTGCTGGAACTGGCCAGCCGGGGACTGACCCTGGGGGACGTGCAGCGCGGGCTGGCCGACGTGGCCTATGACACCCCCGCCGGTGACCTGTCGGGAGACCGCCAGTCCATCAACGTGCGCACCACGGCCAGCGTGGCAACCGCGCAGGCTTTCGAGGCGCTCGAAATCAGGGAAAACGTGACGGTGGGCGATATTGCCCGCGTTTCGCTGGGCCCGGCGCCGGGCGAAACGATCCTGCGTGCGAACGGACAGCAGGGCATGGGCATCGGCGTCATCCGGCAGGCCACGTCGAACACGCTCGAAATCTCCGAGAACGTGCGCGCCGTGGTGGAGGAACTGAACCGGACCCTGCCCGACGACGTGAACATCTTCGTGACTTCCGACGATGCGATCTTCATCTCCGGCTCCATCGAGGAGGTGCTCAAGACACTGGCCTTTGCGGTGGCCATCGTGGTCGCGGTGATCTTTCTGTTCCTGCGGGATTTCCGCGCCACGCTGATCCCCGCACTGACCCTGCCCGTTTCCCTGATCGGCACGCTCGCGGCGATCTACCTGGTGGGCTTCTCTGTCAATATCCTGACCCTGCTGGCGCTGGTGCTGGCCACCGGCATGGTGGTGGATGACGCCATTGTCGTGCTGGAAAACATCGTGCGGCAACGAACCCTCGGCATGGGGCCGCGCGCCGCTGCGGTCAACGGTACGGCGCAGGTGTTCTTTGCCGTGGTGACCACCACCGCGACGCTGGCCGCCGTCTTTGTCCCGCTGTCCTTCCTGCCGGGTCAGGCGGGCGGGCTGTTCCGGGAATTCGGCTTTACCCTGGCCATGGCGGTGCTGCTGTCCTCCGTCGTGGCGCTCAGCCTTTGTCCGGTGCTGGCCAGCCGCCTGCTGACCGCAGCGCCGCCGGAAAACCCGCGGGGCCCGATGATCTGGCTCGGCAACCGTCTGTTCACCCTTTATGAAAAAACCCTGCGCGGCGCGCTGGCCATGCCCTTTGTCATCGTCCTGATCGCGGTTTTTGTCGCCGCCACCGCGGCCCTGATGGCTGGCGGCATCCGGCAGGAGCTGACCCCACGCGAGGACCGCGCCGTGGCCTTGCTCAGCGTCACCGCTCCGCAGGGGGTGTCGCTGGAATATACCCAGGGCAAGATGCGCGAAATCGAGGATGCAGTGGCACCTCTTCAGGACGCTGGCGACGTGACCAATGTCTTTTCGATCACCGGCTTCGGGGCCTTCAACCGCGGTTTCATGGTCTTCACATTGTCCCAATGGGACGCACGAACACGCAGCCAGCAGGACATCGTGAACGACATCAACGCCGGTTTGCGGGACATCATCGGCGTCCGCGCCTTTGCCATCCAGCCCAATTCGCTGGGCATTCGCGGTGCCGGGCGCGGGCTGGCCTTTGCCATCACCGGAAACGACTATGACCAGTTGGCCGAAGTCGCGCAGACCATGGTGGACAGGCTCAGCCAGAACCCCGCCATGGGCCAGGTGCGGCTGGAATACGAACGCACCCAACCGCAGCTTTTCGTGCAGATCGACAGGACGCTGGCCGCTGACCTTGGGGTCGACATCACCGGGCTGGGCCAGGCTTTGCAGGCGGTGCTCGACGGGCGCGAGGTCGCCTCGGTGTTTATCGGAGATACCAATTTCGGGGTGCAGATGCTGTCCACCTCGGACCCGGTGAACGACTCGGGCGATCTGGAAAACATCTTCATGCAGGCGGGCAACGGCCAGATGATCCCGCTGTCCAGCTTTGTCACCTTCGAGGAACGCGCCGTCGCCCCGGAACTGGACCGCGAGGGGCAGAACCGTTCTGTCGAACTGACAGCGGGCCTCACGCCCGAGCTGTCACTGGGCGACGCCATGGCCGAGGTCGACCGCATCGGCGATGAGATCCTGGCCGAACAGAACCGCATCGTGCCGCTGGCCGAGGCTGCGACACTGGACCAGACCAATGGCGGCCTGTTCATCACCTTCGGCTTTGCCATCCTCGTGGTGTTCCTGGTGCTGTCGGCGCAGTTCGAAAGCTTCATCTCGGCGGTGGTGGTGATGGCCACCGTGCCGCTGGGCCTGGCATGCGCGGTCTTTGCCCTGCTTCTGACGGGGCAAAGCCTGAATGTCTACAGCCAGATCGGCCTGGTCATGCTGATCGGGATCATGGCCAAGAACGGAATTCTCATTGTCGAATTCGCCAACCAGCTGCGCGACAAGGGGCAGGATGTGCATGCCGCGATCCTCGATGCCTCCACCATCCGGCTGCGCCCGGTGATGATGACAATGACCTCCACCGTGCTGGGGGGCGTGCCCCTGATCCTGTCTGCCGGGGCCGGGGCCGAGGCGCGCGAGGCACTGGGCTGGGTGATCGTTGGCGGATTGGGGCTGGCCACCCTCTCCACGCTTTACCTCACGCCGGTCGCCTATCTGCTGCTGGCCCGGTTCTCTGTGCCCAAGGCGGAATCCGAAAAACGCCTGCGTCAGGAACTTGACGCTGCCGAAGCGGGCTGACGTACAACCCCAGGGCTCCGCCCCTGCCCGGCCAAAAGGTGCATCAGACCTTGCGCAACGGTACTTTTGACGCTATATGCTGTCAATATGACCGATATGAGGGCTGTCATGCAGATCACAACCGTTGCCGTTGGCGGGCAATTCGAACCGCGCAAGATCGCCGCCGCGCTCCGCACATCTGCGGAAGAAATCGCCATGACCGTCGGCCTTGGCAAAGACGCGCTGCAGCGGCGCACCCGCATCAATTCGGACAAGACACAGCGCCGTCTGCGCGAGCTGGTCGAAGTGCTCAACAAGGTCCAGCACCGATTTGGGTCGGAGCTGATGGCCTATGCCTGGTATCGGTCAGAGCCCCTGCCCGGTTTTGATGGCCGGACCGCGATGCAGCTCGTGCAGGAAGGCAAGGCGCAACAGGTTCTCGAATATATCGACGCGGTCGACGCAGGTGTCTTTGCCTGATGCCCCTCAGCGACGGGCGCTACAAGGGGCCGCTCTACCGCGCGCTGAATCCGGTCTATGCCCGCGCGCCGCTGTCTGGCCGTGGCGCAGAGCTTCATGGCGGGCGTCTGAACGCCAAAGGGACGCCGACGCTTTATACCGCGCTTGATCCAACCACGGCCCTGCGCGAAGCCAATCAGGCCGGCAGCCTGCAGCCTACGGTTCTTGTGTCCTACACCGCCGATCTAAGGCCGGTTTTCGACACCCGCGATGCGCGGCAGCTTGCCCGGTGGGGCATGTCGGACGACGCACTCGCCGATCCGGGCTGGCGGATGAAGATGCTCGACGGGCACGCGGTGCCGACACAGGACTTCGCGCGAAATCTAATCGCGGAGGGTTTTGCCGGTATCCTTGTCCCAAGCTATGCAAAGGGCGCGCCACCGAACGCCCTGAACATCGTTCTGTGGAAATGGACAGGCGAAGGCTGCGATCTGAAGGTCGTGGACGATGAGGACCGGCTGTCGCGCATGTAAACGCGGCTTTGGCCAAATGGGGTGGCTGATGCGACGGCCCCTTGCGATCAGAAAAGTGACTTTGCCCGCAAGAAACGGATTGAATTTTCCTGTTTCCGCGGCGCTGCTACCGGCTTCATGCCTTCGAAAGCCAGAGAGTCAGATTGATGACGGATCTATTTGCCAGAACCGACAACGCCCGCAGGAACTTGTTGCCCCGGGATGGAATCGTTGAATACTACGGACCGATTTTTGACGAAGCCGAAGCAGACTTTTATCTAGGATCCTTGCAGAACGATATCGCATGGCATCACGACGAAGCCGTCATCTTTGGCAAGCGGATCACAACCAAACGCCAGGTGGCATGGTACGCAGACGCCGCCTATTCATACACCTACTCGAAAGTCACCAAAACCGCGTTACACTGGACGCCGCTGCTGCTGGCGCTCAAAAAGCAAGTAGAGATGACCTGCGGCGAGACATTCAATTCCTGCCTGCTGAACCTTTACCAAGATGGAAGCGAGGGTATGGCATGGCACAGCGATGCCGAGAAAGACCTAGTCCGGAACGGGACCATTGGTTCGGTAAGTTTCGGGGCAGCGCGCAAATTCGCGTTTAAGCATAAACAGACAAAAGCGACAGTATCGCAGGTTTTGGAACACGGCAGCCTTCTGACCATGCGTGGGACGACGCAAACGCACTGGTTGCACAGCCTGCCGAAGAGCAAGAAAGTGTCGTCGGCCCGGATCAACCTTACCTTTCGGAAAATTCGCCAGCCAGACGCATAAGAACTTTCGTTTCGATCCGGGAAAATTGCTTCGACAACAAGAACCGGATATTTTGACGGGCCATCCCGCTGCATTCAGTCCCCGGACATCAGTTCAGGAGACATATGATGCAACTAACAGACAAAATCGTAATCATCACCGGTGCGAGCAGCGGGATTGGTGCCGCCGCTGCTTTCAAATTTGCGAAAGAAGGAGCCAGGCTTGTACTCGGTGCGCGCCGCGAAAAAGAACTCAACACCATCGCGGGGCAGATCAATCAAAGCAACGGGAACGCCGTCTGCCTGCCGGGCGATGTATGTGACGAGGACTATAACAGGGCGCTCGTCGAGTTGGCCGAGGACACCTGGGGCGGTCTGGATGCAAGTTTCAACAACGCTGGCACGGGGAAATCCGCGACTGTCCCCGAGATGGAAAACGAGGATTGGCAGGGGGTGCTTTCGACAAACCTGACCAGCGCCTTCTTTGCGGCAAAACACCAGATCCGGGCGATGAAGCGCAATGGATCAGGTTCGATCATCTTCACGTCAAGTGTCATTGGCTACACAACGGCGTTCCCGGGTATGGGTGCCTATGCGGCGAGCAAGGCAGGCGTGATCGGCTTGACGAAGGTCTTGGCCGTTGAGCATGGCGCCGACGGCATACGGGCAAACTCGATTTTGCCGGGGGCTGCAAATACGCCAATGCTGGGCGACCTGGATTCCGATCCGGATCAGATGGCGTTCTATAGCGCGCTGCATGCGTTGAAGCGCGTGGCCGATCCCGAAGAGATCGCCGAGGCCGCAGTGTTTCTCGCCTCTGACAGTTCCCGGTTCGTTACCGGCACCGCAATGGTTGTCGATGGCGGCGTATCGGTCAACAAAATCTGACGCATTTATGCGCAAGAAGCGGGCTGCCGGGTGGCCCGTTTCGACTTAACTCAAAACAGAAGCAAAGAGAGAACAGCGGAAAGGGCTGTAGGATGGAACACGCACTGAAGGCAACCGATACACTTTGGCAGGCTGTTCTTGGACGAGAACAGGCACCTGATCCGAAATTTTTCTACGCTGTGAATTCGACGGGTGTTTATTGCCGCCCCGCTTGTCCATCGCGGCGTCCCAAACGCCGGAATGTCGCTTTTTACGCCTCAAGCAAACAGGCCGAGGCAGATGGTTTTCGCGCATGCCTGCGCTGCCATCCGACCCGCCAATCACCGAAGGAACAAACGGCTTCCCTTGTTTCGAAGGCATGCCGCATGATCGAAGAGGCCGGGGAAGAACCCAGTTTGGCCCAGCTAGCGCGGCAAAGCGGCCTGAGCCCGTTTCATTTCCAGAGAACATTCAAAGCGGCAACGGGAGTGACACCCAAAGCCTACGCGCGCGCCCATCGCATGAAACGATTCCGTGACATCGTGGGTTCGGGCGACGGATCAATCACCACGGCGATCTACGATGCCGGATACAGCTCCAGCAGCCGTTTCTACGAGACCGCAACCAAAGCACTTGGCATGACACCAAAGCTTGTACGAAAGGGAGGGCAAGGCGTGAAAATCCTGTTTGCAATTGGAGAGTGTTCTCTTGGCTCCGTTCTTGTCGCCAGCAGCGCCAAAGGCGTCTGCGCGATGTTGTTGGGCGACACAGCAGAGCAGGTGTCAGACGATCTGCAGAAGCGGTTTCCCAAAGCCGATCTGATTGGCGATGACCCTGATTACCGGGCTTTGATTGCCGATGTCGTCCGGTTTGTGGACGATCCGAAATACGGGTTCAACCTGCCGCTCGATATTCAGGGAACCGCCTTTCAGCAACGCGTCTGGGAAGCAATACGCGACATCCCGGTCGGAACCACGGCAAGTTACAGCGAAATTGCCGAAAGAATAGGGGCACCAAAATCATCAAGGGCCGTGGCACAGGCATGTGGTGCCAACAATATCGCTGTCGCCATTCCCTGCCATCGCGTCGTCCGCTCTGACGGCGGCCTGTCCGGGTATCGCTGGGGTGTGGAAAGAAAAAGCGCAATCCTGCAGGCAGAGCGGAAAGCGGAGTGACCTGAGCATGACCGTGAATCAACCGCTCCTGAACCGCATTGCCGGGATATCGGACACGCGCCTTGCGGCTGAGCTGAACACCTTCGGCTGCGCTACGCTCAAAGGGCTGCTGTTACCTGAGCAATGCGAAGAGCTGACCGGGCTGTATCCCAAGGATGAACCGTTCCGCAGTCATATTCACATGACACGCCATGGCTTTGGCAGGGGAGAGTACAAGTATTTTTCCTATCCGCTGCCCGGACTGATCGTGACGCTGCGCGAAAAAGTCTACCAAAAGCTTGTGCCTGTCGCCAATGAATGGAACGAACGGATGGGATTGGACCCCCGGTTTCCCTCGGAGCATGCAGATTACATTGCGCAATGCCACGGCGCCGGTCAAACACGCCCGACGCCGCTCCTTCTTCAATATGTGGAAAACGACTTCAACTGTCTTCATCAGGACGTATACGGAGATCTGCTGTTTCCGTTGCAAATAGCGATCCTTCTGTCCCGCCCCGAACAGGACTTCACCGGCGGAGAGTTCGTTTTGACAGAGCAAAGGCCGCGCATGCAGAGCCGCGCTGAAGTCGTTTCACTGGCGCAGGGGGATGCAGTTGTCTTTGCAGTGCGCAATCGCCCTGTCGCGGGTTCGAAACGCGACTACCGGGTAAACATGCGGCACGGGGTGAGCCGACTCAGAAGCGGAACAAGGCATACGCTTGGGGTGATTTTTCACGACGCTAAGTAGATCGTGTAGAAACAGGCGGCGGATCGGCGAACCCCCGCACATGTTAGCGTATGTCATTGAAATATTGCGCCACCGCCAGCTTGCCCTTACGTCAACCTGCCCGTAGACAGCCCTTAGCCCACGCCCAATAGGGCGACACCCAATAACCTGAGGACCCCCGCTCTTGCTCGATCAATTCGCGCTGCGCGCCGAACTCGCCGATCACTACGATCTCACCCCCTCCCCCGACCTCGCCGCCGAGATGTCAGGGATCTATGCCCGCATGGATCGCGTCGTGGCACCACCCGACTGGGCTGTCTTTGCGCCCTATGTCGCTGCCATCAACAAGCTGAAAGCCGAGCGGAACGCGGTGATCCTGGCGCATAACTACATGACGCCCGAGATTTATCACGGGATCGCCGACGTGGTGGGCGATAGCCTGCAGCTGGCGATCGAGGCCACGAAGGTCGAGGCTGACGTGATCGTGCAATGCGGCGTGCATTTCATGGCCGAAACCTCGAAAATCCTGAACCCGGCCAAGACGGTGCTGATCCCCGACATGGAAGCGGGCTGTTCGCTGGCCGAAAGCATCACCGCCGAGGGGATCGCCGAGATGCGCGCGAAATACCCCGGCGCGCCTGTCGTCACCTATGTGAACACCACCGCCGAGGTGAAGGCGGCGTCGGACATCTGCTGCACCTCGTCGAACGCGGCGCAGATTGTGCGCGCGCAGGAAAGCGATACGGTCATCATGACCCCGGACAAGTACCTGGCGCAGAACATCGCGCAGCAGGTGCCGGAAAAGCGCATCGTCTGGTGGGACGGGTCCTGCATCGTGCATGAACGATTCACCGCCCAGGACCTGCGCGATTTCCGCGAATGGCACCCCGGCACCCGCATCATCGCACATCCCGAATGCCCGCCCGATGTGGTGGCCGAGGCGGATTTCTCGGGCTCGACCAGCGGCATCATCGATTATGTCACGGCCCAGCGGCCCGAGAAGGCGATGCTGGTCACGGAATGCTCGATGGCCTCCAACATCTCGGACGCGCTGCCGGATGTGGATTTTGTCGGCCCCTGCATCATGTGCCCCTACATGAAGAAGATCACGCTGGAAAAGGTGCTCTGGTCGCTGCACAGCATGCAGGGCGCGGTCGAGGTCGAGGCTGCTGTCGCCGACAAGGCCCGTGTCGCCGTGCAGCGCATGATCGACCTGTCGCGGAAGCTGTCCGGCTGATCCGATGACCCCAATCGACACCCCGCGCGTCCTGATCGTCGGGGCCGGCCTGGCGGCGCAATATGCGGCGCTGCGCTTTGCCCCGCATCCCGTCCTGATGATCTCGCCAGAGCCTCTGGGTTCCGGGGCATCGTCGGCCTGGGCGCAGGGTGGCGTGGCGGCGGCGATGGACCCTGCAGACAGCGCCGAGGCCCATGCGCGTGACACGGTACGGGCCGGGGCGGGGACCGTGGATGCCAAGGTGGCGCAGGCGGTCACGGCTGAGGCGCGGGCGCATGTCCTCGACCTGACCGGGCTGGGCACGCCCTTCGACCGGGCCGCAGACGGCGCTTACGTCCTGTCGCGCGAAGCGGCGCACAGCTTTGCCCGTGTCGTGCGGGTCCGGGGCGATCAGGCCGGGGCCGAGATCATGCAGGCCCTGACCGCGCAGGTCCGCGCAGCACCCCATGTGCAGGTGCTGGAAGGCGTGATGGCCACCGGGCTGGTGGTTGAGGACGGCCGCGTGCGCGGCGTCAAGGTCGCGCGTTGCTCGGGCGGGCTGTCGCGCTCGGTTGTGCTGCGCGGCGCGGCGGTGCTGCTGGCCGGGGGCGGATCGGGCGGGCTCTATGCGCTGACAACCAACCCGCCGCGCATCCGTGGGCAGGTGCTGGGCATGGCGGCGCGGGCGGGGGCGGTGATCGCCGATGCGGAATTCGTGCAGTTTCACCCCACGGCCATTGCCGGTGGTCCCGACCCTGCGCCGCTGGCGACCGAGGCGCTGCGCGGCGAAGGCGCGACGCTGATCAACAGGCACGGCGAACGCTTCATGCGGGCGGCACATCCGGATGCCGAACTGGCACCGCGCGACATCGTGGCACGCGCCGTCTTTGCCCAGACGCAGGCCGGGCTGGCCCCGGCGCTGGACACGCGGGCGGCCCTTGGCGCACGCATTCTGACCGACTTCCCGGCGGTTGCCGCCGCCTGCCGCGCGTCGGGCCTCGACCCGGTGACGCAGCCGATCCCGGTCGCCGCTGCCGCGCATTACCACATGGGCGGGATCGCGACGGATGCCGAGGGGGCGAGCACCCTGCCCGGTCTTTGGGCCTGTGGCGAGGTCGCCTCGACCGGGTTGCATGGCGCGAACCGGCTGGCGTCGAACGGGTTGCTTGAGGCACTGGTCTACGGACGACGTTGCGCGGATGCGATAGCAAAAGGGCTGGACGCGGGTGATGCCGCACCGGTCCTGCTGCCCGACCTCGCCCCGGCCGGGGAGCCTGATCCGGCGCTTGTCGCCCGGTTGCGGCAGGCGATGACCGAGGGCGCCGGCGTGATCCGCACCGGTGCCGGCCTGCGCCGTACACTTGACACGATTGCCGCGATCGAGACCGCGCAGCCCGGCTGCGACGCCCTGCTGAACATGACCGCAACCGCCACGATGATCGCTGCCGCCGCCCTCGCCCGCAAAGAAAGCCGGGGGGCGCATTTCCGCTCGGACCATCCCGAGATCCAGGGCGAAACCGGCGAGAGATCCTTCTTTACGCTTGCACAGGCGCAACAGATCCGCGCCCAGGCCCGAAAGGAGCCCGCATGAATACCACCCCCCTGCCCGACCTGATCCTGGAACCGCTGGTCCGCGCCGCGTTGCTGGAGGATCTGGGAACCTATGGCGACATCACCACCCGCACGGTGATCCCGGCAACGACACGCTACACGGCAAGGCTGAATGCGCGCGAGGCGGGCGTCGTCTCGGGCCTGCAGGTGGCGGCGCTGGCCTTCCGGCTGGTCGATCCGTCGCTTGTGGTTACGGCACACAAGACCGACGGCGACGCGATCCGGCCGGGCGATCTGCTGATGGAGATCGCAGGTGCCGCAGCCTCGATCCTGTCGGCTGAACGGGTCGCGCTGAACTTTGCCGGGCGGCTGTCGGGGATCGCGACGATGACAGCGTCCTTTGTGGCGGAAACGAAAGGCACCGCGACCCGCGTGACCTGCACCCGCAAGACCACCCCCGGCCTGCGGCTGGTCGAGAAACAGGCGGTGCTGCATGGCGGCGGGTTCAACCACCGTTTCTCGCTGTCGGACGCGATCCTGATCAAGGACAACCATATCGCGGCGGCGGGCGGCATTCGCCCGGTGCTGCACGCGGTAAAGGCGCAGGCCTCACATATGGTGCGCTGCGAGATCGAGGTCGACCGGCTGGACCAGCTGGCAGAGGTGCTGGACGAGGGTGGTGCCGATGTCGTTCTGCTGGACAACATGGACACCCTGACCCTGCGCGAAGCGGTGGCGATGACAGCCGGCCGTCTGGTGCTGGAGGCCTCGGGCAATATGCGGCTGGATCGGATCGCCGAAGTCGCGGCGACGGGCGTCGACTACATTTCCTCCGGGGCGCTGACGCATTCGGCGCAGACCCTGGACCTGGGGTTGGATTTCTGAATTGAAAAGAAAACGCCTTTCTTTGCGCAACAATATTACGCTGCGGTTGCACAATGGACCGTGACGCCGTATGTCCCTGCCCGAGCGTCCAGAGAAAGGACTCAGATGAGCCAATCCGCCCCCCAAAAGGCCCTGACCGCCAGTGACATCCGCGCCCGAAAGGGCGGTACGCCGCTGGTCTGTCTGACCGCCTATACCACGCCCGTCGCCCGGATCGCCGATGCGGAATGCGATGTGGTCCTCGTCGGAGACAGCGTCGGCATGGTGCTGCATGGCCTGCCCTCCACCCTGCCGGTCACGCTCGAAATGATGATCCTGCACGGCCAGGCGGTGGCCCGCGGCCTCGAACGCGCGCTCATGGTGGTCGACATGCCGTTCGGGAGCTACGAGGAAGGGCCCGCCCAGGCCCTGCGCAGCGCCGCCCGGATCATGGCCGAGACCGGCGCCGGGGCGGTAAAGCTCGAAGGCGGTCGTCACATGGCCGAGACCATCCGGTTCCTCACGGACCGGGGCATTCCGGTGATGGCCCATATCGGTCTGACCCCGCAGGCGGTGAACGCCCTCGGTGGCTACCGGGTACAGGGCAAGGGCGAGGACGCGGCGCGCATCCTGCAAGACGCAGCCGCAGTGACAGAGGCCGGTGCTTTCTCCATCGTGCTGGAGAAGGTCCCCGCCGCCCTCGCCGACCAGATCACCGCCGACCTGCCGATTCCGACCATCGGCATCGGTGCCTCGGCCGGATGCGACGGGCAGATCCTCGTGATCGACGACATGCTTGGGCTCTTCGACGACTTCAAGCCGAAGTTCGTGAAACGCTACGCCCAGCTTGCCACTGATGCCCGTGCCGCAGTCCGCGACTATGCCGCCGAGGTCCGCGCCCGCGAGTTCCCCGCCGCCTGTCATATCTTCACCGATGAAGGAGCCGAATGAATGCAGATCATCCGCCATAAGGCCGCGCTCCGCGCCCTGACCGAGACCTGGCGCCGCGCCGGCGAGACCATCGGCGTTGTCCCCACCATGGGCGCGCTGCACGCCGGGCATCTAAGCCTCGTCGCGGCGGCGCGGGCGGGAACCGATCGCGTCATCGTCACGCTTTTCGTGAACCCCCGCCAGTTCAACAACCCCGAGGATCTTGCAAAATATCCCCGCACCGAAGAGAGCGACGCCGAGAAACTCGCCCCTTTCGGCATCGATGTGCTCTACATTCCCGAGCCCGGTGAAATCTATCCCGAGGGCTTCGCCACCACGGTCTCCGTATCCGGCGTCAGCGACGGTCTTTGCGGTGCCACCCGGCCCGGCCATTTCGACGGGGTCGCCACGGTGGTGACCAAGCTCCTGCTCCAGACCGACGCGGACCGTGCGTTCTTCGGAGAGAAGGATTATCAGCAACTGCAGGTGGTGAAGCGTCTTGCGACCGACCTCGACCTGAAGACGGAGATCGTCGGCTGCCCCACCATCCGGGAGGACGACGGCCTTGCCATGTCGTCGCGCAATCTACGGCTCGGCGCCGGACCGCGTGAAACGGCCCCGGTCATCGGCCGTGTTCTGACAACCGCAGCGAAGGCCATCGCCCGGGGCGAAAACCCCGCGCAGGCCCTTGATACGGCAAAGGAAGCCCTGCTCTCTGCCGGCTTCGACAGCATCGACTATCTCGAACTGCGCAGCGACCCTGACCTTCAGCTGATGACAAAAGCCGACCGTCCCGCACGTCTTTTCCTGGCCGCCTGGCTGGATGGTGTCAGGCTGATCGACAATGTTGCCGTTGCAGGCCGCCAGAAAGTCGAGAGTTCGGAAGATCAATCGTTCGAGCCGGCCTGAGCGAGGCAGCCTTCACGCGGCGCCGCCCTGCAGGCTTGATCGTGCGAGGGCGGCAATCAGGTCCGTCCGCGTGACAATCCCGACAATCCTGCCCCTGTCGAGGACCGGAACCGCATCGACGTCGCCATCCGCCATCATCGGCAGGAGCACCGCGACCGGGGTAGTTGGTATCGCCCGTGGCCCGGCGACGCTCATGATGTCCAGGGCACGAACCGGCTGCGCGCGGTCCCGGTCAAGCAGGCGTCGCAACGCGGCCAGGTAGCCGTGATTAAGTCGAAGCGCATCCTCCCGCGCGCGGGCAATCAAGTGCATCTGGAAGATCACGCCAAGATAGCGCTCCTCTGACCCTGTCACGGGAAGCGCCGTGAAACGATGGCGCCGGAACAGGTCCGCAACCTCAGACAGCGGCGTGTCCGGATCGATGGTCACGAGGTTGCGTGACATGATGTCGGTCGCGAGAAGCGGACCTGTCCGGTGCGTGGCTGCCTGCATCTCGGCTGCGCCGATCAGCCGTGCGAGATCCTCGACGCCAAGGTTGAAGGACTGGCGATAGCGCCCCAGCAGGTCCGTCAGTTCGTCTTCGGAAAGCCCGATGCGATTCACCGGATCGGGATCTTCGGTGCCATGACGGCCTGGCTCTTCGAATTGGCGAAACGGATAGCGACGGCCGGTGAGACGGGCATAAAGCGCGGCCAGGACAACCAGCAAGACGGTGCCCGCCGCGACGGGGGCAAGTGCAAACCAGAAACCCAGACGCTCGACTGCTTCCGGGCTCATTGCGGCGGTCATGGCGACGGCGCCTGCTGGCGGATGCACCGCCCGACACAGGATGGTAACCGCGATCGCCAGCCCGACCGACAGAGCGATCCGGAGCACCGGATCCGTGATCAGGAGACAGACCGCCACGCCGACCAGCGCCGCAAGGGTGTTGCCCACCACCGCCGACCACGGCTGCGCCAGCGGGCTGTTTGGCACTGCAAAAAGCAGCACCGAGCTCGCGCCGAACGGGGCAATCAGGTAGAGGCCAAGCGTCAGGTCAACTGCTGGCGACAGCAGAAACAGACCCGTCACGCCAAGTCCGACCAGAGCCCCCACCCCGGCACGGATCGCCTCGACCATCGAAGTCCCGGCCACCGCCGGACCAAGAGCACGGAACAGGGATGTCATGAGAGCCGCCTCATCTGTTTTGCCTAAATTTTCAGCAAGATGTGAAAGACGCAAGCGCATCTGTCCATAGGCCCTTTGCCGGGTCCGATTCTGACGCGCCTTCCTGCAACAGCTGTGATGACGGGCGAGTTACCGGTCCAGCGCGTCGCGCAGACGGTAGTAGTGAATGCCGAGGCTGCCGTAAATCCGGTGCAGCGCATGCAGCGGCAGCGTGCGAATGGCCGGGCTTGGCGGAATGGGAAGCGGCGTGCCCTGCGCCAGATGCGCCGCCATGGCTTTGCCAAGCGAAACCGACAGCGCGACGCCGCGACCATTGAAACCGGTCGCAGCCAGAAGTCCCGGCGCCGGCGCACAAAGCCGGATGCGGTGATCCGGGGTCATGCCGACCCGCCCGAACCAGCGGTGCGTGATCTCAAGGTCTGTGCCAAAAAGTGCTGCAATCTCTGCTTCGATCCGCGCGAATGCATCCGCGCTCTGCGGATCGGCAAAGCCGCCGCGCCCGCCCAGCATCAGGCGATTCTGCGGACCGATGCGGAAATAGGTGCCGATCCGGCGCGTCTCGGAGACCACCTCGCCGCCGGGCAGAATGCGCGCCAGTTGCGCGGCACTCAGCGGCGCGGTGGCGACCTGGAAGCTGTTTGCAGGCACCGTGGCCCGCGCGAGCCGTGGCTCAAGCGCGGCAGGCGTGTAGACATTGCTGGCAAGGATCACCTGATCTGCCGTGATCTGCGCGCCGCCGGGAAGCCGGGCCTGCCAGCCCGCGCCGCTCCGCATCAGGCCGGTTACCGCTGTCCGGGCAAAGACCCGCACGCCCGCCGTTTCTGCAGCCTGCGCCAGCCCGTGTGCCAGCTTCAACGGATGGACCCGCCCGGCGCGCGGATCGCGCCAGCCGCCAAGGAACCCGCGCGCGCCGGTCACCTGTGCCATCGCTGCGGCGTCCAGCCAGTCGGCGGCCACGCCACGCGCCTGCCATTGCCGCATGCGCGCCTGCAAGGTGGGCAGATGCACATGGCGGTTTCCGGCCTGAATCCAACCGCCCTGCACCGCGTCGCAATCGATCCCAAGCCGCGCCACCAGCGCAAAGAGCGTATCCGCGGTGCCACCGGCAAAGGCTGTGGCCTCGGGCCCCCAGAGCCGGTCAAGCGTGTCGGGATCATCCTTCAGCCCCGGGATCACCTGCCCGCCGTTGCGCCCCGAAGCGCCGAAACCCGGCTCCTGCGCCTCAACCAGCACGACATCCGTTCCGGCCTCGGCCAGATGCAGCGCCGCCGACAACCCCTGAAAGCCGCCGCCGATGACCAGGACATCGCAGCGCAGGCCGTCATCCAGTGACGCAAAGGTTGGTGCCGCGGGGGCGGTATCGGCCCAGATGGATTGGAATGCCATGTCAGGCTCCGTTCAGACGGGGTGGGTGACGCGGCGCAGAAAATCCTGCGTCCGCGGATGCGTTGGCTTCGACAGCACCGCCTCGGCGCTGCCATGTTCGGCGATGCGCCCCTGATCAAGAAAGATCACGCCGTCGGCAACCTCGCGGGCAAACTGGATCTCATGGGTGACGATCAGCATGGTCATGCGCTCTTGCGCCAGATCGCGCAGAACCGACAGCACCTCGCCGACCATTTCAGGGTCAAGCGCTGAGGTCGGCTCGTCAAGCAGGATGGCGTCAGGGCGCATGGCCAGCGCACGCGCAATTGCGACGCGCTGCTGCTGCCCGCCGGACAGGGCGGAGGGATAGAAATCCATCTTTTCGGCCAATCCGACGCGGCGCAGATGCTCTTCGGCGCGGGCACGCACCTCGTCGCGGTTCTCGCCCAGCACATGGATTGGCCCTTCCATCACGTTCTGCAGCGCGGTCATGTGCGGGAACAGGTTGAAGCGCTGGAAAACCATGGCAACGCGCGTCCGGATCGCATGGATCGACGAGGCATGGGCGTTGACCGTCTCACCGTCGATGCTGATGCGCCCGGACTGGTAATCCTCTAGCCCGTTGACACAGCGCAACATCGTCGACTTGCCCGACCCCGAGGCCCCGATCAGGCACATGACCTGTCCCTTGTCGACCTCGGCGTCGATGCCCTTGAGCACTTCGTGCTTGCCAAAGGATTTATGGACATTCTCGAAACGGATCATGTCGCGGCTCCCAGCTTGAGTTCGACACGGCGCATCAGGATGTTCAGCGGGATCGTCAGGCAGAGGTACAGTGCCGCAACCATGGTAAAGACGGTCATGTTGTCGAAGGTCGACGAGGCCAGCATCTTGCCCTGCATGGTCAGTTCGGCAACCGAGATCACGGAGACCTGGCTGCTGTCCTTGAGCAGCATCACCATGTTGTTGCCATAGGGCGGCAGGGCGATGCGAAAGGCCTGCGGCAGCACGATGCGCCGCATCATCTTGCCGTGTTTCATGCCGATGGATTTCGCCGCTTCGACCTGCCCGCGATCCACCGCCTCGATCCCGCCGCGAAAGGTTTCACCGATATAGCAGGAATAGGTCAGAGCCAGGCCCACCACCCCGGCCTGAAAGGCGGTCAGGTCGAGCCCGAGTTCGGGCATGACGAAATAAATGTAGAAGAGTACCACGAGGATCGGGATGCCGCGCAGGAATTCGACGATGTAGCGCGCAGGCAGGCTCAGCCAGCGGGTGCCCGAGCTGCGCATCAGGGCCCAGACCAGCCCAAGCGCCGAGGCGAGAACAAGCGACAGCAGGGTCACGGCAACGGTCTGCCACAGTCCGGTGGTGAGCAACGGCAGATATTCCTGGATCCGCTCAAAAAGGGGGGACATGGACGTCTCCTGTCAGAAAGTCATGAGCCCGGCGCGATGACCGGGCCCGAAAGATATCGCAAAGGGCTCAGAGGCCGTATTTAGCGAAGATCTCGGCCAGTTCACCGCTCTTGTCCATCTCGGCGATCGACGCGTTCACCTTTTCCAGCAGCTCTGGATTTTCCTTCGACACGGCCAGCGCGACTTCGCCCGTGCCCATGGGGGTATAACCTTCGACCAGTTTTACCCCGAGGTTCGGGTTCTGCGCGATCTGGTAGGCGATGATCGGCTTGTCGCCGAACCCTGCCTTGATCCGGCCAAGCTGCACGTCGCGCATGATATCGACGAGGCTGTCGTAAAGTTTCACCTCGCTGAAGATCCCCTTGGCCTGAAGCTGGTCTGCAAAGGTGGTGCCGATCTGCGCGCCAACGACTTCGCCCGCGAAATCGTCAAGCTGGTAGCTCCCCTCGTCGTCCGCTTTGACAAAGGCCACGTCGCCGTAGCTGTAAACCGGAGTCGAAAAATCCACGACTTCCTTGCGTTTGTCGGTGGCGAACATGCCCGCGGAAATGACGTCGATCTTGCCGGTCTGAAGCGCGGGGATCAGCGCAGAGAACTGGGTGACCGCGAAATCCGGCGTCATCTGCAGGTCTTCGGCGATGGCGGCGGCCAGGTCGACCATGGCGCCGGTCGGTTGCTGGGTGGCGGTGTCAACGAAGGTGAAGGGCACGCCGGTTGTGGTGACACCTACGGTCAGGTCTTCAGCCTGGGACTGAGCAGCGCAGAGCGCGAGCGCCCCGGCAATGGCAAGCGAACGGAGTTTCATTGGCAATCTTCCCTGTGTCTTGCGTCACGCTTGACGCCGGAGCGGGGTGACGCGGTTTAAATCCGTTCTTCACGATAATGAAGAAATATACATATGCAACCAATATTGCTGAAAACCTTCACTTGAGTGAAAAATCTGTGTTTGAGTTCGGTTTTTAATCGTTTTTTCTTCAGGAAGCGGGTAAGCAGAAGGATACCGAAGGGCAAAATCGCCCGCTTCCGTTCACCAAGATGAAGAATCGCCGATGACCTCAGCCGAAAATGAAGCAAAGCTGCTTTCCGACCCGATGAGCGGGATGGACGACACCTCTCTGGGAGAGGCGGTGCGGCAGGCGCGCAAGGGACGCGGGCTGTCGTTGCAGATCGTGGCCGAGGGGGTCGGCATTTCGACCGGCTTGCTGAGCCAGATCGAGCGCGGCATTTCTTCGCCCTCGATCCGCAACCTCAGGGCAATCTGCGAGGTGATCGGCATTCCCTTTCTGTCGCTTTTTGCCGACGCCGACAGTGCGGACCGCGAGACGGGGATCATCGTCCGCGAAGGGCGTCGGCGTACCGTCGACTTTGGCGACAAGGGCATGGTGAAGTCCTTTTTGACCGCGCATGACGACGGGGCCTTGCAGGTGATGGAGATTGTCCTCGACCCGGGCGGCAGCTCCGGGGAAGAATCCTATGCCCATGAAGGCGAGGAATGTGGCGTCGTGCTGTCCGGAAAGCTTGAGCTATGGGTCGAGGATGACCGGTTCGTGCTGGGTGAGGGCGATGCCTTCCACTTCGAAAGCCACCGTCCGCATCGCTTCCGCAATCTCGGCAATGAGCAGGGCCGCGTGCTCTGGGTGACAACGCCGCCCGTCTGGTAGGATGCCTGCGCCCCGGCTAGGGTTTGAAGGCACTTACAGAAACTGAGGATCGGACCGCTTCCTCCTGAAGCCGATCCACCAAATGGCGGAACTGCATCAGCAAAACATATCAGCTCGACAGGACCTTCAACTCGGTCGGGCTCCAGCTGACACTCACTTGATCGCGCTCGGAAAACACCACTTGAGTGTCGGTCGCCTTGACGTCGAGCACTCTGCCGCCTTGCAGACGGACCCGATACCGCACCGTTGATCCCAGATAGACGCTGCCGACAACCTCACCCCTCACCCCGGCAGCCTGCTCCGGTTTGCCGACGCTGATGCATTCAGGCCGGATCATGACTTCCAGGAAGTTGCCGTCCGAAGCGGTCGGTTCAACGATATCGAGATCAATACCGTCCTCGGCAGAGAGAACCATTGCCCCATTGCGCTTTTTTACGGTGCCCCGGAAAATATTGTTCGCGCCGAAGAAATTCGCGATGAACTCGTTTACCGGTTTGGTATAAATTGCGCGTGGATCGCCAACCTGTTCGATTCTCCCCGATTTGAACACCGCGATCCTGTCGGAGAGCGACATCGCCTCTTCCTGATCATGGGTGACCATGATCGTGGTGATGCCGATGGTCTTTTGAAGTTCGCGCAATTCGAACTGGAGCTCCTCGCGCAGATTCTTGTCGAGCGCGCCGAGCGGTTCGTCGAGCAGAAGGATCGACGGCTGGAACACGATGGCGCGCGCAAGGGCGACGCGCTGTTGCTGCCCGCCTGAAAGCGCTGCCGGTTTTCGGGCGGCATAACCCGACAGCTTCACCCGATCGAGCGCGGTTTTCACCTGTTCGCGAATGACGCTCGCCGGCTCTCTGCGCACCCGAAGCGGAAACGCGACATTGTCGAACACGGTCATATGCGGGAAGAGTGCGTAGCTCTGAAAGACGATGCCGATATTCCGGTCCGCACTTGATACATGTGTGATATCCGAACCACCGATCAGGATACGCCCTTCGTCAGGCGTGCCGAGACCGGAGATCATGTTCAGCAATGTGGTCTTGCCGGAACCGCTCGGGCCCAGCAGTGTCAGAAATTCGCCCTCCGACACCGCAAGATTGATTTCGTCCAATGCGACAACGTCGCCATAGCGCTTTGTGATCGAGTTGATTTCAACGCGTGCCATCTCTTATTGCTCCTTGGTCCGCATGCGGGCTAGGCCCGGTTGTCCGCGGAAAGTCTTGCAGTGAATCGTGCCGTGACGAGCAGCAGCAGCATGCTGCCCGCGATCAGCAGGGAAGCCACCGCCGTGATTGTCGGGTCGATTTGTTGTTGAAGCTCGGTGAACATCTTTTTCGGTATCGTGACGTATGTTCCCGACACGAAGTAGGTCAGAATGACCTCATCGAAACTGATGACAAACGAGAATACCCAGGCAACGAACAGGGCGGGATAGATGTTCGGAATGACAATCGAACAGATGATCCTGGGCCACTTCGCCCCAAGTGATCGAGCGCTCTGCTCAATGCGGACGTCGAAGGCGCGGACCGCGCCACTGACCACCGTGATCACAAAGGGAATCGCCACAAGTGCATGACCAATCACCAATCCGGCGAAGCTTCCCAGCATGCCGATCTTGGCGAGTGCGAAATAGAGCGCGATCGCAGTAATGATATGCGGGATGATCATTGGCGCCATAAAGTGCGCATCCAGAAACAATGTCCCCGGGAGGCGTCCTCTTACCAGGCCATAGGCCGCCAGTGAGCCCAACGCGACCGCGATGATGCTTGAAGCCAGGGCAAGCTGAAGTGACGTCAGCATGGCCTCGACCCAGATCGGACTGCTGATGAAATGTCGATACCATCGCAGCGACAGGCCCTGTGGCGGAAACTCCAGCGTACTCGATGCGGAAAAGGACATCGGTATGGTGATCAGGATGGGCGTGCAGAGGAAAATGAAGACCAACGCACCGCAAAGCGGCACGAAAATGCGTGTCTTGCCACCGGAACCGCTCATGTGTTGGCCTCCTTTTGCTGGGACGACGACATCCCAAGCAGCTTCTTGTAGAAAAAGTAGAGAAGGACGGTGATCAGCAGCAGCGTGCTCGACAGGGCGGCAGCGAGTTGCCACTCTGAAATCACATTGATGAAGCTGTCCAGTACGGTGGCCACCATCGGCACCCGGTTCCCGCCAAGGATCGCGGGGGTCACGAAGAAACCCAGCGTCAGGATGAAGACAAGCATCGAACCGGCCGCAAGAGCAGGCAGGGTCAACGGAAAGAAGATTTGCCAGAAAACCCGCAATTCGCTGGCACCCAGCGAACGCGCAGCGGCCAGCAGGCGATTGTCCAGCCCGGACATGGCGGCGTAAAGCGGCAACACCACGATGGGAAGCAATACGTTGACCGTCCCGATGAGGATCCCGACTTCGTTATAGATCAGCGAGACCGGCGCATTGACGATGTTCAGCTCAAGCAGAGTGCGATTGATCAGCCCGTTGTTTCCCAGGATGACGATCCACGCGTAGGTGCGCGCGAGGATGCTGATCCAGAACGTCATGCCGACGGTGCCCAGAAAGAATATCCGCCACCGGGCCGATTGCATCGTGTAGATCCAATAGGCGAGGATATATCCAAACAGGCCGCACAGAACCGCGGTCGCGAAGGCGATCTTGAACGTGATGACAACAACGCGGAGATAGACCGGCGTCGCGAACAATTCGCGAAAGGCGCTTAACCGGTCCGCCGGATTGTCCACGCTCACCAGAAGCATGCGCAGAACCGGAAGGTCGAACGCGAAGACGACAAAGCACAGGAGCGGCAAAAGATACCCCCACCGCCCCGCTTGTTTCATGACGGCAGCCAATTCAAAGACCCAGCTTGAACTGTTGCCAGCGCTTTTCGGCTTCGGCTGCTACTTGCTGCCAGGCCTCGCGATTGGCTGTCCACTGGATCTCCGCATTGCCCGCTGTCGTCGGGAAATCGGCCAGCTTGTCCTGCGGAATGACGCCATCCAGCTGGGCGCTCGCCCCTGAGTACGGGATCATCTGCATTGCCACGGCCTCGTTCTCCGGGAGTGTTGTCTCGTGGAAGAACTTCATGGCAGCCGCCTGGCGCTCCGGCGGGGTTCCCTTTGGTACGCCCCACCACGACAGAACGAGATAGCCTTCGTTGAAAGTGTAATTGACGTTCGGTTTGCCGTAGACCCGGCCATTATAGGTCATCCCGTAGGTCACTTCCTTGTCGATGAGAAGCTGGGCGGATTGACCTGCGGAGGTCCACCAGACGGAAATTGCCGGTCTGATTTCCTTGAGCTTGTTGAAGGCCCGGTCAAGATCGAGTGGATAAAGCGCATCCTTGGGCACCCCATCGGCAAGGAGTGCAATCGGCAGAACAATTGACGGGTCGTCGGGCAGGCTGCGCTTGCCGGGAAAATCTGCCAGGTTCCAGAAATCGGCCCAGGTCTCGGGCGCTTTTGCCTCGCTGTCCCAGGCCATCACTGCCGATGCATAAGACCAGCCGATCGCATAGTCGTCGCGCGCGCCCGGCAGGATCGGCGCGGGGTCGATTGCCTCCCAGTCGAGAGGTTCAAGCAGGCCTTCAACCTTGGCCTGCGCCAGCCAGCCGTCGGTCAGCAACATCATGTCCACGGTCGGATTGCCGGATTCGACCATGGCCTTGATCTTTCCAAGCGACGCAGGGTTCTCGCGGACAATCTTGATCCCGGTTTTGCGCTCGAACGGATCAATATAGGCAGCTTGAACCGCCTCGCCCGAGATCCCGCCCATCTCCATGAGCCTGATCTCCGTTACGTCCTGGGCACCCGCCATGGTGGCACTGGCAGAAATCAACGCTGACGCAACGCCGAGCGCCTGCAGTCTGATGGCATCAAACATGTTCCTATCTCCTCTGGTCCAATTTTGGTTTCCGTTCATTTGCGAATGTTTCTCATCGTGGGTTCACAGCAGATCTGACGTCAGGGTCCCGTCCCCAGCGGCGCGCCGCAGCGGGCAAGGACCTCGGGACTAAGTGATTACTGGCGTGCCGGTTCTCGTCCTTACTGACAGGTCGGTTTCACCGCCCGCTCCAAGCGACAGGCGCCAGCTGTCGGCGGCGTCCTTGTCGTCAAATTCGTAGATTTCCAGGTGTTGATGCTCAGGCCGGAAGGCATTCTCCGGCGGCATCTGAACGTAGGCGCGATAGCTGAGGCAGCCATGTGGGCGCGCAGAGTCAAATGCGCCATCCTCAGGTGTAATGTCGGACTGAACCACCAGAAGCGCGGCACCCTCACCGGTGTTTCCTTCTGCATGCAACAGCCGATAATTACCGCGGCGGCGCTCTTCCCCGAAAAGCTTGCGTATGCGCATCGTCCAGGGCGTTGCGTTCCCCACCATCTTTTGGAAACCGGCACCGGGCTCGATGGTTTCATCGACACATTCGAACATCGCCATGTAGCGCAGCGCATGTGACGGATCGTAAAAGCGGCGGACACTGAGAACACCATCGATTGCGGCGACTTCCGCAACATGTTCGCCCTCGTACCAATCATGCAGTTCTTCGTCATGCCGCGGATCCACATTCATCCAGACGACAATCAACCCATCACCAGTTTTCATTCCATACTCCTCATCGTCAGACAGGCATCCAGACATTTCACTGCATGATGACCGTGCTGACGGGCCTTGAGCGTCAATGCGGAAAAACAGGGGCCTGAAATTTTCGAAGACACCAGACTTTCCGGGCTTTTCCCTGCGAAATGCTCAGGGTCCGCAGCTTCATGCGCACCACTGTAAAACCACGGCTGAAGCGGTCAAATTCCTAAAAATTATGTATTTCATCATTCAATGTTATGACGCGGGCGGTGGACTTCCGGCCGAAAAGAGCGCGTGCATACATGAATTACTGGTCTGGCTGGGCCACGCGGCACACCATGCCCAGCCATTCGAACCCCGGCCTGAAACCGAAGAGACGGCGAAATACATGTCGCCGCCTCTTGTTCAGATCATCCGCTACCGTCGGAGATCGCCTTACAGACCGAGCTTGAACTGCTGCCAGCGTTTTTCGGCTTCGGATGCGACTTTCTGCCATTCAGCACGGTCGGCAGTCCACTGCAGTTCAGCGTTGCCTGCGGTGGTCGGGAAATCCGCCCGCTTTTCTTCGGGCAGCAAGGCGTCAAGCTCGGTGCTGGCGCCGGAATAGGGCACCATCTCCATGAACACGGCCTCGTTTTCCGGCAGTGTCGTCTCGTGGAAAAACTTCATCGCGGCCAGTTTGCGCTCGGGCGAGACCCCCTTGGGGACGCCCCACCAGGACAGTTCCAGATAGGCCTGATTGAAGGTGAAATCGACATTCGGCTTGCCATAGACCCGGCCGTTGTAGGTGATGCCGTAGGACACTTCCTTATCGATAAGCAACTGGGCCGACTGCCCAGCGGAGGTCCACCAAACCGACACGGCCGGGCGGATCTCTTCAAGCTTCTTGAAGGCCCTATCAAGATCGAGCGGGTAGAGTTCATCCATCGCGACACCATCCGCAATCAAAGCGATTGGAAGAACGATCGAAGGGTTGTCCGGGAGGCTTCGCTTGCCGGGGAAATCTGCGGTGTTCCAGAAATCCGCCCAGGTCTCCGGCGTCCTGGCATCCGTGTTCCAGGCCATCACCGCTGAAGCGTAGGACCAGCCAATCGCGTAATCGTCACGGGCGCCCGGCATGATCGGCGCAGGGTCGATGGCCTCCCAGTCGAGCGGTTCGAGAAGGCCCTCTTCCTTGGCCTGCGCCAGCCAGCCATCGGTCACCAGCACCATGTCCGCAGTCGGATTACCGGATTCCACCATGGCCTTGATCTTGCCAAGCGACGCCGGATTCTCACGAACGAGTTTGATATTTGTCTTCCGGACAAAAGGATCGACATAGGCAGCCTGCACCGCGTCACCGGCAATGCCGCCCATTTCCAGCAGCCGGATCTCGGTGACTTCCTCTGCACCCGCAGCGTTCGACGTCGCAAAAGCAAGCGCCGCTGCAAAACCGAGTTGACGCGTAATTCCTGAATAGGCCATTTGTATTCCCTCTTGGATCAGATTTTCATTATTTTCATTGAAGTCTTTCCAAGAACTCTATTGGCCGGTCCCGCCCGGTCAAATTTCCAGACAGAATGGCGCCCATCACCGTGCCGCATGGCAACTGCAGGTTGAGTGCGTGCCGACAGGTCGTGGGGTAATCCCCCCCGATCTTAAGGGGATGCGGAAGTAGAATTTTCTCGGCAGGATGACTGAGGAGATTCCGATGAAGAAGACACGTTTTACCGAGGCCCAGATCATGGGTGTGCTGCGACAGAT
>Ga0189278_10097_pt1 | contig 110265 bp, 94 predicted proteins | sample N26A9minimetaG_FD_130326 | JGI IMG/M metagenome (GOLD analysis project Ga0189278, IMG submission 130326) | Marine microbial communities from the Costa Rica Dome - N26 A9 mini metaG | ecosystem: Environmental > Aquatic > Marine > Oceanic > Photic zone | place: Costa Rica: the Eastern Pacific...
ATCAAGAAGCTATCTGTACAAGCTTACCGCTGCGGGGCAAATTCCGCACTCCAAGCCCAATGGAAAACTGATATTCTTCGAAAGGGAAAAGATAGTCAGTTGGCTGCTGCAGAACCACCGTAAGCCATTGCCGGAAAGCGAAACGAGTGGGGATTCTAATCCATAGCCACGGATTCATCTTTAAATTATTTGTGGATTCACCAAAAGTGGAAGTAATCACAAAATTTCAAAAGCACCAATATGGAAACAGTACCATACATAAGGGTCGGAACCACTTTTTACAAGTTGGTAAGGATTCCGACCATTTCCGGACATTTCAACGAGCAGCTGGTCCCGTGGAACGAGCATATCATCAAGCAGGACCATGGCAAGGACTATCTTGGCAAGGTACCCAAGTATGACGGGTTCGCTTGTATTCCTTGCCATATAGATTTTAAAAAGGAGCACCACGGTTTCTACAACACCTATTCCCCTTTGTCGCACGAACCGAAAGAGGGACGCATCATAAGGACACAGGCCTTTTTGAAGCATATCTTCGGAAACCAGCTGGAGCTGGGATTGGACTATTTGAAGCTTCTTTACCAAAGACCTGTGCAGGTGCTCCCTATCCTCTGTCTGGTCTCCACCGAAAGGAACACAGGGAAAAGCACCTTCCTCAAATGGCTCAAGGAAATCTTTGGGAACAACTTAACCTACCTCACCAACGACAGCTTTGCAAGCCAGTTCAATGCAGACTGGGCCAACAAGCTGCTGATATGTGTGGACGAGGTACTGTTCAACAAAGAAGAGCTCACCGAGCGCATCAAGTACCTGAGCACTACCAACCGTAACAAACTGGAGGCAAAGGGCAAGGACAAACGGGAAGTGGAATTCTTTGGTAAATTTATTCTCTGCAGCAACAACGAGGACAGTTTTATCAAGATCAATGCCCATGAGACCCGGTTCTGGGTAAGGAAGATTCCTTCCCTTAAAAGGGAGGACACCGATTTAATGGACCAGTTGGCCCAGGAGGTGCCCGCCTTTTTGGATTTCCTTTCAAAAAGGGGGTACAGTACCAAGCAAAGAACACGAATGTGGTTCACGCCCAAACAAGTTTATACCACAGCACTGAAGAAACTGGTGAACAATAACCGGAACAGGGTGGAGAAGGAACTGGCCAGTCTACTGCTTAGCGCCATGGAAAAATTCGAGATGGACTCGGTGGACCTTTGTCCCATCGATGCCCTGCACATGCTCAACCGCACACGGGTCAAGACCGACCTGACCCAATTGAGGCGGTTGCTGAAAAAGGATTGGAAACTGGAGAACCAGCCCAATTCCAACAAGTACCAAAAGGTCACCATCTGGAACAACGGTGAGATCAACACCGAGGACGCCAAGGGAAGGTACTTTACCATAAAAAAGAATTTTTTGGTCCAAAATTTTGATGATTTGATGACAGATTGATATAAGCCCAGTGTTTATATGGGTTCAGGCTGTCATCACTTTGTCATCATTCTGTCATCAAAATAAAAAATGATGACAGGGACATTGAAGAAAAAAACAAAAACGATGAAACGATGACAAAATGATGACGGAGGAACCACCAATATTTATAGGGTGTCCAAGAGGTTTGTCATCAAATCATCAAAAATCGATTAAAAACAGAACCATGAAAGAAATAAGAATGGACTGCGAAAAAGCCCGCAACATTGACATCGTTTCCACGCTGGCCAAGTCGGGGCACTTTCCAGTCCGGAAAACGGAAAAAGAAGCTTGGTTCCTAAGCCCGTTCCGGACCGAGACCCAAGCCTCTTTCAAGGTATCACTGAAGAAAAACTATTGGATAGATTTTGGGACCTTCGAAGGGGGCAGTACCATAGACCTGGTCATGAAAATGGAGAACTGTTCCGTAAGGGAGGCATTGGAACGATTGTCCGGGAACATGGACCATTTTTCTTTTCACCGGCGGCCGAATCCAACCAAAAAGGAACACAGGACCAACCCGATTCAGATTATCGAGATAAAGGAAATCGAACACCGGGCCCTACAAAACTATCTGAGCTCCAGAAGTATCTCGATCAAGACCGCAAGAAAACTTTGCAAGGAAATACATTATCGAATAGGGGAACGGACATACTTTGGCATCGGACTCCAAAACAGGTCTGAAGGCTGGGAGCTGCGGAACAGCTATTGGAAAGGGTCCACATCGCCAAAGGATGTTTCATTGGTCAAGAACGATCCCAAAAACTTGACCATTACCGAAGGCATGTTCGATATGCTCACCCTAATGGAGCTGAGACCAGAAATTGGTAACAGCCATGACCTTCTGGTATTGAACACCACGGCCTTTGTAAAACGGATGATAAAAGAAATAGGGAAATATGAAAGTGTGGAGCTGTTTCTGGATAGGGACAAAGCGGGAATGGGGATGACGGAACTTTTATTGGAAAAGTGCCCGAACAGTAGGGATATGTCCTCTCTCTATAGGGGATTCAAGGATATCAACGAATGGAAGGTAAAAAGCGCAAAGGATGAAGTTCGGCAACGAATTCAAGATGTGTCATTGTCATGACAAATCTTGCTTTTGCTCCCGAAGGTCGCAAAAGATGATGTGCAAATGAAGAAAGAGTTCGTCCAGTTCCGGTGCTCGGTCTACGAGAAGAAACTGCTGAAGGTCAAGGCCCGGAAGAGCGGACTTACCCTCAGCGAGTACTGTCGGCGTGCCGCCTTCGAAGACCGTATCGTGGAGCGCATGACGGACGAACAGATAGAGGCGTATAAGCTATTGGTCAAATACCAACGAAATTTTAGGCTGATCACCAATATGTTCCGAAAGCGGAACCCCAGGTTGGCCGAGGAAACGGCGCAGCTGGCCAAAGAGATAAGACAACACCTTTTAAATTTCAAGAAATGATAGGGATGGGAAAATCCATATCGCACACCTCTGCCTCCATGAGCTACGGTATGAACCAGGAGAAAGAATCGGAGATCATCCATAGTCAATATCTTGCAGGGGAGACCCCGAGGGAGATCACCGAGGAGTTCAAGGTCATCCAAGAACAGAACGAACTGTGCCAAAAGAACACGCTGAGCTTTGTGCTCAGTCCCACCATCGAGGACGGCAGGAAACTCGAAAGGGAACAGCTCAAGGAAATGACAGAGCGGTTTATTAAGGAAATGAACCTCAAGCAGCATCAGGCCGTTGCCTTTGTCCATAGGGACAAGGAACATGTGCACGTCCATCTGTATGCAAACCGGATAAACTTTCAGGGCAAGGCCTATAACGACAGCTTTATCGGGAAGCACAGCCAACAAGTAGCGGAGCGGGTGGCCAAACAAATGAACCTGACCACGGTAAGGGAGGTACAGCAGGAAAAACTCTACCGGATGCAATGTGTCCGCTCTGAAATACAGAAGATCCATGAAAAGGTCATGGCCAGGGAACGGCCAAGGGACTTTGACCAGTACATCAAGTCCATGGAACAGAACAATGTAAAGGTCATCCCGAGCATCAACAGGCAGAACCAATTGCAGGGCTTTCGTTTTGAGTACAAGGGAACCAACCTAAAAGGAAGCGAAGTGCACCGGTCCATGTCCATGGGCAGGATCGCCCGTCAAATGAACTTTGAAAGAAACATGGCACAGCGGATTGCCAAGGACAAGAGCATGCAGTTTTTGGGCAGGACCGTGAATGTCCCGACAAGTCTGACCCAGACCATCATAAAGAAAACCATCAAAATGGCCATCAAGGTGGTCAGGGACACGGGAATAGGAATCTAAACATAACATCATGGCAAAACTGGATGAAATAGCGGAACTGTTGACAGAGGAGATCAACGGATTTGAAAAGAGTATCGGCCGATTGGAAAAGGTTCATGAGTATTTCAAAAACCATCCATTAAGGCCAGATACCAGCGAATTAAATGCGCTTCTAAAAGACTATGGCAACAACCAAAATAACAACATTAAGGAACAACAAAGACTGATGGAAAGGATTCTTCATAAAGTAGAGCGGTCCGTTCTCTTGCCCAGTTGGGCCATAAAACTTACTTGGGGGTTGTTGGTCACGGTCCTGTTGGTCCTTGGTTTTTCCATCTATCAGGTATCAAGAATTTCCAAGAAAGAAGAGGCAGCATTCATCAAAGGTCAGGATGATGCAATTGAACACTACGGGACATTCTTTAAAGAAAGCCCAGAGGCAAAGGAACTCTACCAAAAATGGCTGGAGGTAAAAGGCAAAAAGTAGGACAGCGCCCTAGCCTATTTTTGCTTTACGCTTATCTTTCCGAATCGCTGCAAAAATAGGCCAGGGTCCATGCGCTGAAGTTGGAGGTAAGGATTTGGGGTTTATCTAAGCTGAAACCGTAATTTTGAGTAGACTTATTATATATTTGTTTGCGATTAACTACATTTATCATAAATTTACGCAAACAGATTTGAGGTGATAGGCCACGATATTTCAGATTATTTATATGAAATCCAAGCTCAAGGCAGGTATTCTGTTAGTCTGCATGAGCTTAGGAAACGCTTTGGCCCCAACGAAAACGCGATAGCCCAAAAACTACACCGTTTAAAAAAGGAGAACAAACTTGCCCAGGTACGAAAGGAATTTTATGTAATTATCCCTCCTCAATATTCCCATATGGGAATATTGCCCACTATCTATTATTTAGATGATATGATGAATTTCCTTAATCGGGAATACTATCTTGGGCTATACTCTGCTGCTGCACTTCATGGCGCAGGACACCAACAACCGATGCAATCGCAGATTATTATTAAAAAACCGGCACTTAGGGACATCAAGACCAAGAATCAACATTTAAAATTTTTTACGAAAGGTTCTTGGAGGGGCGATTGGTTGGAGCAAAAGAAAACCGATGCCGGATATGTCTTGGTCTCAAGCCCTGAATTGACTGCTGTAGATTTAGTACATTATCATAAGCAAATAGGAGGATTAAATAGAGTGATTCCGGTTCTAGAAGAACTAAGCGAGAATTTTAAGTCGTCAAGAATTTTAGCTATTGCCAAGGAATCATCCCTACCCACCTTACAGCGATTGGGCTATCTATTGGAGCAGTTGTCAGAAACTAAACTTGTAGATAATCTATCCAATTTTTTGAGGGCAAATAAAACCAATACGGCTCCATTATCATTGTCCCACAAAAACAAGAGTGGTTTCATGGATGATAAATGGAACTTGATCATGAATACTGAACTGGATTTTTCATGATACCGAGGAGATATATTACCGAATGGAAAGCAAACGCCCCATGGCCGACAGACGCACAAGTGGAACAGGACTTGGTCATAGAGCGCGCTTTGGTGGCTTTGTTTTCGGACCCTTTTTTAAAGGAGCATGTAGCGTTTCGTGGTGGTACGGCCTTACATAAAATCTATTTGAAACCCCAAGCCCGTTATTCCGAGGATATTGATTTGGTTCAGATAAAGAAGGGCCCCATAAAGCCAATTTTGCAAGCTATAGGAAAGCAGCTTGATTTTTTGGGAACCAAAAGAAACATTAAGCAGAATGTTAATATGAATACGGCGACCTACCGCTTTGAATCTGAAATTCCACCGGTTGTCAACATGCGGTTGAAGATTGAAATCAATACTCGAGAACACTTTACTGTCAAGGGCTATACCGAGTTAGAGCATAGTATGGAAAACGGTTGGTTTTCTGGAAGTTGTACCATGAATTCCTTTTCTATTGAGGAGTTGTTGGCCACAAAACTACGAGCATTATATCAACGCAGAAAGGGGCGGGATTTATTCGACTTGAACCATGCAATAAGTCTACTGGATGTTGATACAGATAAATTGATATCTATATACAAGCACTATATGGATTTTTCTAGAGGGCAATCACCAACACAAAAACAGTTCTTGTTAAATATGGATGAAAAAATAGAGGATCCGGATTTTGGAGGTGATATCTATGCGCTGTTAAGGCCCGGCATTGAATATGACCAAAGAAACGCCTACGAGATCATAAAAAAACAACTTCTCTCAAAAATATAGAAATAGTAATTCGGAAGAACGAAAAAAAACAATTTTAAAAACAATTATGAGCCATAGTCTGGCACGGCGAACCGCCAAGAATAAAAGTATGCAGCTTTTTGGTGAGGATAGTGGATGTCCCAACAAATCCCACCATATGCTTTGTGAATACTTCCATAAACGAAAGTCAAGTTTTTTTCGCAAAAAACTTGACTTTTAATTTTTTTGGAACTTAGTTGCTTTGTGTTTGAGTTATGTATAATTATAGGATAATGATATCAAGCATTTTTTGACTTAACTTTTTCTTGGAAACTCAACTTCTTTTTTAACAGTTGCATATCCTCACTGACCCTACGGTTCAATATTTTCGCATAATGTTGTGTGGTTCGAAGTGATTTATGCCCCAGCATTTTACTTACCGATTCGATGGAGACGCCATTGGAAAGTGTTACGGTAGTTGCAAAAGTATGCCTAGCCAAATGTGTGGTCAGGTGTTTGTTGATTCCGCTAAGGTCTGCTATTTCCTTTAAATAGGCATTCATTTTTTGATTGGTCAATACGGGTAGTACCTTTTTATCTACAAGTAAGGAACTGTGCTCGTATTTTTCGAGAATCATCAATGCAGTGGGAAGAACAGGAATGTTACTTTTGGTTTTTGTTTTGGTACGTTTGGTATTTATCCAAAGATCTCCGTCAATCCCTATCACAAAATCATCATGGGTAAGTTTTTTTACGTCTGCATAGGCTAATCCGGTAAAGCAACAGAAAACAAAACAATCCCTTACATGCTCCAATCGCTCATTTGTAAAAGCATGATTCATCAGTCGTTGAAGCTCTTCATCGGTCAGGAATTCCCGCTCAACCGTTTTCAATCGTGCTTTCCAATTGGCAAAGGGGTCTGTTCTGATCCAACCATTGGCATAGGCAATCCTAATGATCTTTTTAAAGTTCACCACATATTTGATGGCCGTGTTATGGCTGCACTTTCTTTTTGTCTTTAGATAATATTCGAAACCAGAAATAAAGGAATGGTCTACATCCACGACTGGAACATCTTTCTTTCGAAGCTCGTTCTGTAAATATTCGGCCAAATGACTTTTTGCGGTTTTGTATCGTTCTGCTGTACCTGGAGCAAAATCTTTCCCAACTAATTTTTCAACCCTGTCATTGTGCTCTTGAAAGATTTCCAATAACATTTTTGAGGGCTTATCGACACCTAGGTAAGAATTTTTAAGTGAAACAGCGGTCAATGGTCGGCCCTTGTCTTTCAATTTATCCGCATGCCGAAACAGGTCGGTACGTATTTTCATTAATTGCGAATTCAGTTGACGTACTTCTTGCGAGAACCCCAACACCTTACCATTTGTGGCATCCCAAGTGTTGGGATAAATTTTGCGACCTGTGCTGAATTCGGAACGCTTTCCATTTACAGTGATTCTGATATAGATCATTGCCCGACCTACTTTGTCGGTTTTGTGCTTTTTGATGTAGAATAAGAGAGATAACATAAAAGGGACACCTATTTTAACATTATTTACCTTGAATTTAGTAAAAAAATATTAAAAAATAATCCCTTTAATATGTTGATTAACAATATTTTAAATGGTATTAGGTGTCCCTTTTTGGTAAGATTACAGGTGACACCGAATTGGGCACCTATTAGGATGATATTTAATGATATCATTTGATATCAAAAAAAATAAAAACCCTGTAAATCAATAATTTACAGGGTTTCTTGTTTTGAGATGATGTCTCTCAGCGGAGGAAGAGGGATTCGAACCCCCGGAGGTGTGACCCTCAACAGTTTTCAAGACTGCCGCATTCGACCACTCTGCCATTCCTCCTAAGCGGGTGCAAATATATAAAGCTTTTTCTTATCCCAAAAGACCTTTTTTGTTTATTGTTGTCCGAAAAGAAAAATCCGATATATTCTCATATACCGGATTTAAAAAAATATTGCTCTTAGCTTTAGTCTAGGCCAAACTCCAATCCCAATGAAAGAATATCCCAACTACCACCATCCAAAGAAACGCCCCTGTACGCCAATACTAAATCCAGGGCTGTTGATACAGAATAGGCCATTCTTGGGGAATAATAAAAGCCTCCATCATTACCGTCACTGATGCCAAGGGCATAACCAAGGTCGGCTCCCAGTGAAAATTGATCAGAAATTTGAAATCGCCCGGCGGCTGCAATAGGTAGGAACTGCACATCATCAACATCAACGGTACCGATTCCCGTATCGATTTCTTTCCCAAAGGAATGGGAATAGCCCAAGGTTGGGCCCACTTTGAATTCGTCGGAAACATCAAATAAATAGCCCAATTCCACCGCGATGGCAAAGCTTGAAAAGTCCCCGGCATCCCCGACAGGCAAGCCTGCATGGATTCCTGCGTTAAAATCACCTTGTGCTTGGGCAAAGGAGAATCCTAACAACGTGGTTAGCGCAACTAAAACGATTTTTTTCATGATTTTGAATTTTAAGGTTACTCTAAAGTAGTGAAAATTAACATAATCGCATTTTTAAAGGCCGTATTTTGATAAATCAATAATTTCAGCAACATCTGGAAAAGCAAAAGCTGTCCGGATCCTTTAAAAGATGTTGAAACGATTAAGGCCGATCAAAACAATGGTCATACCTTTGCCGCTATGCTCGAATGGTACCACTATTTGCTATTGATTGCTGTAGGTTTTGCAGTGGGGTTTATCAACACCGTGGCGGGGGGCGGTTCCTTACTTTCATTGCCCACGCTCATCTTTTTGGGTTTGCCACCGGCTGTGGCCAACGGAACCAACCGGGTGGCCATTGTGGTCCAGACCGCTCTGGGAACGGCCGGTTTTCGCAGCAAGGGTGTTTCCACCTTTCCGTTCAATCTGTACTTGGGTATTGCGGCCTTTTTAGGATCTATAATCGGAGCCTATATTGCTGTTGATATTGATGGGGAAACCTTTAATCGGATTTTGGCCATCGTTATGATTGCCGTGGTGCTGATTATTATTTTCAAGCCAAAGATGCGGTTGGAGGAGATGCAAGAACGACTTGCGGGCAAATACCTGTGGGTTGCTTTGATCGTTTTTTTCTTTTTCGGGATTTATGGGGGGTTTATCAATGCGGGACTTGGATTTTTAATGATGCTTTTTTTGCATTACTTTAATCGAATGAACCTAGTTCGGTCCAACGCTACCAAAGTTGCGGTCGTGTTTGTATATATGCTGGCAGCTTTGGCCGTTTTCGCGTTCAACGATAAGATAGACTGGAAATTAGGCTTTATCCTTGCCATCGGGAACGGGTCAGGCGCATGGTTCGCCAGTAGGTTCTCCGTAAAAAAGGGGGATGGGTTCATCAAAACATTTTTGGTCGTGGCCGTAGTGGCAATGGCCATCAAACTATGGTTTTTTTAAAATTTAGATTGATATATGCCAGGATTTGAACTTTTTGGGGATAAGGAAAGAATGGAAGTGCAAAACGTATTGGATTCCGGAGTGCTGATGCGCTACGGTTTTGATGCCATGCGCAACGGACATTGGAAGGCTCTGGAACTCGAACAAGGTTTGGCAAAACGCATGCAGACCCCATATGCCCATGCCGTGAGCAGTGGAACTGCGGCTCTTACCGTGGCCTTGGCCAGTGCTGATATTGGTGCTGGGGATGAAGTGATCATGCCCACCTTTACCTTTGTGGCCAGTTTTGAGTCCATTTTGGCCCTGGGAGCTGTTCCGGTACTGGTCGATATTGATGACACCCTAACCCTGAAACCCGAAGCGGTCGAGAAAGCCATCACTCCAAAAACCAAAGTGGTGATGCCCGTGCACATGTGCGGCTCCATGGCAGATTTAAATGCGTTGAAGGCCATTTGCGAGGCCAACGATCTTTTATTGCTCGAAGATGCCTGTCAGGCCATCGGAGGCACCTACCACGGAAAGCCCTTGGGCAGTATTGGCGATTTGGGCTGTTTCTCCTTCGATTATGTAAAAACGATTACCTGTGGAGAAGGTGGGGCGTTGATCACCAACAATAAGGCATATTATGAAAATGCCCACAAATACTCCGATCACGGTCATGACCATATCGGAAACAATAGGGGAGCGGAGGAACATCCGTTTTTAGGGTACAACTTTCGTATTTCCGAGATGAATGCAGCCGTAGGGGTGGCCCAATTGGCGCGTTTGGATGATTTTTTGGCCATCCAAAAACGGAATTATACCCTATTGCGGGAAGCCCTGTCCCAGATTCCAGAGGTCGTGTTTAGAACCGTGCCCGAAGGGGGAGAGGAGAACTACTCCTTCCTCAACTTTTTTATGCCCTCGGGGGAATTGGCACAAATAGCACACCAAGAACTGATTGAAGCTGGAGTGGACGGCTGTTTTTATTGGTTCGACAATAATTGGCACTACTACAGAAAATGGGAACACCTAACCGATAGGAAGTCGCTGGGCAAATTGCCCAAAGACGTGGTGGAATCCTTGCCTGATTACAGCAAAGCTGATTTTTCCGAATCAGACCAATGGATGTCCCGAAATATTTCGTGTTTGATCAAACTGGGATGGACGGAAGAAGAGGTTAAAATACGTGCCAAGCAAATGGCCGATGCCATCAAGGCAGCATTATAAGTGGTCTGCTATCAATCGCAGCTAGCTTCGTGATGTTGAACCGTTGAATCAATACTTTACGTACTCCACGATTTCCAAGCCATAGCCTACCATGCCTACACGTCGGGTTTGTGCGGAATTGGTAAGTAGGCGTATTTTGGAAATGTTGATGTCGTGCAAAATCTGTGCACCGATACCAAAATCCTTGTTGTCCATCTCCACTTTAGGTGCCTTGGTAACCCCGTCGCCCTGCAGTTTTTTAAACTCAGACAAGCGGCTCAATAAGTTCATGGATTGATTTTCTTGACTTATAAAAATCATCGCACTTTTCTCCTCCTTGTTCAGCGCATCGAACATCCGTTGTAATGCTTCATCAGGATTATTGGTCAAAGTGCCCAGCATATCGTTGTTCACCAAAGTAGAATTGATACGTGTCAGCACAGGCTCACCACTTCTCCATTTGCCTTTCAGCAACGCGATATGGACTTGGTCGTTTGTGGTCTGTTGATACGCCCTGAGCCGAAATTCACCAAATCGAGTATTGATGGTAAAGGCTTCCTTGAGTTCTATCAGGCTATCGTGCTCCATGCGGTAGGCAATCAAATCCTCGATAGACACGATCTTAAGGTCGAACTTTTTGGCCACCTCCATCAACTGGGGCAAACGCGCCATGGAACCATCCTCGTTCATAATTTCCACGATCACTCCCGCGGGTTGCAGTCCGGCCAAACGTGCAAAATCAATGGCAGCCTCCGTGTGTCCCGTTCGGCGAAGCACTCCACCTTCCTTGGCAATCAAGGGAAATATGTGCCCAGGTCGGGCCAATTCATGCGGTTTGGTCGAGGGGTCAGTGAGCGCAATCACGGTTTTGGCCCTATCACCGGCAGAAATGCCCGTGGTAACTCCATTGCCGCGCAAATCTACCGACACAGTAAAGGCGGTCTCCAATGGGTCCGTATTATGGCTCACCATTTTATGTAGTCCCAAATCTTTGCAACGGCCCTCCGTTAGGGGAGTACAAATGAGTCCACGGCCATGGGTGGCCATAAAATTGATGGTCTCAGGTGTAATCAGTTCGGCAGCGGCCAAAAAATCACCTTCGTTCTCCCGGTTTTCATCATCCACCACAATAATCACTTTGCCTCGTCTAATGTCAGCAATGGCTTCTTCAATGGTGTTCAGTTGTATGTTGTTTTCGTTGGAGATCATTCGTCCTCTGCTTCTTTATTTTTCCTTTTAAACAATGCTTTGATACGGTCGATAAAATGACCAAAGCCTATCAATCCTTTATCCGCTGTTGCGCGTCGGGTAAGCGATATGCCCAGCGGTAACATGATCATAGTGGGCAGCCAAGCGCCTATCGCCGGGTGAATATTGCCTTCCTTGGCGTAGTTGCCGGCAAACACCCCGATAAAATAATACGCCAAGAATAAGATAATGGCCACTACCATGGGCAACCCAAGTCCTCCTTTACGGATAATGGCCCCCAAAGGTGCGCCTACAAAAAATAGGATAATGCAGGAAAGTGCAAGCGCATACTTCTGATGCAGCGATAAAATATGGCTGTTGTAAAATTTATAACGGCTTTGCAACTCATCCTTTTTAGCGTTTACCGTACTAAGAATGCTGGTCACTTCGTTCTGTGCTTTTTTAACTACCTGCAGTTGTTCCCATTGTTGCAAACTTGAAATAAACACATCAATGTCGCGGATGGTATCTTGTTGGATTTCTGTTTTCTTTTCTGGGACAATAAGTTCCAAGGAATCTACTTTGGGTTCCACGGGGAAGGCTCCCATGCGGTTGACCACGTTTTTGGAGAAGGCCGTCACTTTTTCGAGATTGTTTTCCCGAAGAGAGTCAATATCCTTGATCAGACGCCCCACATTTTTCATTTTGTTGGTGGTGATGTTTTGGTCTTCTTCCAGATCCTGGTCGTTCAATTCAGAAATGTCGATATTGATGGTGTAGGTGTCAAAATTGGACTTGGCGAATGGATGCTTTCGCCGTTCTGCTGCCTTTTGCGGAATCACCTCTTCGTAGTAATTGCCATCTTTGAGCACCAATTGGATAATGTCGGACTCCTCACTACTGATCAACTCACCTGTTTTTGCCTTAATGACGGTATTGTTGATGTTTTGGTTCGTTTTTTTGTGGATGATGACATTGTCCAGAAAGCGGTCCTGCTCGCCGTATTTTCTGTCCACTTTAATGTTCATTCCTTGGGCAGTTCCTTCAAAATCACTGAAAACACCCTCCGTAATGGCGGCTGCAGGCTTTACTTTGGCAATATTCCGCCTCAGGTTGAACATTTTTTGTTCCGATTTTGGAATTACATCATTGGCAAAAAAGAAGGTCACCAATCCAAGAAAGAGCACAAAAACAATCAAGCTCCGCATCCCTCGTTGCAGCGATATACCTGATGCTTTCATGGCGGCAAACTCATAGTTTTCCGCAAAGGTACCAAAGGTAAGGATGGAGGAGAGGAGTACCGTAAGGGGCAGCACCTTATCCACCAAAGTGGGAATAAAATAAAAAATGAACTTGCCAATGATGACCATGCCCAGCCCCTTTCCTGCCAAGTCATCGATGAACAGCCATATCCCTTGAAAAATGAATATAACGATCAAGATGAAAAAGGAACTGAAGAAGTTGTATAGAAATCTTCTTAGTATATACTGGTCAAGTATTTTCAATGCTTAATTTCTTATGATGTAGTACCCTTTGTCCTCGTATTTTTGCTCATCAAAGGTAAACAGTGTGCTCGATATGGGCTGATTGGTTTTGAAAGAATTAACGGTAATGGTGGTTTTGGTGCCATTGTTTCCGGTCTGGATCAGTTTGTAGATGTGCTTGGTCTGTGCATCTATGCCCAAAAGGATAGATTTGATCTCTGTATTGGAATCGATGGGAATCAGCTTGACATACTGGATTTTTCTGCCGCCTACATTTTGGAGAATATCCCATTGGTAATTATGGCCTGTTTTGTAAAAGGTCAGCATTTTGGAAGGACTCACCGTATCGTTGTCCTCGTTTACGTCCTCAATGGTGACTTCCTCATTTTCGGGAACCACTGTGTATACTTTGTTTCCATCGTACAATTGCTTGGCCCCAAAATAGTTCAGCAGATATTTTTCACCTTGAAGGGTAACGTTTCCGTTGGTTTCTTGCTTTAGATCAGCTTCCGTGTTCTCCAAAACAGACTGAAAGTCAATATAAATATTATCGTAGCTCTGCACTTTGTTGTACACTTCGTCCAGCAGTGCTTTAGCCTTGTCCGAATTTTGTCCGTAGGAAAGGATTCCAACGGTAAACAAGGCTACAAATAGGATGTTTTTTTTCTTCATGATGTTACTTTGCTTCATTTTCCAATAATTGTTCCAAGGAGTATATGTCGGGAACCAACACTTGCCGTGCCTTACTGCCTTCAAAAGGCCCTACAATACCAGCGGCTTCCAGTTGGTCGATAATTCTACCAGCCCTGTTGTACCCCAATTTCAGTTTTCGCTGGATCAAGGAGGCCGAACCTTGCTGTGCGGTCACGATAACCTCGGCAGCTTCGCGGAACATGGCATCCCTGTCCTCAATATCATTATCAAGACTTGTGCCAGATTCTTCGCCTACATATTCTGGCAGTAGGTGCGCTTCGGGGTAGGCCCGTTGCGACCCAATATAGTCGGTGATTTTGGCTACTTCTGGGGTGTCCACGAAGGCACATTGAAGCCTGGTTACGTCATTGCCTTGGGTGTACAGCATATCCCCGCGACCGATGAGCTGGTCCGCACCTTGGGCATCCAAGATAGTCCTGGAATCTATTTTTGAAGTCACCCGAAACGCAATCCTAGCTGGGAAGTTGGCCTTTATGATTCCCGTAATAACATTTACGGATGGCCTTTGCGTAGCAATGATCAAGTGAATACCGATGGCACGTGCCAATTGCGCCAATCGGGCAATGGGGGTTTCTACTTCCTTGCCCGCGGTCATGATCAAATCTGCAAACTCATCTATCACCAGTACAATGTAGGGGAGGAACTTGTGCCCATCGTTCGGGTTGAGCTTTCTGGCCTTAAACTTGGCGTTATATTCCTTGATATTTCTAACCATGGCGGTTTTGAGCAACTCGTATCGGTTGTCCATTTCGATACAGAGCGAGTTCAAGGTGTTGATCACTTTGGTGTTGTCCGTAATGATGGCCTCATCGGAATCGGGCAACTTGGCCAAAAAGTGACGTTCAATTTTGTTGTAAAGCGTCAACTCTACCTTTTTGGGGTCGACAAAGATAAATTTCACCTCTGCTGGATGCTTTTTATAGAGGAGGGAGGTAATCACAGCATTCAACCCCACCGATTTACCTTGTCCTGTGGCACCGGCCATAAGCAAGTGGGGCATTTTCGCCAAGTCCACCACAAAGGTTTCGTTGCTGATGGTTTTTCCAAAGGCGATGGGCAGTTCCATTTCGGCCTTCTGGAACTTGTTCGATGCGATAACCGAACGCATGGAAACAACGGTTGCGTTCTTGTTGGGCACTTCGATACCCACGGTTCCCTTTCCGGGAATGGGAGCGATGATGCGGATTCCCAAGGCCGCTAGGGAAAGCGCGATATCATCCTCCAAGTTTTTGATCTTGGAAATACGGATACCGGCTTCGGGGACAATCTCGTAAAGTGTCACCGTTGGTCCAATGGTCGCCTTGATCTGGGCAATCCCTATCTTGTAATTTTTGAGGGTGCTTACAATACGATTCTTGTTTTCTTCCAGTTCTTCTTGGTTGATGGTGATGCCGCCCGATGCACCGTGTGCGTCCAAGAGGTCCAGTTGGGGAAACTTGTAGTTGCCCAGCTCCAGTTTGGGGTCGAATTCACCAAAATCCTCTACCAATTTGGCCGCTTTGGCGTCGGTTTCTTCCTCTTCCTCAACCGGGGTTGTCTCCACTTTTAGGTCGATGTCCGATTCTTCCTCTTCGGGAATATTCACATCGAGCCCGGCTTCATCCAAAGGTGGGATATCTTTCTTATGGGTGTAGGTATCTATTTTTTCCGGTGCGGTTTCTTCTGTGGTCAGCACTATGTCATCCTCATCATCCACGGAGGGTGCTGCGGTTGTAGTTGAAGTGTTCCCGTCATTGAGTTCCGATGTTATCTGTCGTTTTTGTCTGCGGAAGAAGTTGGCAAAACCTTCGGGGGTAAAATTGAACAGGCGCACCAAAATTACCATCAAAATGAATATTAAAATCAGGAAGACCCCAATTTTACCGGTATAATCTTGAAGAAAATCATTCATTTCGTAACCCACAAGACCGCCCAACAAAGGAAAGTCGGCGGCAAAGAACCCTAGGGCAATCGATCCCCAAATAACGCCTACCAATCCCCAAATCCATTTGGATATCAAGCCTTTAAGCTCCAGTCCCAGAAACAAATAAAGTCCAGTTACAGCCAACAAAAAAGGAAACACGAATGAAGCCAGACCAAAGCCCTTGTACATAAAAAAGTGGCTTACGTTGGCCCCAAATTTGTTCAATAGGTTACTTGCTTGGGCATTGCGGTCAGCAAATTGGGACAACATGCTTTGGTCTTCCTGCCAAGTAAAATAAAACGACATGAAAGAGAAGAAAAGCGCAATGCTCAGAACGATCAAAAGACTACCAAAGATAATCTTGTTCTGCTTGGAAAGCTTGAACGAGACCTTTTTTGGGGCACCGGTAGTTTTTTTGGTTTTTGATTTTGTCCTTTTTTTGGCCATCAATTCTGTTTAAGCGGGGCTAAGTTACAAATTTACGTTGCTACTCCTTGTGTTGGATTTTGCTAAAAGATTTTGGGGATATAGATGACCAACCCTATAATGCTGGCTAAGATGGACACTATCATTACGGCTCCAGCGGAAATATCTTTTATCAAACCGATCTTGGGGTCCAGATTCGGTTGGATATAGTCACAGATTTTCTCCACGGCCGTATTAACACCTTCCACACCCATAACCATGCCTATGGCCAATAATTGTATGGTCCATTCTGTTTGGGAAATCTCAAAATAAAAACCGAAAGCGGTAACCACAATAGCGATCACAAATTGAATTTGGATGCTGGACTCGGTCCGCAGCAACAGGAACATGCCCTTTAGGGCATATCCCACGCTTTTGATACGGTTTTTAAAAAAAGATTCTTTAGGCATCCATCAACGCTTCAAGTGCCGCCTTGTAATTGGGTTCGTCCACGGTCTCGGAGACCTGCTCGGTATAGATTACCTCACCATTCTCATTAACGACCACCACTGAACGGGATAGCAGGCCTTGTAACGGTCCATCGGTAAACTCTACCTGATAGGATTTTCCAAAGTTCCCGTCCCTGAAATCAGATAGGGTTTCCACCTTATCGATACCCTCCGCTCCACAAAAACGGGCTTGGGCAAAAGGCAGATCTTTGGAAATACAAAGCACTTTGGTATTGCTCAGTTCCGCTGCTTCCTGATTGAATTGTCGCACGGATTGGGCACAGGTTCCTGTGTCGATACTTGGGAAGATGTTCAACACTACTTTTTGTCCTTTGTAATCGGACAATTCTACCGTAGACAGGTCATTTTTGACCAATGTAAAGTTGGGTGCTTGGGTGCCGTTACCGGGAAGGTTTCCCAAGGTATGCAATTCGTTTCCTTTTAATGTTACAGTTGCCATAGTCGCAGTTTTGATTTGGAATCAAAAATACTAAAAAAACCTTCCCGAAGTCTGTTACGGGAAGGTTCTTATTTCAACGTTTACAACAAAATCCGTTACTTGTCGATGGAGCCGAGAACCCTGGACATAAAACCGTTAAGGGCTTCTTTTTTGGGAGTGCCATTTTTGATCTCGTTCGAGACTTCAAGGGCGCCGTACAAATTGGAGATCAGTTCCCCGATCATGTCCAACTCCTCGTCTTTGAGGCTTGCAACCTCGCATACACTCTCCAAGGTGTCCGCAGTTTCCTGCAAATAATCCTCGTCATGCTCCTCGGCAAAATTGACCAATTGCTTAATTATGGGCAATTTCATGGATCAAGTCTTTTAAAACATCATATTTGTTGGTCTGCACCTGATTTTTTAGGCTTCCTTTGGAAAAAGCGGCAAATGTGGGCAAGTTGTCCACATTGGCTAGTTTTCTGGATTCCGGAAATTTTTCGGCATCGACCATTACAAAGGTTACGTTCTCGTTCAAAGTGGCTTCTTTTTTGAACTTTGGCTTCATTATTCGGCAATTGCCGCACCAAGACGCACTGTACTGTACCACTACGTTCTCGTTGTTGGCAATGACCTCGCTCAAATTGTCTTTATCCAATTCTACTACCATGGGACATTAGTTTACGTGATTGGCCAAATATTCGGAAACACCTGCTCTGTCAGCATTCATGGCTTCCTTTCCTTCTTCCCAGTTGGCAGGACAAACCTCGCCTTTTTCCTGTACGTGGGTATAGGCATCTACCAAACGCAAAAATTCCTTCACGTTTCTTCCCAAGGGCATATGGTTGATGCTTTCGTGGAATACCGTTCCTTCCTCATCGATCAAATAGGTGGCCCTGTAGGTCACATTGTCGCCTTCTACCACAACAGAGTTGGTCTCTTCGTTGAAATCCTCCTTCATAATGTCCAAGATGCCCAATGCGCTGGCCAGGTTTCGGTTGCTGTCAGATACAAGTGGGTACGAAACGCCTTCGATACCGCCATTGTCCTTTTCCGTGTTCAACCATGCGAAATGCACCTCCGCCGTATCACAGGAAGCTCCAATGACGATGGTATTTCGTTTTTCGAACTCGGCTAGGTTTTGTTGAAATGCAAAAAGCTCGGTAGGACATACAAAAGTGAAGTCTTTTGGGTACCAGAACAACAAAATTTTCTTGTTCTCGGCCTTGGCTTTTTCTACAATGTTGATTTTGAACGTATCGCCCAATTCGTCGATAGCGTTTACTTCAATACTTGGAAATTTTCTTCCTACTAAAGTCATTTATTGGATGTTTTTATAAAATTCGAGCTGCAAAAATAGGGCGGTTTGATGGCTTACACCAACTTAAAAATTTCTATTTCTTATGTCTGGATAAGCTGTGACTATGTGCTAAAAAAACGTTGTCATTATTAAGGTTGTCACAAATATGAGCTAGTCACATTGAGAACTCCTCAAAGAATGTGGCTTATTTAAAAAAGTAGCATTAAAATTTATTCAGCCGCAGTAGTGGCCAGTTGCTTGATCTTAATTCGGAATGCGGCAAACAACAAGGTCATGAACGGACTCAACCAATTGAAAATGGCATAGAGCGCATACTCGCCAACACCAACGCCCAAAACCCCACTGTGATAGGCTCCGCAGGTGTTCCAAGGCACCAAAACAGAAGTTACGGTCCCGGAATCTTCCAACGAACGGCTCAGGTTTTCTGGGGCCAGCCCACGCTCCTCATATGCTTTGGCAAACATTTTTCCGGGCACTACAATGGCCAGATACTGATCGGAAGCGGTAACGTTCAATGCCAAACAACTGCCCACCGTACTGGCAAACAGGCCAAAAGTGGTCTTGGCCAATTTTAGCAGAGACTCCGTGATACGCTCCAAAGCACCAATACCGTCCATAATACCTCCAAATACCATGGCACAAACAATCAGCCAGATGGTGCCTAGCATACCGGACATTCCCCCGGAAGAGAACAAATCGTTCAAGGCTGGGTCGCTGGTAGCGATCTCGGTATCCACGGTTATCGCATTTAAGATGCCTTTGTAGCCTGTTTCAAAGTTGAGTGCAGTTCCTCCGCCAATGTTGGCCACAATATCCGGTTGAAAAATAAGTGCGAAGAGGCCGCCCAACAAAGTTCCCACCAATAAAGCCATTAATGGTGGTACTTTTTTTACGATCATTCCGATGACGGCCAAGGGTACAATGAACAACCATCCGTTGATGTTGAAGGTAGACCCAATATTGTTCAATAATGAACTGGTATCGGCAACACCAGAGGTATCCAACGTAAAGCCGATAATGATAAAGACAATTAAAGTGACTATTATGGTTGGCACGGTAGTATAGGTCATGTAGCGAATGTGGGAAAACAAATCCCCTCCGGCCATCGCCGGAGCCAAGTTGGTCGTATCACTTAAAGGGGACATCTTATCCCCGAAGTAGGCACCGGAAAGCACGGCACCTGCCGTCATCCCAAGTGATATGCCCAAAGCGTCACCAATCCCGATCAAAGCAATGCCTACGGTGGCGGCTGTGGTCCAGCTACTGCCCGTGGCAATGGAGATAATGGCACAAATAATGACACTTGCCGCTAAAAATATGGTTGGGTTCAAGATTTGTAGCCCATAATAGATCATCGCGGGAATAATTCCGCTGACCAACCATGTTCCGGATAGGGCACCCACCATTAAAAGGATGAGCAAGGCACCGGTGGTGGACCTCACGTTCTCGGCCACTTCGGCAATCATCTGTTCGTAGGATACCTTGTTGAAAATACCGACAATGGCAGCGACTGCTCCGCCCATTAAAAGGATGAATTGATTGGAACCGCTTAGGGCGTCATCCCCAAAAACAAAAACATTGTAGGCCAGCATCGCCACGAGGGCAAAAACGGGTATCAATGCTTCTGTAATGGAGAGTTCTTTGTTTTCTACAATATGTTCGTCTTCCCTAAACTTTGATTCTTCCTTTGGGTTCGGCATGTTGGTGTGAGTTTGTTAAAAGGTAATATTACGATTTTGCACCTTGTTGTGCAAACCGTTGCAATATACCCTTAGGCCAAACTTGTATCGGGAGACAAAATATCCAGTTTTTCCATACAGCTTCGCATAGTGGCGTAGGTTTTTCGGATATCGTTGTCCAAACCGATGGAGAATCGTATAAGTCCTTGGGAAAGACCGAGTTCTTGTTGTTCCTCTTCAGGTATTTCGGAAGAGGTGGATGTGCCCGACGCACTGAAAAGGGTTTTATAGAAACCGAGGCTTACGGCCAAATAGCCCAGTTTTTCCTGTTGCATCAGTTCCATAAGGGCATTGGCGCGTTCCACAGAACCTACGTCCAAGGTCAGCATACCCCCAAAACCATATTCATGGTTCATTTGGGATTTCATCAACTCATGACCAGGGTGACTTTCCAGCCCGGGATAGACCACTTTAAGACCATCCTTTTCAAATTGTTGGGCTAAATAATGGGCATTTTCACTGTGTTTTTTGATTCGGATATGTAACGTGCGCATATTCTTTAAAATGGATGCCGCCCGCAAACTATCCAAAGTACTTCCCAAAAGCATACCTGCCCCGTTGTTCACATCCTTAAGGCTCAAGCAGAAATCGGTAGAGGCGCAAACGGCGCCCGCAACGCAATCGCTGCTCCCATTGATGAACTTGGTGAGACTGTGCACCACAATGTCCGCACCCAGTTGTGCAGCGTTGATGGTAAGGGGTGAAAATGTATTGTCAACCACCAAGGGCATACCATTTTTCTTGGCGATTTTGGAAAGCGAGGGGATATCTGCAATTTCCAACAGTGGATTGCTCACAGCCTCGCAGTAAATCAATTTGGTTTTGGGTGTAATGGATTTTTTTACCGTTTCCAAATCGGTGATGTCCACAAAGGAAACCTTGATATTGAATTTCTTTACAAAGTTTTTTAGGAAGGCGTAGGTGCCCCCGTAAATGGTTCGGCTACAAACAATATGGTCATTCGAATCACAAAGCTGTAAAAGCACTGCGGTGATGGCTCCCATGCCGCTGGCATATACATTGGCAGATTCCGTTCCCTCCAATTGTGCCATGGCCTCTCCTAAATATAGGTTGGAGGGGGAAGAATGACGACTGTACAGGTAACAACCTTCGGTGTTGCCCTCAAAAGTGTCGAACATGGTCTTCGCTGATAGGAAGGTGTAGGTGGATGAATCTGATATGGAGGGGTTTACGCCTCCGAATTCACCAAAATATTGAAGGTCTTGTATGTGTTCCGATGCTTTGTAGTCCATAATGTATCATTTTTGATGAAAGTAACGATATAGGGACCCATTGTCAATGGTATTTTACAAATGAAGAATAAAAGTCTTTTTTTAAGTATATTTTAGGAAATTGTTCCAAATTGTATCAATTTAGCGAATATTGCTAGAAAATTCGTCGGAATGAAACTGGATAACACTGATATTGAACTGATTCGACTGCTCCAAGCGGACAGTAAAAAAACTACGAAGCAATATGCAGATGCATTGCATTTATCCAAAACCGCAGTCTACGAACGTATTCGTCGATTGGAACGCAATGGGGTCGTTACCCAATACACGGCCTTGGTGGATAAGGTAAAGGTGGGACGTGATTTTATGGTACTTTGCCAAATTCGTTTGGTACAGCATACCAAGGAAAACGTGCTAAAATTTGAGCGAGAGATCTTAAAACTCAAGGAGGTCTCCGAGTGCTTTCACGTAGGCGGGGATTATGATTATGTACTCAAGATTTATGTGAAGGACATGAAAAGCTACCGGGAGTTTATGCTGACCAAGCTCACGGCCATATCGAATATTGGCAATACCCAAAGCTCGTTTGTTATTAATGAGGTGAAAAATAGCCCATCGGTCCATATTTAGGTGTGTTGGTTACGAGTTTCTGGTTTCAAGTTAACTGTTTTCCTGTTCCGCTTGGCATAATCGGGTCTGGACCGCAGCTTCCCGCTAAATCACAGTATCTTGTCTCTTGTCTCTTGTCTCTTGTCTCTTGTCTCTTGTCTCTTGTCTGATGTCTCCTGTCTCCTGTCTCTTTCCTCCTTTGTTTCCTTGAAGTGAAGAACAGCCCATCGGTGCATATTTAGGTTTATTGGTTACGAGTTTCTGGTTTCAAGTTTATTGTTTTTCTGTTCCGCTTGGCATAATCGGGTCTGGACCGCAGCTTTCCGCTAAATCACAGTATCTTGTCTCTTGTCTCTTGTCTCTTGTCTCTTGTCTGATGTCTCCTGTCTCCTGTCTCTTTCCTTCCATCCAATTTTCCAAATCCCAACCCTAAAATCAATACCCCAAAAACGCATCCGTCAGATCAGAAGGGGCATCCGTCAGATCAGAAGGGGCATCCGTCAATTGGCACCCGAAAAATTCAATGGCATTGTAGACCTTAGCCTTCAAAAAATATAAGTATGAAAGCTAGATTTTTATTTCTGATCATGGTTTCGTTCGTGGTTTTTTGGTCCTGTGAGCCCAATGAGCCCGTTTCCGTTTTGATCAACAACGCACCCGTGGTGCCCGCCCAAACCTTTACCGTTCCAGAGAATTTTCCTGATGGACAATTGATAGGTAAGATACAGGCAACGGACAAAGATGAGGACGCCTTGGAGTTTTCCTTGGTACAGGAAGCCAGTGGACTGTTTGAAGTAGCCAAAAACGGCAACCTGTTATTGGCAGCAGGTAAAAAGTTGAGTAATGCAGTTCAAGAAGAACATGTTCTGGATGTGTATGTACACGATGGGGTTGTGGGCAGAAAGGGAAGTGTAACCATAAAGGTTACCCCGCCCGAAAACTTGCCGCCCATAGCCGAGGATAGGGTTTTTGATGACATTATTGAAACGCTACCTGAAGGAGAGCTCATTGGTGTCCTCGAGGCAGTTGATCCCGAAGGAGAACCATTGACCTATGAAATTATAGAAGATGAAGACGGTTTGTTCGCGGTGACCAACAATGGTGAAATTGTTTTGGCAGAAGGACAAAGTTTGGATTTTGAAACCTCGGAGCAACACACGATTGTGGTAAGCGTCAGCGACGGGGTCAATACGGTGGAAATCACCGTGACCATAAACGTATTGGACGATGGTGATATTTTTGACGACCCGGCTTCCTTCATCACCACTTGGAATGTGGAAACCGATGGACAGGAATTGATTATTGGCACCAACCCAGAATTTAGCTACGACTATACCATCGATTGGGGTGATGGCAATGTTGAACAGATTACGACCAATGAAAGCCCTTCCCATGTGTATGAAACCCTTGGGACCTATACTGTAGCCATTAATGGGCAGTTCCCTGCCTTAAATATGAGTGAATCAGATGTTTTGAGCCAGGAAGCCTTGGTGGATGTAGTACAGTGGGGAAGCCAGCAGTGGCAATCTATGGCTGCTGCATTTCATTCATGTGTTAACTTGGAGAATTTTAGTGACACAAATGCCCCAGACCTGTCTCAAGTCCAGTCTATGGAAGGTATGTTTTCCTATGCCAGTGCTTTTAACGGCAATATTTCAGAGTGGGACGTTTCCAACGTCACCAATATGAATGAGGTGTTTTTTGGGGCATCAAGTTTTAATGGGAATTTAAGTGATTGGAAAGTAGATAATGTAACCACCATGTTTTCCATGTTTTTGGGAGCCCAAAATTTTAATTCCGATATCAGTGAATGGACCGTTGACAATGTTACGAATATGTGGAATATGTTTAATGGTGCGGCTTCCTTCAATCAAGACATTAGCGGATGGGACACAGGCAACGTAGTAACAATGCGAGGAATGTTTAATGAAGCTGCTAGTTTCAATCAAGATATCAGTGGATGGGATGTAACTAGTGTCACTGACATGTTAGGAATGTTTATCAATGCAATCAGTTTTGACCAAAATCTTGGCTCTTGGAATATTATTAGTATTGAAGATATGTGGAACATGTTTACTCAAAGCGGCATGAGCACCTTAAACTATAGCGCTACACTACGCGGCTGGGCCAGTTTAGGAGATGATAGCATTCCAGATGGAATAACCTTGGGAGCTGCTGGCATCAACTTTTGTGATGATACAGATACTGTAACCGCTAGGATAGACATTCTTCAAGACGCCAACAGCTGGGATATTACAGATGCAGGACCAGTAACGTGTAACTAAAACCCCTGAAGCTTCCGAATCTTTTTCAACAATTAAAATAAAAAATAGAATAAAATGAATATCAAAAACATAATACTGTCCTTCATGGCACTGGGCCTGTTCTGGTCCTGTGCTGAGGACGATGCGGGGTATCCCATTGCCACCAACCGAGGGCCTGTTATGGTAGCGCAGAGCTTTAATCCTTCTGAGGGTATTTCGGATAGTGACATCATCGGACTTGTGAAAGCCTTTGATGCGGATGGGAACGCACTTACCTTCAGTTTAACCGCTAATGACGATGATATGTTCGAGTTGACCAGTGATGGCCAGTTAAGCCTTGCCACGGGGAAAAACCTCGATTTTGAGACCAAACCACAGCATAGCATCACGGTAACTGTGACCGATGGTATCACTAATCCCATCAGCACTAATGTTACCATTGAAGTGGAAAATGTCATCGAGACCCTTTTTGAAGACCCAGCGGCCTTTATTACGGAGTGGGAAGTGGCCGAAGGTCAAGTGCTGACCATAGGTACCAATTTAGGCTATGAATACGATTATGTCATAGACTGGGGCGATGGAAACTCGCACGGGTCTTTAGATCAAAACCCATCCCATGAATATGCCGATGCCGGAACCTATTTGATAGCGATCAAAGGACAATTCCCTGCCATTCAAATGTTGAATGCAGATGCAGGTAGTAAGGAATCACTTGTGAGCGTTGTGCAATGGGGTACAGGTAAATGGCAGACGATGGAATGGGCTTTTGTTGACTGTTCCAATCTTACAGGCTTTACGGCTACCGATACGCCTGACCTCTCTGAAGTCACCTCATTGAGGTCCATGTTCTTAAATGCCTCTTCCTTTAATGGTGCTATGGGGAATTGGGATACTAGTACCGTGACAGAATTGCAAAATATGTTTTCAGGAGCTTCAGCATTCAATCAAAGCATAGGAAGCTGGGATACTGGTAATGTATTCAATATGAGAGGAATGTTTAGGGATGCGGTTTCGTTCAATCAGAATATTGGGGATTGGAATACAGGCAATGTGTTGGCTACGAGTGCCATGTTTCAAGGAGCAACTTCCTTTAACCAAAACATTGGCAGTTGGGATATGGCACAGGTCACAGACGTAGAGAATATGTTTGACGGTGCTGCCGCTTTTGACCAGAATTTGGGAGCATGGGACATTGGAAGTGTCTTCACCATGGAATTTATGTTGGACAATACCGGTATGACCGCTCCCAATCTCAACGCCACATTGATTGGATGGAGCGAGTATGTGGAAGAGAACGAGGGCCCTAAGGATATCACCATAGGTGTTGATGGACTTTCCGTTTGTGGTCCGGATGTAGTTGAGGCTATTCAAAACCTTACCATAAACCATAATTGGGCCCTAACGGGCACATTGCAAGCTGAGGCTGACTGCCCAGAAGAAGAGGCAGAAGAAGTAGCAGAATAAAAATCTATACTGACAAGTTTTACGTTGGGTTATTTTTCCACCGGGCGACCTTTGGGTCCTCGGTGGTTTTTTTTGTGCTGAGCATGCCTGCCTGCGGCAAAGGCAGGTTTCAGTATTGTTCCGCACCTGATGCGGAATCCATGAGTTGTTGACTGCGGATTCCTGTGCGGGTAGGAATGACAGTTCCGGTATCGCGGCACGGGGTCATTTCCACCTGAAATGCGTAGCGTCGATGTAGAAATCTGTTTGAAAAATTCAAGTTCAAGCATCAAGTTCAAAACAAGACTGAACTCACAACATCAAACCCGCAACTCTAAACCCATAACTTCCGACTTCTGACTCCCGACTTCTGACTTCCGACTTCTGACTTCCGACAAAATAAACACCAACCGTTTACTCCATACTGCCAACAGAATCATTGCTCACTGTCATTCAATCCAATCAACTACTGCACAATTTTTAGAAAACAGTGAATTGATGCCGTCCCGAAAAACATTTGTATTTTTACGGTCGTTTTGTAACGTACAAATCTGTTTAGCAATTATCCTTTCAAAAAATAGAATATGAATCAATATGATGTAGCCATCATCGGCTCAGGACCAGGAGGCTATGTGGCGGCCATTCGTTGTGCCCAATTGGGAATGAAAACGGCCATAATAGAAAAATATGCAACCTTGGGCGGTACTTGCCTTAATGTGGGATGTATCCCTTCCAAGGCATTGTTGGACTCTTCGCACCATTATGAAGATGCCGTAAAGCATTTTGAAGAACACGGTATTGAAATTCCGGGAGAGGTAAAGGTCAATTTGGAACAAATGATCGCCCGTAAACAGGGCGTTGTGGACCAAACCACCAAGGGCATTGAGTTTTTGATGAGCATAAATAAAATCGATGTGTACCATGGGGTAGGAAGCTTTAAGGATGCCACCCATGTCCATATTGCCAAAGAGGATGGGGAGGAAACCATTGAGGCCAAGAACATCATTATCGCAACAGGTTCCAAACCTGCGTCCTTGCCATTTATCGAAATTGATAAAGAACGCATTATTACTTCCACCGAGGCCTTAAAACTGAAAGAAGTTCCAAAGCACATGATTGTCATTGGCGGTGGTGTTATTGGCCTGGAATTGGGTCAGGTTTACAAGCGTTTGGGAGCAGAGGTTACTGTGGTCGAATACATGGATAGGATCATCCCCGGTATGGACGGAGCTTTGTCCAAGGAACTCACCAAGGTCATGAAAAAGCAAAAAGTAAAGTTCAACCTATCCCACAAGGTGAAATCTGTGGAGCGTAAAGGCGATGAGGTCATTGTAAAGGCAGATGACAAAAAGGGTGAAGAGGTTACACTTAAAGGCGATTACTGCTTGGTAAGTGTTGGTCGAAAACCTTACACGGACGGATTAAATGCCGAAGCAGCTGGAGTAAAGCTGGATGATAGAGGTCGCGTTGAAGTAAACGAGCATCTACAGACCAATGTTTCCAATATCTACGCCATTGGAGACGTGGTAAAAGGAGCCATGTTGGCACACAAAGCGGAAGAAGAGGGCACCATGGTTGCCGAACTGTTGGCTGGACAAAAGCCACACATCGATTACAATTTGATTCCCGGGGTCGTGTATACTTGGCCGGAAGTTGCCGCGGTTGGAAAAACCGAGGAGCAATTGAAGGAAGAAGGTATCGAATACAAATCAGGACAGTTTCCCATGCGCGCATTGGGCAGGGCCCGTGCCAGTATGGACATTGATGGATTTGTAAAAATACTAGCTGACAAGAAAACGGATGAGGTGTTGGGCATTCATATGATTGGAGCACGTTGTGCCGATTTGATTGCCGAAGGCGTTACCGCCATGGAGTTCAGGGCTTCCGCTGAGGATATTTCCCGAATGAGCCATGCGCACCCCACTTTTGCCGAAGCCGTTAAGGAAGCTGCCTTGGCAGCCACAGATGATAGAGCATTGCATGTGTAACTAAAAAGTCGAACTGGCAGGTATTCATTTTATTGAATACTTTTCATTTCGAGTGTTTTTTTGAACCCAAATTCAAAAAAATGTATCGATAAAGGGTTTATTGAAGTATAATCATAATTAAAAGCATTCAATCTTAGGGATTGGATGCTTTTTTTAGCTTCGTACGGTACGTAAAACACGCTTTAGGAAAAGATGAAGGCGAACCATCAGCTCTTTCAGTAATGGAAGTGTAATCTCCTTTGCTTCAACAATTTGTGCTCTGGCAAAAGCAATCCCCGAGGCAATCTGTGATTTGATATGCGCCTCGTGTTTATGGTATTGCAAGGCCAAGAAGGTGCAGACCATCATGAACAATAGTGCTCCCGGAACAACGACTTCGGGAGAAAGGGAACGATTGAAAAATCGGTACAGCCCCAAACCGGTAAAACTTCCGTAAAGAATCACAAAGTGAATTACGTAAATGGATAATGTGCTTGCGCCAATATTCAAAACGGTTTTGTTGGTCATCCAACTACGGAGCATCATAAATACGGCAAATACCACAAACACATTCCCCAAACGTATAAATAGGTAATTGTTGGTCAACAATAACTTTAGGAATCCAAATCCGGTCGCTTCATACAGGGCGGCGAATGCAGGGGTCGAATGATAAATCAATACATAGCCTACCAACAGGGCAATGGAAATGGCGGTGGGATACAAATACCTGAAATGCTTGAAGCGAGTGAACAACACTGCAATGAACGCTCCCATGGTGGCATAGCCGAACCATGGGATAATGGTGAACACCGAACCATTGGCTTTTGTAAAGTAATTGGCGAGAAAATCAGGCAAAAAAGCAAAAGACCATGGTTTATAGGTCCGTTCGAACAAAAACAGCAATAGGGTCGTGGCGACCAAGACCAATGGAAAAACGTATTCTTTCTTTTTGGCAGTGAGCAGGTAAAGCCCAATAAGGCCTAAAATGGAAAGCCCGATACAATGGAGCACATCCACCAGATAAAATGAATTATAAATCTCTCCTTTGAGCAATCCGCCAAGGTTTAAACGCAATAAATATCCAATGGCCAGCAATTGCAGGCCTCGACGAATGCCTTTGGCAACCCTCGGGTTTTCCATTCCCTTTTGGGGAGCTCTGATGAGCAGGTACGTAAAAATAAAACCGGAAACCGTAAAGAACACTGGGGCAGTAATTCCCCTAAAATAGAGCCAAACCGCATAAACCGGATTGTTGGAATCCCTAAAAACGGGGTCCAAGAGACCATCGATGAAATGCCCTTGCAGCATCATCAAAATGGCCCAAGCACGCATGGCATCAATAAAAAACAATCTGTTCTTGTCCGTTGTCATCCAATTTTTGTTCACCCTATATACTTGTTTAGCAAGCAGTTTGGATGTTACTCGCGCCAAAAATATGGAAAATAGTCGCAGGTATGTATCAATTACGGTATTTTAGCGAAACAATCAACGATTTTTAGTTATGGCTGCAATTTTGGCATTTGCCGGGAGCAATTCTTCAACTTCCATCAATTTTAAATTGGTAGAACTCACCACATCTTTAGTGCAAAATCATGATTTACAGACCTTAAACATGGCTGAGCATCCTTTTCCGATGTTTAGTGAAGACCTGGAAAGGGAAAAAGGGTATCCTGATGCACTTATCGGGTTGAAGGACCAGATTGCTCAAGCCGATGGCATCATTTTATCGGTAAACGAGCATAATGGCAATCCATCCGCCTACTTTAAAAACCTTTTGGATTGGTTGTCCCGATTGGAGCGCAACTTTTTGGAGGGCACCAAGGTATTTTTGATGTCAACTTCCGGCGGAAAGCGAGGGGCAAAAGGTTCGTTGGGTGTGATTGAGGGCATGTTGCCACGCTTTGGGGCAGAGATAGTGGCCACATTTTCTTTGCCATCCTTTTACGACAACTTCAGCGAGGATGGGATTTTGGGCGAAGACCTCAAGGCTGGGCATCAGCATGCGTTGCAGACGTTTTTGGATTCATTAAACTAAAAGCTCTTGCGGACAACTAGGTCATTTAGCATAAGCTCGGTACCTCAGTGCAAAGAATCCTTGCTCCAGTGGTCCAAAAAACAGGAGCATGTGGTTTGGCTGGACAGTAACTCCCATCACGACCCATATTCCAGTTTTGAGGCCTGCCTCGCCGTTGGTGCATCAACATTTTGCAACGACTTAGAAGAAATCAAATCATTTTTAAGGCAAACACCAGATTGGCTGTTTGGCTATTTTTCTTATGATGTAAAAAATGTGTTGGAAGATTTGACTTCCTCCCATGAGGATGGTTTGGATTTTCCGATGATACAATTCTTTCAGCCCCAAAAGCTCATAGTAGTAGCGGATGGTCAACTCCATTTTAAGTATTTGGATGCTATTGGGCATGAAATAGAATCGGATTTTGCCGAAATCCATGATACAAAAAGCAAGGGTGACGCTTTGAAGCCTCGTGAAACCATCAAAATAAAGATGCGAATCCATAAGGATGCCTACTTCGAAAAGGCGCACCAATTCTTGGAGCACATGCATAGGGGGGATATTTACGAGGCCAATTTTTGTCAAGAATTTTATGCCGAGGAGTTTCAATTGGATCCTTGGGCAACCTATCAAAAACTGAATCGTATTTCGGAACCTCCTTTTGCCGTATTCGCGCGTTTTTCAGACAAGTATTTGATGTGCGCTTCTCCAGAGCGCTATCTTAAAAGGATAGGCACAAAGGTGATTTCACAGCCCATTAAAGGCACTGCTCGAAGAGGTGAGGACAAGCTGGAAGATGAGCAGATCAAAGAATCCCTTAGCTTGGATAAAAAAGAACGTTCGGAGAACATCATGATCACCGATTTGGTGCGCAACGATCTTTCCAAAAGTGCGGTCAAGGGATCCGTTCAGGTTGAAGAACTCTGCAAACCTTATACTTTTAAGCAAGTACATCAGTTGATTTCTACCATAGTGGCCGAGGTTCCGGAAAACAAGTCATCTATTGACCTCATTAGGGAAACTTTCCCTATGGGAAGTATGACGGGCGCCCCGAAAATATCGGCCATGAAAATCATTGAAGATTTGGAAGAGACCAAACGGGGATTATACAGCGGTACGGTAGGCTATTTTAGCCCAAACGGCGATTTTGATTTCAATGTGGTTATCCGAAGCATTTTGTACAACGCTTCCAAAAAATACGTCTCCTATTCTGTTGGGAGTGCCATCACTGCACAATCGGACCCCGAAAAGGAATATCAAGAGTGTCTGCTCAAAGCTAAAGCCATGCGCATGGTTTTGGAAGAGGGATAATGTTTATTCGTAAATTTGCAAAATGCTCCAGAAATTCAAGCAACACATCAACGAAAATTTTTCTTTTCTAAAAGAAAAGAAACTGTTGGTTGCTTGTAGTGGTGGAGTGGACAGCGTGGTATTGGCACATTTGTGTAAAGCTACCAAATTGCATATTGCTATGGCACACTGCAACTTTGGGCTTAGAGGAAAAGAGAGTGATGGTGATGCGGATTTTGTGAACAATTGGGCATCGAACATGGGAACTCATTGTTTTGTGAAACAGTTTGATGTAGACAGCCACATGAAAAATCATGGCGGCTCCGTTCAGATGGCGGCACGTGAGCTTCGCTACCACTGGTTTGCCGAGCTTTTGGAGACTGATGGATTTGATTACGTGCTGACAGCGCACCATGCCGATGATAATTTGGAAACCTTTCTGATTAACTTATCTCGCGGCACTGGGATTTCGGGACTTACGGGCATCCCTCAAAGGAATGATAAAATCATAAGGCCGCTGCTCCCTTTCTCACAGGATGAAATTCGGGAATACGCCCAATCCGCTGGTCTTGCATGGCGTGAGGATAGCAGCAATGCAAGTAGCAAATACCTCAGAAACAAGATTCGTCATCAAATTGTACCCATGCTCAAGGAGCTGCACCCAACTTTTTTGCAAAATTTCCGGTCCACGCAAAAGCATCTGGGTCAAACCAACGACTTGATCAGTCACCATATCAAGTCATTGAAATCTCAATTGTTCAAGTCAGAAGACGAAATCATCAGAATCAGCATATCGGAACTGAAACAATTGAAACCCTTGGAAGCCTATCTATATTATCTGTTTCGGGAGTATGGGTTTTCGGAATGGGAAGATGTACAAGGACTGCTTTCAGCAATGAGTGGGAAGCAAGTGGTCTCAAAAACTCATATCTTGTTGAAGGATAGAGATTGTTTGTTGCTAACGCCAAAAGAGAATAGGGTAAATCAATCATACCCTGTCTATTTGGACGGAACCCCATGTGAATTGCCGATATCGTTAAAAATTGAATCGGTTGAAAAGTTGGAGAAAGCAGGGAAGAATGTGGTTTATTTGGATAAGGAAAAGTTAAACCCACCGTTATTGTTAAGAAATTGGGAAAAAGGCGACTATTTTTATCCCTTCGGGATGCAGGGCAAAAAAAAACTGTCCAAGTTTTTCAAGGATGAAAAAATGGATGTGCTTTCCAAAGGAAAACAATGGTTGCTTTGTTCTGGAGACGATATTGTTTGGGTCGTGGGTAAACGGGCCGATGAGCGTTTTAAGGTAGGGGAATCGACCCGTGAAATAATTAAGATTACACAGTTGCTATGAGATTATTGGTACTCTTTTTTGGACTATTGTTTATTGGTACAGGCGCTGCTCTGGCCCAAACGGATGAAAATCCTGCGGTTTGGAGCCACGAGGTTCGCCAACTATCGGATACCGAATATGAACTGGTGTTCAAGGGAAAAATCATGGAGGGATGGCACGTATACTCCCAGCATACGGCCGAAGGTGGCGCCCTACCTAGTGAGTTTACTTTTGAAAAAGCAGGGGAAGACTATGAATTGGTCGGGGTCACAGAGGAGAGTGAGACCATCACCGAATACAGTGATATTTTTGAAGTGGATGAAACCTTTTTTAAGGAAGAGGCCATTTTTACCCAAAAAATTAAACTCTTCGACCCGGAGGTAAATCAAATTTCTGTAAACCTCTTTTATCAGATTTGTAAAGAGGTGTGTCTCCCAGTAGATGAATTCTTCCAAATTTCGTTGGATGGAAGCGGCTTTGTGGCAGAAGAGACATCCTTGGATGAACGAAGCGTGGCCTTGGGCGAATCGCTAAAGGTCGATTTAAAGAACAAGGAACTGCTCCAACAAGATGGAGTCACCGATTCCGAAGGCAAATCCAACCTTTGGATGATTTTTGGGCTTGGTTTTATCGGAGGACTTATAGCCTTGTTGACGCCCTGTGTTTTCCCCATGATTCCGCTAACAGTTTCCTTTTTCACCAAACAGACCAAGCAGAAATCCAAGGGTATTGCGAATGCTTTGCTCTATGGTTTTTTCATCGTTTTGATTTATTTCTTGTTGAGTTTACCGTTCCATTTGTTCAATTCGGTGGACTCTCAAATATTGAATACCATCGCCACCAATATCTGGCTCAATGTGTTTTTCTTTGTCATTTTTGTGTTCTTTGCCTTTTCCTTCTTTGGTTACTACGAGCTGACCTTACCGAGTTCCTGGGCCAATAAGATGGACTCGGCATCCTCCAAAGTAGGAGGGGGACTGGGTATCTTTTTTATGGCCTTGACCTTGGCCATCGTTTCATTTTCCTGTACGGGACCAATCTTGGGCGGACTCTTGGGTAGTACCACCTTGGCAGAAGGTAATGTGGCGACCAATTTAACTTCCGGGATGGTCGGTTTTGGTTTGGCCTTGGCCCTGCCTTTTGCCTTGTTTGCCATGTTCCCGGCTTGGTTGAATTCGCTGCCAAAATCCGGTGGATGGATGACCACGGTAAAAGTGGTACTCGGCTTCTTGGAATTGGCTTTGGCCTTCAAATTCTTATCCAACGCCGATTTGGTGGGGAATTGGGGCATTTTGAAACGGGAAATATTCGTAGGCATTTGGGTGGTCCTGTTTGTATTGATGACCCTTTATTTATTCGGATTGTTCAGGTTTCCGCATGATGGTCCCAAAAAGAATTTGTCTCCTTCCAGAAAGATTGTTGGGCTGATCAGCTTTGCTTTTACCGTGTACTTGGTACTTGGACTATTCAAAATAACTTCTTTGAAATTGTTGAGTGGATTTCCGCCTCCCGGTTTTTACAGTGTGGTAGAAACCGAAAGTGATTGTCCACTAGGCTTGGACTGTTTTAAGGACTTTGAGGAAGGCGTTGCCCATGCACAGGAAGTGAACAAACCCATTTTGCTTGATTTTACGGGATGGGCCTGTGTGAATTGCAGAAAAATGGAAGAAAATGTATGGAGCGATTCAAGCGTGTACCCTTTATTGAAGGACGAGTATGTGCTTATTTCACTTTATGTGGATGATAGGAAGGAATTGCCCGATTCCGAAAAATTCGATTTTAAATACGATTCAGGACGGATAAAAGCCATTGAAACCATTGGACAAAAGTGGGGTACCTTCCAAACCATCAATTTTAATGCGGCATCGCAGCCCTATTATGTGCTTATGTCACCCGAATTGGAGATATTGAACGAAGCTGTGCAGTATGTGGATGTGGACACCTACGAAGATTGGTTAAAATCCGGTTTGGAAAAACATCAGCTATCCATGAACAAATAATTGACATTTGTCAATCAATTTTGTTCAACATCTAAAAAAATAATTATACATTAGGTCTACTAATCGACTTAACCCATCTTCGTGAAAACGTACAAAAAGATTCTTCTTGTTCTAGCAGGATTACTTCTACTTGTCATTATTGGCGTAGCCCTATTTATCAACAGTCTTAAACCCGACTATGAAGGGGAAAAATCCCTTCCGGGTCTATCCAACGAGGTGAAAACGTATTTTGACCCCTACGGAATCCCACATATTTATGCCGACAATGAGGCGGATGCCTTAAAAGCGCTTGGCTACGTGCACGCCCAGGACCGATTGTGGCAAATGGAGCTATTGAGAAGGGTGGCCAAAGGAAGACTTTCTGAGGTGTTTGGGAAGGATATGGTGAAGACCGACAAGTTTTTTCTCTCCCTTGGAATTGATGAGCATACCCGGGAAACATTGGAAGGATTGGACAAAAGCAGTGAGCCCATTGTGCTTTCACAAGCCTATTTGGATGGGATCAATGCCTTTATAGAAGAAGGTCCCACCCCCATAGAGTTTTACTTGACCGGGATAGATAAAGAACCTTTTACCATTGAAGATGTGTACAATGCGGTTGGGTATATGGCCTTTAGTTTTGCCATGGCCCATAAAACGGACCCGTTCCTAACCAGTCTTAGGAATAAATTGGGTGATGAGTATATGAAGGACATGGCCATTGATTCCGATTCTTCTACCGTATGGATAAAAAATTACAAAGGAGAGTCGGTCGACACCTTGGGAACCCAAATTACCGCAAGTGTGGATGAGGCATTGAAAAAATTGCCCATACCTCAATTTGAAGGCAGTAATAGTTGGGTGATAGCCCCGCAAAAGACCAAAAACGGCAAGGTGATTTTAGCAAACGACCCGCATATCGGTTTTGCACAGCCCTCGGTTTGGTACGAGGCCCACGTGAGCACTCCTACCTATGAAAAATATGGATATCATTTGGCAGGTGTTCCGTTCCCGTTATTGGGTCACGACAGAAAAATAGCCTATGGACTTACGATGTTCGAAAACGATGACATCGATTTTTATTATGAGGAAACCAATCCATCCGACAGTACTCAATACAAAACAGCAGAAGGTTGGAAAACCTACCAATTAGTAAACAAGACCATAAAGGTTAAGGATGGTGAAGATGTGGCCTTTTCATACAAAAAAACACATCACGGTCCGGTGCTGAACAACATTGCCGACCAAATATCCGGGGAGCGGCCCATAAGCATGTCTTGGATATATACGAAACCCAAAAATATGGTGATGCATGCACTATATGGGCTTAGTCATGCCAAAAACATGGAGGAATTTAAAAGTGCTCTGCCCAATATTCATGCGCCCGGACTTAACGTAATGTACGGCGATGCCGATGGCAATGTAGCTTGGTGGGCCACAGCCAAACTTTATCAAATGCCCGACAGTTTGTCCACCAAGTTTGTGTTGGACGGGTCATCTGGAAAAGAGGAGCCACTGCGTTATTTGGATTTTTCGGAAAATCCAATGGCGGAAAACCCACCATGGAATTACGTCTATTCGGCCAACAATCAACCCGATTCCATTGCAGGTATGTTATATCCCGGCTATTATTTGCCCGAAAATCGCGCCAAGCGCATAGTACAGTTATTGGATGCAAAAAACGACTGGGACAAGGAATCCGTTTCTGAAATGATATTGGATGTCACCTCACCCGTAAATACGGAAGTGGTCACCGAACTGATCAAGTTGTTTGATGTGACCAAAATGACTGAGGAACAATTGGTGATGGTAGATTCGCTGAGGAATTGGGATGGGAAGTATTCCTTGACCAGTACCAGTCCAGCCTTGTACCATCGGAGTCTCTATTTTATGGTCAAAAATACGGTGGAGGATGAAATGGGTACGGAAATGTTCAAACAGTTTTTGTCCACCCATTTATTCAAAAGACAAATTGCTTGGGGTGCTTCCATAGAGCGTTCCAAATGGTGGGACAATGTCAATACGCCCGATGTAGTGGAAACCAGACAGGATATGGTCATGGCTTCCTTTTCCGATGCATGGAATTCGTTGGTGGAAGATTTCGGACCCGACCCCAGCCAATGGACATGGGATAAACTGCATACGCTGGAGCATCCACACCCATTTGGGCAAGTGGAATCCTTGCGAGGCTATTTCAACGTAGGTCCATTTCCTGTGGAAGGCACTCGAGAAGTAATCAACAACCTTGCTTTTCCCTATGACAGCACAGGGTTTTACAAAGTAAATTCGGGTCCATCCACTCGGAGGATCATCGATTTTTCCGATGTGGAGAACAGCATCAGCATCTTGCCCACGGGCCAGTCGGGAAATCCGTTCAGCGAGCATTATCAGGATCAAGCCCAAATGTACGTGAATGGGGAGTTCCGTAAAATGATGATGAACAAGCGGGAAATTGAAGAAACTGCATCATCCATTTTGATCTTTCGTTAACCCAAAAGGGGCATCCGTCAATTCAAAAGGGGCATCCGTCAATTGAGTACCTATTCTTGAACATAGATTGTTTACATTTTCAATCTTTTTCAATTAGAAACAATTTATGCTCACAAAAGTTTACGGAAGTGCCGTTTTTGGTATAGAGGCCACCACCATTGTAGTGGAGGTCAATATCGACAAGGGAATCGGGTATCATTTGGTAGGATTGCCCGACAATGCCATCAAAGAAAGTAATTTTCGAATTGCCGCTGCCCTTCAGAACAACGATTACCGAATTCCCGGTAAAAAAATCACCATCAACATGGCTCCGGCCGATATGCGCAAAGAAGGTTCGGCCTACGATTTAACTTTGGCCATTGGAATCTTGGCTGCGTCGGGACAAATCCGTTCGGAAAACATTGAAAACTATTTGATTATGGGAGAGCTTTCGTTGGACGGAAGCCTGCAACCCATAAAAGGTGCCCTTCCCATTGCGATTAAGGCCCAGCAAGAAGGCTTTGAAGGCTTTATCCTTCCCAAGGAAAATGCCAACGAAGCAGCCGTGGTGGACGGACTCAAGGTCTACGGCGTGGAAACCATTAAACAGGTTATTGATTTTTTTGATGCCGACCTTCCTCTGGAACAAACCGTGGTGGATACCCGAAAAACGTTTTACGAGCAACAGTACCTGCCAGAATTTGACTTTGCTGATGTGAAGGGACAGGAAAGCATAAAACGATGTATGGAAATTGCGGCTGCCGGCGGTCACAATATCATCTTGATAGGTCCCCCCGGAGCAGGGAAGACCATGCTGGCCAAGCGTTTACCGTCCATTTTGCCACCCATGACCTTGCACGAGGCCTTGGAAACCACCAAAATACACAGCGTGGTAGGCAAGGTGAAAAATAAAGGCTTGATGAGCCAGCGACCTTTCCGTAACCCGCACCATACCATAAGCAGTGCCGCCCTAGTGGGTGGGGGCAGTTATCCGCAACCCGGAGAAATATCGTTGGCCCACAATGGAGTCCTGTTTTTGGACGAGCTCCCCGAGTTTGAACGACGTGTACTGGAAGTGATGCGACAACCGATGGAAGACAGGGAGGTCACTATAGCCCGCGCCCAATTTACGGTTACTTATCCCAGTAGTTTTATGCTGGTGGCCAGCATGAATCCCAGTCCGGGAGGATATTTCAACGACCCCGATGCCCCTGTGACATCATCACCTGCAGAAATGCAGCGGTATTTGGGCAAAATATCGGGCCCTTTGTTGGATAGGATAGATATTCACATTGAGGTCACCCCGGTCCCTTTCGATAAATTGTCCGAAGACAGGAGAGGGGAGAGCAGTATCGTTATCCGAAAAAGAGTGGAAGCGGCCAGGGACATTCAGAACCAAAGGTTTGCCGCAATCGAGGGTATCCATTACAATGCCCAAATGGGAACCAAACATATTCGGGAGTTTTGCAAATTGAACGATTCCTCCAAAAATCTTTTAAAGGAGGCCATGCAACGACTGAATCTATCTGCGAGGGCTTATGACAGAATCTTAAAAGTATCCCGCACCATTGCCGATTTGGAAGGGTTTCCCGAGGTAACTGAAAACCATATCTCGGAAGCGATACAGTATCGAAGTCTGGATAGGGAAGGGTGGCTGGGTTAAGCTAAACCTCAAATTGATTAAAAAAGGGAATGCGAGCATGGAAAATAAACCAAAGGTTTATCATCAAATTGATAAGGTTAGGGTCTTTTGTGGATAGATATGGCGTGATTACGTTAAATATTGCTTAAACCGCTGTTGATAAGACTTTTAAACAGTACTTTCGCCCCGTTTTTTTTAAAATTTAGTGAACATGCAGTTTGTGGAGTTGAACCCAATGGGGAATTTTGACCCTTGGGAGCAGGAGAAGATAGATGAGTTGCTACATCAGGAAATCAAAGAATCGTTGAGTAATCGATTGGTTTTTGAAAATGAAGAGGTCAAGCTTTGGGATTTATGCCTTTTGCCCGGAGAACGTCTTAACTTTAGAAGGCACAATACCAATTACGGCTGGGTATGCACCACAGGAGGTTTGGTGATCACCCGTTACGGCAACGGTAAAATCGACATGATCAAATTAAACCCCGGGGATACCGAATATTTCGAAAATCGTGGCAAAAACTACGTCAACGATTTGGAAAACATTGGTGAGGTAACCGTAGTCATCAATATTTTGGAATACAAGGAAACCAAAAAAGAGAACAGATTTCAGTTTTCCAACTAAATGGCCTTGATGTTGGCTTTTAGTCCTTCGATGATTCCCATGATGTTCTCCACCGTTTCGTCCAAATAATATTTGATGGCCAAATGGGGAATCCGAACAGTGGTAAACCCATTTTTGAACGAATGCATGGCATCTTCAAGGTCGGCTATGGCCTGTTCGTGGGTAATCATGTTGTAGTTTTGGTCAATTTCGATGTTGAGCTTTACTCTGGAAATTGCTATATCCACAGATTTTTTTCCATCCCACCATTCCAGCATTGGAGATACACCGGCCTCTTTAAGGGCATAGAATAAATGAATGGCCTCAATTGGCGTATCATTGTTCAATATCACTCTTTTGATAAGCTTTGTATGTCTTTCGCAGAGTGTAACACCCAAAGATTCCTTGGAAGCTTTATATTGTTGGGGGTCAAGGCCTTTGCCACAATCCTTACATATCATAGGTTTTAGTCAAGTTTAGGTCTCAATAAGATTTGGTATAACCATAACTTTCAGTTTTCCGAAATCGTATAAAAAATCGATGTACGGCATCCCACTTTTAGACGAATGGCACTTTTTCGGATGAAATGCATGATTTGTCCATTTATACTTTTAATTTAAACCCACCAAAACCAAACCATCCATGTTTAAAAAAATAGGTCCGGGAGTTCTTGTTGCAGCAGCCTTTGTTGGGCCGGGAACCATAACCATGTGTACGCTAGCAGGAGCAAGTTTTGGGTATGCTTTGCTATGGGCTCTTTTGGTATCGGTAATAGCCACTATCGTATTGCAGGGCATGGCCGGTAGGATTGGACTCATAACCCAAAGTGGTCTAGTGGACGTGGTTCGGGCAGAACTGCGAACACCATGGATTCGAAATATAGTCATCGCCATAGTGCTCGGTGCCATTTTGGTGGGAAATGCTGCCTACGAAGCAGGAAATATCGGCGGTGCCACCTTAGGATTGGAGCAGTTGTTGCCCTATCCTTCGGTTAAACCTTTTTTGCCCGCCATCATAGGTGGAATAATTTTTATGCTACTATGGTGGAGCAATTATAAGATTTTGGAAAAAATATTCGTGGGCTTGGTAGGCATTATGGGAGTAAGCTTCGTTATTTGTGCCATCATCACCCAACCATCGATTGGGGAAATTGTAAAGGGAATGTTTGTTCCAAAACTACCTGAAAACGGATTGCTTACCGTAATTGCCCTGGTGGGGACTACGGTGGTTCCTTACAATCTCTTTTTGCATGCCTCTTTGGTAAAGGAAAAATGGAATTCGCAAAAAGATCTAAAGGCAGTGCATTGGGACACTCTTATTTCCATAGGCTTGGGCGGTTTGGTTTCTATGGCCATATTGGTGACTGCCGCCGCTGCACCCATCTCCGAAATCAACAATGCCTTGGATATGGCCAAGGCCTTGGAGCCCTTATTTGGACAAATGGCATTTTTGTTCATGTCCATTGGGCTTTTGGCAGCGGGAATTACCTCAGCTATTACGGCCCCTTTAGCCGCCGCCTATGTGGCCAGTAGTTGCTTTGGCTGGGAAGGCGGAATGCAGCACAAAAAATTTAAAATGGTTTGGACCACGGTACTGCTTTGCGGGGTGGTGTTCCTTTCTTTTGATATTAAACCCATCGAAGTCATTCAATTTGCACAAGTGGCCAATGGGATTTTACTTCCCGTAATGGCCATTTTGCTCTTATGGGTTGTAAACAAAAAATCGGTGATGGGCGAACACCGAAACTCGGTTGTCCAGAATGCATTTGGCATCGCCATCGTTGCTTTTGCCATTTTTCTCGGTGCAAAAAGTATATTAAAAGTGATAGGTTTGTTTTAAATGGATCAGTTTACCATAGATATCAATTGTGATGTAGGCGAAGGTATGGGGAACGAAGCGCAGATTTTTCCGTACATCAGTTCGTGCAATATTGCATGCGGCGGACATGCGGGTGATATGGAAACCATGCGTGAAATAGCTTCTTTGGCCAAGCAGCACGGACTTAAAGTGGGCGCGCATCCATCATATCCGGATAAAGCCAATTTTGGCAGAGAGGTCATGGATATTTCGAACGAAGATCTTATCCAAAGCATTCAATCCCAATTGGCAGATTTTGATGAAGTGTTAAATCAGGGAGAAATTACATTGCACCATATCAAAGCGCACGGTGCCTTGTACAATCAAACGGCGAAGGACAACCAACTGGCCATTGCCTATTTGGATGCCATTGCAGCATATAAAAATAAAGCTGTCCTGTATGTGCCTTATGGTTCAGAAATAGCAAGAATAGCTCAAGAACAAGGGTTTCAAATTTGGTATGAAGCTTTTGCGGACCGAAACTATAATCCTGACCTGTCCCTAGTTTCCAGAAAAACGGAAAATGCGCTTATTGTGCAACCTGAGGCGGTATTACAACATATTCTTCCCATCATCAAAAAAGGGGAAGTTTCAACCGTTGATGGTGGACTTCGACAAATCAGTGCGGATACCTTGTGTATTCATGGCGATACGGTTTCTGCTTTGGATATATTGATGTATCTTTCTAGAGAATTACCTCAAAATCAGGTGAAAATAGCATAGTGAAAAGTTACCCCATCAGTATAAAGCCCTTTGGTGAACGTGCCGTTCTGGTAGAATGGCCCAAAGAGGTGAGTGAATCCATTTTGGCCGACATTCTCGATTTTATGGATGCATTCAAAGAGCTGGAAATCCCAGGTTGGGAAATGTCCGTAGCCTATAATTCCTTGACCATGGTCTACAATCAGGACCATATCGATTTTGAGGAAACCAAAAAGATGATTGCGGAATGCCAAGAGCGTCAGGCCCAATCCAAAACAGAACGTATACAGCATTTATGGACACTGCCCGTTTGCTACGATTTGGAATTTGGAATGGACCTCGAAGATGCTTCCAAAACCTTGGGGCTTTCTCCCGAAGCGCTTATCGAACAGCATACTTCCCATCAATATGTGGTGTACGGCATCGGCTTTTTGCCTGGCTTTATGTATTTGGGCGGACTTCCTGCTTCTCTGGAAATCCCTCGCCGTGCCGAGCCGAGGTTAAAGGTTCCCAAAGGCTCGGTAGGACTTGCCAGCAAACAAACTGGAATTTATCCACAGGAATCTCCCGGCGGCTGGAACATTATCGGAAACTGTCCAGTGAATCTATTCGACCCCAAAAAGGATGACCCTTGCTTTGTGAAGGTAGGGGACAAGATACAGTTTGAATCTATTTCAAAAGCGGAATACAAACTTCATAAAATCGAGGGCGAAGTAGGTATATATGAACCCGAAAAAGTGGTGCTGAATGCTTAAAGTATTGAAACCTGGCCTCTATTTGACCATTCAAGACCTTGGAAGGTTCGGACATCGGGATATTGGTGTGCCCATAGCTGGGGCCATGGATGTGGAATCGGTGAAGAAGGCAAACCTTTTGTTAGAGAACGATGAGAACGATGCGGTTTTGGAAATTACCATGACGGGCCCCACGCTCCAATTTGATACCGATACGTATATTAGTATGTCCGGTGCCCATATCGCCGCTACCCTTAACAATGAACCAGTTGACACCTATACCGTAATCAAAGTGGGCAAAGGTGATATTTTGTCCTACGGTCGTCTGGAGAAGGGTTTCAGGGGGTATTTGGCCGTGAAAGGAGGTTTTCAAACGGAAAAACTGCTCCACAGTCGTTCACAGTTTTATCCCGTTACCAAGTCGGCCCGACTTAAAGATGGCGATGAGGTCCCGTACAAGGAAACCAAGTCGTACGAACCCAAAATATCGGAAGTCAAGATAGAAGAGCATTTTGAAAGCAATGTTCTCAAGGTGTACAAAGGTCCCGAGTTTTCGTTGCTTTCGGACGGGCAGTTGACCGAGATCTTTACCAAAACCTATCATGTTTCCAAGGAAAACAATCGAATGGCCTATCAAATTTCGGAGCTCATCGCAGGGCATTCGCATACCATGCTTACTTCCGGGACCTTGCCGGGCACTATCCAGCTTACGCCAGCAGGCCGTATGATCATTTTGATGAAAGATGGTCAAACCACGGGCGGTTACCCACGTATTTTGCAACTTTCAGAAGCGTCCATCTCCATTTTGGCCCAAAAGAAGTACGGGGATGAATTGCGGTTTAAACTGATTTAAAAAAATCTCCAAGGCCTTCGTACCAAAGACAATTATTTTTTGTACCATTGGTGTATGAAAAGAAATAACCAAGTCATCGTAGCTGTCATTATTATTCCAAGAACGGGGTGATACGGACTTGCTATTGACTTAAAAGGCCTGTATCCCACACGATACGGGCCTTTTTTATTTCCAAGAAAATTGATTGAATGTTGGATTTTTAAACCATCTAAAAGTTTGAAAAACAGTAATTTATGTATATTATGTTTCCAGTGGATTTAAACAGCGAACAACTGTTAAAAATCTAGGGCTTTTTAAACATATATCTTTGAATTACTGCATTTATTCAGGAGAATGTGGTATTTGAATGAATTTTTACAATGGAATTGAACAAGTTTAGTAAAAAAGTGACACAAGACCCAACGCTACCAGCGGCCCAGGCCATGTTGCATGCGATTGGATTGACAGATGAAGATTTACAAAAACCTTTAATCGGGATAGCGAGTACAGGTTACGAAGGAAACCCCTGTAATATGCACCTAAATGATTTGGCCCTAGATGTGAAAAAAGGGGTAGAGTCCTCCAATTTGGTCGGTCTCATCTTTAATACCATCGGAGTTAGCGATGGGATATCAAACGGAACTCCAGGTATGCGGTATTCCTTGCCATCAAGGGATATTATTGCCGATTCCATTGAAACCGTAATCCATGCCATGAGCTATGACGGCTTGGTCACCGTGGTGGGGTGCGATAAAAACATGCCGGGAGCCTTAATGGCGCAATTGCGTTTGAACCGCCCATCCATTTTGGTATACGGGGGAACCATTGCTCCGGGATGCCACAATAACAAAAAATTGGATATTATCTCGGCTTTTGAAGCTTATGGACAAAAAGTGGCCGGTGCCATAGATGAAAAGGAATACAAGGAGGTCATCCACAAGGCATGCCCGGGTGCTGGTGCTTGTGGTGGTATGTACACCGCAAACACCATGGCGTCAGCAATAGAAGCCATGGGGATGTCCATGCCCTTCAACTCATCCATTCCAGCGGTGAACGATAAAAAACAGGCGGATTGCGAAGCTGCAGGAGCGGCACTGTACCATTTATTGAAAGAAGACATCAAACCAAGGGATATCGTAACCAAAAAGTCATTGGAAAATGCGTTTAGGTTGGTTACCGTACTCGGGGGTTCCACCAATGCCGTGCTTCACTTTATGGCCATTGCCCATGCCGCGGAAGTGGATTTCTCTTTGGAGGATATCACCCGCATCAGTGAGTCTACGCCTTTATTGGCCGATTTAAAACCCAGTGGCAAATATTTAATGGAAGATCTGCACTATGTTGGAGGGGTACCTGCCGTACTAAAATACATGTTGAAGGAAGGGATGTTGCATGGGGACTGTATGACCGTTACGGGAAAAACCTTGGCCGAAAACCTATTGGATGTTCCCGATTTGGCCGAAGGGCAGGACATTATCCGAAAAAAAGAACAACCTATTAAGGAAACCGGACATATTCGCATTTTGACCGGGAACATCGCCACAGAAGGCGCCGTTGCCAAGATTACGGGTAAAGAAGGACTTGAATTTACGGGAACCGCCCGCGTATTCGATAGCGAGGTCGCGGTGAACGAAGGCATCCATAACGGCAAAGTGCAAAAAGGCGATGTGGTGGTCATTCGCTATGAAGGACCAAAAGGAGCACCAGGTATGCCCGAGATGTTGAAACCAACATCCGCCATTATGGGAGCGGGACTTGGAAAGGATGTAGCCTTGATTACCGATGGTCGATTCTCCGGTGGTTCCCATGGATTTGTGGTGGGCCACGTATCGCCCGAAGCTCAAGTAGGTGGCGGTATTGCCTTGGTAAAAGATGGAGATGAAATTACCATCGATGCCGTGAAGAATACCATTAATGTGAATATTTCGGACGAAGAGCTCGAAAAAAGAAGAAAGGAATGGAAGCAACCTGAATTGAAGGTCAAATCAGGAAGTTTGTACAAATATGCCAAAACGGTATCATCTGCAGCAAAGGGCTGTGTTACCGATTTGTTCTAACAATTACGAAAGGGATATCTCCCTAAATTCAGGCTTATGGAGACATTGAAAGCACAAAAAAAAGATAGTACAACACAGAAGACCATTCGGATAACGGGAGCAGAGGCCATTATCCACTGTTTGCTTGCCGAAGGAGTCGATCTAATCTACGGTTATCCCGGAGGAGCCATTATGCCCGTTTATGACGAGCTGTATAAGTTTCAAGATAGGTTGACCCATATTTTGACCCGTCATGAGCAGGGGGCAACCCATGCTGCACAGGGCTATGCACGGGTAACCGGAAGGGTAGGTGTGGCCATGGCTACATCAGGACCCGGTGCTACCAACTTGGTGACTGGTTTGGCCGATGCACAGATTGATTCAACCCCCATGGTTTGCATTACTGGGCAGGTGACACGAAGCCTTTTAGGTTCCGATGCCTTCCAAGAAACCGACATTGTGGGGATTTCGACCCCGGTGACCAAATGGAATTACCAAATCACCCGTGTGGAAGAAATACCTGAGATTATGGCGAAAGCTTTTTACATCGCCAAATCTGGACGTCCTGGACCAGTTTTAGTCGACATCACCAAGAATGCTCAGTTCGATGAGCTCGATTTTGTGTATGAAAAATGTACAAAGGTCAGAAGCTACAAACCAGTTCCCAAGCCAGAAGCTGGAAGCTTAGAGAAGGCGGCCGAACTCATTAACAGTGCTAAAAAGCCGTTTATTGTATTTGGACAAGGAGTCATTTTGGGCGAAGCCGAAGCGGAGCTAAAAGCCTTTGTGGAAAAAACAGGAATTCCTGCGGCTTGGACCATTCTTGGTCTTTCGGCCATGGATACCGACCATCCATTGAACGTAGGCATGGTGGGAATGCACGGCAATTATGGGCCTAATCTACTCACGAACGAATGCGATGTGCTGATTGCCATTGGAATGCGTTTTGATGACCGGGTCACCGGAAATTTGGATACCTACGCCAAACAGGCCAAGGTCATTCATTTTGAGATAGACCCAGCAGAAGTCAATAAAAACGTAAAGGTAGATGTAGCGGTTTTGGGAAATTCCAAAGAAACATTGCGCGATATTCTCCCTTTGGTGGATAAAAAAGAGCACAATGCATGGAAGGCAGAGTTTGATAAAATGTACCAAATCGAATACGATGCCCTGATTGATAAGGATATTCACCCGACCAAGGAAGGGTTGACCATGGGCGAGGTCATTGAGCAAATCAATTTGGCCTCCGGCCATAAAGCGGTGATGGTCTCCGATGTTGGTCAGCATCAAATGATCGCTTGCCGTTACGCCAAGTTTAAACAATCCAAGAGTAATATTACCTCTGGAGGTCTGGGCACCATGGGATTTGGCCTTCCCGCAGCTATCGGAGCCAAAATGGGCGCCATGGACCGCGAAGTGGTTGCCATTATCGGTGATGGAGGCTATCAAATGACGATTCAGGAACTCGGAGTTATTTTTCAGCACAATGTCCCCGTTAAAATTGTGGTACTGAACAATGATCACTTGGGCATGGTGCGCCAATGGCAAGAACTATTCTTTGATAGGCGCTACGCATCCACCGTTATGACCAACCCCGATTTTGTAAAGATTGCCGAAGGCTATCACATTCAGGCCAGAAGGGTGACCGAAAGGGGAGACCTTCAAGAAGCGGTGCAAGAGATGATGGCATCCAAAAATCCATATTTCTTGGAAGTAAAAGTGGAGAAAGAGGACAATGTGTTCCCAATGATTCCATCAGGTGCATCTGTTTCGGACATCAGATTGAAGTAAAAATGAATAGAAAAGGAAACTTGTAGGGTGATGGTTTATCAAACCCAACAAGTCACAAAGCATATCAAAACACTATGGAAAAACAATGGTATACCATCTCGGCATATTCCGAAAATCATGTGGGATTGCTTAATAGGATATCGGGAATATTCTTAAAGCGACATATCAATATAGAAAGTTTAAATGTCTCAAAATCAGAGATTGAAGGTGTTTCTAAGTTCACAATTGTGGTTTTTACCACCGAGGAGTGGACACGGAAAATCGTTGGTCAGATAGAAAAGCAGGTTGAGGTCATTAAGGCCTATTATCATACCGATGATGAGACCATATATCAGGAATCGGCACTGTTCAAAATTGCTTCGCATTTGTTGTTCGATGAACGACAGATACAAAACATCATCAAAGAAAGCCATTCGCAGATCGTGACCGTAAACCGGGAGTTTTTTGCGTTGGCCAAAACAGGGCGTCGGCACGAAATAGATGAAATGCACGAAGCATTGGAGCCTTATGGAATCCTTCAATTTGTTCGTTCCGGCCGAATTGCGGTCACCAAGGCCACCATGCCCATTAGCGAAATGTTGCAAGAATTTCAAGAAAACTAAATAGCGTAAAATCAAATATTAAAAATGGCAAATTACTTTAACACACTATCACTTCGTGAACAACTGACACAGTTGGGAAAATGTAGATTTATGGATTCCAGCGAGTTCGCTGATGGTGTTACCGCATTAAAAGGAAAGAAAATTGTAATCGTGGGTTGTGGTGCCCAAGGGTTGAACCAAGGGTTGAACATGCGCGACTCTGGGCTGGATATCTCTTACGCCCTTCGGCCAGCAGCTATCAAGGAACAACGTCAATCCTACAAAAACGCAAAGGAAAACAACTTTACGGTAGGAACGTATGAGGAATTGATTCCGACTGCCGATTTGGTCATCAACCTGACACCGGATAAACAACACACCAATGTGGTAAGCACAGTAATGCCTTTGATGAAGCAAGGCGCCACATTGTCCTATTCGCATGGTTTCAATATCGTGGAAGAGGGAATGCAAGTGCGCGAAGACCTTACCGTAATCATGGTTGCGCCCAAAAGTCCAGGTTCCGAAGTGCGTGAAGAGTACAAAAGAGGATTTGGTGTACCCACCTTGATTGCTGTTCACCCGGAAAACGACCCGGAAGGAAAAGGTTTGGAACAAGCCAAAGCCTATGCTGCGGCAACGGGAGGGGACAAAGCCGGTGTATTGGAATCATCATTTGTGGCAGAAGTAAAGTCGGATTTGATGGGAGAGCAGACCATTCTTTGTGGTTTGTTGCAGACAGGTTCTATTCTTTCCTTCAACAAAATGGTGGAAAAAGGTATCGATGAAGCCTATGCCTCCAAATTGATTCAATATGGATGGGAAACCATCACCGAAGGATTGAAGCAAGGTGGAATCACCAATATGATGGACCGTTTGTCGAATCCCGCCAAAATCAAGGCCTTTGATTTGGCCGAAGAATTGAAGGAAATCATGCGACCCTTGTTCCAAAAGCACATGGACGACATTATGAGCGGCCACTTCTCCAAAACCATGATGGAAGATTGGGATAATGGCGATAAAAACCTATTGGATTGGAGAGCTGCAACGGGAGAGACCGCTTTTGAAAAAACACCTGCTGGTGACATGAGTATTTCTGAGCAGGAATATTATGACAATGGGGTGTTGATGGTCGCTTTTGTAAAATCTGGGGTGGAATTGGCCTATGAGACCATGACTGAATCCGGAATAATTGGAGAGTCAGCCTACTACGAATCGCTGCACGAAACCCCATTGATCGCCAATACCATTGCTAGAAAGAAATTGTTCGAAATGAACAGGGTTATTTCCGATACTGCGGAATACGGCTGTTACTTGTTCGACCATGCTTGTAAGCCGTTATTGGCAGATTTTATGAAGAAAGTGGACACCGATATCATTGGCAAACACTTTGGCGAAGGAAAAGATACAGGGGTGGACAACGTTCGGCTGATTGCAGTCAACAAGGCCATCCGTGAGCATGATGTGGAAGTGGTCGGTGCCAGATTGCGTGCTTCCATGACAGCCATGAAGCCCATAGGATAACAAAACCATTGGTCCCATGAGCGAAACGGTGGAAACATACTTTCCGCAAATAGCGGATATTTATCAAGCGGCAAAGACCATTGCCCAAGTGGCAGAGGTAACCCCTTTGCAGCAAAGTATCCGCTATTCCAAATCCCATGGGGCCAATATTCTTCTCAAGCGTGAGGATTTACATCGCGTACGAAGCTACAAGATTCGTGGTGCGTACAACAAGATCAGTTCACTCAGTAAACAACAACTGGAGAGCGGAGTAGTTTGTGCGAGTGCCGGAAATCACGCTCAGGGCGTTGCCTTTGCCTGTAGCCATTTGCAGGTGAAAGGAACCATTTACATGCCCGTGGTGACTCCAAAACAGAAAATTGACCAAACAATGATGTTTGGAGGGGAATGGGTGGATGTGGTTCTGGAAGGGGATACGTTTGACGATTCCAAAAAGGCGGCTGAATTGTTTTGCGAGCAAGAAAGCAAAACCTTTGTGCATCCCTTTGATGACGAAAAAACCATAGAGGGACAAGCCACTGTTGGATTGGAAATGTTGCAACAGTCACATGTACCTATCGATTATGTGTTTGTGGCCGTTGGGGGTGGCGGATTGGCATCTGGGCTTTGCGGAACGTTCCAGGCCTTATCGCCAAACACCAAAATTATAGGGGTAGAACCTGAAGGAGCCCCGTCCATGCTAAAATCCATGGAACAAGGGGAGCTGGTGGAGCTGGAAAACATTGATAAGTTTATTGATGGAGCGGCAGTGCAAAAAGTCGGTTCGTTGACCTATCCTATTTGCAGGGATTACCTACACAAAATGGTAACTGTTCCCGAAGGGAAGGTGTGCCAGACCATCTTGGACCTTTACAATAGGGATGCCATTGTGGTGGAGCCCGCTGGAGCACTCACCATTGCTGCTTTGGATGATTTCAAGGAAGAAATCAAGGGCAAAAATGTGGTTTGTGTGGTAAGCGGAAGCAACAACGATATTACCCGAACGGCCGAAATCAAGGAAAGGGCCTTGCTCTACGCCCAATTGAAGCATTATTTTATTGTGAGGTTTCCCCAGCGACCCGGCGCGTTGAAGGAATTTGTGGTCGATATTTTGGGCCCCAACGACGATATCACGCACTTTGAGTATTCCAAAAAGTCAAGTAGGGAAAATGCCCCGGCGATTGTAGGGGTAGAGCTAAAATCCCCAGAAGATCTTGAACCCTTAATGCAGCGGATGAAAGACAATAACTTCTTTGGGGATTATCTGAACAACAAGCCTGATCTTTTTCAATATTTGGTGTGATGCCACCAACATTTTCAGGCATCATTATGATAAAATAGGGTTTCCTCTATGCACACAGCCGTTTGTACAAAACGGACATCATTTTCAATGGTTTTTGTGTTAGCTTTGTGTAGTACAGGTGACCATTTATGAACACTAATCGCTTAAAATCAATAACTCATGGCGAAAACGAAACCAGCAATACCAGAAGCTTTTCAAATCACTGAAGAGATACATCAAAGAACATATTTAGTAAACGGGGAACTCCGTAAATGGGACGGAGCTACTAGTCCAGTGGTTTCTACCATTTCCTCAACGGATGAATACGCACCCACCCCATTGGGAAGTATTCCCGATATGGGCGAAGAAGAGGCCATGGAGGCTTTGGATGCCGCTTTGGCGGCTTATGACAAGGGTCAGGGGCTTTGGCCTACCATGAAGGTGAAGGACCGGATTGAGTGTATGGAGACCTTCGTAAAGAAAATGGAGCAAAAGCGCGAGCAGGTCGTAAAGCTGTTGATGTGGGAAATTGGGAAGTCCAAACCGGATTCCTACAAAGAGTTTGACCGAACCGTGGAATATATCTATGACACCATTGAAGATTACAAGCAATTGGACCGTGATTGTGCCAAATTCCAGAAACATGACGGGGTCTACGCCCATATCCGTCGTGGACCGCTCGGGGTGGTATTGTGCCTTGGACCATACAATTACCCCTTAAATGAAACCTTTGCCTTGTTGATTCCCGCCATTATTATGGGGAACACTACCATTTTTAAGCCAGCGAAGCATGGCGTTCTTTTAATCACACCTCTTTTGGAGGCTTTTCAGAGCAGTTTTCCAAAGGGAGTGGTAAATATACTTTTTGGTCGCGGAAGAGCTGTAGCGGCGCCTATAATGAAAACGGGTAAGGTGGATGTGTTGGCCTTGATCGGCAACAGTAAATCCGCCAATGCATTGCAGGATCAGCATCCCAAAAGTAACCGATTGCGATTGGTCTTGGGCTTGGAAGCCAAGAATCCGGCCATTGTGCTGCCCGATGCCGAGTTGGATTTGACCATTAATGAGTGTATTTCCGGAACCTTGTCTTTTAACGGTCAGCGTTGCACCGCCTTGAAGGTGGTTTACGTTCATGACGAAGTGAAAGATGAGTTCTTAAAGCGCTTTTCGGAAAAAGTGGATGGATTAAAATTCGGAAATCCTTGGGATGATGGCGTACAGTTGACACCGCTACCTGAACCCGACAAACCAGCTTACATCCAAGAGCTCTTGGATGATGCTTTGGCAAAAGGAGCCAAGATCATCAATAAAAAAGGAGGGAAGCATTTCGACAATTATATCTGGCCAGCAGTGCTGTATCCCGTCACCAAAGATATGCGGGTCTACCAAGAGGAGCAATTTGGCCCCATTATACCGGTACTTTCCTTTCAGGATATCGAAGAGCCTTTGGATGATATGGCAGAATCTAACTACGGACAGCAAGTGAGCCTGTTCGGAAAGGATGTATATAGCTTATCGCCGCTGATTGATACCTTAGCGAACCTGGTATGCCGTGTGAACCTGAACAGCTCTTGTCAGCGTGGACCGGATGTGTACCCGTTCACGGGTAGAAAGGACTCTGCCCAGTCCACTTTAAGTGTGCACGACGCGTTGCGTTCCTTCTCCATTCGAACATTCGTTGCGTTCAAGGACAACAACTTGAACAATCAGACGGTGGAGCAATTGTTGGAGGCTAAGGTGAGCAACTTCTTGAGTACGGACTACATTTTGTAAAAAAAGTGTCAGTTTGAGTTTTTTCCAAAGGAAAAAGTACCTGCCTACCGGCAGGCAGGCCGAGAACAAGATTTAAAACGATGAATTTTTGATTCTCGATACATTTTTCGTTTCACTCAAAACACTCGAATTGACGAATTTCTATTCATAAAACCATTTTGGAATCGGAATAAAAAAAGCCCCGATTTTCGGGGCTTTTTTTAGGTTTTTATGTGGGGTTAATCAAATATGTTTTGCCAACCAGTCCCCAACTTCACTGGTCTTGTAGGCTTTCCCGCCCTCGGCTAGATCCTCGGTAACCACTCCTTCGGCCAAAGACTTATTGACCACCTCACGGATGGCTTCTGCCTCATCTTTAAGACCAAATGCCGTTTCGAACATCATGGCTGCGGATAAAACTGTTGCCAACGGGTTAGCGATGTCTTTTCCGGCCGCTTGCGGATATGAACCGTGGATGGGCTCAAACAGTGAGGTTTCCTCTCCTAAGGAAGCGGAGGGCATCAACCCCATAGAACCTGAAATCACCGAAGCTTCATCGGTTAGAATGTCCCCGAACAGGTTCTCGGTAATCAAAACATCGTAGGCGCTGGGCCATTGTACCAAACGCATGGCTACGGCATCCACAAATTCGTAGGAAACTTCTACTTCAGGATATTCTTTTTCCAGTTTTTGAACCGTTTCCCTCCATAAACGGGAAGTTTCCAAAACGTTGGCCTTATCCACACAGCAGAGTTTTTTGGAACGCTGCATCGCCATTTCAAAACCTTTTCTGGCCAATCGCTCCACTTCTCTACGGGTGTAGGTGCAGGTATCGTAGGCGGTATTGTCATTATCCTCACGACCTCTTTTTCCAAAATAGATACCTCCTGTCAGCTCACGTAAGAAAACCAAGTCAGTTCCTTCAATACGCTCTCTTTTCAAGGGTGATTTTTCAATCAGGGACGGAAAGGTGAATGTTGGCCGAACATTGGCAAAAAGCCCCAATTTTTGACGCATTTTCAATAGGCCTTGTTCGGGGCGCACTTTGGCAGAAGGATCATTGTCAAATCGGGGATGGCCAATGGCGCCAAAAAGAACGGCATCAGCGGCTACACATACTTCATGGGTTTCGTCGGGATAGGGCTCTCCCACAGCATCAATGGCAGCAGCACCTGTCAGTGCAGGAGTCCAGCTAATTTCATGACCGAACTTCGCGGCGACGGCATCAGATACTTTTACGGCTTGATCAATTACTTCGGGGCCAATTCCATCTCCGGCCAAGAGCGCTATGTTTAGTTTCATTTTTTCAATTATCAATTATCAGTTTTCAATGAACAATTCTCAATGTTCGGTTATACGAGATTCAGCATTTTTTCCGTGGCCTTAATGGCGGATACCGTTTGGTCTGAATCCAAACCTCGTGTGGTAAAGTCCTTTTCTTTGGTTTGCCAAGTAATAACCGTCTCGCAAAGTGCGTCGGAGGTACTGCCTGGCGGTATCCGAACGGCATAATCTACCAGTTTGGGCAATTCGCGACCTTCTTTTTTGTACACTTTTTTCAAAGCGTTGATGAAGGCGTCAAACTGACCGTCACCTTGGGCATTTTCCTCATACGTTTTCCCATCGATTTCAATGGAAAGGGTAGTGGAGGGCTTCAAACCTTTGGAATGCGTCAACACATATGATTTGACAAAGACCTTTTGTTGATGTAGGTTGCTGTCCAGCACATCGGAAATAATATAGGGTAGGTCATCTTTGGTGACACGCTCTTTTTTATCTCCTAGCTCGATGATACGTTCGGTAACCTTTTTTAGTTCATCATCGTTAAGGGTCAACCCTAGCTCCTGAAGATTCTTCTGAATATTGGCCTTGCCCGAGGTTTTACCTAAGGCATATTTGCGTTTTCTTCCAAATCTTTCAGGTAAAAGGTCATTAAAGTAAAGATTCTTTTTACTGTCTCCATCTGCATGTATTCCAGCGGTTTGGGTGAAAACATTATCCCCGACAATGGGTTTGTTGTCCGGAATGCTTATACCCGTAAAGGCGGACACCAGCTTACTTACTTTGTAAAGGGAAGATTCTTTGACGCCAATCTTTATTTCTGGTAAAAAATCGTTGATAACGGCCACTGCACTGGCCAAAGGCGCATTCCCTGCGCGTTCGCCCATTCCATTTACGGTAAGATGCAATCCATGTACACCGGCTTTCAAAGCCTCCATCACGTTGGCTACGCTCAAATCATAATCGTTGTGACCGTGAAAATCAAAATGGGTGTTAGGGTATCTTTGGATGATTTCCTTGAAAAATGCACCTGTCTCGGTATGGGTTAGCACGCCCAAAGTGTCGGGAAGCAGAATGCGTTTGATGGGTTGTTGCGTCAAAAAGTCCAAAAACTGAAAAACATACTCCTTGGAATTTCGCATTCCGTTGCTCCAATCCTCCAAATATACATTGGTGTTAATCCCAAGTTGATGGGCTTCGGAAATGACTTTTTCAATTTCTGTAAAATGCTGTTCTGGAGTCTTTTTGAGTTGATGGGTTAAATGATTTAACGAACCCTTGGTCAATAGGTTTTGGACCTTGGCTCCGGCATCTTGCATCCATTTTAAGGAAACACCATTATCCACAAAGGTCAATACCTCTACTTTGGATAAATACCCTTCGGCAGCGGCCCACTCCGTAATGTTTTTGACGGCTTGCAATTCCCCATCCGAAACCCGTGCGGATGCCACTTCGATGCGGTCTACTTTGAGCTCTTCCAACAATAGCTTGGCCAAGGTAAGCTTTTCCGAAGCGGAAAAGGAAACCCCAGAGGTCTGTTCACCATCCCGAAGGGTGGTGTCCATAATTTCTATGGTGCGTTTTTTCATTTGTTGTGCCGTAGTGTTCCGAGCTGTGGCTTAAAGGGGCGTGTTTTCAGCGTATTTCTCAATATCGTCCTGAATGTTCAATAGGTAGTCGATATCATCAAAACCATTGAGCATATTGTCTTTTTTGTACCCATTGATCTCAAAACCTTCGCTTTCTCCCGTAGCCAAAATGGTGATTTTTTCTTCGGGCAGGTTGATTTCAAACTCCGCTTTTGGGTCAGCTTCAATAGCCTTAAAAATTTTATCCAAGAACTCTGGGCTTACCTGAACGGGCAGTACCCCGATGTTCAAACAGTTGTTTCTGAAAATATCAGCAAAGAAGCTGGACACCACACAGCGGAAGCCGTAATCGTACACCGCCCAAGCTGCATGCTCCCGGGAGGAACCTGAACCAAAATTTTTACCGCCCACCAATATTTTTCCGGAGTAGATGGGATTGTTCAGTACAAATTGCTCTTTTGGTGTTCCATCTGAATTATAGCGCCAATCGCGAAACAGGTTGTCCCCGAAACCTTTCCGCTCCGTCGCTTTCAGAAATCGGGCTGGGATGATTTGATCGGTATCCACATTTTCGATAGGTAGGGGTACCGCTGAACTGGTTAGTATGTTGAATTTATCGTAAGCCATTTTATCTTCAATTTTCAGTTATCAATGTTCAATTAACAATGAGTTGCTAATTGCTTATCGTGCATTGTTTATTCTTAAGCTAAAACTTCTTCCTGCATCAGTTCCCTTGGGTCGGTCACCTTTCCAGTAACGGCAGCAGCAGCAGCCACCAATGGACTTGCCAACAGCGTGCGGGCTCCAGGTCCTTGACGTCCTTCAAAATTTCTGTTGGATGTACTCACCGCATATTTGCCTGCTGGAATTTTATCATCGTTCATGGCCAGGCAAGCGGAACAGCCGGGCTCTCTCAATTCAAAACCGGCCTCGGTCAAAATATCCAAAATACCTTCACTCTTAATGGCTTCTTCTACCTTGTGGGAACCGGGTACCAACCAAGCGGTTACATTGTCGGCTTTTTTTCTTCCTTTGATGATGGATGCAAAAGCCCTAAAGTCCTCGATTCGACCATTGGTGCAACTTCCCAAGAATACAAAATCGATAGGTTTGCCCACCATGGCCTCGCCTTCATTGTAATCCATGTATTCCAAGGATTTTTTATAAGTAGCAGGAGAACCATCGATGGTTTCTGCCAACGGAATATCCTTGCTGATTCCGATGCCCATTCCCGGATTGGTACCAAAAGTGATCATGGGTTCGATTTCGTTGGCATCAAAAGTCACTTCTTTATCAAAAACGGCATCTTCATCAGAATAGAGGGTTTTCCAGTACTCCATGGCCGCATCCCAATCCTTGCCTTTTGGTGTATATTCCCTTCCTTTAATGTATTCGAAGGTTTTCTCGTCCGGGGCAATCATTCCACCACGGGCCCCCATTTCAATACTGAGGTTGCAGACCGTCATTCGGCCTTCCATGGACATATTTTTGAACACATCCCCTGCATATTCCACGAAGTAGCCTGTGGCTCCAGAGGTGGATAGTTTTGATATAATGAACAAAGCCACATCTTTTGGCGTTACCGCCTTGTTCAATTCGCCGTTCACGTTGATGCGCAAGCGTTTCGGCTTGGGCTGCATAATACATTGGGTGGACAGTACCATTTCTACCTCGCTGGTTCCGATGCCAAAAGCAATGGCCCCAAAGGCACCGTGGGTAGAGGTATGGGAATCGCCACAAACGATGGTGGCCCCAGGCACGGTGATTCCGTTCTCTGGACCAATAACGTGAACAATCCCATTTTTCTCATGGCCAAGCCCCCAATAAGGTATATTGTGCGCATTGGCGTTTTCTTCCAAAGCCCTTAATTGATTGGCGGACAAGGGATCCTTAACGGGCAAGTGTTGGTTTCGTGTCGGGGTATTGTGGTCCGCGGTCGCGAAGGTGCGCTCTGGGTACAATACCTTGATGCCTCTGTTCTTCAATCCCAAAAAAGCTACTGGACTCGTGACTTCGTGTACCAAATGCCTATCGATGAAGAGTACATCCGGACCATTGTCGATATGCTTTACTACATGGGAATCCCAAACTTTATCAAATAGTGTCTTGCTCATTGTATCTTCCATAATTTGTAAGCCAACGAAGTTAAAAATTGTATGTCAAACCGATTTTCGGTCCTTTATAAAATTACGATGTTCAACGGCAATTTCAAGCCATTATTTTGAAAATAAAGTAGGGGTAAGGGTTGATTGTCAACCAGTAATGACGTATTTATGGATACGGGTGTATGCTATCAATTACAAACCTTATCTGCATCAACTAATGTAATTCCAAATGGTAGTGTTGGCCATCATTTTGGAATAGGCACTTAAAATGGGTGCGTTTTCCACTTTTTCCAAACGGGGGTCATCTTTTAGCAATTGAATGGCGTGGTAGCGTGCGGTTTTCAAGATTTGATTATCCTTTACAATATCCGCGATTTTTAGATTGAGCATACCGCTTTGTTGTGTGCCCATAAGGTCTCCGGGACCTCGAAGCTTCAGGTCCACCTCCGCAATTTCAAAACCATCGTTGGTGCGCACCATGGTCTGCAATCGGGTTTTGGCATCTTCGGACAGTTTATGGCCCGTCATGAGGATACAAAAACTTTGTTCGGCGCCTCGGCCCACACGTCCGCGTAGCTGATGCAATTGGGACAGCCCAAACCGTTCGGTACTTTCAATGATCATTACAGAGGCATTGGGGACATTTACGCCCACTTCTATCACTGTGGTCGCAATCATGATTTGGGTTTCGCCTTTTACAAAGCGTTCCATTTCATAATCCTTGTCGGCCGGCTTCATTTTTCCGTGCACAATGGAAATCTGATACTCGGGCTGCGGAAAATCACGTACAATACTTTCATAGCCATCCATTAGGTCTTTATAGTCCAATGCTTCCGATTCTTGGATGAGCGGATACACAATATAGATCTGTCTCCCTTTTTTGATTTCATCTTTGATGAACCGAAATACTTTCAAACGGTTACTATCGTATCGATGCACCGTTTTAACGGGCTTTCTCCCTGGCGGGAGCTCATCGATAACCGAAACATCCAAGTCTCCGTAGAGGCTCATGGCAAGGGTTCTGGGAATTGGGGTGGCCGTCATCACCAAAACATGGGGGGGAGTCTGATTTTTGTGCCATAACTTTGACCGCTGTGCCACACCAAATCGATGTTGCTCGTCCACAATGGCCAAGCCTAGATTCTGAAACTGGACTTTATCCTCCAGAAGGGCATGTGTACCTACCAAAATGTTCAAGTTCCCATTTTCCAGTTGATTATGGAGAAGGGTGCGTTCGGATTTTTTCGTGGAACCCGTCAATAGGGCAATCTTTACATCCATGTTTACCAACAGCTCCTTTAGCCCATTAAAATGCTGAGTGGCCAAAATTTCAGTCGGTGCCATCAAACAGGCTTGAAACCCGTTGTCAATCGCCAGTAACATGCACATTAAGGCAACAATGGTCTTGCCCGAGCCCACATCACCCTGAAGCAAACGGTTCATTTGGGCATTGCTGCCCAAATCGTTCCGGATTTCCTTAATGACCCGTTTTTGTGCGTCGGTGAGCTCAAACGGAAGGTGGTTTTCAAAGAATTCAGTGAATTTTTCGCCCACGGCCCCAAAAGGCATTCCCTTGATCTTTTGTTTGCGCCTTAAATTTTGTGATATGAGTCGCAATTGCACAAAGAACAATTCCTCAAACTTTAATCTAAACTGTGCTTTTGCCAACAATTCTTGATTCTTCGGAAAATGGATGTTGAAGAGCGCAGAACTCTTCGAAATCAACCGTAATTCCTCCATGATCGTGGGAGAAAGTGATTCCGGAAACTTTCCCTTGCACTCCAAAAACAACTGTTGTATCATTTTACTGATGACCCGATTGGTGATTCCCTTGTTGCTCAACTTTTCCGTAGATGGATAAATAGGCTGCATGACCATTTTTAATCCCTGTTGATGCTTTTGCAGCGTTTCCATTTCTGGATGGGGCATGGAGAAGGTACTTCCATATTTGTTCACCCGACCAAATACTACATAGGGTTCGTTCAATTTTAAACTTTCCTTGATCCATTTGTGCCCTCTAAACCAAACGAGGTCCATTTGTCCCGTTTCATCCACAAAAGTGGCCACCAAACGCTTGCCTCTTTTCTGTTCCACCATTTTTATGTGGACTATTTTTCCTATCACTTGCACATCGGCACCGCTGGGTTGAAGCTGGTTGATCTTATAATAGCTTGTCCGGTCCAGATAGCGATTGGGGAAGAGGTGCAATAGGTCCCTAAAGGTCTCAATGCCCAGTTCGGCCTTGAGCACATCGGCCCTATTGGGGCCAACACCCTTTAAATAGGCTATGGGAGTTTGTAGAAAATTGGGATTCATCGAACTAAAATATGTAATTTGGAAGGACTTTTGATAAGATGATGGTATGAAGCTGAGCCCCATAGTTATTTTTTTACTGCTTGTGCAATCAATGCCCGCCCAAATTCAGGATAAGGTGGACTTTTTACATGCCCAAGTTTGGATTGAACCCGAACCCGTTGAAAACCGTATTCATGGTACTGTTACCTATCAGTTTGAAGTAGTCAAGGATGTAGATTCCGTTTATCTAGATGCGGTAAACATGGATTTTTTCAAGGTTTTTATTGATGGCAAAAAAAAGGACTACGTGTATGACGGTAAAAAAATTACCATCAAAACTGACCTCAAAAAAGGAGGACAGCATGATTTATCCTTGGCGTATGTGGCAAAACCAAAACAAACGGTATATTTTTTAGGCTGGGACGACGCCGTTCGGAACAACGAGCAGGTATGGACCCAAGGACAGGGCAAATACACCAGCCACTGGTTGCCAAGTTTTGACGACATGACCGAAAAGGTCGAGTTCGACCTTGAAATTACGCTGGAACAAGCATATACCGTAATTACCAATGGTAAACTGATAAAAAAAAAGCCTTTGCCCAACTCCAATGGGTATACTTGGCAATTTGATATGGAAAAACCGATGAGCAGTTATTTGGTGGGCTTCGCTATTGGCAACTATAACAAAAAAACGGTCGAATCGTCCTCAGCCATACCCATTGAGCTTTATTACGAACCTACAGATGTTGAAAAGGTGGAGCCTACCTACCGGTATACAGAAACTATTTTCGATTTTCTGGAAAACGAAATCGGGATACCGTACCCTTGGCAAAACTATAAACAAGTACCTGTGCAGGATTTTTTATATGCAGGGATGGAGAACACCACCTGCACCATTTTTTCCAATCAGTATGTGGTGGACTCTACTGCTTTTGTGGACAAAAATTACGTCAACATCAACGCCCACGAACTCGCGCACCAATGGTTTGGCAATCTGGTTACCGAAACCAGTAGCGAGCACCACTGGCTGCACGAGGGCTTCGCTACCTTTTATGCCTATTTGGCGGAAAAAGACATTTTTGGAGAGGATTATTTTTATTGGAGGTTATTGGAAACGGCCAATGCTTTGGAACGTTTTTCGGGGGATGATAATGGCGAGGCATTGCGCAATCCCAATGCCGGGAGCCTGACCTTCTACGAAAAAGGGGCATGGGCCTTAGTGATGCTCGAGGATAGGATAGGGGAGGAAGCTTTTAAAAAAGGGATTCAGAACTATTTGAACACCTACGCCTTTAAAAATGTGACCATTCCCTATTTTATGGATGAAATGGAGAAGGCTTCGAATATGGCTCTTGCCGATTTTGAAACAGTCTGGCTGGAAAGCACCCATTTTCCGTATGGCGAGGTCGTTTCCCTTTTAAAGAAGAAAAACACTTCCATTAAAACCTATTTCGAGCTAAAGGATAGGATTGGGGAGGAGCCGGAACAAGTGGAGTCCGTTTTGAAGAGAGCCTGGAAAAAATTGAAGTCCACCCAACTAAAGGAAAATCTGGTTTTGGATTATGGCTCCAAGTTATCGTCGGAGTTTCTAAGTTCTATCCTTGATTCTGAAGATGTAAAGGTAAGGCAGGCCGTAGTGCTTTCCCAAGCTAAAATTCCAGCCGAGCTAAGATTGCAAATGGAAAGTTTATTGAAGGATGACAGCTATACAACCATCGAAGCTGCTTTATACCGGTTATGGTCGGATTTTCCCCAGAACAGAAGCAGGTATCTCAATGAAACAGATAACATCACTGGTTTTTCCAACAAGAATATCCGCTTGCTTTGGTTGACATTGGCTTTGGTGACCCCAGAGTACAATCCTGATTTCAAAGCTTCGTATTTTGATGAACTGAGCGGTTACACCAGCTCCGAACATCATTTTGAAACCCGATTGCTCGCATTTGAATACCTCAAAAATATAGGTGGCTTTACCGATACCACCTTAAAAAACCTGGTGGAAGCCTGTAGCCATCATGTATGGCACTTTAAAAAATCGGCCCGGGAAATATTGAATGGCTTTTTGCAATCCGAAGGGAACACAGCTCGTATTAGGGGGCTTTACCCTTTGTTAAGTCAGGAAGAAAAACAATATTTGGAGAAAACTTTAGGTGAATGAGGGCATTGGTCATTTCGGGAGGAGGTAGCAAGGGTGCCTTTGCGGGCGGCGTTGCCCAATTTTTGATACAAGAAGCCAAACGGGACTACGATTTGTTTGTGGGAACCTCTACGGGAAGCCTTTTGATTTCCCACTTGGCCCTAAATAAATTGGACAAGATCAAGGATATTTACTCCAATGTGAATCAGGATAGCATTTTCAATAACTGTCCTTTCATTATCAAAAAGAAGCATGGTGTTGAAACCATTGCCATCAATCACTGGAATGTGCTTCGAAACTTTTTGAAGGGAAAAAAGACCTTTGGGGAGAGCGAAAACCTTCGGAAACTCATTCGAAACTCCATTACTGTTGAGGAGTTCAACGAGTTGAAAGCAAGCAAAATGGATGTGGTGGTCACGGTCTCCAATCTCTCTTTGAACCAAGTGGAATACAAGTCCATCAACGATTGCACCTATGAGGAGTTCTGCGATTGGATATGGATTTCGTCCAACTATACCCCATTTATGAGTTTGGCCAAAAGGAACGGTTGCGAGTATGCCGACGGTGGACTGGGAACTTTGGTGCCCATTGAGGAAGCACTTTTAAGAGGGGCGACCGAAGTGGACGTAGTGGTGCTTCATACCGAAGTCAACCACCTCAACCGCCTTTCTTCCAAAAACCCGTTTGATTTGATTACAACGATATTTGGCTTTATGCTGGACCGTATCGAAAACCAAAATATCCGAATCGGAAAACTGGTGGCCAACCAAAAGGATGCCATCATTAATTTTTATTACACCCCCACGGTGCTCACGACGAATTCCCTTATTTTTAATAAGGAACGCATGACGCTGTGGTGGAAAAGGGGCTATTTGTACGCCAAAAACAAAAATGAGGAAACAAGCCCCATTGAGCCCGAAAAGCAGGAATAGCCTACTTCCAGAGCTCGCTCACCTCTTTTTTAACATAGGCTAGGGCCGCGCTCGATGGCGACTCCCGCTCCATGGTTTGGTTCAGGATGTCCTCTCGCAATTTATCGGGCGAATCCGTTTCGCTCATGCCGGCCGAACGAATAATTTGTATGGTGGTGTTCTTGGCTGTTTTGATGATGCTCCAACAAGCATCCGACATATAAATCTGCTGGGAAAGATTATGTTCAAATTCCGTTTCAATCTGTTTGATCAACAAATTTTCGTAGTCACTTTTATTTTTGCTGGTAGGAGCCACACGAACTACAAGATTGTTCAGTGTAATGCGTTCCAAGAACAGGGCCATGCGCTCATAGGCTTGCAACCGAATGGGCAGGGTTTCCTTTTGCGAATCTTTGTGCAATAAAAAACGTCTGCGGCCATCTTCGTTGCGCGTATGCAGTCTGAAAAAATAAAAGGCCACTGCTCCGGTAACTACGGCTGGCAATAAAAAGGCGAATAGCTGAAGGATTTGATCTCCACTCATAGGGTAGTCTGGTTTTTTTGTTGATTTTACACTACCAAGAACGCATCAAAACCGCAAAAAGTATATTGACTTTTGCCTTATTGGGCCGCTTTGGCACTTTCTTTGGCTTGTGCATAAAAACCTTTATAATCGGGCTGTAGTCTGATGTTTACCCCTTCCTTAAAGTTCCCATCCTTGGCCGAAACCGCGATACGCTCCGCAGGAATTTCCAAATTGGTGACCAATTCCGATGCTACGGAAACAACTTGATTGAATGTAGGACCAAATTCACCAGTGATGTTCAAACCTTGGACTTCTGTCTTAAAATTCGGATTGGATTTGATCACTTTTGCTACACCTGCCAACCATGTCTTGCCCTCTTCGGTGAGTTCGGTAGCCGTATCCGAACCAAATAGTCCGTTCAAGCTATTACTGATGACAATGACTCCACCTTCCACGGCAACATTGGCGTTTTCTCCCAACGTCTGTTTAATACGTGTTAAGGACACAATGGCAGTGGAATCGTTGGCCGAAATCATATCGTTGATTCCGCTCAACTGTTTTTCTTTTCGGGCCAAAGCTGCCATCGCCTTATTGACGTTTTCGGAATTCTGTTTGGAGAGTTCCGAGAAGTTGCTCAAATTCCCCAAAAGCGTAGCGTTGGCATCGCGTAGGCTCACATTTTCGGCCCTTAGCGCTTCTGCCTCCGCACTGCTGGAAGATATTTCACGTTTGGCCTTGGCCAATTCTTGCTCCACTTGCGAAATCCTGGATTTTAAGGTGTCTATCTCAGCAAAAAGCTCGCTTTTACGCTGCGCAAAAGCACTTGTGACCATTGTCAAACATAGGAGTAGGAGTAAATTTCTTTTCATAAGTAGTATAGTTACTTGTTGAATATTTGGGTTTAAATTAAAACGTTTTTTCCAAAGCTTTTTTTCCGCCTAAATGTTCGCAATCAAAAAGTTGTTGCATTGAATTAAAATTCACTTTTTCCTTTTGATAACCATAAACAGACTTTAAATCGCTGCTAAGATAATCATCATCCACATTTACTTGCACATCATCCATATTAAATTGGCAGGGATGTTCATAACCTGCGGCATGGGTAATCTCCAACAACTCCTTTCGAAAGGTTTTGAAGTATTGCGCCAACCTATCGGATTTTAGAGGTACATTGATGCCCTTTTGCAGCCATTTGTTTTGGGTCGCAACACCGGTGGGGCATCTATTGGTATGGCATACTTGCGCCTGAATACAGCCAATGCTCATCATGGCCTCTCGTGCTACATTGATACAATCTGCTCCCATGGCAAACGCCATTGCGGCTTTCCCTGGGAACCCCAATTTACCGCTACCTATAAATACGATGCGCTCCGTTAGACCATGCTCCATGAAAAGGCTGTACACTTTGGAAAACCCGTACGTCCACGGTAATGAGACATGGTCTGCAAAGCTTGGAGGTGCGGCTCCGGTTCCTCCTTCGCCACCATCAATCGTGATGAAATCAGGTCCTTTCCCTTTCTTTTTCATCAAATCTGCTAGCTCCTCCCATTGCTCAATTTTACCAATAGCCGCCTTTATTCCAACTGGAAGACCAGTTTCTTCGGCAATGGATTCAATCAATTCCAAAAGCTCGGGAATATTGCTAAATGCTTTGTGGGTAGGAGGGGAGATTACATCTTTACCTACCTCTACTCCCCGTATATCAGCGAGTTCATGGGTGATTTTGGAACCGGGAAGTACTCCGCCCTTACCCGGTTTTGCACCTTGGGAAAGTTTGATCTCAATGGCCTTGATACAAGGATTTTCATCTACCAGCACTTTTAATTTGTCCATGGAAAAGCCACCTTCCCTTGAGCGAACACCAAAATAGCCTGTACCAAAATGAAAAATAACGTCACCGCCTTGTTTGTGGTAAGGAGAAAGTCCTCCTTCTCCTGTATTGTGATAAGCTCCACATTGTTCTGCCCCTTTGTTCAACGATTCAATGGCAGCAGCGGATAGCGACCCAAAACTCATGGCCGAAACATTGATAATAGAAGCCGGGCGATATGGTTTTCTACGCTGGTTATAAGCACCCATTACTTTGGCGCAGGGCAAGAAATAAGGTTTCTTTTTGTTGGGGTGCGTTTCGGGCATTTGGAATCCGATCATTGCATTTTTTATAAAAATATGCTGGTGCTTGTAAATATCCCTATCCGTTCCGAAACCTTCATAATTGTTCTCTTTTTTTGCTGATGCATAAATCCAACTTCGCTCAATACGGTTGAATGGAAGCTCCTCCCGATTATTAGCTACGAAGTACTGGCGCATTTCGGGGCCTATACTTTCCAGCCAGTACCTAAGATGTCCCACAATAGGATAATTATGTGATATCGTATGTGCCTTTTGAAAAAAGATATCACGTATGGCGACCGAGAACAAAAAAATCAAAACCCAGGCCCACCACGGAATGTAACCGATAAAATCAAGGAATGAATGCATTTATATGGTTTGAAGGATTACCTACAAATATCAAGCCCCAATATCCAAATTCCAAACGGATAGGGATATTAGGGCTCATTAGGTATCTTAAAGTTGGTCTATTTGCTTCTATCCAGATAATCCAATGCGATTTCCGTCATGGCTTTTACCCCTAGCTGCAGACCGCTGTCATCAATTTTAAAGTCAGGAGTGTGGTGCGGAAAATGATCATCTGGGCCAGCATTGGGGTCCTTTCCCCCCAAAATATAAAAGAAGCCCGGAATTTTCTCCTGATAAAACGAAAAATCCTCTGCTCCGGTGATGGCCTTGATCAAATGCACATTGTCTTCTCCTGCCACTTGTTGTAAACTGGGCAGTGAAGCAGCTGTAAGGTCTACATCATTGTAAGTGATAGGCACCCCTTTGTCAATTTCCACAGTGGCCTCGGCACGGTAAGCTTTGGCAATGGTGGATGCCATTTCTTTCATTCGCTCGTTAACCTGCTTTTGCATATCGTAATCCAAGGTTCGAATGGTTCCGATGAGTTCGGCACTTTCCGGAATGATATTGTTTCGGACCCCTCCACTTATTTTTCCAACGGTGATTACTGCGGCCTCCTTGGTCAGTTCCAATTCACGGCTAATGATAGACTGGAATCCATCCACAATTTTGGAAGCTACGTAAATCGGGTCAACACCGCCCCAAGGTTGGGAACCGTGCGACTGCTTTCCTTTGATTTTTACCACAAACCGCTGGGCAGCTGCCAGAGCACCTCCTGGTTTATAGGCAATATGTCCCACAGGAAGATAGGAACCAATATGAAGCCCATAAATGGCATCTACTGTTGGGTTTTCAAGCACTCCTTCCTTTACCATGAGTGCAGCACCGCCTTCCTCTCTAGGAGGCGCGCCTTCCTCGGCAGGCTGGAAAATGAATTTAACGGTTCCATGGATTTTGTCCTTGTTTTTGGCCAATACCTCGGCAGTGCCCATCAAAATGGCGATATGGGTATCATGCCCACAGGCGTGCATTACGCCCACCTCTTCACCCAAGTATTCAGATTTCACTTCTGATTTAAAGGGCAAATCGTTACGTTCGGTAACGGGTAAAGCGTCAATGTCAGCCCTTAGCGCAACCACTTTTCCAGGATGGTCGCCCTTAAGTAGCCCTACCACCCCTGTGTGCGCAACCCCTGTTTGTACTTCCATGCCTAGGGATTTAAGGTGCGCAGCAATTTTTTCAGCGGTCTTAAACTCACGATTACTGAGTTCGGGATATTGGTGGATGTCGCGTCGCCATTCGATGACTTTCGATTCCACGGCGGCAATATCATTTTCAAGTCCATGGTCTTGGGCATATATACCCATACTTGCGAAACATAAGGCAAGTGCTAAAAATTTCTTCATAATTGTGTTGGCTTAAAGGTTAATAGGTCGGTATCCTTGGTTTTGTAGCTGAATGTTGGCTGTCATGGCCGATAGGGCTATTTTCACCCCTGGAATGAGTTCTTCCTTGGGTAGGTTCCTAGTTTTTGAGGACTGCCCGCACATGATCACCTCCACATTGGCTTCCATTAATTGCTCCACAAGCTCACGGTTGGGATTGGGAACACCATAACGTTGTTGATGGCCTTCATCGGTCAACAGGTTTCTGGCAGCCGTCCCATGAACGATTAGGGCTACCTTTAGTTGAGAGGCTGGCACACCATGCTGTGCATGCATGTTTAAAAAGCGGGCAACGGTGTTTAGGTTTCTGTTGACCTCGGTGTCGGATTCCGGACCAACCTTTACATCAAAAACCACTTTGAACTCCTGCGATTTGTCCGTTGCAAAGTCGGGATTTTCAATTTCCCAAACGGCACCATAGTCCTGAATAATGGGACCTGATTGGGTCTGCTGCGAAAACGCATAAAATCCTGTAAAAAAAAGAAGGAATACCGAAAATTGTTGAAATTTCATTGGTTATTTTAGTTGAGATGTTAAATATATTTAAAAAACAGGCTAATTCCACGTTCGCTGTTTATAAATATTGAAAGCTTGATTTCAGCAAAAGAGCAATAATGGCTAATTTCACGCCTACTTTAAAAGCTTCGAGCCCTTGAGTACTTTTTTGGATGAATTGAATGATGCGCAGCGCGCTCCCGTGCTGCACAAGGATGGACCCCTAATGGTGATTGCCGGTGCCGGTTCTGGCAAGACCCGTGTTTTGACCTACAGGATTGCCCATTTGATGGAACAGGGAGTGGATTCCTTCAATATTTTGGCCCTTACCTTTACCAATAAGGCGGCGCGCGAGATGAAAAAGCGTATTGCCACTATTGTTGGGAATTCCGAAGCGAAAAATCTTTGGATGGGTACGTTCCACTCCGTTTTTGCCAAATTACTTCGTTTTGATGGCGATAAACTGGGGTTTCCGAGCAACTTTACGATTTACGACACCCAAGATTCGCAACGCTTGATTGCATCCATCATCAAGGAAATGGGACTGGACAAGGATGTGTACAAGTATAAACAGGTGCAGAACCGAATTTCATCCTACAAAAACAGTTTGATTACCGTTAAGGCATATTTTCAAAATCCAGAATTGATGGAGGCCGATGCCATGGCCAAGCGACCTCGATTGGGTGAAATCTATCAAAACTACGTGGACCGCTGCTTTAAGGCAGGTGCGATGGATTTTGACGACCTTTTGTTGCGCACCAATGAGCTTTTGACCCGATTTCCTGAGGTGTTGATGAAATATCAGGACCGTTTCCGATATATTTTGGTGGATGAGTATCAGGATACCAATCATTCCCAGTATTTGATTGTGAAAGCATTGTCCGACCGCTACCAAAACATTTGTGTGGTGGGTGACGATGCCCAAAGTATCTATTCCTTCCGAGGGGCGAACATCAGCAATATCCTCAATTTTCAACGGGATTACCACGATGTGGCTGTTTACCGTTTGGAACAAAATTATCGTTCCACCAAGAATATTGTAAACGCAGCCAATTCCATCATTGCCAACAACAAAAATCAGCTGGAGAAAAATGTTTGGACTTCAAACGACGATGGGGGACTTATAAAAATACATCGAAGCGTAACCGATGCAGAGGAAGGGCGTTATGTGGCGGGTTCCATTTTTGAGAACAAGATGCAACAGCAGATGCAGAACGGGGATTTTGCCGTGTTGTACCGCACCAACTCCCAATCCAGAGCCATTGAGGATGCACTTCGTAAACGGGATATTCCTTATCGGATTTATGGAGGTTTGTCCTTCTACCAAAGAAAGGAAATAAAGGATGTCTTGGCCTATTTGCGTTTGATTGTCAACCCGAAAGATGAAGAGGCACTAAAGCGGGTGATCAACTTCCCAACCAGGGGAATTGGCCAGACGACCATTGATAGGCTAGTGGTGGCAGCGAACCATTATGGCCGCTCCATTTATGAGGTAATGGACAATCTGGACAAACTCAATTTGAACATCAATGCAGGGACCAAACGCAAACTCGCGGACTTCGTTACTATGATCAAGAGTTTCCAAATCATGAACGAAGGTTCGGATGCCTTTACCCTAGCGGAGCACGTGGCCAAGAAAACGGGACTTTTATTGGAGTTCAAAAAAGATGGTACTCCAGAAGGGATAGCCCGCATGGAGAATATTGAGGAACTCTTGAACGGTATCAAGGACTTTGTGGAAGGTCAAAAAGAGGTTGTGGATGCAACGGGCAGTTTGACGGAATTTTTGGAAGATGTGGCGCTTGCCACGGACATGGATAAGGATGTTGGCGATGATGACAGGGTCGCTTTGATGACCATTCACTTGGCCAAGGGCCTCGAGTTTCCGTATGTATATATCGTGGGTATGGAAGAGGATTTGTTCCCATCGGCCATGAGCATGAACACCCGAAGCGAACTGGAGGAGGAGCGAAGACTGTTTTATGTTGCCCTGACCCGGGCCGAAAAACAGGCATACCTCACCTATACCCAAAACAGATATCGTTGGGGAAAATTGATTGATGCCGAACCCAGCCGTTTTTTGGAGGAAATTGAAGAGCGATATGTGGAGAACCTTACCCCGGTAAATGATGGCTATCGTTACAAATCGATAATCGATAAAAACATCTTTGGTGAAGTGGACAAAAGCAAGCTCAGACAGGTAAAACCTCGAAATGGAACGCCTCCAAGTGTGCATCAACCTAATGAAAATCAGCTACGGAAATTGAGAAAGCTAAAACCTGAGATGTCTGCCCCCGCCAAACCTATGGAGCTCGATCCTGGCATTACTATTGGGGCACGAGTAAACCACACACGATTTGGGATTGGGAAAATACTCAACATAGAAGGAGCGGGCAACGACAAAAAGGCAGAAATCCATTTTGACCAAGGGGGGATAAAAAAACTGTTGTTGCGTTTCGCCAAGCTGGAGGTTTTGGACAATGCCTAGGCTAATTTTTATTTTCCAATAATTAAAACCTAGCTGTTTTGAGAACTCCCTAAATAAAAGGAGTAAGTCGGTTTGGGTGGACAAAATTGTTTAAATTCAGAGCTAGATTTAGAAATTTTGACCAAACCAACCTCCCTTTATGAAAAATCTTCTGCTCAAGCCTGTTTTTATTGCCGTTGCCATCCTTGTCATCATTCTTTTTGGTGTAGCTGGATATCATTATGATGTCGGTTATCCTGCATGGGTAATGATGGCGACTGGAATCCTGATTGGTTCAATTTTGGTGATTGCCCTTAAGTTGTTGCTCACATGGATTCTTCCTTTTATTAAAAAAATACCATTACCGCTGCTTACTTCGCTATTGGGAGGTTTAATTTCATTCTATTTATTGAGGGATTTTGCCTTTAGGTGGCCTTCACAGCTGTTTTATGCCTTGGTAGTATTCGGATTTATCTGTACAGCCTTGATGGTTTTCGGTATGTGGAACATCTTTCTAAATAACAAAAAAACATTGGGGGCTGTCCTCGCTGTAGTGGGTGTTTTGCTGACAGTTTTCGGGTTTTATGGTTTTAACGGTCTCGACGGTGACCCTTCTGCACCTGATTTATCAAAACAGGAAAACATAGATGTAACCACTCTAGCCGATATGGGAGTTCAAAATCCCTCCAATAAGGGCAATTTTGAAGTGGAGGTATTTACCTATGGAAGCGGAACGGATAAAAAACGTTCCGAATATGCCACAGCTATCAAACTGAAAACACCAACTGTGGATGCAACACGATTGCTTCCCGAGTGGAAAGGAAAAAAGAAAAAGTGGCGCGAAAAATATTGGGGCTTTGGCGTGGATAGTTTTCCGTTGAATGCGCGTGTGTACATGCCTAAAGGCAAAGGACCCTTCCCAATGGTGATGATGGTTCATGGAAACCACAGCATGCTCGATTATTCCGATGGTGGTTACGCCTATTTAGGAAAGCTCTTGGCAAGTAGGGGCATTATTGGGGTTTCGGTGGATGAGAACTTTATCAACGGGCACTGGTCTGGCGATTTTATGGGAAAGGAAATGCCAACACGGGGTTGGCTGTTATTGAAACATTTGGAACAATGGAGGGAATGGAACAATGGTGTTTCACCTGGATTAAAAGGGAAAGTGGATTTGGACAATGTTGTTCTGGTGGGACACTCAAGAGGAGGAGAGGCCGTATCCATTGCAGCGGCTTTTAACCAACTGGACAGGTTCCCGGATGATGGCAATGAAACTTTTGATTTTGGTTTTGGGATCAAGGGCATTGTGACGATTGCGCCAACAGACTATCGGTATAATCGTGAGATAAGCCTTAAGGATATCAACTATTTGTCCATTCAAGGAGCCTTCGATTCGGATGAGACCAGTTTTTGGGGAATGCGGCCATACCATCGTTTGGAGTTCTCAGAGGGTTTTGAGGGCTTTAAAGCAGGATTATATATGAACCATGCCAACCATGGCCAATTCAATTCCACTTGGGGACGTTCGGATTTTGGAGCTCCCATGAAGTGGTTGCTCAATCTTGACCCCTTGGTCACAGGTGAAGAGCAGCGTCAAGTGGCCCAGGTGTATGTGAGTGCTTTTGCGGAGGCCGTGCTCAAGGGTAACACGGATTATCGCCCCATTTTCAAAAACGTGGATGTGGTGAACAATTGGCTACCAAAGGAAACCTATCGCAGTCAGTATGCGGACAATCATAAAAAAGTATTGGTCGATTTTGAAGGGGATATCGATGTGACCAATGCATCCAACAATATAGCATTGAATGCCAAGAACTTTAAAGTTTGGCGAGAAACGGAATTGGAATCAAGGGATGGGGGAAGTCAGCAAAACAATGCTTTGGTGCTGGGATGGAGGTATCAATCCGGTAACACGGATTCCATCCCTGTTTACCGAATAACGCTATCGGACTCCTTAAAGAATTTTAGCGAGGCCGATTCGCTGGCCCTTTCGATGGCGATGGGCGATATTTCCGAATTGAAATCCAGCGGTGATGTTGAACAATTGGAATCCCCGGAAAAAGGGTTCAATTTTAGTATTATGCTCAAGGATAGTTTGGGAAATTCGGCATCGGTTGCATTGGACCAAAACAACAGACTTCCCGGCATTATCAAAACAAGGTTCACCAAGTTCAAGTTCCTGGATAAGGATATGATCGGTGAACCTTCTGAAGTTCAGTTGAAAAGTTGTTATGTCCCAGTTTCTGCCTTTAGGTCCCAAAATTACAGTTTGCAATTGGGTAAATTGCAGAGCATCAATTTGGTGTTTGATAAAGACAGCTTGGGCGTTGTTGTTCTGGATGATATCGGATTTTATTCAAAAAACAGGTCTGCAGAGGAATAAATGTTACTCGTCCTCAAAGGGCTGATTGTCTGCGAAAGATGCATCTTTTAGGTCTATTGGAGTCTCTTCCAAATGGCCATTGGAAATGGAGTATCCTTTTATGGTGCTATTGGCATACAGAAGGTAGTTTCCTTTTTTCATTGGATTGCTACTCACCCTATGGTATATCATGGGCTTGCCGTACAAGGAGGAGGACATTACGCCATTATCCGTTTTATAAAGGGCAATATTCTTGATTTGATTTCCTAAACAGTCCATTTTGGTACGCCACGAGAAAACACCAAAAGTCCCATCCTCCGAAATGGCGAATTTGACATTGGGGCGATGTGTTTTGTAGGCTTTTACCAGTTTATCGAACTTTTCGGCGGAACGAATGTTTTCTACGATTCTCCGCATACTTTCGTTGATGCTGACGATTTGATCCATGTTTCTGCAATCAATCGTGTCCAATTGGTTTAATTGAGTCAATAGCACCTCCAATTCATCTAAAGTATTACTGGCGTTAAAGTCGTTTTCTTTTGACTTTTTGGAAAAATCACAACTTGAACTGATCATGGAAAGGACTATGGCAATGGAAAGGATATTAATTGTTACGGATTTCATCGTTGTTCAATTTTTGGTTTAAAGGTGTGACAATTCCATCAATATTTTGGGTGCCAATTGATCAATGCCCCTTTTGAATTGACGAATGCCCCTTTTGAATTGACGGATGCATTAAATGCTGCTGGGTTGGGTGTCTTATAAAAGGTTTAACTGATAGTTTTGTGGTACCGATTTAGTTGAAAGATGTAGTATCTTTGTTATCAATCGATTGGATATTTTTTGCTTTTATGGCTGAATTGATCAAACTTTATGAGGAAAACCCCAACCCAAAGCAGGTTGAGAAGGTGGTAGACGTGCTACGGCAGGGCGGCTTGGTCATTTATCCAACAGATACCGTGTATGGATTGGGTTGCGATATTACCAACTCCAAGGCATTACAACGCATTGCCCGGATAAAGGGAGTGAAACTGGAAAAAGCAAATTGGTCCTTTATTTGTGCAGATTTGAGCAATTTGTCAGATTATGTGCGACAAATTGATAGCGCTACTTTCAAGATTCTTAAAAGAACTCTACCCGGTCCTTATACGTTTATTCTTCCGGGAAACAATAATCTTCCCAAAGATTTCAAGAAAAAGAAAACGGTGGGTATCCGTGTACCGGACAATTCCATTGCCAGAGCTTTGGTAACTGGGCTGGGACACCCGATTGTTTCCACTTCTATTCGAGATGACGATGATATTTTGGAGTATACCACAGATCCTGAGCTCATCTTTGAAAAATGGCAGAACCTTGTGGATGTTGTGATCGATGGGGGATATGGCGACAATGTGGCCTCCACAGTAATCGACCTTTCTGGTGATACACCCGAAGTGATACGGGAGGGCAAGGGCAGTCTGGAAATTTATTGATAACTGTATATAAAAAAAGCGGCCTAATTGGCCGCTTTTCTTTTTTAGCTATTGCTATAACTTATTTACCGGTACCTCCGATGGCAGGATCTTTCATTCCTTCTTCGATCATGTTATAGAACTGATCGATTTTTGGAAGTACAACGATTCTTGTTCTTCTGTTTTTGGCTCTGTTTGCAGAGGTATCGTTGCTTACCAATGGTACGTAGTAGCTACGTCCGGCAGCAGTCATTCTAGCAGGGTCTACACCAAAATCGTTTTGTAGGATACGAACAACGGATGTGGCTCTTTTGGCACTCAAATCCCAGTTGTCCAACAAAACACCGCTTCTGTAGGGTACGTTGTCGGTATGACCTTCTACCATAAACTCGAAGTCTGGTTTGTTGTTCACCACTTTGGCAACTTTTCCAAGTACTTCTTTTGCGGCACTGGTTACGTTGTAGCTTCCGCTTCTGAACAACAATTTATCGGAAATGGAAACGAATACCACACCTTTTTCAACACTGATTTCGATATCGTCGTCGTCCAAATTGCCCAATACACCTTTCAAGCTCTGTACCAATGCAAGGTTGACAGAGTCTCTGCGGGTAACGGCATCTTGCAACTTTCTGATGGTAAGGTCCTTTTCACGTAGGCTTTCCAATGACTTTTCAAGGTTTTCGGCACCTTTTGTGGTCAAAGTGGTCAAGTTGCCCATGTTGTTGATGAGCTCTTGGTTATTTGCCTTAAGGAATGCGTTTTGGTCTTCGAGGGTTTTCAACCTAGAGTCAGCAGTAGCTTTTTCTTCCAAGCAATCGTTCAATTTAACGGTTGCAGAGTTCAATAGGTCTTGGGTTTCTTTGTGTTTGGCCTCCAGTTCGGCGTATTTCTTCTGCGATACGCAAGAGGATAAAAGAACGGTCATTGCCAATGTTCCTAAAAGAAATTTTTTCATAGTTCAGAATATAATTTAAGGATTGTTAGATATATCAAATTTGAAAAACTCAACCAAAATTAGATAAAAAGCAAGGCTCGCTTATTTCGGTATCGTTAATCTTTTACTAAAATGTTAAAATTCTTTATTTGATGTACGAAATAGGACCACACTATGGATGTCGCCACATAATATTTTAATATAAAATTAGCTTTTTCCCGCTTTCTGTACATTTTGATAAAGTTACCATAAAAACTGAAATGTGCCCTTAAGATGGCAAAGCAATGGTCGAATTTTAATTGGAAGATAAAACGGAGGGCAGCGATGGCATCTAACAATAGGCGGATAAACACAATGGGCCATGCCTGTCTCCTCGGTAGATTTTTTGTGATGGAATACAACGAGTTCCTAAAATTGAGGAAGGTTTTTTTCGGGTTCATGTTGGATAGGGTGCTGCCCCCTAAGTGATATACATGGCTATGCCCTACATAAAACACTTTTTGCCCGGCATTCTGTGCACGCCAACAAAGGTCGATTTCCTCTTGATGGGCAAAATAATCCTGATCAAAACCGCCTAGTGACCAAAACACATCACTTTTGATGAACATGCAAGCTCCTGTGGCCCAAAACACTTCCCTGATGTCGTCATATTGCCCCTCATCCTTTTCAATGGTCTGAAATATACGTCCCCGACAGAACGGATACCCAAATTTATCCAGAAACCCGCCTGCGGCCCCGGCATATTCAAAGTGATCCTTTCGCATCAAGTCCAATATTTTGGGTTGAATGATGGCCGCCTCTGGTTGGGTACTAAAGGTATTTTGGATAGGTTCCAGCCAATCAGGGGTCACTTCAACATCCGAATTCAATAGACAATACACATCTGCCTTTACGTGCTGCAAACCTTCGTTGTACCCTTTGGCAAATCCGCCATTGGAACTGTTCTCAACAATTTTGATCGTTGGGTAATGTTCTCTCAGAAAGTCCACCGAACCATCGGTGCTGGCATTGTCCACCACATAAACATCCGTTCCTTTGGAATATTCAAGAACCGAAGGGAGGAACCTTTCGAGCAAGGCCTCTCCATTCCAGTTGAGTATGACTACGGCGATTTTCAAAACGGAGGCAAATTAACGGCTAAAATCAGGAATATCCTCTAAAAACCTATACTTTTCATTCACATGGTCCATTTCGCAGTAGTAATGGTCCAGGCCATTGGTAACCATAAGATGCTTAGCCTTCAATTGGTAATTGTATCGCGCTATTTGATCAAAGGTAGCTTGGGTAATCTTTACTTCTGGGGCCTTGCATTCGATCAACAAAAAAATGGAGCCATCAGGATTGTAGACCACCACGTCATACCTTTTTTTAAGTTCGTTCACTAGGAGCTGTTTCTCAACGTTGATAAGGCTTTTGGGGTAGTTTTTTGTGAACACCAAATACCGGAGCACATGCTGCCGTACCCATTCTTCGGGTTGGAGTACCACAAACTTTTTACGGATACCGTCAAAAATGTACTGTCTATTTTGGCTATTTTTGATTCGAAATGAATAAGGTGGAAAGTTAAGGTCTTGCATAAGACAAAACTGGTGAAATATTTTGAATGGACAAAGTAAAGGAGATCGTATCGGAAATTAAACGGGGAAATCCCAAACCCATTTATTTTTTAATGGGGGAGGAGCCCTATTACATTGATCGTATTTCGCAGTTCATAGCCGAAAACGTGCTAACGGAGGATGAGCGTGGTTTTAACCAAATGGTGCTTTATGGGAAGGATACCTCGGTCGATGAAGTGGTGGCCAATGCCAAGCGTTTTCCCATGATGGCGCAGTATCAGGTGGTAATCGTTAAAGAAGCGCAACACCTATCCCGTACCATTGAGCAGTTGGTACCTTATGCTGAAAACCCCCAACAGACCACGATTTTGGTGCTTTGCTACAAATACAAAAAACTGGACAAACGCAAAAAGCTCTATAAGGCCATTCAGAAAAAGGGAGAACTATTTGAAAGTAAAAAGTTGTACGAGAATCAGGTGGCTGACTGGATTCGAAGAACCCTTGGCGGCAAGCAATACAGAGTTTCCCCCAAGGCGTGCATTATGCTTGTGGAGTTTTTGGGAACAGATCTCAGTAAAATCAGCAATGAACTGGACAAGTTGACCTTGATCGTGCCGCCGAATGTAGAGATTACCCCTGAATTGGTTGAGGAACATATTGGCATCAGTAAGGATTTCAACAACTTTGAATTGAAAAAGGCCATTGGAGAGCGGGATGTTAAAAAGGCCTCGCGAATCATAGACTATTTTGCACAAAACCCTAAGGACAATCCCTTTATTGTGACCGTTACCTTGTTGAACACCTTTTTTACGCAATTGCTACAGTACCATGGCCTAACGGATCATTCCCCGGGCAATGTGGCCAAGGTATTGGGCGTGAGCCCTTACTTTGTAAATGAGTATGTGGTAGCGGCGCGAAACTATCCCATGAAAAGGGTGAGCGGGGTTATCTCCAGCCTAAGAAAATTGGATTTAAAGGGCAAAGGTGTAGGAGCCAGCAATATGGAACAGGCCGATTTGCTGAAAGAACTCTTGTCCGAAATACTCTAAGCTTATTTTTTATCCACACTGTATTTACCAGGGCCCAGCAGCATGATCACTACAAAAATGGTAAGGTAAAGCAATGCCATTTCCTTTTTGCCAAAGGGGTCTGCTCCATGGATCATAAAGCCTGCAACGAACATGGTGATTGCGGTTGGAATAGCTGCCCATCTGGTTTTAAATCCAATAATGATAAGTAACGGGCACACAAATTCGGCTACAACCGTCAAAAATAGGGAGGGAGCCTGTCCAATACCAAAAGGATTGGCGAATTCAGTATTCCCGTTGATAAGGTTCATCAATTTGGGATAACCGTGGGTCAGCATAAAAGCAGATGGTACAATTCGAAGTATGGCCAGCCCAAGGTGAATCAGAGTGTTATTTTTCATGTGGGGAAATTTAATCCACGTGAAAATATAAATTATGTTTTAAATAGAACAACATAAATTAATGAAAAGGTGCTTTGAGTTGACGGATGTAGAAAAATCACCTCAATTCAGGGTATGATTTTGGGTCCACTTCGTGCATGATTTGGTACACTTTCTCAAAAATATCCTCTGCATTGGGTTTGGAAAAATAATCCCCATCCGAAGCATAGGCAGGTCTGTGCGCCTTAGCGGAAAGGGTTTGTGGTGCGCTGTCCAAATAACGATACCCGCCTTGTTTCTCCACTACTTCTTGAAGCAGATATGCGGAGCATCCACCCGGTACATCTTCGTCGATGACCAACAGTCGGTTTGTTTTTTGGAGGCTTTTTACCACATCATGGTCCAAATCAAAAGGGAGCAGTGACTGGGCGTCGATGACTTCGGCGTCAATACCAACCTCCAGCAAGTCTTGGGCTACTTTTTCCACAATACGAAGTGTGGAACCATAGGATAACAGCGTAATATCGTTTCCTTCCTTCAAGGTTTCCACCTTTCCGATAGGTGTGCAAAATTCACCCAGATTGGAAGGTTTCTTTTCTTTGAGGCGGTAACCGTTCAGGCTTTCGATGACCAAGGCTGGTTCATCACTTTTCATCAAGGTATTGTAAAAACCTGCGGCCTGTGTCATGTTCCTTGGCGTCAAAATGTACATTCCGCGCAGTAAATGAATCAGTCCGCCCATAGGTGAGCCTGAATGCCAGATACCTTCCAAGCGGTGCCCTCGTGTACGAACGATGAGAGGGGCTTTTTGCTTGCCAACGGTCCGGTACATTAAGGTCGCCAGGTCATCGCTTAAGGTTTGTACGGCATACAGAATATAATCCAAATATTGTATTTCGGCAATGGGTCGCAGTCCGCGCATGGCCATTCCAATCCCTTGGCCAATAATGGTAGTCTCACGGATTCCGGTATCGGCAATTCGCAATTCACCATATTTTTTCTGAAGTCCTTCGAGCCCTTGATTAACGTCCCCAATATTACCAGTATCCTCACCAAAAATCAAAGCTTCTGGATATTGGGAGAAAAGGGAATCAAAATTATCCCTTAATATGATCCTGCCATCCACTTCTTCGGCATCATCAGCGTATGATGGAGGAATAGGGGCAACGTTGGTAGCCTTGTTACCCACTTCATTATATAGGTGTGAGCTGTATTGTGGTTCGTTGGTGGCCAAAAATTGGTTGACCCACTGTTGAAGTTGTTTTTTTTCTGCAAAGGATTCACCCAGCAAATAACGGAGTGCCTGTCTGGATTTGGATGCCAAATCCTTTTTTAAGGGCTCTTCAATTGCGATCAAATCATTTTTCAATTTGTTGATGAACGCCCTATTGGCACTTTGATTGGCGACTTTTTCGAGCAATGCGACCAATTCTTTTTTGGCAGCGAGTTGCGGCTTTAAAAATTCGGACCAAGCTTCTTTTTTGGCAGAACGGACTTTGTGTTTGATGTCTCGTTCCAGTTTTTTCAAATCCTCTTCGGTACTGATGCCGTTTTCCAGAATCCACTCCCTGAACCGTTTGTTACAATCATTTTCGCGTTCCCATTCCAAACGTTCCGCCGATTTATATCTTTCATGGGACCCAGATGTTGAGTGGCCCTGTGGCTGAGTGAGTTCAGTAACATGGATGAGCACCGGCACATGGTTTTCACGTGCAATATCCGATGCGTTCTCGAACGTATGGATAAGGGCGGTATAATCCCATCCCTTTACCTTGAGGATTTCGTAGCCGTTGTTTTCATCGTCCCGTTGCAGTCCGCTCAGTGCTTCTGAGATATCACCTTTGGTGGTATGGAACTCAGAAGGCACGGAAATACCGTAGTCATCGTCCCAAACACTTATCACCATGGGAACCTGCATAACCCCCGCGGCATTAATCGTCTCAAAAAAGTGACCCTCACTGGTACTTGCGTTTCCAATGGTACCCCAGGCCACCTCATTTCCGTTTTTGGAAAAGTTGGTCTGGTCAATGCCCTCTACGTGGCGATATATTTTGGAGGCTTGGGCCAATCCCAACAATCGTGGCATCTGCCCTGCGGTACAGGAAATATCCGCACTGCTATTCTTTTGTTCGGTAAGGTTTTTCCAAGTCCCGTCCTCGTTCAAACTGTGCGTCACAAAGTGCCCGCCCATTTGCCTTCCGGCGCTCATGGGTTCCTTTTCAAGGTCGGTAGTGGCATACAGTCCATGAAAGAAAGCTTTTGGTGTCAAGTGCCCCAACGCCATCATAAAGGTCTGGTCGCGGTAGTATCCGCTCCTAAAATCACCATCTTGGAATGCCCGGGCCATTGCCAGTTGCGGAAGTTCTTTTCCGTCTCCAAAAATTCCAAATTTGGCTTTGCCTGAAAGTACTTCCCTTCGTCCTAAAACACTACATTCCCTGCTGGTGACGGCTGTCTCATAATCTTGAAGAATCTGGGACTTAAAATCGTCAAAAGAAATATCGCTGCTTGTACTAGGATTAGGTTTCATGGACTGATTAAGATTTCTGCGAAATTACTAAAAATCCGTCTAAATAGCAATATCGAATGGTGTTAATAAAATTAAATACCCTCAATAATTTATCACAATAAATGGTGATTTTTTAAAAAACACCCCAAAATAAGCGACTGCATTGTCAAATTGATAATTAAAACCACTTTCGGGTAAATAGCCCGGTAAGTGTTCTAGGACTTAAGGTAACAATAAATCGGATACGTTGTCCATAGTCGTTTTGCGCAATTTCCCAACCTCTGTTGGAATACACGGGAAAGTAAAGTTCAAAGTAATCCGTGACCAAGTTGAGACGGATACCGGAGTCGTATACAAAACGGGTGTTCTCTCCTTTGTTTTTGATAAAGCCAAGATCCCCATAAGCCTCGATCCAACGCCAAATGTTGGTGCTGGCATTGGTGGTGGCAATCCAATCGTTCGCAAATGGATTCTCTAACTTTGATTTGAATCCTCCTTCAGCAATGATTACCTGTTGACTGTAGATCCCGGAATCTTCCGACCTACCCAAATAGGCAAGATCGAACATATAATCCGTAGGTCTGTCCAGCGCAAAGCTAAAAAAGTTGGAATTCGTGGTATTGCGCAAAAACTTTCCTGCGTAGAAGCGAAGGTTCAACTGCCTATTGCTCTGGAAGAGTTTTCGGTATTCCCATTCGAACGCCAGCTTGCTGAACTCACTGGAATGTTGTGCATCTATGGACCAAGAGGAGTAATTGATTATGCTGTTGTCCACATCGGTAAAGCGTGCATTCAACACCCCATAATCAGGGTCGGTCTCCAGTTCTCCCTGTAAACTCTCATCAATGCTCCTAAACACATTCCGGTACCTTAGAAGAAGATATTGCCTTCGGTTGGACAATAAATCGTTGGGGCGCCATCCAAAACTAATGGCCGGCGTTACCGTAGAAAACCTTGAATTTTGCTCAAAATGGGAAGTGGAGGCCGAGAAGGAGTAGTTGGTCACAAAAAGACCTGTTTTGTTATGGTATTTCCGATATCGGAATCCCACTTTACCCACCATGGTGCGCTCCAAAAAGGAATAGGTGGGGGCTATATCATATTCAAATGGGCGCTCCAAGAAGGTTTTGTTGTACAATCGCAACCCTGGGGTTACACCATCATACAAGTTAAAGTTCATGATGGGCACATAAAACACCTGATTGTAATAAGGGTCTTCGGTATCCTTAAAAAATTGAAACTTTAGTTTTTTATTGCTGGAAAACCATCCATTCAAGGTTTTCCAATTATCCCGTTGGTTGAATTCCGGGATCTTTTGGTCGTAGTTCAACACCAAACGGTCTTCACTTCCTCGCGGAATGGTAAAGCTCTTGGTAGAGTCAATATTGCTAAACCAGTATTGGGAGACTACAGAGTCGTTCTCCAGTCCAAAAAGCGATATCGGCACATTGGTTCCCCGCTTGTTCTTGAGCATAAAGGTGATGGAATCGTCGGTCTTTTCAACACTCTTGATCTTGAAATCAATCTTTTTATCCGAGCCTACATATTCCTCAAAAAACCAATCCACCTCCTTATCCGCATATTTTTCAATGGTTTTTCTAAAGTCCGCAGCACTTACTCTTTGCTGTTGTTTGTAGTTTTTATAAAAGTCCAACACCGTACTGTCTATCTTCTTTTCGCCCAAATAGGCCGATAGGTAGGACATTCCCAATCCAGCCTTGTAGCCGTTGGCAATACGTTCGTTGAACTTGATCAAGGAGTCATTCGAAGTGGTCAATGCCTGGTCGATGTTCTTTCGGGCCGAAAGCATGCTGAAAAGTGCATATTGCTCGTTAAAATCCATTTTGGCCAAATGAAAGCTCCTTACGCCCCAAATTCTGGAAAGCTTCCCTATCAGTTTTTGGTCGGGATAGAACTCCTCCACGTATTTGATCATCAAGTAATACCCAATGGCATCGTTTACCCAGCGTTCCTTTCTCGGATTCAAATAGAGCGATTCTTTCAAGTAGCTTCGGATAGCCGTTTTAAGAAACTTCATCTCAAACTGGAACTGTTCTTCGTAAGGTCTGATGAAAGAAGGCAACTGATTGATGCCGTAGAGCGGCGAGCGGTTGTAGTCAAATTCAGAAACCAACAGGTTTCCGTGCGGATAGGAACCTAAATTTTCTTGAAGGAACTGCGCAATTTTTAAAATGGAGATGCCCTGTGCAATTTCCTCATATTTGTTCGATTCGATATCCGTGGAAACGGTGACGAAGTCGGTGACGTGCTTGGTGAAACGGTCATCCCTGTTTAGAATGATTTCACAATTCTTTCGATTGTCCCCGATCAATTGCGTGTATTGCCCATTTGGAAACCCTGAAACGCTCGACTTTCTATAATTTGACACCAAAAACAGGTTTTCCGGAAAGGTGAAGTTGATTCGGGTATTGGTCACATCAGTATAAATATCGTTCAGGTTGATGTTGTTGTACAGATGCCATTCCCCGTCAAAAACAGCAGGGGAAAAATACCAATCCTTTAAATGGTAACCCCCATCATCCCGATGTCCGTACCCGGTAAATTTGGCACTCGGCAGTTTGATGGTGTAGGTGAAAAAGAGTTGTATGGATTCATTTGGTTTTAGGACTTCGTTCAGGTTGACGGTGATATAATCCGAATTGCCTTCCCTTTTCCAGTCCAATCCAACATAGTTGTTGTCCACTATGGTCTTGATGGTGGTATAGCCTCTTTCCCTATCCTTTGCCAAGTGCAAACTTCTGTTGAACTCCTCCCCAAAACGTTTGGCAAGGGCCGTGTTTTTATTGGAGTAGGCATGGTTCCAATCGTTGAAATAAAGGGTGGACAGTCCTTTGTCCGATTGGTTGTGGTAGGTAAAGTGTTGCCGAATACGTATTTGGTTGGTTGGGCCGTCCAAGGTGGCCACTATCTCGTTGGTGTGCTGTCCCCAAAGTTGGGGGCACAGGAGTGATAAAACGAGTGAAACGCAAAATAGTATTCTAGATGGGACCAATACCAAACGGGATTAAAAGTTGGGACTTAACGTTCGGCCTTTGTAGAAGGCATCAATGATTTCGATAACTTCATCCTCGGTATCCACCAATTTGATCAAGTCCAAATCCTTGGGGCTGATGTTGCCCTCTTCGACCAAGGTGTTTTTGATCCAGTCCATCAATCCTTTCCAGAATTCAGTACCGACCAAAATAATAGGAAACGTATGGATTTTATGTGTTTGGATAAGGGTAAGAGCCTCAAAAAACTCATCCAAGGTGCCAAAACCTCCCGGCATTACCACAAAACCTTGCGAATATTTAACAAACATTACCTTTCTGACGAAAAAGTAATCAAAATCCAAACTTTTATCACTATCAATGAATGGATTGTCATGCTGCTCAAAAGGCAGGTCAATGTTCAACCCGACCGAGGTGCCACCTGCCAAATTGGCCCCTTTGTTGCCAGCTTCCATAATTCCAGGCCCTCCACCGGTAATAACGCCGTAGCCTGCTTCGGCAATCCGTTTGGCAATTTTCACGGCCAAATCATAGTATGGATGGCCTTCGCGCACCCTTGCCGACCCAAAAATGGAGACGCAGGGCCCAATAACGCTCATTTTTTCAAATCCATTGACGAACTCGCCCATAATCTTAAATATGGCCCACGAATCGTTCGTCTTTATCTCATTCCATCCTTTGGAATGTTGTTCTTTTCGCATTTGCATAGTACTTCTATTGTTTAAACTGCGCTTTTTATGTTCTGTTTTGTGCTCTCCAATTCTTTCTTCAAAAATCGAGCCGTGTAACTTTTCTTGTCTTTGGCCACCTCTTCAGGGGTACCGGTCGCAACCACTTCGCCACCTCCTTTACCGCCTTCGTATCCAATATCGATAATATGGTCCATCATTTTAATGACATCCATGTTGTGTTCAATGACCAAAATGGTGTTTCCTTTGTCCACCAGTCGGTCGAGTACTTCCATAAGTACCCTAATGTCTTCAAAGTGCAAGCCGGTTGTAGGTTCGTCGAGGATATAAAACGTGTTCCCGGTATCCCGTTTGGAAAGCTCCGTGGCCAATTTGACCCGTTGTGCTTCTCCTCCGGATAGAGTAGTGGACTGTTGTCCCAATGATATATAACCCAAACCTACATCTTTTATTGTTTTGAGCTTACGATGAATTTTTGGAATGTTCTCAAAAAAATCAACAGCCTCATTAATGGTCATTTCCAGCACGTCGGCAATGGACTTTCCTTTGTAACGGATTTCTAGTGTTTCCCGGTTGAATCTTTTACCGTTGCAGGTTTCACATTCCACATATACATCGGGCAAAAAGTTCATTTCAATCACTTTAAGCCCTCCACCTTGGCAGGTTTCGCACCTACCACCGGCCACATTAAAACTGAATCGGCCCGGTTTATAACCACGGATGGTGGCCTCCGTAGTTTTGGCGAAAAGCGATCGTATTTCACTAAAAACCCCGGTATACGTAGCGGGGTTGGACCTCGGGGTACGTCCGATAGGGGATTGGTTGATATCGATGACCTTATCGATATGCTCCAGCCCCGTGATTTTTTTGTACGGCATCGGTTTTTTGACCCCATTAAAGTAGTGGGCGTTCATAATGGGATAGAGGGTTTCGTTGACCAAGGTGGATTTTCCACTTCCCGAAACACCTGTGACCCCAATGAGTTTTCCTAAAGGGAAATCCACGGTCACATTTTTAAGATTGTTCCCTGTGCATCCGGAAAGGGTAATTTTTTTGCCCGTTCCCTTGCGCCTCTTTTCTGGAACCTGAATTTCCAATTCTCCGGTGATGTATTGTGCGGTGAGCGTATGTTGGTCTATGAGTTCCTTTGGTTTTCCTTGTGATATGATTTCGCCACCGTGTTTTCCCGCTTTAGGGCCAATATCGATGACGTGATCGGCACTTTCGATCATATCACGGTCATGCTCTACCACGATAACCGAATTGCCAATATCACGCAAGGACTCCAAGGAATGGATCAAACGTTCATTGTCCCGTTGGTGCAGACCAATACTGGGTTCGTCCAGAATGTAGAGTACTCCCACCAATTGGGAGCCTATTTGTGTAGCCAATCGTATGCGTTGGGCCTCACCTCCCGATAATGACTTTGAACTACGGTTGAGCGACAGGTAATCCAATCCAACATCCAACAAAAAACCAACACGGGCTTTGATTTCCTTGATGATTTCCTCTGCGATTTTTTTCTGGTTGCCTTCCAAGGTATCCTCCAAATGCTGAAAGAAATCCGCCAACTCGTTGATATCCATTTGGGCCAGCTCCGCAATGTTCTTTCCATCCACTTTAAAATAGAGGGACTCCTTGCGCAAACGGGAACCTTCACAGGAAGGGCATTTCACTTTGTCCATATAATCTTTGGCCCATCGTTTTATGGAAGTGGAGTTCGCTTCCTCATATTGGGTTTTGATGAAATTGGAAATCCCTTCGTAATCGATTTTGTACTGCCGTTTGACGCCCAAACTTTTGGAATCGACCTCAAAACTTTCCTTTCCGCCGTTCAGAATAACGTCCATGGCTTGCTGCGGAATCTTTTCAATAGCATCGGAAAGGTCAAAGTTGTAGCGCTGGGCTATGGTCTCCAACTGCTTAAAGGCCCATGACTTTTTGTATTCCCCGAGCGGGGCAAGTCCACCAGCTTTGATGGATATTTTTTTGTTGGGGATGATTTTGTTCTCATTTACCTGATACACATGACCCAATCCGCTACATTCGGGGCACATTCCCTTGGGTGAATTGAACGAAAAGGTGTTGGGCTCAGGAGTGGGGTAGGAGATGCCCGAAGTGGGGCACATTAAATCCCGACTAAAATACCGTGGCACTTTTTCGCCCTCTTCCAAGACCATCAGCACATTATCGCCGCTGTACATGGCCGTGTTGATAGTTTCGCTCAATCGCTTGTGAAAATCCTCACTGTCGCCGACTTTCAATCGGTCGATGACAATCTCAATATCATGCGTTTTGTAGCGGTCGACCTTCATGCCTTTGGTGATGTCCACTATTTCGCCATCGACCCTTACCTTAACGAAACCTTGCTTTCCAATCTGTTCAAAAAGTTCTCGGTAATGTCCTTTTCTGGATTTGATGACCGGGGCGAGCACATTGATTTTTTTGTCCTTGTAGGTCTCAATGATCAGATCTTTGATTTGTTCATCGCTGTAACTTACCATTTTTTCGCCTGTATTGTAACTGTAGGCGTCCCCGGCACGTGCAAAAAGCAATCTTAAAAAATCGTAGACTTCGGTGATGGTCCCTACTGTGGAGCGCGGTGATTTGGAGGTGGTCTTTTGCTCTATGGCGATAACAGGCGATAGCCCGTCGATTTTGTCCACATCGGGACGCTCCAGTCCACCCAAGAACTGACGGGCGTAGGCCGAAAAAGTTTCGATGTATCGGCGCTGTCCCTCCGCATAAATGGTATCAAAGGCCAGTGATGATTTTCCGCTTCCCGAAAGCCCTGTAATCACTACTAATTTTTCCCGGGGAATGGTGACATCTATATTTTTAAGGTTATGGACCCGAGCACCCTTAACCTCAATATGTTCTTCGTAATTGATCATAAATCATAGCAAACCTCAAATGTAGCGATTTGGGATGTAAAAATGAAGTAGCCTTTTGGTTTCGTTTTTGTGCCTAGTTGGTTTATTTTTACCGTGTACATTATCACCTTGAGCGCAGTCAAGAGGTGCTAATTTATCCAATGTTGGGTCTCGACTGCGCTCGACCTGACAGAATCAAAAGAAACAAATATGAAATTACTAGGTATTGGCTCCAGAATAGAGCATCCCGAGTACGGCAAAGGTGTAGTCACCAATGTATCATCCAAGCACTATTGGGTCACTTTTATGGAAAATGGATTGGAAACCATTGATTTGGATGCAGATTTTGAAGTGATCGAAGGCGTAGAAGACGAAGTGGACAGCGTCAGTTTTTTTGATGTGGAACGCTCCTTGGTCAAGATTTTGGAAAAATGGAGCGATACACACGAAAAAGTACCAATGGCGGATAAGTGGAAAGGGGGCAAGCTTATTTTGGACCCTGGGGATGGCACGGCCAGCAAAGAAATGCCAATAGATACCTTTTTTCATAAGATTGTAATGGTGCGTGACCGTATCCGGGTGATGGAACAAAAAATCAATAGCAGCAAAAACTTGGACGACCAAGAAAAGGTGGATCTACAGCAATACATTACCCGAATTTACGGTAGCTTGACCAGTTTTAATGTGCTGTTCAAAGCCAAAAGCGACCATTTTGTGGGGGAGAAGGGGAAGGGCTGATCAAACCGCCTCTTTCTTCTCACTTAAGTACTTCCAATACCTTTTGGGCACATGTTGCACATGCAATTTCGGATTGATGCGCGATGCAATATTGGTGCACTTAAAATAATCGTTCCAAAGGGTTTGGTATTCATATTCTTCATCCGCAAAGGCAGCGCTTTTCACCGTTCTGTTGTGATGGATGTCCTTTAGGTTTAGGGATACCATTTCCACATGATCCAAATCATAATAAATTCCGTAGCTGCGCTTTACGTCATAAATCAACCACTTTTGGTCCGCGTAGCGGTCACGAAAGTGCTTGGAGATTAAGGGCAATACGTCAAAATCGGGTTCAATATTGGCGAAGTAGATGCCATCTTTGGTCAACTGAAACCGTACAAAGGCCTCCATGCGGTGCTTTTCGCGTCCTACCTTTTTGGCCAGTTGGGCAATGTGCAACACCGTGGAATCTGAGTAATCCATGTACTTCCCGTTTTTGTTGCGCATCAATTTTTGGATATAGTTGTACAACAGAAGCTCTATCCCTTCGGTTTCGCTCAAAAAGGCAAAATACACATTGGAAATGGCATTGTGACTCTTGCTTCGGATACCGTTCCAGACCCGTTTCGCCTTTTCCACGTGGGTAAACACCGTTTCGGTTTCCGAAAACAGCCCGCTTTGGGTCTGATGGTTCTTTTGAATGTCGGCCACATTGATTTTTTCATCAAAGGCAACAAAGACGGCGGTCAGGAATCCGTTGAAACTGCCATCGTACACTAAGGTTGTTGAAGCGTTCATAACACCTACTTTTTTTGGTTTTTTGAAGTCATTTTAACTGACTCATTTATCAATTGTCCATTTCTAATTGAATAGGGACAATTGTGTACTGTACTGATTCCGAAATTTCCCCGTGGAATGTTGCAGAATCATACCTTTTATCTTCTCCGCATCCAAATCACGGCGTTCCCAGTAGCGGGAGTCGCACACCATAAAATATTGGGCACGGTTGAGGGCCACTCCCATTTTTTTGAGATGGTCCCAGTTCAATTTTCGAAACTTTCTAGCCTTTACAATTTTGTCCACGGACCGCAGTCCGATACCGGGTATCCTTGCCAGCAAGCGTTTATGTGCTGAATTCACGTCCACCGGAAAGTGGTGCAGGTTGCGCAGGGCCCAGGAAAGTTTGGGGTCGACCTCCATATCCAAATTAGGATGCTCGTTGTTCAGCAATTCCTTGACCGAAAAGCCATAAAAGCGCAATAGCCAATCCGTTTGATATAGTCGGTTCTCCCGCAACATGGGCACTTGGGTCCCAATGGCTGGCAAACGTGAATCGTGGGTCACCGGCACATAACCCGAATAATAGACCCGTTTCATGTTGTAGGTTTTGTAATAATAGGTAGCGGAATACATGATGTCCTTATCCGATTCGCCAGATGCACCTACAATCATTTGGGTGCTCTGACCTGCAGGGGCATACTTTGGTGTACTTTTAATGACTTTACGTTCCGAGGTGTAGCGAACGATTTCATTTTTCACCTTTTCCATGGGTTTGGTAAAATCCTCGTGCTTTTTATCGGGAGCCAATAGTTTAAGTCCTGAAACCGTAGGCACTTCAATATTTACGGAAAGTCTATCTGCATAAAGTCCCGCCTCGTACATCAGTTCGTCACTTGCCCCTGGAATGGATTTTAAATGAATGTAACCGTTGAAGTTTTCCTCTTCGCGGAGCTTTTTGGCCACAGCAATCAGGCGTTCCATGGTATGGTCGGGACTTTTAAATATCCCGGAACTCAAAAAAAGCCCTTCGATATAGTTTCTTCTGTAAAAATTAATAGTCAGGTCAACAACTTCCTGTACCTTAAAGGCTGCCCTTGGAACATCGTTGCTTTTCCGTGTCACACAATAGGCGCAATCAAAAATGCAATGGTTGGTGAGCAGAATCTTTAAAAGCGACACACAACGCCCATCCGCTGTATAGCTATGGCAAATTCCCATTTTGGAAGCGTTCCCCAACCCCTTGTTGGCGTTGGTTCGGTTACTTCCGCTACTGGCGCAGGAAACATCGTATTTGGCGGCATCCGCTAGAATGTTCAGTTTTTCTCGAATTCGTTCAAAGTTCATATCTTGGAAATATTCCAATCAAAAATATGGAAAAATTCCAAATATTGGAAATAATCCATAAAAAGTTTTGGAAATAATCCAAATACCCTATATTTGAGAATAGATTGTCCCTATCATTGCTTTCGAGATTAAATACTTCATAATGTCTCGACTGCGCTCAACAGGGCATTATTGACTAGATGATGGAAAATGAAATAACCCTTAAACGATTTACCGATATCCGAAGGGAACTCGGATACACCCAAACGGAGTTTGCCCAATTGTTGGGCGTGAAAAATACAACTGCCGATATCGAGCGGGGGAGGACCAAGTTATCGGGCAAGGTGGTTACTGAGCTTTTGAAGCAGTTCAAAATCAACCCATTGTGGTTATTTGGTGAAAGCGACCAAAAGCATTTGGACACTTCAAAAACCAGTGTCATTCCCAAGGTGGTCACCGTGGATAATTCCGATAACGACAACATGGTGATGGTGAATGCCAAGGCTGCAGCAGGGTATCCTCAGAATATTTCCGATACAAGCTGGTACCGACAGTTACCTGCCTTTGATATGCCCATTCCCGAATTTCGCAATGCGACCTATCGGGGTTTTCAGGTGGAAGGTGATAGTATGCTCCCCAATTTGAGGCCCAATGATTGGGTTTTGGCACGGGCCATTGAGCACATCGACCATGTGAGTCCCAATAAAATGTACGTGGTGGTGCTTCAGGATTCGGTAATGGTGAAAAAGATTGAACGAAAACCGAACTCCAATAACATTACCTTGGTTTCCCTCAACGAGACCTATCCGCCATACGAAATCAAACCGTTCCAAATCCAAGAAATTTGGGAGGTAAGCAGCAAGTTGACCTTTAATGTGGATGCCACAACGGAAACGGGCTTGTTGAAACAGCTACAACAATCCATGGAAGAGCTGAAAAAACAGATTGCTAAATAGCCTTTAGAAGCCTAAGCCCGTAGTTTTTGTTTGAATTCTCATCAAGCAAGAATGGGCGGTCATGTAGAGGGTCGAACCATCGTCGCCCCAAGCACAGTTGGCCGTACGCTGTCCTGTGGCGATACGCCCCAAAAGTTTTCCACCCGGAGTTAAAACCAATACCCCTCCAGGACCAGTGGAAAAAATAGTCCCATCTTTGGCAACTTTGAGACCATCCAAGGACCCGATCAATCCTTTTTCCAGCAAGGGGGACGCATCAAAAAAGATACGACCCTCCTTTAAAGTGCCATCAGGCTGAACCTGGTAGGCCATAATATATGGTGCCGCATTATCGGATTGATTGACGTATAGAATTTTTTCATCAGGGGAGAAGGCAATCCCATTGGGACGGGAAAGATTCCCAACAACCCTATCCACCTGCCCGTTGGTATCAATTTTATACACCCCACAGGCATCCATTTCACGGATTTTGGAATTTTGTTGCTCGGGGAGTCCATAGGGAGGGTCGGTAAAATAATAGGTGCCATTTGAGCTTTGTACAATATCGTTGGGACTATTGAACCGCTTGCCTTCCCAATGATCAGCAATGGTTATTTTCCCTCCATTTAACAAAGGCATTCGAGAAACTCTACGGTCGCCATGTTCGCAGGATACCAACTCGCCTTGTTGGTTTATGATGAGTCCGTTACTGCCGGGCTCATGACTATAAGGCAAAACGCCCGTATATCCTGAGGGTTTTAAAAATTCGGAAATCCCTTCGCCCTCTTTCCATTTAAAAATGGTATTCTGTGGTACATCTGAAAACAGTAGGAAGCCGCCATCTTTCACCCAAACTGGTCCTTCGGACCAGATGTACCCATTGGCCAGCACTTCAATGGTTGCATGTCGATCAACATAATCATAAAAGGCTTCGTCCAGAGCCACCAATTCACCTGTCGTTTGCCGTTGGGCCATGCAGCCCAATACCACAAACATCAATGCGTATCGTACGATTTTCATTTTAAAATTGTTTTTCGTAGGTCATGTTCAAGCAGGCTTTCCAATCAGGCCTGTTGCGTCAAACAGCTATTTTTTATGGATTTTGCCAGCAGACCTGCAGCTTCAGGTTTTAAGCGGAACCACAGTTCCGGTTCAAAAATTTCCAGCTCGGCCAGGGCCCAATTTCCATCATTGTCCTTAAAGATATCCACCCGTGCATACATGGGCAATTGTGGAGCCGCGTGAACCACAGTTTGCGCAAAGGCAATCTGCTCTTCAGTGGGTTGGTATTCGTGCACGGTTCCCCCAAAATCGTCCTGTACCCTAAAATCACCCGCTTTGGCTATTTTTAATACGGCATGAGTGAATGTTCCGTTGAATAGCATCATGGAAATCTCTCCTTCGGATACAATATGGTGCTGAAATTCTTGAAGCATTAATGCTTCTTCCACAATCAATTCCTTAAAAATGGATTCATGTTTGCCAATTTCGTCTTTCCCTATTTTATAGGTATGGCGGGCAGCCCCCGAAACACAAGGTTTTAGAATAAAAGTATCCGATGCGAATCCGTACTCCAGCTGTGTTTTGGCAACGGCTTCGGCAAGGGTAATGCTTGAACCTTTTTCAATGAATAGCGTTTTGGGAATGGTCACCCCGGCCTTGGATAGGTCTTGCAAATAGTGCTTATCAATGTTCCAATGGATGAGTTCCTTGGAGTTGATGAACTGTGTTTGTTGGGAAGCTTGCTCAAGCCATTTTGAAAATTCAGCGAAGCGGTCAAAATAGTCCCAAGTGGTGCGAAATAGCGCAAATCGGGTAGTGGACCAATTAAAATCGGGGTCGTCCCACGCTTTTCGGCTTACGGTCAACCCTTCATTTTGCAAAGCTTCCACCACCAATCGGTCCTCCAAAAGTACATTTTCAATATAAGGAGTCTTTTTTGTTGGGGACACATATCTATGGTCCGTCAATACCACAACATCAAATTGCATAGGGCTGAAATTTAGAATCCTACAGCGGTGTCATCGCCACGTTTGTCCGCCCCGCCTTCCAGTTTTCCATCGGGAAGCACGCGGATGGCATCTACCTTACCAATGATTGGAGTACGTTCCTCGTTGATGATGTACCCTTTGGACTTTAGTTGTTCCTTGAGTTCATCCGAAAAACCTTCGGGTTCAAAAATCACCATATCGGGCAGCCATTGATGGTGAAAACGAGGTGCGTTTACGGCTTCTTGCATGCTCAGGTTGAATTCGTACACATTAAGAATGGTCTGTGCGACCGCTGTAATAATCGTGGAACCTCCTGGAGTTCCGACTACCATGTACAGTTTGCCATCCTTTTCCACAATGGTCGGTGTCATACTGCTGAGCATGCGTTTTTCGGGTTGAATGCTGTTCGCTTCGGCACCAATGAGTCCAAACATATTCGGAACCCCTGGTTTGGCACTAAAATCGTCCATTTCGTTATTCAAAAAGAATCCAAGTTCTTCGCAATACAGCTTGGAACCATAGCCTCCGTTTAGGGTAGAGGTGACCGAGACAGCATTACCTTCGCTATCCACAATGGAAAAATGGGTGGTCTGTGCGCTCTCAACAATTTCGACCTCGCCGTGGCTTACCTCAGAGGACAGGGTAGCCTTGTCAAAAGAGAAATTGGCCATCCGTTCCTGAATATATTCATCGTTCAACAACATATCGTAAGGAATCTCCACAAAATCAGGGTCCCCCAAATAGAAATTACGGTCGGCGTAGGCTCTTCGTGAGGCCTCGGTAAACAATTGGATGGTCTTCGCCGAGTTATGCCCGTACTTGGCCACTTCGTAGGGCTCCATCATTTTGAATATTTGATTGATGGTAACACCCCCGCTGCTCGGCGGACTCATGGAAATCACCTTAATGTCCTTGTAGTTAAAAACGATGGGGTCGCGCCAAACGGCCTCATATTTTTCTAGGTCTTCAGTGGTAATCAAACCGCCATTTTCTTGCACGAAATTGGCCAATTTTTGAGCGACTTCGCCTTTATAAAACCCATCGCGCCCTTCTTCCATAATTTTTTGAAGTGTTTTCGCGTAGGTCGGATATTTGATGGTGTCGCCTGCGGTAAAAGGTCCCGCAAATTTGGTGCTATCGCTATTTGCCTTGATGAAATCCTCACGATAACCCGCAAGACGTTCTGCCTGCTTCTCCGTAACCACAACGCCTTTATTGGCCAATGCGATGATAGGTGCAATGATTTCCTGTAGCGGTAATTTTCCAAATTTTCTATGGACTTCCAACACACCTGCAACGGTTCCCGGTACGCCTACGGCTGTCCCGCCCGAAGTACTTAAGCCAGGGATAACGTTGCCCAAGGAATCCAAATACATATCCTTGTGGGCGGCGAGGGGTGCCTTTTCCCTATAATCGATACCGCCGACTTCGCCACTGCTTTTGCGATATACCATAAAACCGCCTCCGCCCACACTGCCGGCAAAAGGGTAGGCTATGACCAAGCTAAGCTCGGTAGCCACCATGGCATCAAAGGCATTACCACCTTTTTTCATGATGTCCGCGGCCAATTGGGAGGCTTCCTCCCGTGCGGAAACGACCATGGCTTTTTCAGTGACCAGTCCGGTCGGCGTTGCAGGTTGCTGCTTACAATTAATGAATAGGAGTAGGGGCAAAAAGAGTATCAGTCTTCGCATAGGGCAATAAATTTTTGGTTGGAAAAGGTAATCAATTCTTTAAAAAAGTCGGTGAACTCATTTTCAAATTCCTCGTAATGTTCCTCCAGGTCCAAAATGGCAAAATTCATACGGGATTTGTTCTTGGTCCGTCGGTTCATGCCATTGAGCACGCGTTGGATTCCCGCTAGATTGGCATAGTTGAGCAGCCAGTTATCGCCAATCATGTAGGGCATCATCCGTTTGGTGGCCATGGGCAGGATATCGTAATTGTCTTCCAGCAAATCATAGAAGTTTTCTACATAATCGGCCAAGGGAACATCGGAATAATCCGCCCAATTCTTGGCCAAAAAGTGGTCATAATAAATATCGACGATCACACGGCTGTAGTGACTGTAGTTTTTGTGTAAACGTTTGCTGCTTTGTCTTGCAATGGGATGTGCATCGGTAAAGGTATCTATCTCCCGATGCAGCAGGATGCCTTTTTGAATTCTATCGGGAAAATGATGGTACTTATTTCCACGGATATGGTCGGCAAAGAAATTGCCCAAAGTTATTTCCTTATCATCGAACGATAAATAAATATGCGCTAAGAAGTTCATCGGGGCAAATTCCTTTTCCAACGAAATTTACAAATTCAAAACATGGAATCGAGGATACCCCATTATATTTGCAAAAACTTTTTTAACAATTATGACACTGATCAAATCCATTTCCGGCATACGAGGCACCATCGGAGGGCGCACAAACGATAACTTAACGCCTGTTGACGCGGTAAAATTCGCTGCCGCTTATGGTACCTGGTTACAATCGTACGCTGCGAAGGATAAGCTGAAGGTAGTCATTGGTCGAGATGCCCGTTTATCTGGGGAGATGATACAAAATTTGGTGGTCTCCACCTTGGTGGGATTGGGAATTGATGTTATCGATTTGGGATTGTCCACAACCCCTACCGTAGAGATTGCGGTTCCTTTGGAAAAAGCGGACGGCGGTATCATTTTAACGGCCAGTCATAACCCCAAACAGTGGAACGCCCTTAAATTATTGAACGAAAAAGGGGAGTTTTTGGATGCGGAGCAAGGCGCTAAGATTTTGGCCTTGGCCGAGAAAGAGGATTTTGAATTCGCCGAGGTCGATGATTTGGGTGAAATCATAAAGAACGATTCCTACATCGATATCCATATAGATGAAGTATTGGAATTACCTTTGGTAGATGCCGAGACCATAAAAAAGGTAGGCTTTAAGGTTGTGGTCGACGGGGTCAATTCGACAGGTGGGATTGCCATTCCAAAATTGCTTGAAGAATTGGGGGTTGAAGTGGTAAAATTATACTGCGACCCCACAGGACATTTTCCGCATAACCCCGAACCTTTGAAGGAACATTTGGGCGATATCTGCAAGAAAGTAGTGGAGGAAAAGGCTGATTTTGGTATTGTGGTGGACCCGGACGTGGACCGATTGGCATTTATTAGCAATGATGGGGAAATGTTCGGTGAAGAATATACGCTAGTAGCATGCGCCGATTATGTGCTATCCAAGACCAAGGGAAATACGGTATCCAATCTTTCCTCCTCCCGTGCTTTGCGCGATATTACGGAAAAACACGGCGGCACTTACGAAGCTGCTGCAGTGGGGGAGGTGAACGTAGTGACCAAGATGAAGGCCAATAATGCCATTATTGGCGGTGAGGGCAATGGCGGTATCATTTATCCTGAGAGCCATTATGGACGGGATGCCTTGGTGGGGACGGCTTTATTTTTGATGCTGATGGCCGAGCGGGGTGGAACAGTGGCCGAACTTCGTGCCAGTTACCCGAGCTATTTTATGAGCAAAAAGAAGATAGCATTGACGCCCGACTTGGATGTAGATGCGCTATTGGAGGCCATGCACCGTAAATATAAGGATGAAGAGGTGTCTACCATCGATGGGGTCAAGATTGATTTTCCGGAGAATTGGGTGCATTTGAGAAAATCGAACACGGAACCCATCATCAGAATTTATACCGAAGCCAAGTCCCAAGCCGAAGCCGATGGATTGGCGGATAGGATAATCGGTGAAATCAAGGAAGTGGCTGGAATCTAGGAATTGACCACCTTTTGGGTTGTTTTCTGGAACTCCTTGGGTACTTTGTCCTTGTGTTTCCAACGTTTATGTGTCCAGAAGTAATATTCTGGCGCTTCCCGGATGGACTTTTCGGTCTCCCGTAAAAAGGCGTCGGTGATTTTGTAGTCTTCTACCTCCGATGGGTTTTCGGAAAGTACCTTGACCGCACCCTCATAATAGCCCCTTCCAATTTTACGTGTCTTGAGGTAGACGGGAATAATATCGTTTGCTTTGCAAATTTCCTCGCCCCCCACATGCACAGGTACCACTATGCCCATAAAATCTGTCCAGTATTTGGCTTTAATGACCATGGGCGATTGATCGCTAATGATACCCACCATGAGCAGTTGTTTGCTTTCCTTGGCGTCCTTCAAAATTTTTCGGGACTCCCGTGTGGAAATCAGTTGGGTGTTGAACCTGCCCCTAAGGTCCCGTACCAGTTTATCAAAATACTTGTTCTGTATTTTTTGATAGATGCCGTAGCCTTTGGACTTAATTTGAAGGTTAAGGGAAACCACCCACTCCCAGCTGGCATAATGTGGCAGCATCAGCATGGTATTTATGCCCTTTGCTTCAAGCTCGTGAAGCACCTCCATATTGGTGACCGTAAATCTTTTTTGGACTTCCTTATTGCTTATCCCCAGGGTCTTGATCATCTCCAGAAAGATATCGCACATATGTCGGAAGAACTTTTTCTCTATAACCAACCGTTCCCCTTCCGATTTTTCCGGAAAAACAAGGGCCAAATTGTTGCGCACCACCTTTTTGCGGTACCCAATAAGGTAGTACAGGAGTATGTAGACCCCATCGGAGATAAAATAAATGATTTTAAAAGGGAGTCTGGAAACCAACCAGAGCAAAGGATAAACAAGGATATAAACTACCAGCTGCATAGACTATTCTTGTGTGCAAATATAGCTATATTTGAACCCAAACCTTTATTTACATGCTCAATTTACATATCGCTACGATAGCCATCATAGCCGCCAATGTGCTGGTTTCACTACGTGGTTTCAATAATATGGCGTTTTTTGACCGATACAAGTTCAGTATCAGTGCCATACAAGCTGGCCAGCGGGAGCGGATGGCCACTTCGGGCTTTTTGCACGTGGATTTCTCCCATTTGTTCCTCAATATGTTCACGCTGTATTTTTTTGCTCCGGTAGTGATTGGTTGGTTCGGCTCCATCAAATTTTTGATCATCTATTTTGTGAGTCTGCTGGCAGGAAGCCTTTTGGCCTTGGTTTTTCATAAAGATGAGCCATTTTACAGTGCCGTAGGGGCCAGTGGTGCGGTTATGGGCGTGTTGTACGCCGCCATATTGCTCAACCCTGATATGCAATTGGGCATTATGTTCATTCCCATTCCATTACCGGCCTATGTGTTGGGGATTGCTTACTTGTTGTATTCCATTTGGGGGATGAAAAGCCGAATGGGCAATATTGGACACACCGCGCACTTTGGAGGTGCCATAGGAGGTTATGCGACCACTTTATTGTTCAAACCGGAGCTTTTTGTTACCGATACTCTGATTGTGGTGCTCTTGGCCATTCCCATCATCATCCTTTTTGTTCTCGATAAGATGGGCAAGATTTAGCTTGAGTTGGTAAGCTAAAATGCAATGGATACTTCTTTTAGAAGTATTATTTTCAATTCGTATGGATTCCGTGTCAAGCACGGAATGACAGTTTTTCTATAAGGATGGGCTTACGTCAAGCACGGAATGACGGTTATCCATAAATCCCATAAAAAAAGGCCTTGAAACTTCAAGACCTTTGTTCATCTATATTTTAGGGTTGATTTAGCTCTTCCCCAGTATTTCGGCCACTTTTTCTTCCAAAGCAGGTCCTCTAAGGTCTCTTGCTACGATAACTCCATTCTCATCCAATAAAAATGCAGCAGGAATAGCGTTGATATTGTACAAACGGGCAATCGGGTCCTGAAAACGCTGAAGGTTGGAAATATGGTTCCATTCCAATCCATCGGCTTCAATAGCGCCGGTCCATTGTTCGACTTGGGTATCCAAAGAAACGCCCAAAACGTCGAAACCTTTTTCGTGGTATTTTTTATAGACCGATACAATGTTCGGGTTTTCGGCACGACATGGTCTGCACCATGCGGCCCAAAAGTCGACCAAGGTAAGTTTGGCGTTACTGGTCACATCGCTCAATGCAAGCACATCACCAGAAGGTGTGGGTGCTGAAAAGTCGGGCGCTGTGGCTCCCACTTCGGTAGACTTTAAATTTTCAAGCTGCTCCGCAATCTTTTTTGCAGGTTCGGTTTCCTTCATTTCGGGTGAAAGTGCTTCGAACATGGTTTTGATTTCATCTATGGTAGCTGACTTTGTGGCCAACAGGTTACCGATGACCAAAACGGAGATGTAGGCATCTGGATGGCTCTTCGCAAAATCAAGGTTGAAATTTTTGGCATCTTCCTGAAATTCCATGAATTCCTCGCGAAGTGCGGCCACAGTGGCAGTATCTTGCTGCTGGGCTGCGGTACGCATATCGTTCTGCATAGATTGCGCTCTTTCAGAAAACCTGCGGGACTCTTCCAAAAAGTCCATGAAGACTTCGTTTTGCTCGGTTCCTTTGAGCTTTGCGTATCCAATGCTATCTTTTTGGAATTCTACATCGATTGTTCCGTTCTCGACGATTACCGGAACGTTTCCACGCATTTTATCCACAAAAAGATAGTACATTTTGGGCTCCACTTGGTTTCCGCTAAAGCTGAAAAGTCCATCTTGGACGGCGGTAGTGTCGATATCCACCAATTGGTTTAGAGAATCGGTGGTCTTCAAAAATATTTGGGTTCCATTTTCGGGTTCTCCGGTAATGGTTCCGCTCAATACGTATCCTTTGGGTTCAGAATTACAGGCACTTATCAAAAGTGCACCTAGGGATATGGCAAATAGTTTTTTCATTTCAATATGTTTAAGCCGCTAAGGTATTCAATGTTTATGGCATAAAAAAACCCTTAGCTTATTGAAAAGCCAAGGGCTTGTCTTTAAAAATCGTATCGTTAGAATTGGTATCGGATACCCAATGCGATATCAAAATCAAAATCGTTATCGAAACCGTCGTACCCTACTAGGCCTAATTCAGGTCGGAAGTCCAAGGATAGGAGCAGTGGAATATCAAAATCGTATTCTATACCGATATTACCTGCCGCAAACACGAACAAGCCATCGTTATCATCGTTAAAATCGGGTTCTGGCCTATCAAAATCAACGCTTCCCAGTCCACCACCGACGCCGTAGTACCAGTTAAAGTTGCCATCCAAAGGTCGTACCCATTGGTAAACCCCTGCCAATTTAAAGGCATCAAACTCGCGGCTGTCCCTCCAGCCTAGGTTGAATTCTGCACGGTTGTAACGTCCAATCGATTTTTGATAGGAAATCTCGGCCCCAAAGCCGTCACTGTCGCCCAATCGTAGTCCCAAAGCATGCTCTGAGATGTTCTGTGCGCTTAAGCTCACTGTTGCAAACAAAAATAAAACGGATAATAATGTGGTAATCTTCATGAGGTTCTCGTTAAGTTAAAAAATAGAGATAGTTTTGTAATACATTTACGTTCTAAAAACCAATTTAGTTCCCAAAAAGTATTCCAAGTTGGATAAAAAATTGTTAAAAGACCTCTCTGAATCCTTTGAAGGGGAGTTGTTGTTCGACGAATTGAGCAGGGCGATATACGCTACAGATGCTTCGGTATATCGCAAACTGCCCTTAGCGGTGGCCTATCCCAAAAATCCACAGGATATTAAAACATTATTGGCCTTCGCCAACAAAAATAGGGTTGGACTGATTCCGCGGACAGCAGGAACTTCTTTGGCCGGACAGTGCGTAGGGGAGGGCATTGTGGTGGATATGAGTCGACACTTCACCAAAATTATCCATTTGGACAAGGAGAAAAAGCAGGTGACCGTTCAGCCCGGTATGGTTCGTGACGAGCTCAATCAGTACCTACAACCTTTTGGCCTCTTTTTTGGCCCAAACACCTCTACGTCGAACCGATGTATGATAGGCGGGATGGTTGGGAACAATTCTTCGGGAACCACTTCCATACAATATGGTGTTACCCGGGATAAGGTGGTTGCCATGCAATGTATTCTGTCCGATGGGAGCGATGCACACTTTACGGATATATCCAAAGAAACATTTGACCAAAAGCGGATTGGGGATTCTTTGGAAGCTAACATATACCAAAAACTTTACGAAGAACTTTCCAATCCGGAAACGCAGCAACAGATTGTCGATGAATTCCCGAAACCGAGCATTCACAGACGCAATACGGGTTATGCGGTGGACGAACTGTTGAAGAACCGGATTTTTGGGGATGAAAAGGAGGGATTCAATTTGTGCAAGCTTTTATCGGGTAGTGAGGGGACGTTGGCCTTTACCACCGAAGTAACCCTACAGCTTGATGATGTACCGCCTCCCTTTGCAGCCATGGTAGCTACCCATTACCATACCTTGGAGGATTGCTTGAGCGATGTGGCTCCCGTGATGCAGCACAGTCTGCACCTATGCGAGATGATGGATAAGGTAATTCTGGACTGTACCAAGAACAACCGTGCACAATTGGCCAACCGTTTTTTCGTGGAGGGCGACCCAGCCGGAATATTGATGCTGGAGGTAAAGGCAACTACCACGGAAAATCTGGAAAAGCAGTTGGAAGCCCTGCTCAAAACCATTGAAAAGTCAGGGTTGAGCTATGCCAGTCCTGTTTTGTACGGGGACGATATCAACAAGGCCATCGAACTTCGTAAGGCCGGATTGGGATTGCTGGGCAATATGGTGGGAGACCGTAAAGCCGTGGCCTGTATCGAAGACACCGCAGTGGCCTTGGAAGACCTGAAGGATTTTATCGGGGAGTTTACCCAGATCATGAAAGAATATGGGCAGGATGCCGTGTACTACGCCCATGCAGGGGCTGGAGAATTGCATTTGAGGCCCATTCTGAATCTAAAAAAGGCAGAAGATGTGGTGTTGTTCCGGCGCATCACCACCGATGTGGCCCAACTCACCAAAAAATACCAAGGCAGTTTTAGTGGCGAACATGGAGATGGTATCGTACGCGCTGAATTCATTCCATTGATGATCGGAGAGGCCAATTATGAACTCCTGAAACGCGTAAAAACGATTTTCGACCCCAATGGAGTCCTGAATCCGGGCAAGATAGTGGATGCGTACCCCATGGATGAGTCCTTGCGGTACGAGGTAGACCGAAAAGAGCCCGAAGTTTCCACTATAATGGATTTTTCGGATAGTGAGGGTATCTTAAAGGCTGCGGAAAAATGCAACGGAAGTGGTGATTGCCGCAAAAGCCACCACATGAGCGGTGCCATGTGCCCCAGTTATCAGGCGACCAAAAATGAGAAAGATACGACAAGGGCCAGGGCCAATGCGCTGCGGGAGTTTTTGACGCATTCCGAAAAACCGAACCGCTTCGACCATCAAGAGCTAAAACAGGTCTTTGACCTTTGTTTGAGTTGCAAGGCCTGTGCCAGTGAGTGCCCTAGCAATGTGGATGTGGCGACTCTTAAGGCGGAATTTCTGTATCATTATCAGGAAGCGAACGGCTATTCCCTGCGCAGCAAACTGTTTGCCTACAATACCCAACTGAATGCTTTGGGCAGCAAAGTCTCAGGAGTGACCAATTGGATCTACGAGTCCAACATTTTTGGGGATTTGCTTAAAAAAGCTGCTGGTGTTGCCCAGGAGCGAAGTTTACCGCGAGTTGGGCGCTTTAATTTTAACAACCACCTCAAAAAGCAGCTTGCAGAGCGTACGGACCTTTCCAAAAAGCCGGTGGTGCTATATATCGACGAGTTTGTCCAATATTTGGATATCCAGATCGGTAAGGATGCCATCGAATTGCTGTGCAGACTGGGTTACGATGTGGAACTATTTTATGGGGAGAGTGGGAGAACCTATCTATCGAAGGGGTTTTTAAAACAGGCCAAAAAACTGGTCTCCCGTAATTTGGAACGTCTCAAGCCCATTTTGGATGCCGGAACGCCCATTGTGGGACTGGAGCCTTCGGCCATACTCTCTTTTAGGGACGAATACCAACGGTTGCACGAGGATAAGGGCCAATTGACCAAACTGGCTTCGCAATCCTTTTTGATCGAAGAATTTTTGGCTTCGGAAATAGCAGCAAAACAAATTACTTCAGAAAGTTTCACCAAAGAAGAGCGGACCATAAAAATCCACGGGCATTGCCATCAAAAAGCATTGAGCAACCAAAAAGTGACCTTTGATGTGCTCAACCTGCCCAAAAATTACAAAGTCACCATCATCCCTTCGGGTTGTTGTGGCATGGCGGGTTCCTTTGGGTACGAAAAGGAACATTATGAGGTGAGTATGCAGGTTGGGAAGCTCAAATTGTTTCCAGCGGTGAAGAAAAGTTCAACGGACACCATAATCGCTGCCAATGGAACCAGTTGTAGGCATCAAATCAAGGATGGGACGAAAAGGGAGGCATTGCACCCGGTCTCAATCTTGAGACAGGCCCTTGTTGTCTAAGAAATCAGGGTCGACGTGTTCTTCGCTCTCACTGAATTGTTGTTCGGTAAGGTCTTCCATCTTCACTTCCTTGTCGGTAATGGATGCAATAAGGTCGTTCATATCCATTTCCTTTAGGTCTTCGTCCATAAAGAAAGGGGAGAGCCGGTCGTGATTGTAGTAGTAAATTTTCCAACGCTTAAAGGAATATTCGAGAGCAGTAAGGTTTTCTACCCAATCCCCGGAATTTAGATAGGTGCATCGACCATATTTGTTTTCGTAGATTTCTTTTTTAGGTTGATGGATGTGTCCACAGACCACATAATCGTACTCATTTTCTATCGCGAGTTCTGCAGCGGTTTTTTCAAAGTCATTGATGTATTTGACCGCACCCTTTACGCTGTTCTTTATTTTTTTGGACAAGGAATATTTTTCCCGTCCCATCTTGGCCAAGCACCAATTAAGGAAACTATTGATCAAAATAAGTAGGTCATAGCCATATCCTCCCAATTTGGCCAACCATTTGGCATTTTGAATAGAAACATCGAACACATCACCATGAAAGATCCATGCCTTTTTACCGTCGAGGTTCAAGACCAATTTGTTCATGATCTTAAAGTTGCCCATTGAAGTATCACTAAACTTACGGAGCATTTCATCGTGATTTCCAGTAATATAGTACACTTCGGTACCTCTGGAGGCCATTCCAATAATCTTTCTTAAAACTTTTAAATGGGAAGGAGGGAAGTATCGTTTGCTAAACTGCCAAATATCGATAATGTCCCCGTTCAAAATCAGTTTTTTGGGCTGGATACTGTTGAGGTATGTGATCAGTTCGTCCGCATGGCAGCCATAGGTTCCTAGGTGAACATCCGAGATAACTGCCAATTCTATCTTCCTTCTTTTCAATCGAATAAGGTTTAGTACAAAATAAACTGGTAGGAATAAATTAGAAATCAATTCCAAATCATTAATTCATGAGGATATTGTTAAAATAATATCACCTTAAAGTGAATTATGTTACAATAACATTAAGCCAAAAGCCTGTTTTTGAATTAGCTTTGTATCCGCTACCTTTGGGGGCAATCTAATTTTATACCGAATGGCAGGAAATTCCTTTGGACAACTTTTTAGGCTCACCACCTTTGGTGAATCCCATGGAAAGGCTCTGGGCGGCATTATCGATGGTTGTCCCGCTGGGATAATGTTGGACCTCAAGAAGGTACAAGAAGAACTGAACCGAAGAAAGCCGGGGCAATCTGCCATCGTCACGCAACGCAAGGAGCCGGATACCGTGGAAATCTATTCCGGGGTGTTCGAGGGAAAAACTACGGGAACGCCCATTGGCTTTGCCATTCACAATACCAATCAGAAGTCCAAGGACTATTCCCATATCAAGGATTCGTACCGACCTTCCCATGCAGACTACGTGTACGATAAAAAATATGGTTTCCGTGATTACCGAGGCGGAGGCAGGAGTTCCGCACGGGAAACGGCCAGTCGAGTGGTGGCGGGAGCCATCGCCAAGCAGTTTCTGGACGATATCAAGATCAACGCCTTTGTTTCGCAAGTGGGGGAGATGAAATTAGATAAACCGTATCAAGAATTGGACTTTTCCAAGATAGAATCCAATGCAGTGCGCTGTCCGGATCCTGAAATGGCCGAGCAGATGGAGGCATACATCAAATCCATTAAAAAAGAAGGGGATACCATTGGTGGTGTTATCACCTGTGTGGCCCAAAATGTACCCATCGGTCTCGGAGAACCGGTTTTTGATAAGTTGCACGCCCGTTTGGGGGAAGCCATGCTGTCCATCAATGCCGTTAAGGGCTTTGAGTACGGAAGCGGCTTCGCTGGTGTCGCCATGAAGGGTAGCGAGCACAACGATGCCTTTAACCCCGATGGCACCACAAAGACCAATCGCAGTGGAGGTGTCCAAGGGGGTATCAGCAATGGTATGGACATTTATTTTAGTGTTGCCTTTAAGCCTGTGGCCACTGTTTTGCAAGCCTATGACACCATCAACAAAGAAGGGGAGCAGGTGACCACCCAAGGTAAGGGAAGACATGACCCATGCGTGGTGCCAAGGGCTGTACCCATTGTGGAGGCCATGACGGCATTGGTGTTGGCAGACTATACGTTGCTGGCCCGTACCAACAAAATCTGATGAGCCGTTAGGTGGTTTCCATGCAATAAAGTATCTTTCCGTCCATAATTTTATTTTATGAAGAAATTGGAATTACACTGGCAAATCCTTATCGGGATGGCCTTGGGTGTTTTGTTTGCGTTGTTAATGGTTCAATTTGATTGGGGTCCCAAAATTGTTTCGGATTGGATCAAACCTTTTGGTAATATTTTCATCAACTCACTAAAATTGATTGCGGTGCCCTTGATTTTGGCATCGTTGATCAAGGGAGTGTCCGACTTAAAGGACATTTCGAAGCTCTCCAAAATGGGCGGTCGGACGATAGGGATTTACATCGTCACCACCATTATTGCGGTTACCATAGGTTTACTGGTCGTGAACGTGGTAAAGCCCGGCGGTTCCATTACAGAGGATACCCGGAACGAGCTCGTGGAGAACTACAAAGGAGATGCCGACAACATCAAAACTGCCGCCGACAAACAAAAGGAGGCGGGCCCCTTGCAGGCGCTGGAAGATTTGGTTCCGAGCAACATATTTAAGGCCGCGAGTGACAATGGAAACATGCTTCAGGTGATTTTCTTTGCCATTTTCTTTGGGATTGGGCTCATTTTGATTCCAGAGAAAACCGCAGAACCCGTCAAAAAATTCTTCGATGGCTTTAACGAGGTCATTTTAAAATTGATAGATATTATTATGTTGGCCGCACCTTATGGTGTATTTGCGCTGTTGGCGGCCTTGGTGGTGGAGTCGCCAAGTTTGGACCTTTTCCAAGCCCTGGCATGGTATGCCTTCTGTGTACTGCTTGGTTTGGCGCTTATGCTATGTGTATATCTGCTGATTGCATGGATTTTCACCAAAACCAACCCCGCCTTTTTTATGAAAGGAATGTCCCCTGCACAATTATTGGCTTTTTCGACCAGTTCGAGTGCCGCTACCTTGCCAGTGACCATGGAAAGGGTAGAAGAGCATTTGGGCGTTGAGGAAGAGGTCACCAGTTTTGTGCTGCCCATTGGTGCCACTATCAATATGGACGGAACCAGTTTGTACCAGGCGGTAGCGGCCGTTTTTATCGCCCAAGCCTTTGGTATGGACCTGAGTCTTTCCGCTCAGTTGGGCATCATTGTTACGGCAACCTTGGCTTCCATAGGGAGTGCAGCTGTTCCCGGTGCCGGAATGGTAATGTTGGTCATCGTATTGGCACAAGCAGGGATTCCCGAAGCGGGACTTGCGCTGATTTTTGCGGTGGATAGACCTTTGGATATGTGCCGTACCGTGGTGAATGTTTCCGGTGATGCCACCGTTTCTTTATTGGTTGCCAAATCCGTAGATAAATTGGGAGAGCCCAAGGTGAAGAATTGGGACGACAACTATCGCAAACAAAAAGAGAGTTAATCCAAAAATAAATAGGCTTTCTAAAAAAGTGAATATTTGAACTTTGTCAGGTTGAGCACAGTCAAAACCGACTGATTATCAATATGCTTTAAGTTCTCGACTGCGCTCGAACTGACAGGTAAACTACTATTTAGACAGTCTCTCGATTTATAAGGAGATGTGTCTTCCTTTGGGGTATTTGACTTGAAATGAAAAGGTCTTTTCTTTTGTCGATTTGGCTTGCAATTCGATGTCCCATGTTAAAACCCCTGTGTTCTCGTTATAGTTGGCATCATCGAACAATAAGTCGTCGACTTTGATTTCTTTATTTTGGGATTTTGGTATCCGATCGACCAGTTTTAAGTTTATGGGAGTGGTTTTGTTGTTTTTAACGTTAAGTAAATACTTGCGATCAATAATTCTATTGTTCCCAACAAAAGGCTTGCTTTTAAAATCACGGTCCTGTTGGCGTGTCACCGTGATATTATTCTCAATTCTCAAGGAAAGAATCATTTCTTTTTTGGTAGTGTAAGGGTCTATCACCGTTTTACCTGCATAGGTACCTTCGAAATAAATATTTGCTTCACCTGGCAATAGTTGGTGCTGCTCCCAATCCTTGAAACTTGTGGTGAGATATACATTTTCATTTAAAAGGGGAGCGGCAAAATACTCATAAGTGGCCGGGATTTTGTAAGTGTTTATTTCAATGGCGGTAATATCACCGTCAGCTAAAATGGTGTATCGCTTTTTGATGGCAAATTCAGTTTTAGCGGCTCCCTCATGTATCTGACTCTTTTTGGTTGTTATGACCACTACGCCATTCGCCCCCCTATTTCCATAAATGGCAGTGGCAGTATCACCTTTTATAACTTCCATCTGTTGAATCTCGTTTTCATCTAAATCTCCCTCCGTAAAATCATTTACAGGCACACCGTCTATGATATAAAGTGGTTCGGAACTAGTGGTAGGGCTTGAAGCCCCGCGAATCTTTACTCCATTTACCTTCCCCATTAAAAGTCTTTCTGGAGCTACAGAAGCAACAGCCCCTGTTCCATACCCTGTGACTACAACCTCATCCAAAGCCACAGCATCCTCTTCCATTCGAACATTCATAATGGAAGAAAATATAGGTAGCTCTTGGGACAACATTCCGATATAGCTATAAGTCAATTCTTGCCCATAGTCTATATTGAGCTCATAGTTGCCATCAAAATCGGAAGTAGTCCCTTTGTTGGTTCCTTTTATGGTTACGTTCACTCCCGGAAGCGGTGTGCCGGACTCGTCCGTGATAGTACCAATTACCCTTTTTACATTGGGGTTGAATGCGTAACCTTCTTTTTTTGTAGCAGATGTGCTTCTTTTCTGATAAGCATGTACAAAATTCAAATATTTGGTGTCCACTATAGGCTTACTAATGTTGTAAACTGGATTACCGGTTGACAGTGAAATCTTGACATTTTGCCAGTCCTGACCTGTATTTTGATAGACATTGCCCTTGTATGCCAGACTCAAGGGCGCGTTTATTCCAATGGACTTGATATCATAATTGGGTACCCATCCTGCATCCTTTACCATATAGTTCATGGTGATGTTTAAATTCGTAGAAATTGGAGCATCAAAAGTTATGGTTATTTCGCCCTGAGGAGAATCACTACCATTGTTGGCCTCTGCCAATTGCCGATACAGCTCATCAATTTGACGTTGTATTTTATTGATGTTTAGGTTTATATCAAAAATTTCATTTTTGATTTTAGTAATTCTTTCCCTGTAGTATTGTCCTATCTGTTTCATCCTTTCAAGGTCCAATACTTGACTGTCACCATTCACAATACGGTTGGAAGTAATCACCTTTTCTTCCTCCTCCAATCCCGCAATATTATTTTTCAGTTTGGAAATCTCGTGCTCCAACTGCTGAACTTGGCTGTCCCATTCTTTTATTTTTGGATTGCTTTCCGATTTTTCCAGATAGTTGATTCCGTAAGCAATAGATAGAATGGAAACCGGACCCAGCCCAGATACTTGGATGCTGCTTTCATCGATTTTATGGGACAAACCCGAGAATACCACCTCATTGGAGCCCTCAATTAATTGGCAGGAAGCTGTTCTCGTAATTTGAGCGCCATTTAAATATACCACGACCTCTTTTATGGAAGATGGAGTTTTAGGCTTGTTTGAAAAACTAAGAAAGGGTAGGGCGAGAAATAGTAAGAGCACAAAATTTTTCATAAGGATTGGATTTAATTGTTTCTCCAAACCTATGCTTCAATCTCGAAGAATAAAATCGACATTTACGGGAATGCTATCATTTAATGAGTGAATGCCCGCTATGAATTAGTTAATCCAAAAACTTGGCTTTAAGTTCTGGGGTGGGGATCATGCAGGCATCCTGCTTGCCGAACCATTTGTACCGATTTTTGGCCACAACGTCATAGATCCGGTCGCGGATGGAGGTGGGAATCCAAGTAAAAATGGCTGAAAGTTTCCAGATGCCGCCCAAATCTTGGGCAATTTCCAAGGCGGCATCGGATTTGGTATAATAGGCCACTCCGGGCTCAATCAAAATAATGGAATCGATTTTGCTGGTATCGATTTGGCGTTGGGCCACCAACTCCTGTCCAATGTCACTTTGGAGCGCCGCGTAGCGAAAAATATCCTTTTTGTCCCTTTTAATGACAAATTGGACGGCGTTGTTGCACAAATTGCAAACGCCATCGAACAGGATTATCTTTTTATCTTCCATAGTGCTGTCATTCCCGCGAAGGCGGGAATCTATTTCTTTGCTACAAAGATACGCAGCAATCCCCTCAAAGCCTAGCGATTTCTAATAGCCGGCCAATGTTAAAATCTCGTTGGGAGGGAGCTCGCTCAGTTCAAGGATGTTCTTGCCCGATGCTGCCAAGGCCTTGCGCACGAGATAATTCCCCGTTCGGTAACCCACGGATTCCCTGCCGTCGGGATGCTGGAACATCCAGTGCTGGTAATTGGCATTGATGGGCAGGGCCAAAATTTCGGTCGCCCATTCCTCGGCCACTGTGGCTTCGGGAGGGCTATCGGCTTCCATGGCGACGGTGTACACTTCCGAAAACACCACGGCAAGCCCCTCGTTCACCGCTGCGATATCGATGCCCGGTCCAAATTTATTGTCCTGTATGGCCCAACCTCGGTATAGATGATGAAATTCATGAAAAATGGTGTGCTCCAAGGCCGTTTCGGCCGCTTTGACAACCCCACCGGGGTAGGTCTCGGATATTTGGATCACCACTTGGGGAGGGGAGTTGGTCTCCGTTCGGCCGGTAACCCCACCGACCACATCGATGTTCCAATCCACGATCTCCACCGCTACGTTGATGCTGTCGGGCAGGTTGGGCAACAGTTGCCTTACCTTTAGTTCCGATGTGTGGACAATGTTTTGGATGAGTTCTTCCTGTGCGAGCGTAAAGCGCGATTTACCTTCGGTGAAGGTTACCACTGAGCTGGCTTGGACTGTTTTGCCGGGAGAAGGGTTGCAACTGGCGATGACGCTATATAGTGCACATAGCGCTAGGATTTTGATGGATTTCATGAATGTTCGTTTTTTTAAAGACTGATGAAATCCGAATTTGTTACATGAAACGAAAAGGAGTGTTTGGGATGTTAATGGAAGAGTAGGAGTGGAAGGGTCTTTCGAATAAAATTAAACTAAAAGAACTTGTTTTTTAACCCAGTTCTTTGTTTGCAAGCGTTATTTTTTATTTTCGATTGATAATTTATCTATTTTGCTTCCTATTTCGTTGGAAAACTCAGTTGCTAAACTTATTGATTTTCTCAATTTATCTATCAAATCTTCTAGCTGTATTAATAATTTCTTTTTGGCAATGTTTAAATCTTTTTGAATTCTAGGTAGGTTTTCCACACTTTCATAAAAGGAGAGCTGTAGATACCCCGATCTTTAGGACAGTTTCTCTACAAAACTAATATAATTATCAAGCCGCTCTCTTAAATAGATCGATAGGTCTTTCATAGTCGATGGACTGGTGTCTTCTTTCATGGTTGTA
>Ga0189278_10099_pt1 | contig 108034 bp, 89 predicted proteins | sample N26A9minimetaG_FD_130326 | JGI IMG/M metagenome (GOLD analysis project Ga0189278, IMG submission 130326) | Marine microbial communities from the Costa Rica Dome - N26 A9 mini metaG | ecosystem: Environmental > Aquatic > Marine > Oceanic > Photic zone | place: Costa Rica: the Eastern Pacific...
CTCGGCTCCACTCGACTGGCTGGCGGACGGCGAAACGCTGACCCTGACGTTCGACGTCAAAGTCAGCGACCGGAACTGGTTCCCGGAAGGCACTGACACCACCCAGATCACCATCACGATCACTGGCACCAATGATGGACCGGTGTTCTCTGGCGGTGTCTTCGATGGCGTCCTCGAGGAAGCCAATACCCCGGCACAGCTTGAAACATCCGGTGAGGTCTTCTTCACCGACCTTGACCTGTCCGACACGCCGGAAGTGACCGCTCAGTTCACCTCTGTCGAACCAGTCGCAGGCAGTGGTTTCACGCTGACGCCGGAACAGAAGGTTGCCTTCACGAATGCGCTGACGGTGCAGCAATCGGCCGGTAATGCCAACAACGGAAGCGCCACCTGGACCTTCGCAATCGCCGCAACGGCACTCGACTTCCTCGCCCAAGGCGAACAACTGGAAGTCAAGTACCTCTTGACCGTGACGGACGATAGCGGAGCGACGGACACGCGGGAAGTGACGGTCGTCGTGACCGGCACCAACGACGATCCCACGATCTCCGAAGCGGAAGTCCTGGGCGAGGTGACGGAATCCGGTGTCGGGGAAGACGGTACAGACGTTGCCACTGGCCTGATCGTCGGAATGGACGTCGATATTCGGGATGTCCTGACCTACTCCGCCTCTGTCGTTGACGGGGCACTGGGTCAATTCAGCATCGATGAGGAAACCGGTGAGTGGACCTATACCATTGACCAGTTCAACGCCAATGTTCAGGCCCTCAACGAAGGCGACAGCGTCGATGAAGTCTATACGGTAACCGTATCCGACAACAACGGCGGCACTGTTACCACCGACGTGACCATCACCATCAACGGCACGAACGATGCCCCAACAATTGAGGACTACACGGGTTCGTTCACTGTTGTTCACAGCAACTCCAACAACGACGAAAGCAGCTTCAATCTTCTTGAGCTTCTGGCTGCCAACGACGTTGATGATGGTGAAACGGAAACGCTCCAGATCGATGAGATCTCGGGTACTCTCAGCCTGTCCATCGCAGGCCATCAGGTGACGCTGGATATCGCCGATCTGGAAGCCGCAGGGCTTTTGAACATCGGTGAAGCCGACGGCAGCGTGACCTTCACCCATAACCTGGAACGCATTATGGCCCAGGTCATGGATCAGGGCGAAACCGCCAACATCTCGGGTACCATGACTGTCGTGGATGTCCATGATGCGGTCTCCAACTCCGCCGAGTTCGATATTGAACTGTCGGTAGATCCGGACAAGACCAACACCTTCGGCGGTGACGACTGGACCACCGCGGACGGTGCGGGTGACATCCCTGAAATGCTTATCCCGACATTTGACGGAGACGGCGACGGTCCGCTGGTCGTCTGATCATGAAACTTCTGGAGAGGGCGCACGCGCCCTCTCCTCTCTTCTTTTTTATGTTTTTTTTGGAGAGTCTACATGGCTGTACGCAGCGCAAGGGAAAGCGTTTATCCCGCTCTCAAGGTTTATCGCTCTTCCTGGGCCGGGTTTCTTGCCGTTGGTTTCTTTTCGATCTTTGTCAATCTCGGAACTCTGGCTTCCCCCCTCTACATGCAGCAGATCTTCGACCGGGTGATGCAGAGCGGCCACCTCGAGACACTTGTCTTCCTGACGATGATCGTGATTTTTTTTCTGGCGGTGATTGCGGTTCTTGATGCAATCCGCGGCTCCATCCTCGCCAGCATAGCGAAATGGTGGGACGAAACAGTACATGCCGACCTGCTGCATGCCGTCATCCAGACGGCAAGGTCGACGGGCAAGTCCCACTCTCATGCCATGAACGACCTGGCAACAATCCGGCAGTTCGTTGGCAGTTCGAGCGTGCTGCCTTTCTTCGACGGGCCCTGGGTGCCCTTCTTCGTCGGTGCCATTATTCTCATCCACCCTGCCCTCGGCATCGTCGCCATCGCGGCCGGTGTGCTCTTGGTGATAATCGCAGGTATCAACGACACGGTTACCCGCCGCCGGATGGCGGGTGCTGCGGCGGCGCGTGTTCGGGCACAGCAGACGATTGACATCGCGACCCAACACGCGGAAAGCGTCTACAGCATGGGAATGCTGCCTGGCGTTCTCGCCCGCTACCGGAATGACAACGAACTGGTGGCCAATTCGACTTTCGCCGTCGCCGCCTTTTCAGCGAAGACTGCCGCGATCACCAAGTTCATCCGGTTCACGGCACAGATCAGTGTCTTGGGTCTCGGTGCCTATTTTGCCACGCTGGGTGAAATCACTCCGGGTGGCATGATTGCAGCGTCAATCATCATGGGGCGCGCGCTTGCGCCTGCCGAACAGGCCATCGGCGCCTGGCGGGGCATCGTCGGTGCGATGCAGTCCCATCGTCGGCTGAACGATATTTTTCTGGCAGCTCCACTCCACTTCGACCGGACCCAGCAGCCGGAACCCAGCGGGCACCTGCAGCTCAAAGGTGTCAATCTGCTCGTTTCAGGCCAGGAACGGCCTTTGCTGCGCAACATCACGATCGATATCAAGCCGGCAACCCTGAATGCAATCGTCGGCCATTCCGGCTCCGGCAAGAGCACCTTGTGCAAATTGTTGATTGGCGCAATGGATCCGAGTTCCGGTTCGGTCCGTCTTGACGGTGTCGCCATGCGCAATTGGGACCCGCAGCAACTCGGCCGGAACATCGGCTACCTGTCGCAGTCCGTGGAACTGCTATACGGCACTGTGAAGGAAAACATCGCCCGGATGGGCGAGCCGGACGATGAAAAGGTTGTGACTGCCGCGCGCCTTGCCGGTTGCCACGACATGATCAACGCTCTGCCTAACGGCTACGAAACCCTGATCGGCCCGGGCGGACTTCGCTTGTCCGGCGGACAGGCCCAACGCGTTGGGCTGGCCAGGGCGATCTACAACAAGCCCAAGCTGATCATCCTCGATGAACCGAATTCCAACCTGGACAGTGATGGCGAAGCCTCGCTTCAGGAGTGTCTCGTGCTCCTTCGGGAACAGGGCTGCACGGTCATCATTGTAAGCCACAGACCCTCGGCGCTCTCGAAAGTCGATCTGATCATCACCCTTGCGGACGGCACAATTCAAAAGACGCAAACCGGCGAGGAGTTCATGAAGCACGCCATCCGCCCGGTCAGCGATATCCTGCAGAAACTTGGCAAGGTCCAGCCGGCGAAAGCAAAAGGCGCTTCGCCGGCCAACGAAACTCAGGGAGGTCAGTGATGAAAGAGCAAAATAACCCGGCGTCGTCCCTCCGTCGCTCCATCCGGCAACACTGGATCATGGGTTCGTTGGTCGTCGCGGTTTGCTTCTTCGGCACGGGAATTTGGGCAAGCTTCGCGGAGTTGTCGTCGGCCGCCATCGCCGCCGGCAAGGTCAGTCCGGACGGAAGCTTGCGCGTGGTGCAGCATCTGGAAGGCGGAATTGTACGCCATCTCAATGTCAAGGAGGGCGATGTCGTCAAGGACGGTCAGCTTCTCATGGTTCTTGACCAGGCATTGGCAACGGCGAACTATCTGTCGATCTACCGCAAGCACCAACGCTATGTGGTGACCAGAGACCGGCTGCTGGCGCAAGAGCGTGGCGATGAAACCTTTGAGGTCCAGATGCCGTCGGTCATGTCGGCCGACAAAAGCTACACGCAGTTCGTTGCCAACGAGATTACAAAATTCAAGGTACGGCGCGAGCTGCTGGGAAGGCAGCAGTCGACCTATCATGTGCAGGCAGGCCAGGTTGAAGCCGAGATCAGCAGCCTGAAAGCCCAGATAGACGGCATGGATGATCAGATCCTGCTGCTTGACAAGGAGCTGGATAGCAAAAAGGTCCTGATGGACAAAGGTCTGATGCGGCAGCCCGAGCTTCTGGCTCTGCAACGCAAGCGGGCCGAACTGTGGTCGGAGCGCAATGCCATCGGGTCAACGATCGCTCGTGCGCGGCAGAAGATCGAGGAAATCAAGATCGCGGAACTGACGGCCCTCAGCGAAGAACGCGAAAAGGTGGCCAAGGAGTTGTCGGAAATCAACGCGGAGATTGCGCAAGCTGACGAGGCGCTTTCCGCGACTTCGGACATCCTGAACCGCACAGAGATCGTCTCTCCGATCGAGGGGCGGGTGCTCAAGGTCAACTACAAGACGGTCGGCGGCGTCGTGCGGCCGGGCGAACCGATCATCACGATCGTGCCCGAGAACGAGGAACTCATCCTCGATACGCGCCTGCGCACGTCCGACATCGACAACGTGATGGTCGGGATGGACGCCAAAGTTCAGCTCACCTCTTTCATGGGGCGGCACATGAAGCCCTTGACAGGGGAAGTCTTCCAGGTTGGTGCGGACGCCGAAACGGACGAGCAGACGGGAGAGCAATTCTACACGGTGCGGGTCAGGGTTACTTCCGACGACATCCGGGAGGCCGGAGGCGGTTTTGAGCTGGTGCCAGGTATGCCCGCACAGGTCTTCATTCAAACAGGAGCCCATACGCCGATGCGCTATCTGCTGGATCCAGTGCTGCAGTCCTTCGGACGGGCGTTCCGGGAAGAACGCGTACTCTAAAGCGGTTGTCGCGTGACCTTAAAATCAGAAGGCGTTGCCGGGTTTGAAAGAACAGAACCCGGCAACGCCTTTCGGCGTTTTAGGCATGCCGCAGCGACGCAATACCTTGCATGGTTCACGCCGCCAGATAACCACCGTCCACCGGAACGATCGCGCCATGAACGTAGGAAGCGTCTTCAGAAAGAAGGAACGCGACGACCCGCGCAATCTCCACAGTCGCGGCCCAACGGCCGATCGGGATGCGTGCGTCGATCCGTGCGCGCCGTGCCGGGTCTGACCGCGCGCCTTCGGAAATGCGTGTTTCCACCCAACCCGGTGCGACCGCGTTGACCCTTATGCCGGTTCCTCCCCAGGCAACGGCAAGGGATCGGGTGAGGGCAGCGACCGCCCCCTTGCTGGTGCCGTAAGCAGGCGCAACGGGGTTGCCGAACCAGCTCCACATGGAGGCGATGTTGACGACGGAACCGTTGCCGCGTTGAAGCGCATCGCGCGCGGCCGTACAGGAGGTGAGCACGCCGGTGACATTCACCGCCATCACCTTCTCGAATACCGCTGCGTCCCATTCTCGGCTGTACTGGATCGTGCCCGCACAGGTGACCAGGCCGCCGAGCTCTTGCTCTTCTTCTAGGAGATGAGAAAGCGCGGCCTCATCAGTAACGTCGACCTCGACAAACCGGGCAGCTTGCGGAAAGCCTTCCTCCCGTTCCAGGCCTGCGGCCGTTACCTGCCAGCCGCGTTCGGTCAAAAGCTGCGTTGTCGCAAGACCGATACCTGTACCTCCGCCGGTGACCACAACATTTCTTGATGGCGGCATCGATCAATGTCCTTCGTCGAGCAGTTGCATCGCGCGAACGAGGTCGGAGACGCCGAGTTTGCGGTAGTAGTTCGGCGCATAGGGGGCTGTGAGCGCAACCTCGGCAATATGCTTCAGTTCAGCTGAGCCGGTGACGCCGAATTCTGCGAAGGATGTGGGCAGATTTATCCGTCGGAAGAAGGCTGCAAGGGTACGGATTTCCTCCTCGGACCCCTGCCCGGCTGCCAGTTGTGTCAAGGTGCCGAGAGCGACCATCTCTCCGTGCAGCAACCCAGAGAGCGCCGGTGTGACCGACAGGCCGCGCACCATCGCGTGGGCTATCGACAACCCTCCGCTTTCAAAGGCAAGGCCGCTGAGAAGTACGGTGGCCTCCACCACGCGCTCGAAAGCTTCATTCGGGCCTTCGGCCGACATCGCCGCTTCGCTATCGGCGAGAAGAATGTCACGGGCACGCGCGACAATGGCCTGGGTGAGTTCCGTGGGACGGCCTGCAAAGAAGTTGAGACCACCTCCGGCAAGAGCGCCTGCCAGCTCATACGGCTTTGACATCGCATCGCCAATACCGGCCGCCAGAAAGCGACGTGGTGCCCCGGCGATGACTGCCGTGTCGACCAGGACAAGGGAGGGGGTGGTCTTCATGTGACGGACGCCCTCAACCGCATGGTCCGGTGTATAGACGACGGCAATATGGCTGGTCGGGCTGTCGTTTGAGGCGATGGTTGGCACGATGGCAACCGGCAGACCGCGTTCGATTGCAGCTCCCTTGGCGGTATCGATCGCCTTGCCCCCGCCGATGCCGACAAGAAGCCGGGCATCGCCGGCTTCCCTTGCCCTGGCGGTGATTTCCGCAGCGGTACATTCCCCCCCGAATTCCATGAGGCGGGCGTCGGGAAGCTGGGAGCTGATGCGTTCACCAAGCAGGTCGCGGGCTACCGGATCAATGACCACCGCCGCAGGGCCACCGCCAATGATGGCAATTTCCTCGGCCAGGCGGTCGATGGCTCCCGGTCCCTGCACGTAGCGCAGTGGAGCGCCCAGAATGCGCATTGTCATGAGTTATCCTTTCACCGCGCCGGCGGTCAGGCCCTGGACGAAGTAACGAGAGAGCGTGATGAACGCTATGAACAACGGCATGGCAATCAGTGTGGAGCCCGCCATGATATCTCCCCATCTCAGGTCAAAGGCGCCGATCATCGAAGCCAGACCCAGGGGCACCGTCTTGTTCGCGTCCGATCCGATCATGACCAGGGCAAAGGTGTAGTCGGTCCAGGAAAGGAGAAAGGCGAAGATCGCGACCGTTACCAGCCCGGGGACCGACAGCGGCAATACAACACGCAGGAAAGCCCCCAGGCGCGTGCAGCCGTCCACCATGGCTGCTTCTTCAAGCTCGAAGGGCATTGTCTTGAAGAACCCCCACAGGAACCAGACGCCGAGCGGCATCGTGATGGTCAGGTGGGAAATGACCAGTGACAGCAGCGTATCGTTGAGGCCGATTGCCGCGAACATTGCGTAAAGCGGGATTGCCAGCAACAGCGGCGGGAACATGTAGGCATAGAGCATGCCGGCGATGATCATCTGTTTGCCGCGAATGCGCTGGCGGGTGACACCATAGGCGATCATGACGGACAGGAGCATTGTCAGGACAACGGTGGTCACCGCAACAATGAGACTGTTGAGGAATTGCCGCGGATAGTCGGTCTGCGCCAACAGGCTGGTGTAATACTCAAGCGTCCATCGCTGCGGTACCAGAGACGGGTTCATGAGCATTTCCTGCGTGGGACGCAGGGAAGAAACGACCATCCAGTAGATGGGAAAGGCGCTGTAGACCGCTAGAACGATCACCGCGAAGTAAAGTCCCGCCCGGCCGGCAACGCGGCGAGCCTGGATTTGTCCACTCATTTGCCTTCCTCCATCGGGAACACCCGGAAATAGATTGCAACGGCGACCATCAGGACGAAGAAGGAAAGCGTTGCGATCGCTGCCCCGCTGCCGATGTCATAAAGGGCAAATGCCTCCCGGTAGGACAGGACCGGCAGATGTTCCGTGGCACCAAGCGGGCCGCCGCCCGTCGTCAGCCAGATGACGTCGAACTTGTTGAACATCCACACGCCCCGCAGAAGAATGATGACCGTCAGGATCGGGCGCAGCGACGGCAGGGTCACGTGAAAGAAACGCCGAACGGGCCCGGCACCGTCTACGCGCGCCGCTTCATAGAGTTGGGTCGGAACTGTCTGCAGCCCGGCGAGAAAGGTCGTGGTGACGAACGGGGTCCACAACCAGACCGAAATCAGGATGACCGACGTCATGGACGCGGTCTCGGTCTCGAACCAGTAGATCGGCGGCAGGCCCAGGTCATCCATCAGAACAGTGATGATGCCGAGTGAGCCGTCAACCATCCACTTGAAGACCAGCACCGCGACCACCGTCGGCAGAAGATACGGCAGGAACGTCAGTCCGCGCAGCAGAGAGCGGCCGATGAAATTCTGGTTCAAGAGCAACGCGAAGCCGATGCCCAGCACCACCTGCAGGACAATCGCCAACCCGGCATAGACGAAGCCGTTCCAAAGCGCGTTCCAGAACTCTGCGCTTGCAAGAACCTTGGCGTATTTTGCGAAACCGACCCAGACCGGATCGGCCGTAAGCGACGGCATGTCATAAAAGCTGAGCGAAACCGCATAAAGCGCAGGCCCGACGATCAGGACAAGGGTCGCAAGAAACCCGATACCGAGAAAACCCGGCAACAACCAGCGAGTCATTCACGAACTCCAGATGGTGTGAAAGTGAGGGGAGCCTCGGCTCCCCTCTCCGTTTCGTCACTTGATCACTTCACGCATTTTGGCTGCGGCCTGATCCACGGCCTCTGCAGAATCCATCTCGCGAAGGATCTTGTTCTGCAGCATTTCAGGCATGAGGAAGGACTCGAACACCTTGCCGGGTCTGACGTCAGGCGCCGGGCCTTGCGTATCAATGGACGTGAGCACAACAGACTCGTCGGTCACAAGTTCTCGCATCTGCTCGACCACACCAGAGTATTTCTGGATCATTGCGTTGTCGCGCCAACGCTGGTCTTCATAGATATCAAGTCGCGTCGGCTGGAAGTGCACCGGTGCGGTGTGCAGGAAGTCGACCATGCGATCGGTCGTAAGCCACCGCATGAAATCCATCGCCGGACCAGTGTTGTCCGTCTTCAGGACTACCCAGCCGTCGTAGCCGTGGCTGACCGCCTTTTGCTTTCCGGACATATCCATGTAGGGCATGACGCCAAGGTTCTCGGCCAGGGTCGGGTTGTCCCGCTCTGCGGCTTCCAGAACACGTCCGGCATAGGCTCCGTGGGCCACGGCACCACCAACCAGGTTGGACAGGACATCGGAATAGCTGGCCTGCAGAGCACCCGGAGGCATCGTCCCGTAGAGCTTGGTCATGAAGTCGAGGTAGGCGGCTACCCGAGGCTTCATCTCGTCGTTGTCCAGGATCACGTTCCATTGGTCGTCGAACAGCTTGACGCCCTCGGCCCACAGGAAGGCAAACGACATCCAGTTGGTTGCACCGTTCGATCCGATCGGGAACAGCGCGCCTTTCTGGCGGCCCTGGACAAGCGCCTCGCTGTTCTGGACGAACGCATCCCACGTGTTCGGCAGGGACAGACCGTTCGTCTCATAAAGATCCTTGCGGTAATAGATCAGCGCAAGGTTGTAGTCGAACGGGTACCAGTACACCTTGTTGTCGATGGGGAAGAGGATGTTGTTCCCCCACTGGTATTCGTCCGTCAGCTCGTTCAAGGGGACGATTTGTTCCTGCTCGGCCAATAGCAGCACGTGGCCGATGAAACCGACGTTTGCCACGTCATAAGGGGTTCCGGAGCGAATGCCATTGGTGATCTTGGTGAAGCTTTCGCCAAGCGGTACGGAATCGATGACGACCTCAACGCCGGTCTTTTCCTGGTATTCCTTGGCCACCTTCGAGAAAAAGGCAAGCGTGTCCTTGCCCGTTTCGCAGTTCAAAAACCGGATGGGCTTGTTGCCCTGGGCGCGGAGCGCCGGGGCCGCAAGGGACGAGGCTGCCAGCCCGGCGCCGGCGATACCCATGGTCTTGAGGGCCTGGCGTCTAGTCCAGAGACCTGTCTCGAATTTGCTCTTAGTCATGTTTCTCCTCCAATTGACCGCTTTCAGGTGCGGCTAAACCCTTTTGTTCAAGCTGCCCCTCCCGGCATCTCGAGGCGTTCACCGCTGGCGCGGTCAAACAGGTGTATTGCTGCTGCGGGAAGAGCGAGATGAACGCTCTCACCAACCTTGATGTCGTCCCTGCGCTGGGTCATGACCCGCAGGCGATGACCAGCCGTCTCGCCGATGAAAAGCGTTTGCGAGCCGAGCTGTTCGATGCCCCGGACCGCGAACTCCGGACCTTCGTCGGAAATCGTTATGGCTTCCGGCCGAATGCCGGCAATCACCTCCCGCTCACCGGCATCGCTGCCGGCAGGAATGGAGACATCAGCCGAGAGGCTGAGAAAACCGTTCTTGAGGTCAGCTTCAACGAGGTTCATTTCGGGCGAGCCGATGAAACCCGCGACGAAGGCGTTTGCCGGCCGGTCGTATACCTCCAGCGGCGAGCCGATCTGCTGAACATGTCCGTCGCGCATGATCACGATCCTGTCGGCAAGGGTCATTGCCTCCGTTTGATCGTGCGTGACGTAAAGCATTGCCTTGCCGATGCGCCGCTGAAGAAGGGCGATTTCCTCCCGCATCCTGGAGCGAAGCTTCGCATCCAGGTTGGACAGTGGTTCATCGAGCAGAAACACCGCCGGGTCGCGAACAAGGGCGCGGCCGAGCGCGACACGCTGCATCTGTCCGCCTGAAAGCTGGCCGGGCTTGCGGTTGAGCAGGTGCGTGATGTCCAGCATTTCCGCTGCAGCGTCGACCCGCCTGGAGATCTCGCCCCCTTTCATGCCGCGCATCTTGAGACCAAACGACATGTTGCCGCGAATGGTCTTGTGCGGATAAAGCGCGTAGTTCTGGAACACCATGGCGATGTCACGGTCCTTGGGCTCCAGCGTGGTCACGTTTCGGCCGCCGATATGCAGTTCTCCGGCGCTGATCGTTTCCAACCCCGCGACCATCCGCAGGGTTGTCGATTTCCCGCATCCGGAAGGGCCGAGCAGAACGATGAGTTCGCCCTTGGCGATCTCAAGGTCGACGCCTTCCACCGCAACCACGGCTCCATAGGTCTTGCGCAGTTTGCGCAGACTGACTTCCGCCATTACTTGGCCTCCCCGGTTGCCCGCACGGTTTTGTGGTTGATCGGTGTGAGGGCTTCCTTTGCCTCCCGGAACCGAACGAAGCCTTCGTCGTAAGTCGCCGTGGCCCGGGCGTTGGGCGTCAAAGTCTCTGCCACGCGGATGACGCGGGCAGCGTCATCCGTGTTCGAGAAAATGCCCGCACCAATGCCCGCGATAAGCGCTGCACCGTAGGACGCGTCGCCTTCGGCGGGAACTTCGATCGTCAGTCCTGTGACATCCGCAATGATCTGCCGCCACAAGGCGCTACGTGTCCCGCCGCCGACGAGACGGGCGGTGGTGAAGCCCATGCCGCGCTGTTGCAGAACGGAAAGGCAATCGCGCAGCGTATAGGCAACGCCTTCATAGAGAGCCCGGCAGAAATGCGGTGCTCCATGCTGGAACCCCAGCCCTACGAAAGAGGCGCGCAAGTCGGGGTCCCAGTAGGGGCTCCGCTCGCCGTTGAGGTAGGGATGAAAGAGCAGACCTTCCGACCCTGCAGGGGCTTCGGCAGCTTTGGCATCCATGCCCTCGAAACCCATGTCCGAGAAAAGCGCGTCACGCAGCCAGCGATGGGCCGAGGCGCACGAGTTGGTTCCCAGGATCGAGTAGTGATGATCGGACACCAGGTGCGGGTAATGAATGACATCGTCGGAAAAACGGGGAGCATCCGTCAATGTAGAGACCGTGCCCGCCGTGGCGAGCTTCAGGGCTCCGATGCCTTTGCGCGTCATGCCCGCTGCATAGGTTTCCGCATTGGTATCGGAGGTTCCGCAAATGACCGGTGTGCCTTCCTGCAAACCGGTTTCCTGAGCGGCCCTTGGCGTCACGGTCCCCGTCGTCGCCGTCGATGCAACTATTTCCGGAAGAACTTCGGTTTCAAGCCCTCCCATCGCGCAGAGTTCGGAAGACCAGCCCCCTGAACGTGCATCAGCAAGCATGAGCCCCCAGGCATCCGTGATGTCGGTTGCATCGCTGCCGTCGAGACGACGGCGCAGCCAATCCTTGGCCGGGCGAAGTCGGCGGATGCGGCTGTGTGTTTCCGGCTCTTCTTCCTGCAACCAGATCAATTGCGGCAGCGTCCAGGTGGGGCTGATGCGATTGCCCGAAAGGTCGAGGATCTGAGCCCCGCGCTCTGCTCTTTCCCGCACAACCTGAGAACCGGAACGCTGGTCATTCCACATGATCGCGGGCCGCAATGTGCTGCCTGACTCGTCTTCGAGCACGTGGGTGTGCGCTCCGGCCGTCACGGAAACCGCGACGATGCGATGCGGCTCCAGGCCGCCCTGCCAGATCTTCTGCAGGGATGTGACGAGTGCCGACCACCAGCCTTCCGGATCCTGTTCGCTGAATCCGGGTTTCGGTGTGAGTGTTTCGACCGGACAGGAGGCCGAAGCCACGACCTTCCCGTCCGTGGTGATGACCGTCGACTTGAGCGATCCTGCTCCGAGGTCGATCCCAAGCAAAAGGGCGTCAGACATTGGCACCCCTGTCCCGGTACGGATCGATGGAGCCGGCGCGCGGTGGAAAGCCGAGTTTGCCGGGATTGAAGAGGTTTTGCGGATCAACGGAGGCCTTGATACAGCGCAGAATATCCATTCCGACGCCGTGCTCTCCGTCCATCCAGGGTCCGCGGAAAAGGCCGCTTCCATGGTGGTGAGCGATCGAGCCGCCATGCGCGAGCGTTTCACCGTTGACGATGTCCCACATTTTTTCATGCAGCGGCAAGGCTGCAGACTGATCCATTGGAGGTAGGCGCAAGGTCATGTATTGGCACACGCCTTCCGGATAGACATGCGACCAGTGGGCACTGAAATGAGCGTCCTTGGAGACTTCCGCAGCAATCCGGGCTGCGATCGTGTCGTAAAGCGACGAAGCCTTGCTCCAGTTCACCGAAACTTCGAGCGTGTCGTTGTAGTAGCCTTTATCAAGCCACTGTTTCGTAATGGAGACGTAGCGTTTTGCCCGCCACTCGTCGAAGGGACGTGTTTCCGTTTCCACGGCATCAACGCTCTTTGCAAATTCGCGTACCAGTGCCGCTTCTGCAGCCACAATGGCTTCTTCGCCGCAAACCACGATGTTGGCCATCACCGGGCGCGTTTCAAAAGCACTGATGCCTTCGGTGCGCGAGGCGGTTTCCTTTTCGTCATAGAGACGAACGATGCGCGGATGCAGCCCCGCCTGCATGATGCGCTTGGCAAGCGAGAGGGCAGCTGTGCGATCGGGAAGTGCCAGCACGATCGCCTCTTCGGCGGGCGGCAGCGTCCAGATGCGCAGGGTCAGTTCCGTTATGACGGCAAGCGTGCCTTCACTGCCGACGATGATATCGAGAACCGATGGTCCGGAGGCCCGCTTGGGAAGCGGCCTGATTTCCAGCACACGCCCATCCGGCATGACCGCCTTGAGACCAACAACAATGTTCTCGATTTTACCGAAGCGGCTCGATTCCTGACCACCGCCGCGGCAGGCGGCCCACCCGCCGACCGTCGAGATGGTCAGCGATTGCGGCAGATGACCGGATGTAAAACCTTCTGCGTTAAGCGCGTCTTCGAACACTTCGCCGTTCATGCCGGCTTCGACCGTCACCAGATGGTTGTCCCGGTCGATCTTCAGGATGCGGTTCATGCGCTGCATGTCGAGCATGACTTCGCCGCCCAGGGGAATGATCCCGCCGAGAACACCGGAGCCGCTGCCATAGGGAATGAGGGGGTGATCGGCCTTGCTTGCCTTCCCGACAATTGCCGAGACCTGCTCCGTTGTGGCGGGGCGCACGACGAGGCCTGGCAGCGTACCGACCAGGGCGCCTTCCCTTGCACGGAAGTTCGCATAGGGCAGACGGTCGTGTGCATAGCCGGCGCGCGAACCTTCGTCCACCAGGACGTTTTCCGCACCGACCAGCTCCGAAAGCTCGGAAACAAGATCACGATTACTCAAAGATTTTTCCTCCTCCATGCCCAATCGGATTGTTAGAAATCGCGTTGGGCAAACGTTTGCTCAAACACAAACAATTGCACTTTGGTCTGGATGTCAAGCCCGGTTTGCTGAATTTCAGATGGAGGCGACCGATGCGCGCACGATGAGATCGCCTGGAGGAAGAAGGAGACTTTCGAGCGCTGAGCCCTCGTCGGGCGCAGTTCCCTGGATCAGGTCGATGAGCCGGCTGGCTGCCGCGCGCCCCATTTCCTGGGAGGGTAAAGCCACTGTGGTCACCTGGGGATAAACGACCCGGGCAAGCAGGTCGTCATGCATCGTGACGACGGAAACATCTTCCGGCACACGGAGCTTGAGTTCGTGCAATCTGGCAATGGCCGCAGCTGCGGTCAGCAGCGTCGCGGCGTGAATAGCGGTCACGCCGCAGGCCAACAGTTTGTCGACGGCCGCAGGTACGGCTGCAGGATCGTAGCCTGCCTGGGCAACGAATTCCTCGCCGTGGTCGAGGCCGGCGGCCTCCAGAGCCTGTTGCCATCCCTGGCGCCGCATGTCGCCATTGAACCGGCCGAGCCGACCGGCCAGATGCCCGATCCGGCGATGCCCCATGGCGATGAGGTGCTCAACCCCGATGCGGGCTGCCTCGCGGGTATCGATTGCAACGCAATTCCGGTCACCGGCCAGATGTCGGTTGAGGATCACATGCGGCAATCCTGTGCTGTTCAGCATCTGTCGCAACCGGTCATCCTCATCGAAACTCGCGATGATGACACCCTCGATGATGCTTGATCGAGAAATGTCCGTGATGATCTCGCGCCCATCCCCCTTGTCATAGGAGACCAGAAGGGCAAAACCTTTCTCGCGTGCCTCGATTTCGGCTCCCACAATCGCCGACGCAAAGATCGGGTTTTCGATCTGGGGAACGACCATCAAAAGTGTCGAGGATTTTGCGGTTTTCAGGGCTCTTGCAACCGGGTTGCCGTGGTAACCGAGACGTTCGGCTGTTTCCAGAATATGGGTTCTGGTCTTTTGGGAAACACGTCCCTTGTTCTGAAGCACGCGCGAAACTGTCGACACGTTGACACCGGTTGCCTCTGCCACATCGCGCAGGGTTACAAGTGGTTTTTTGCGCTTCATTTCCCCTCCCCTGGAAACTGATGGATCCCGAGCTCAGAACCTGATGTCGCAAAATTTGCGCAAGTAGGTTAGTGCTCAGATCAATGTTCGCGCTTCACGTGCGAACAAAAGCCGTGAATCCAGTCTCATAGCAGTTTTGGTGACAAGAACGCCATCTATTGCACACCCGGCCATTTCTCCGGCAGTTTCAAAGTAAAGGCCGATCCTATTCCCGCCTGACTTTCAAAAGACAACTCTCCCCCGAGCAACCTGGCAACCTGGGAAGAGATGTTGAGCCCGATACCCGTGCCGGGAGTTCCCGCCGTGCCCTGACCGCGAAAGAAGCGGCTGAACACGCGCTCCTGCTCCTCCGGCGGAATACCAACACCCCGATCGTGCACGGAGATGAAAATGGACCTGTTCTGCGCCCGGACACTCACTGAAACCGGCTCGGTAACCGGCGAATACTTCACCGCATTCGATAGAAGATTGTTGAGGATCTGTTCTGCCAGCAACCGGTCCGTTTCGATCGTTTGGGGAACCTTGTTGCCAATTTCCAGGGAAAAAGCCCGCTCCGGTGTCTCTTCACTCTGACGGTCGACGACCCGTTGAATGAGATCCTCTACATGGCAGTTTCCGGGTCTGGCCGTCACCTGTCTTTCTTCGAGCCGAACGACATCCAGCGTTGCTTCCAGCAGGCTTGTCAGGCCCCGGACCTCGGAGCGCACCTGGCTTGCCCGTTGCCTGATTTCTTCAGTTGGCATCTGGTTCCCGCTCCGCAAGACGCGTTGCATCGCGGAATCGATGACGGCGAGCGGGGTTCGAAACTGGTGAGAAACCAGGGCAACGAAACTGCGATAGATCTCGGCGGTTTCGCGTTCACGCAAGAGCGACAGCCGGATGCGTTGCTGTTCGGCCATCGCCCGCAACATCGTGAAGGACAGAAAGGCGCCGAGAACAATGATCGCCACGATGGAAATGATGACCTGCACGATTGCGGCACGTTGATTGTCGAGCCGCGCACCCGTTGCCTCCCATTGCCGGACCATGGACTGGTTTCCGGCGCGGCCGAGATCCTCAATCAAGGGCTGGAGAAGGTCGTGAACGGCAGAAGCCGTCTGGACGTCGCCATATGACATGTCCAGGATTTTTGCCTCAAGCTCTCGTAGCGCCCCAGCCACCTTTTCCAGCTTTCCGTCCAGGCCAAGCTCTCGCATGTAGCGTCGTTGAGGCCCCTCCGATAACAGGTTCAAGCGGCTAAGCATCACGTTGTATCGTTTGTCCAGTTCAGCCGCCTTGCGGGAGATGGTGCCGACATGGCGGGAAACCTCGGCATCCAGCAGGAGCGCCGCGGACTGCGTTCGTGAGATTGCCCACAGCATGTTGTCCCCCTCGTTGCGCCGCAATTCCGCTTCGGTATCGAGAAGCCGTGCGAGGGAAAATACGAGCAGCAAGACGAAGGCAACAGATGCAGTGCCTGCGACGATATAGGCGACAAGATCGCTTCTGCGCGTCATTTGATCTTCAGTTGGATCAACTGCCACACCCAGCGATAGTCGTAACGGATGTCCTGAAGATCGGAATGCTCGTCCCGGGGATAAACGATCCAGAAAGGGCCCTTGTCCGAGGGTTGTAGCCGTTCGCCATCCATATGGGTTGCGACAAGAACATCGTACCGCACGAAGTCTTCCATCGGGATGTCGATGGTATAATCGTTGAGCGCACTGGCGGTAACCGTCTTGCCGTCGGCGCCGACGAATTCAAGCAGGTCTCGCATCAGGAAGCCGTCGAAGCGTTTTACGCCATCCGTGACGACAGTTGAGGTCTCGAGGGTGTGACGGGGCAGTGCTTCCAGCATTGCATCGTCAAGAAGCGCGGCGCTCTCTGAGTTTGTCTTGCGGATATTGCCGGTGACCGTCAGCCGGACTTCGCCTGCTGGGGCGGTCAATGACATGTTTTCCGATCGAGCTGTCGCAACGGATAAACCGACCCCAATCAGCATGAGCATTGTCCCTGCAAATGCCTTTGACGGTTTGAGGGAAGAAAGCAGATTGGTGAACCTGAAAGAGCAGCGAAGGTGACTGCAACACCGGAACAACGCCGCTGCCATGTCTTTTCGTCTCGTTGCCGGTAACGCTTGTTTTTCAAATGCTTCAATCAATGATCGGGCCCGCAAAGGTCAAAAAAATCATTATGGCACCGGTTGTCGATGTTGCAAACATTCAACCGATGCCAGACCTCCGATGTTGCCCACGCCGAAAATTGTGCAATTCGCCCTGTCCCGAGTTCCCGCGACGCGAACAACAAGAAACAGGGCGCTGATTTGCCGGATGCCGGATGCCGGATGCCGGTGCAGACAGGACAAGGCAGTCCTGACTGCGCGCGTGATGATCAGCCAGCCGCCTTGACGGGATCGTTGATCCGGGGAGGCTGATAGGACGCCGCCTTTTCCTTCAGACTGGAAAATTTTGTCGAAAGCTGTTCGAGCTTTGCTTCCCAGGCCGGATCAGGCTGTTGCCCTTCAATTGTCCGGAAGTAGACCTCCATGATGCAGGTGACTGCAAAAGGCTCCAGCAAAGCGGACTTGACGGACCACGCGAACAAAATTGCAAACACGATGCCGCCCGCAGACCAGCTGCCTGGAACGAGATATGCGACCAGGGCGGCCGGAGCCAACATGACGAGGAAGACAAGAAACGACAGGCCGTAGACGATAAGAGTGAGCCAGGCGGCATTCTTGAGCATCGGTTTGTAATTCTGGGCGTAAAGCACCAGCCCGCTCCGGGACGAAGCCCACACGTTGTCCGAATTTGTCCGGATCGTATAGGCGAGGATGACTTCGTCGATGAAACCGACGGCAATGCGCAGGAAGGCCTCGGCAATCGAGATCAGTTGCCGTGCACCGGGGATCGGCAGAAGCGTGAAGACGCCCCGCACCAGGCCCGTGATTGCGCGCAGGACACCCTTTATCAGCTGGTCGACGCCGAAAAGTACACTGGCCTGCATGAACCTTTGAGAGACTTCTTCGCGGGCGTAGGAAATCTGGGACCGCCCGCCCGGCATCTCCTTGCCGTCGAGCAGCTTGACCAGAACGGCAATGTGCCCGGCCTTGACGACATAGAGAACGTATTCTCTCAGTAAGTACATCACGACGGCGACTGCACCGAACCCGATGACGCCGCCCCAGGTCGTGGTCGTTGCCTGGAAATCGGCATCGCCGAACCCGCCGATGCCCCAGCCGACGCCGGCACCGACACCCGTTGCAAGAATGTAGGCAACGGCAGCTCCGAAATAGACCGCCATGCGCAAGATGATGAAAGGCAGTGTCTGAAACATCAGGCCTAACGCACGGCCAATAGAAAAATCCCACATATTTGGCGTCTCCTTGAACGCTCTGTTGCAATATGGCGGGAGAATATTGTCGAACGTGAGTGCTGTCCCCCTGCGTTTGAACGGGGACAGGAGAATGAAATCGCGTCAAGAAAGACCGCCCATTGACGCCGCCATCCATGGAACCGACTATCGGGCCCATCACGGTCAGATTTCAACGTGGTCTGGTTCAAAGAGCAGTTGATGCAATCGATGCCAAAATCCGGTCAGAAACTGACGGTTCTCTGTGTTGAGGACCAGTGCCATCTTCGCCAGGACATCATTGATGAACTTTCCGCTGCAGGCTATGACGCGGTCGGTGCAGCTGATGGCCGTGAAGCGCTGGACGTGCTGGAAACGATCCGCCCGCATCTCATCTTGTGCGATATCTCCATGCCCCGACTCGACGGTTACGGCTTGCTCGAAACCGTCAGAGGCAGGCACACGCATCTCGCAGATGTTCCTTTCGTTTTCCTGACGGCGCTAAACCAGCGCGACGAGATCATTCATGGCAAGCGCGCGGGTGCGGACGATTATCTGGTCAAACCGATAGACTATGACCTGTTGCTGGCGACGATCGAGGCTCGCTTGCGCCAGGTCAGCCGGATCGATGACAGGCAAAAAAACGAACTGGAAACGCTTCGGCAGGCCCTGGCAGGCAGCGGATCGGACCGATCGCTTGGAATGAACGGCATGGAGAGTGTTCTCAACGTGCTTTCCTTTGGTATCGTGCTGGTGTCGTTGGCCGGTGTTGTCTTCGCAAATAGAGCAGCTCGGGAAATACATATGGCCAGAGACGGGCTGGTGATCGACCGGACGCTCCATACCGGTTCATCGCAGCTCGCCAACGATATCAGGAAACTGCTGGCGAATGCCTGTGAGGCTGCCTGCAAGGGCCAGGACCACCTTGCCAGCCTGACGGTGCAAAGACCGTCCGGACGCCGTGATTTTCTGCTTACGGTCTGTTCGCTCCCGGACAGTACGGGATTGCCGAACGATGACGCGAAGGCGGTGATTTTCATTTCGGATCTCGCGCATCGGCCAAGGATGCCGGACGAGATCCTGGCAGGCCTGTTCGATCTGACGCCGACTGAATCGGAGGTCGCCCGCGCGTTGGTGCAGGGGCGGCGAAAGGAAGACATTGCGCAGGAGCTTTCAATCGCACCGACGACAGTCGCTTTTCATTTGCGCAATCTCTTCGAAAAGACCGGAACCAATCGTCAGGCAGACCTCATCGCACTGCTTCTCACCGGCCTTGTCTCGATCAAGGAACCGCAGGGAGACGTTGAGAAACGTGGAAAGGCTGAAGCGCTTCCAACAACGTGACGACACCAAGATGAGCATGCCGGCAAATTTGTTACGCAGGTGAATTTCAACAATCAAAAAGATTACGCTGACTTCATTACGTTCGTGAATCTGAATTCACAAACTAGCCAAGGCTGGTTATATTCTCTCTGCGGTCGAAATTGCCGCGTATACTGAATTGATATTCCATTTGAATTGCCTCTCACATTTCCGGAGAATTTGTTGTGCCGGTCAAAAAATTACGATTGCTGCTTTGTTCTGCGGGACGCCGCGTTGGTTTGCTTCAATGTTTCCGATCTGCTGCCGACCATCTGGGAATCCAGTTGGAAATCCTCGCCTGTGACCTTGCTCCGGATTTAAGTGCAGCATGCGCAGCAGCGGATCGGGCGTTTGCCGTGCCGCGTTGCGACGACCCGAGCTATGCCAACGCCATTCTCGACATTGTGCGTGACAACCGGGTTGATCTGGTGGTTCCGACGATTGACACGGAGTTGATGGCGCTTGCCTGCGTATCCGACGCGTTCATCCAGCTGGGAGCGCGGGTGCATGTGGCGTCGACTGAAGTCATCGAAATTGTGAGGGACAAGCGGCTGACGTCGGAGATGCTCGAGGCGGCAGGCGTGCCGGTGCCGAAATCGCTGGGACATGAAGCGTTGCTGTCCGATCCGGATGCACTCGGCTGGCCGGTGTTTGCAAAGCCGAGCGGCGGTAGCGCCAGCCGGGGACTGCAGGTCTTTCAGGCTATCGAAGAGCTGCCCGGCCGGTTTGAGGAACCAATGGTCTTTCAGCAGTTTCTGCGTGGCCCGGAATTCACGATCAACATGTTCGTCGATTCAGGCGGCAGCCTGCGAACGGTGGTTCCTCATCTGCGCATCCAGATCCGCGCGGGTGAAGTCGAGAAGGGAAGAACGGTTCGACGGGATGACTTCCGGCAAATCGCCGAAGGCGTGCACCGGGCCTTGCCGAGCCTGACCGGCGTGGCCTGTTTCCAGGTGATCGACGACCCGGAGCTGGGACCGCGTGTCATTGAAATCAATGCAAGATTTGGGGGCGGGTATCCCTTGGCCGACCATGCGGGTGCGCGTTTTGCACAATGGCTTCTTGAGGAAGTGTCGGGCTTCCCGTGCAGCGCAAACGATGACTGGCGAGAAAATGTCAAAATGCTCCGATACGACAGCGCGATCTACGACGGCTGATCGTCTCAGGTTTGCCGGAGCCGAAATGGTCTTTTGTCAGGACCCGCACCTCGGCTCTGTCCTGGCAGTAGAAGCCCTGGCCGGTAGCGTTGTCCGGTCGACCCCACATTCGTTAACTGGCGGATTGCGATGATTGTTTTTGATCTGGACGATACGCTCTATCTGGAGCGGGAGTTTGCGTTCAGCGGCTATCGTTTTCTCGACGGTTGGGTAAAAGAACGCGAAGGCCTGGAAGGCTTTGGCAACGCCTGCAAGGTGTTGTTCGAGGAAGGCGAGCGGCGTCAGATTTTCAACCGCGCGCTTGAAAGGCTCGGGCACTGCGGCGACAGCCATTTGATCGCTGATCTTGTTGCGGCTTACCGTGGCCACCCGCCGCAGATTTCGCTGGCTCCGGATGCGGCGCGTTTTCTCGAGCGTCACCGCGGTCCGTTCGGCCTGATTACGGATGGACCGGCGGCAACTCAAAACGCCAAGATCGTTGCCCTTGGTCTTGACCGCTGGATTGAGAATATCCGCAAGACCGGAGACTGGCCTCAAGGATATGGCAAACCACATCCCCGCGCTTACGAGGAAATGGAAGGACTTGCGGCAGACGACGGGCCGATGGTCTACGTCGCCGACAATCCCGCCAAGGACTTCTTGACGCCAAAAGCGCGCGGCTGGATCACCGTTCAGATCCGGCGGGCGGGCGCCGTGCATCCGCCGCACGCGAAAGATGATGCACACGCGGCCCATGTCGAAATAACGTCGCTGGATGAACTCGACGGCGCGTTGATGGTCCAGCCGGTTTCGATGAAATAGCTAACTGCGGGCCGCAAGTGTGCCTTCAGGCTGGACCACGCTGCGACAGAACCTCCTGGTATTCACCGAGAATGTGCTTCACCTGGTAGTTCGCGACGATGCGCTGCCGAGCCTTTTTGCCGAGATCGGCAAGCTGATCGGGGGGCATTCGGGCAAATTCGGCCATCGCATCGCACAGCGCATCCGGATCGCCCGGTGAAACAACCTTGCCGGTATCCGCGACAACCAGTGCCGCGTCGCCGACATTGGTGGTGACCACCGGGCGGGCATGGCTCATGGCTTCGGCGACGACATTCGGGAACCCTTCCGTTCTGGACGACAGGACGAGAACATCTATCTGCGAATAGAAATCCCCCATGTCACGCAGCTCCCCAAGCAATTTCAGACGTGCCGGATCAAGCCCTGCTTCTTCAATCATGGCCAGAACTTCGCTGTTGCGGTCATCAAGACCGAAACCTGCGGCAACAAAGCGAGCATCGGGAAATTGTGCGGCCATTTGCGCTGCGGCCCGGAAGAAGTTCAAGTGGTCCTTTTGAGGATGAAAGCGCGCGGCTATACCGAACACACGGGCCTTGCGCGGCGTGGGGTCCGCCTGCTCGGGAACCACGACGCCGTTGGGGATGACCTTTCCGAACCGCGCGGCATAGCCATACTGTTCGTGCTGTTCTCTTGCCCGTGCCGAATTGTAAACGATGCCGGCAGCGCGAGACGATAGCATGCGTGCCCCTGCGACGGCGAGGCGCGTGCTTCGCGTCAGGCTGCGCGGATCGTCAAGTGCCTGGCGCACCGTCCAGAAGACGGGCGGCGCCCCGGCCAAGCGCGCCGACAAGGTGCCGACAACCATTGCATGATACATCCAGCACAGCACTGCTCGCGGGCGCTTCTCCCGCATCAACCCTGTCAGTTTCATGATTGCACCCGGCATGTGCACCGCTCCGCGTGCGTTGAGCGGATGATATTCCACGTCCGGCCGTCCGGCCAAACTCAGGTTGCGCTCTGAAACGCCGATCAGAGGGACCACGATTGTCGGTTCGGATGTCGCTGCCAGGAGTCTTGCCAGCATCGTTTCCGCTCCGCCGCTGGCGGCGAAATTCGTAATCACATGCATGACCGGCGCGGCAGTGTCCGTTCCAACCTCCAGTCCAGCACCTTCGCTGCCAACGTAGTCCATCAGGTCACGCCTTTCGTGCACCCTGCCAGACGTCGAGCGGTCTGCCGATCCGCTGTTCAAGTTCACTGACTTCCGGAGCGAAGAAGTCCTGCAGCCTTTTTTCCAGATCGGGGCTCAACGGCGGGTATTCCTGTGGCCGGGCGACGGCATCGCGAAGCACCCTCATTGGCCTGGTGTGCCGAACGCCGTCGAGGACGGGGCGAAACGGCTTCAGGACCTTGCGCAGGGGCAGTGGAACGATGGCGGCGTTCTTGTCCTTGACCTTGCTGTCCACCGGAGGAGCCAGCGGTGCCTCGTGACCGATATGCGTGGCGAGGCGGGCGAGCTGATTTTCAGGCTGGCGCCGGATATCCTCGAACAGCAGCAGCAGGATCTGCTCCGGCGGGAACAGATCGTAGAACCGGCGAAGATGCAGGGCATAACGGCCGTCGTTGATGAAACGCTGGCCCGCGGCCTTCGCCGGGTCGAGATGATCCTCGATGTTTCGAGACACCTCCCCGCGTCGCAAGAGCATGCAATAATCGGAGTAGGCACGCGCCGACGGTTCCCGCATCTGAACGATCAGCCGGACATCGGGAAGGTCCCGCCGGATGCGCTCTGCCGCCTCGGGCTGCGTGAGATAGGTATTCGACTTCTCTCCGACGATTGCGTCCGGTTTACTGAAGTCGAATTGAGACAGGTACCAGTCCGCTCCACGGTGATACTCATCGGAAAAGTAATGCAGCTCCGGGCTGGGCATCGATATCGTCGGACTGCGCTCCAGAGATCTTTGCAGCCAGGTCGTTGCGGACTTGGCCGCGCCGAAAATCAGAAATCGTATGTTTGAGTCAAGCATATGCGGTACCTGCTACCTGGGTGCCTTCGACGAGCTGTTCGTAAAGGCGGGAAATTTCGGAAACATGGCGTTCGGCGCCATACTTGGCCGCGGCATCTGCCTGCGCCGCGTCGGCAATCCGGGTTTGCAGCAAAGGGTCACTGAGCAGTTTGCAAATAGGTTCGACAAAGCTCTCCGGATCGTCCGGCTCAACAAGGAACCCCGTCAGACCGTCCTCGATCGCTTCGATGTTGCCACCGTGCCGTGTCGCGACGACGGGCGTCCCCAGATACATGCTTTCGATCAGGGTCCGGCCGAATGGCTCGTTGACAGCCGGAACAAGCATGACATCGACACCGCTCATTGCCTCGAAAACCGGTGAGCGGAAGCCCATGAAATGAAAATTGTCGTTCAGTCCCAGGCTACTGACCAGCGCCTTGCAGGTTTCGTCCAGGCCCCGGGTTGCATCGACGGTATCGCCGAACAGCAGTCCGTGCACCTGACGCCCCGGCAAGGCGCGGCGAACCGCATCGATCACCCGAACAAAGCCATCGGGACGTTTGCGTTTGATGATCGAGCCGAAATACCCGAGCAGCACCGCGTCCCTCGGCAGACCGAGCTCGTCGCAAAGCTTGTCATGGGAATTTGCGCGATCGGGCCGTCTGGCTGGAAAATCGAAAGGACTTCGGATCACGCTTGCTCGGTCGCCAATCGGCCGGATCGGACGTGATGGCATGGCGTAATGTGAGACGCTCACGATATGGTCGGCAAGCAAGGGGGCGAGCGTGTTCGCCCCTTTCGCGGCCGGGTCCTGGCGATGATGCCAGAGGTGGCGGCAGCCAGACAGTTTGCTCGGCATGATCCAGTTGGCGTGCATGCGTCCTTCGTTCGTATGCACGATATCGGGATCGATCTTTTTCAGCGTTCGTCGCAAGGCCGGCAGTGTTCGCGTCAGATAGCCAAGCCCGCCTACGCGGCCGGGCAGAGGCAGGCCGGGCGACGACATCAGTGGCGTGTCCTCCAGCACCTCGTAATCGAGCCCCAGCTCCCGCGCCTTTTGGCCAATGGCGCCAGGCTCGAAATGGACGAGGACACGCGCCTCGAAACGGTTCGGATCCAGGGCGGCGGCAAGGCTGAGCGCCGAAATGTGACTGCCGCCCAGGACAGGTCCGCCTACGAACGGAAATAATACTCGAATGCGTCTCATCACTGCTCCGGACCTACTTGGACGCTGGTTCAGAAATCGTCAGGTTGATCGTCAGACTGTCGCCCGGACGCATGAAGGCATTCAGGTCGACGTCCAGGCTCTGCATCTCGCCGTTCTCGAGCCGCGATATCCTGTAGGAAGGTGTGACAATGCTGTCCTGGGCGGTGGTATCAACCGAGTTCGCGGACAGCGTCTCGGCGTAGACCTTTCGGGCCAGCTCAAGACGGGATTCGACCTCGAAACGTTTTGATTTCACCTCCGTGAGTTCGGAGAGCTTTTCCCCGCGGGTCCTGTCGAACAGGGTCGCGGCGTCTCTCGATGCAAGATTGAGACGCTGTTGTGCGTCGAGACGGGCGACTTCGAGCTGCAGACGTTTTGCCTCCAGATCGTTGAGCGCCGTATTGGCAGAGGACACGCGGGTCGTCACGGCCAGCCCCTTGTCCTTCAGATGCTCCATCGATGCGAGATCCTTGCGGGCCAGTTCGATCTGGTTGTCACGCAGGACGATTTCTTCGGACAGTTGAGAGATTTTCTCGTTCAGCAGGACACGAAGATCCTTGAGGCTCTGGAGCTCGGCCTTGATCACCTTGATGTTGGCGGAAAGGATCTTCGACTGCACAGGGTCGGATGATTGCGACTCCACGGCGTCTGGCAATGTCTCTGCCGAAAAGAGCTGCACTTCCTGCTCGAGCCTTGTCTCCTGCTGCAACAGTTTGGATGCGGTTCCGCGAAGCTGATTGATCTCCCCCGTTATTCGGGTGAGCGAGGTCTGTTGTGTCCCCTCTTCGTTCGGCAGGCGATAATAGCCACCGGCAATTGCCAGGGCCTTTTCGACCGTCATGCCGGGGATGAAGTCGAATTGTCCGGGAGCCGTAACCGCTCCGCCCACGAACACCGGGGCATACCGGGATACTTCGACGGAGACCGCGGGTAATTCCGTCAAGCCGACGATGCGCTGCATGCGGCTGGCAATAGTATCCGCGACCTCGTCCAGGGTCTTGCCGACAACTTCCACGGCTCCCGCAATCGGGACATGAATATTGCCGTCCGGTGCCATCTTGTAGGAACCGGCCACGCCATCCCAGTTGGCAAAGGTCTTGTTTCTGGCATCCCAGGCGCCAGCACGCAGCTCCAGTGTCTCACCGCCGGACAGCCTGTACTGTTCAGCCGAGAGACCCGACACAAGAAAAGTCGATAATGAAAGTACGGCAATTATAAACCGAATACTCAATGCGCGATCTCCCATCTTTTAACTTAAAGAAACAAAATTATTATCAATATATCCAAGATTATCACGAAAATCGGAAAACAACGAAAAAGAAATTTTTCCCGAAATAGCGTTCATGATTCTTTCGGGATGCTTTAGTTGCATCCGGTTTATTCGATGGTCTCGACGAACGTTGGTAAGGACATTTTTCATGGGTCATCTGTGCTCCCGTTTCCGGTGCCGGCGGACCCGGTAACCCGACAGACAGATCGCCGCCGGAAGCAAAAGGGGAACGGACAGGAACCTGCCGTAAACGTGGGTCACTCCGTTGAGGGCAACCGCGAACATGAGCAGTATCGTGAACATCAGGACCCCGGACCAGCGCGTGTCGGGATTGCTGAACGACCGCCAGCCGACGAATGCCAGCGTGAGCAGCAAGCAGACGAAGCCGAGCAGCGAAACGAGGCCGCCTTCGGAAAACAGCAACAGATAGGTATTGTGAACCGGCGCTCCGTACTGGCTGATCAACCGGTGCTGATCCACTCCGACCCCTAACCAGATCGACCGATCGATCAGGTAAATTGCCTCCTGGATGAGAAGCAGTCGCCCATCGAAGGTTCCCGCCTCGCTGGAATCGCCGGTCGTCAATGCGCCGTAGACCCGCTCCAGAAACACCTCGGGCAGGAAATACTGTCCGAACAGGAACAGGGCCGCCAGTGCAAGAGCTCCAATCCCGATGAAAGCCAGGATATGTTTGGCGGAGCCGTGGAAAAAAGAGATTCCAAATATCCCGACAACCGCGACGATGAACCCTGAATTCGATGCGGACAACAACAGGCCGTAGGCAACGGGTGCCACCAGTGCCAGGAACACGATGCCGGATATCTGGGAGATGAAGTAAAGCCACATCACGTAGACGATCCCTACTCCGGCCAGGAGACCGACCCCGTTTTCCCGCTCGATCAGTCCGGTCAGTCGGCCGTTTCTGGAAAAGAAACGCGCATCGTCCGGGCTGAACACCGAATAGAGCACTCCGTGCAACATCACGAACACAAGGGAAAACGCCATCACCTTGCAAAGGAACATCGTCTCCCGCGCAGGACGCCCCAGAAGCAGCAGCGGTATGCATACAAACGAAAAGACGTACTGGATGACGCCAACCGCACCCGTTAGCGGATCGCCGTTCAACAACGATCCGGCAATCAGGCCACTGCAAAGAAGCAATACCGAGAACAGCCAGAAAGACGTCATGTCCGCGAACGGGCGAAGCGGCACGCGCCTGTTTGCAATCATCACGACGAAAGCGGCGCTGGCGACGAGATCGGACAGCGTGAAGAACACGATGTCGGTTCGAAGATATGTCATTGGCGACAGGAACACCGCGGCGATGACAAGCAGGCGTTCGATCTCCTGGCTTGTCGTGCTCCGGACAGGTGAACCGCTGTGGGAAGAGATCGGTATCGCGCTTGGGGTCAAGCCGGCCTCCTCACGGTGGGCTGTCGGCGCGACCAGTAAAGGACAAACAAGGTGCCTGCCACGAGCGTGCCATTAAACAGAACATGAGCGACCGAAGCCCCGACCGGCCCCAGCATCCCAACCAGTGGTGCGAAACAGGCCAGGAACATGACGCTTCCGAGCAAGGTCACCCACAGAAGCTCGCGGTCGCGCCCCATGCTCAACATGGCCGGGTTGAGCACCATGGTTGCCAGGAGAAGTATGACCGCCAGCAACTGGACGTTGACCATGTTGGCGGCTTCGTTGAAGCCCGCGCCGAACATGACCGACAAGACGTATGGCATCAGGAAGGCGGCAGGAACCAGCACGACCACGCAAAGGCCAGCGATTGCCAGCAGCACGCCATTGACGAGCTTGTAAAACCCGCGTTCCTCGCCGGAACTCCACTTGCGGGCCAGTTCCGGAAAGATCGCCTGGTTCAGCGGGCGTCCCAGCTTGAGCGCGCTGTCGGCAACCCTGCGGGCAATATGGAAAAATCCGACGAATTTCTCGTCAACGAGCACCGACAGCAGGATCACGTCAAGACGCTGGACTGTCTGGCGAATGATGACATTGAAGTTCGAATTCCAGAGAAACCGCAGAATTCCGGGGTTCTCTTCGCGTATGCCCCTGATCGGCAGTTGCATGAACTTGCCGTAGCCACGCTGATGGACATATCGGAGCGAATAGACGAACGGCAGCAGACTGTTCGCCAGGCCTTCGATCACCGCAACGAGGACAAACCCCCAAAGGCCGTAGCCCATCAACCATACGCCGGCAGACAGCACCAGACGCATCAGGGCGATACCGACATCGACCTTGGCGAGAACATCAAACCGGTCGAAAATCCTCAGGACCGCGACCGCGGTCGGCTTGAGGTTCAAGAGAAGCGCCAGGGAAAACAAAGCCAGATAAGCCGCACTGTCCTCCGGCCAGCCCATCATTCGGGCGGTCACCTGAGCTGCAAGGATCGAAACCCCGGCAGCCAGCGTGCTGCCTGCAAGGTTCACGTAAACCGAACCCTTCAGCAACCGCATGAACCGGTTTCCGTCATCATCTGACAGAGCGTCAACACCGTATTTGATCACGGCTTGCCAGGGCTCCAGCCGCAGCAGCCGGTCGACAATGCGAACATAAGCCTGGAAGATCGCAAACAGGCCGAGGCCTGCCGGACCAAGCGACTGGGCCATGATGGCAAGGGTCCCGATGCTGATCACCCCGCTGACCGCCTGGGACGAGAAGACCCATGAAAAATTGCGCATGAGCCGACTGGCGGTCTGGCTGTCTTCAGCAGAGAGGTTGATCAGGCGGGCCATCAGTCCTCCAGCTCCCGGTCGCCGGCAAGCTCTGCCAGCCAAAGCTGAATGTAGGACTGGTCCGTTCCTGCAACGATCTGCCAGGGATCGTCCGGCTGGCCGGCATCAAGCCCCGTTGTTGACTGCTCCCAAGTGTCAGGAAATCCGTCGCCGTCACTGTCCACGATCCGTTCTTCCGGTTGGAGGTCCGGCCAGCCGCCGACTTCGGATGGGGAATCGATCACCTTGCCTTTGCAATCGCGAACGGTTTCGACAAGTTGCTGGTCGAGCGAGTCCCGATGCTGGCCCGATGGCAGGCGATCGCCCACTCCCTCAAGCACAAGGTCGAGCACTTCGCTTGCCTTGACGCGCGGGACGGACAGTGCGCCGGTCACACCCTCGATGATCTCCGCTCCGGGATCGGCATCGACTTGCCGAAAGGGGCGGTCTTGGTCGCAGCGTCCACGGTCGATTGCGAGAATGTCATCGACCTGAACTTCAAGTCTGTACTGGTCGCTTGCCATGATTGCTTCAACTGCTGCGGGCCGTCTGTCGACGGTGCTCGGGCCGGTCAGCGCAACATTGCCGGCATACACGATAAACGCGTTGCCGTAGTAGTTTCGAAACTCTCCGAATTGACTGATCGGATTGTAGAATACGCTGTTCACGACCTCGACCGGCCCGTCATCATGGCCGTATATATCGGGATTTCGGTCCCGATTGTGAGCGAACAGGTTTCGCCAGAGGCTCACGCGTCCGCAATCGAAATCCCGGCCGTCTCCAGAGCAGATCAAGGCCCCCTTGGAGTGGCGCCCTTTCGGGTGGTTGGCATGATCCAGAGCCCAGGCGGAAATGCTGTTGGCGACCGTAATGTCGCTGGACCGTTCGCGGGAAACGTGAATCCCGAGGTTCTCGTCGGTCGAAAACATCAGGGACAGATGATCAAGATAAACGCGCGTCGCGTTTTCAAGCGTCACCGCATCGACCGACGACGAAGGCTGCTCGCTCGGTCCCGGGCGTACCTTGAGAAACCTGACGACGACATCGCTGGCATTCTTGATGATGACGGGCGTGGCGCGGGACTTGCCCAGTCTTATCTGGATTCCCTGCCCAGGTGCCGTCTGACCTGCGACGTAGAGGTTTGAGCGAAAAAAGAGGGGGGTGTCGAGCGTAATCGTTCCGCTCACCTGAAAGACGCAGATCCGAGGCATTTCGCCCTTTTCGACACAGGCTCGCAGAGAGCCGGCGCCAGCATCTGCCAGCGTTGTGACGGGGATGACCTCGCCTCCGGTCCAGCCGGTTGCAGATGCTCCGAACCCGACCGCCCCCGGAAAGGCTCGAGGCGCGGCCTCGGCCGCCAGCGTTTGCGGCATCAAGAGGCCGAAGACGATAAGGACTGCGGCCTGTGTTCTGTTCCTAGCCATCATTCACCACGATCCCGACGTTTGAGGCGTTGTTCAGTTCGAGTTGCTGAGCGGCTTTCGAAAGGTCTTCGAAGCGTGTCTTCTTCATGCGCGCGACCAGCAGTACTGCCTGCGCGACACTGCCGAGGCGGCATGTCGCGTCGTCGCTCAGTACCGGTGGGCAATCGACCACAATTAACGAGTACTTGCGGCGCAGAACGCTGAGTGACGCTTCGACACTGGACATGTTGTTGAACCGCATTGGTACGGGCCCCGGTGCAGGCGCGACTATCGACAGATGCGGATGGCCGGGCAGATGCCACGCGGCCGCATCGATCCGCAAAGGGTTGCTCAGAAGATCGAGAAATCCGTTCGCAGTGCGTTTGCGCGAGAGGGTCGAGATCAAGTCCCTCGGCGAAGGATCAAGATCGACCAGCAGAACATCTTCCCCCCCCGCGGCCGCATATGCGGCAAGTGCGAAACTGAGTGTACTCCGGCCCTCCCGGCTCCCGGGTGACGTGATCAGAACCATTGCACCGGTCCCATTCTCGGTCCTGTTGTCCACCCTGGTGTTTGTCCGCACGGCGGTGTGCAGGGGTGCGATCTTGTGCAGCGCCCGCCTCAAGTTCCCGCTCCTGGTCGTCCATGCCATACGGTTTACGAATTTCCGTGAAAGGGGAGGCAATTGTCCCAGAACCGGTGCGCGGAACGCGGTTATCTGCTGCGGCCACCGCAGACGTCCGCGAAGGTTTTCCCGCAAGAGCGCCAGAAGGAAACCGAAAGTGAGCCCGCTGATCAGCGCGCCCACCATTTCGGTTTTGGGAGAAGGCGAAACAGGTCTGGTCGTTGGGATAGCGATGGACACTTGCCGCGCGACCGGGGTCAGTAGCGCTTCCTGCAATGCGAGTGCTTCAAGCTGATCGAACAGAAGATCATCCTGTCTTCGCATCGATTCCAGTCTCCGTTCGAAGCCGGCTTTCTCAACTTCGGCCGCCGAACGTGCGTCGAGTTTTGCCAGCGTCGCATCTAGGTCGGCCTTGAGTTCTGCAGACTCTTGCAAGGGTACTCCGCGTTCTTCTGCCAACGCCAATTGCGCCTGCAGGCGGCGAAGATTGTTGGTCAGGGTTTCCGTCTCGGTCAGATCGTCGAGATTGTTGGTTCTGGTGAATTCCAGAAGATTGGCTTCCGCATCTTTCAACGTCTCTTGCAGCGCGGATTGGCGCGACAAGATCGACATCTTGGTTCGTTCGACATCGGCGCGCTGTATCTCAAGCGTGTAGTCGACATAGTTCCGGGCGACAGCATTCGCGATGTCTGCTGCCAATCGAGGGCTGGCGTCCGTGGCGAGGATGTCCAGGGCGAAGGTCGTGGGATGCCAGATGATCTGATAGCTCTCCAGAATACGATCGACCGTGCTTTCCCTTCCGGACAAGGCGCTCTGACTCGTCCCGGAAATCTCATCAGGTAAGACCTCCTCCGCTACCCTTGCTGCGAATTCCCGCGACTTCATGACTTCGATTTCGGTGGCCAGTTGAAGCATCGACAAGGTTCTGGCCCGCAACCGGGCACCGAACGGATCGAGACGCAGGACCGCGTCATCAAGCACCAGCGTGGCCTGCGCACTGTAAGTCGGCACAACAGTGGTGAGCCGGAACCACATCAGGGCACCCGAGGCCAATATGCACAGGACGATCAGAACCGCATTTCTGAAGATCAGCGTCAGAATCTGGATATTCTCTGGTCTGAAATCGGCAGCACCTTCGGCATGGCGATCACGTTTTGACACCTGATCAGCCACCTTGCCGGCGGTTTGAGAGCTGGTGTTGATCAAAAACAGGGATCGTCTCCTTCATTGTGTCGCGCGTGTGCGCCGAACCATGCGATCGCTTGAAATTGCGGAACACCAGATCAGAACTTGACCGGCGCCGCGGCACTTGATGCAATTTTCAATAAGCTGCGCGTGAAACACTGGTGCGCAGCGAACTGTCGAAAAACTCCAGATAAAACAGCATGTCAGACACGGTTTTTTCGGTGGATCGTGTCGACTGAAAGGGTCGCGCCACCGCGACGGAAGCTGTTTCAGCTTGGCGGTTTGTAGATGTAGCCGTTGTTATAGGCGTAGTATCCTCCTGCCCGGTGAGCTCCGTAGTCGCGAAGCGAATATCGCCGCATGTCGATGTCGTTCAACACCACGCCAGCGAGTGGGATCTGATTGAACCGCAAGGCTTCTGCCGCCGTTCCAAGCGCATCTTCCGAAGTGCGTCCCCAGCGGGCGATGAGGATCACGAAGTCCGCAAGCGACGCCAGGCGGTTTGCTTCGTCGGCTGCCAAAACGGGGGCCGTATCAATCAGGATGACGTCATAGGACGCGCGCAATTTTCTCAAAATCGCCTTGCCACGAGGCGTATTGAACACGCGCCTCGGAATGATGGAATCCTGAGCGAACGACAGGAGATTGATCTGTCCGAAACGGGTGCAAGGCACTATCTGCGCGTCGAAGACGTTCTGATCCTCCCAGATTTCCTGAGGCGTTTCTTTTGGGATTTCGCAACCTGACATGCGTGTCAGGCCATGCCGGTGGATGTCGAGGTCGATCAACAGCACCCGGTGTCCTTCCTGGGCGGCGGAAACCGCGAGTGAGAACGTCAGGGTCGTCTTGCCTTCGTTGGCAAGTGCCGACGTTACGGCCATGACCATGCTGTCCTTTTTCCGGATCTGGTTGGAAAGCAGTGTGAGCAGGCTCCGCAACGCCAGCTGGTACGGTGAATTCTCCTGCCTGGAGGTTCTGCTCAGAAAGAGTTCCTGCTTGTCCCTCTTCCGCCAGTACCGGATCCGCGGAACGTAGCCGATGGTTCGCAGGCCCAGGTACTGCATCGTCTGGGTACCGGTCCAGACCCGGCGGTCGAACAATTCGCGCAACAGCACCAAGGCCAGACCGACAATCAGGCCGCCGGCAATCCCAAGCGCAAAAATGACGGGACGGTTGGGTGTCGCCGGTTTCAGCGGAGCGGAAGCCACCGTCACCTGGCGGGCATCGGGCTGAAGAAAGTCGATCTGTGTTTCCAGTGCGTTACGCCGGTCTACAAGTGCCTGGTACCTGGCAAGATCCGCATCCAGCGACCTCTGCAGCTTGGACTGTGTCAGTTCGGCGCGCGTTCGCTCCTCAAGCTTCGTTTCCACCTCGGCAAGGCGCTGTTTGCTTTCATTGATCCGGATGGAAGACGCATTCTGGTCGCGCGCCAGATTGAGGATAGACGTCAATCTGTTCAGCTCTGCCCTCAATTCGTCGCCGAGGGTGGTGTCGTCCAGTTCGTTTTCGCGAATGAGTTCCGCAAGACGCGCTTCCATCTCGCTCAGGCGACCACCGAGTAACGTTATCCGGTCCCACAATTCGGAGATTGAATACTGTACGGCTTTCTTCTTGTCCCGAAGAGAGTCATCGATGTAGGTGCTTGAGAGTGTATTGGCCAGTTGCGCAGCCATGACGGCATCTGGATGCCGCACACGAATATCGAGCGCCAGGCTCTCGCCTCGCCGTTCAACCGTGTAGCTGTTGAGCATGCGTACCAGGACTGCTTCGAATTGCTGTTCATCGGTGGGAACCGGTGTTTCGGTCGCCGAAAGGTACGGATTGAAATAGGTGTCTGAGATCAGGTTGAGTTCGCTGGCGACCTTGCGGGCGAATTCGACTGAGCGAAGAAAATCGATCTCGGTCTCGATGTGGATAAGCGACGTGTCGGAATTCTCGATTGTCGTCTCTGTCGGATTAATTCTCGTTTCGACCTTCGCCAGAATGATGGTCGACCGAGCGGCATATTTTGGCTGAATGACCTGAAGGGCAAGATAGGCGGCCCCCAGACCCAGCAACATGGCCAAGGTCAGCCAAATCCAGTTCCTTCGCAACACCTTGAAAATGGCAAAGAAACCGAACTGTATCGGACGTTCAGCGAATGCATATTGCTCCTGCTGCGAGTCAACAATACTGCTCATGAAGATCCCCCAAATGCCGACGAATTCCGCCGGATTGTCCTGGTATTGAAGTCGATTTTGCTGGGCGCTCCGATATCGGTTCGCACCAGGTGCGTTGCCACGGACATCGCGGCACCTGCAGAGCTGAAAGGCTCACGCATTCGCATGTGAATAGCCCTCCCCTGCCGGTTTGCCGCGGTTGAATGCTTCCTTCCGGGCCGCGTCGGAAATCGTCCGGTCCCAGAGGGCTAGAATGGTCTCAGGTGCCAGCTTTTGCTGCAGGCGGACATTCGCATCCGCCATTGCGGCCCTAAGGGTCGGGTTGGACATCAGGCGGCCAATCGCGTCGGCCAGTGCCCCGACATTGCCGTCCTGAACCAGAAGTCCGTTCACGCCATCGAAGACCAGTTCCCGTGGGCCGTAGGCGCAGTCGAACGCCACGACGGGAAGCCCGCTGACGACAGCTTCGGCGACAACGTTCGGAAACCCTTCGAAACGAGACGAAAGAACCAGAATGTCGGAAGTCCGGATCCATTCTCCGTGCCTGGCGCTCTTGCCCGGCAGGGAAACAATATCCTGAAGACCAAGGCGGTCACGCTGCGCTTCCAGGGAAGCACGGGCGGCGCCTTCTCCATAGATCGTCAGTCTTGCATCCGGCTGTTTTTCGCGCAGCAGAGACATGGCGTCGATGAGCAGATCAAAGCCTTTCTGGTGATCCAGTCGTCCAACGGCAACGAGCCTCTTTGCGCTAGGTGAAGGGGCCACACCGTCGATCGGCGCACAGGGGTTCGGGATCACCTGGGCACAGGGTTGTACTCGCGCCGGCAGGTCCTGCCGTGCCCGCTCGGTCTGCATGACCATCGCGGCGGCTCTGGGCATCAGGGCATTCTGGGCACGGCGCCAGAGCGGGTGGGCCTTTTGTGCCAGCGGATTGTTGCGCTCGGACGCGATCACAGGCACCGACGAACCGGTGGCCAGAAGGGTCAGAACGTTGACCTTGGTCAGGAACGAGAGGCACACATTCGGCGATAGAGCCCGCACCAGCTTGCGGATACTGGCAAGCCGGCGCAACGGCAGGGGAAGCAGCCCTCTGCCGTTCTCCCGATCGAGAACGTGCAGGACGACGTTGTCCGGATAGTCGAAATACGATCCTGCATCGGGGCAGGTCATTGCTGCGACGTGCACTTCATCGCCAAGCTCAGCACGATGTGCCGCCAGCATGGCAACGATCTTTTCCGTGCCGCCTGCGCCAAAACTAGCCTGAACGAAGAGCAGTTTCATGGTTTATTCCGCAGCCTCCACCATGGTACGTCGACCCTTCGGAACCGCATCATTCCGTTGTCCGTTGCCATTCAGTTCGATTTCAACCAGTGGCCGGTTCAGATTCTTCGACTGCAGGAATATCCGTCCGACATATTCACCCAGAATGCCGAGAAACATCGCGTTCACCGTCATTGAAAGCAGGATCAGCGTCGTGGTCGTTGCAAAACCGGCAGGCCACTCCTGGCCGAAGACCAGTTTGCCGATGAGGTAGCCCGAAAGCAGCAGGAAGGCGCAGAGGCCGCCCAGAAGGCTGATCAGGGACGCCAGCCGCAACGGCACAAGCGAATGGTTGATCAGGCCATCGACCGCGAGGGAAATCATTGCACGGAGCGGGAACTTGGAATCTCCAGCCACGCGAGCGTTTCGGTCGTACTCAAAACCGGTCTGGTTGAAACCCATGCCGCTGATGAGACCGCGGACATAGGGCGAGCGGTCTTCCACGCGGCGCAGCTCATCGAGAATGCGCCGGTCGGTCAGCCGGAATTCGCCTGCGTTCCGGGGAAGGTCGTCCTCACTGATCGCGTCGATCAGTGCATAGAAGGTTCTGCGCAGCCACGCGACGACCGGACCGTCCGGCAGGCTCCGCCGGATTCCGTAGACGACATGGTACCCCTTGCGCCAGGTATCGAGCATCTGCGGGATCAGTTCGGGCGGATCCTGGAGGTCGCAATCAAGCTGTATGGCGCAGGCGCCCTCGGCAGCCCGGTAGGCGGTCAGCACCGAAGCCTGGTATCCGACATTCCGGGAGAACCGTATCACGCGAACCCGTGGGTCCTCGGCAGCGATTTCCGTGAGAATGGAGAAAGTCTCATCACTGGAATGATTGTCGGTGAAGATGAGTTCCGGCTCATAGTCGGGAAGCTGCTCGAACACGTCCATGACACGTTTGTAGGTGTTGCGAACGTTGTCCTCTTCATTCAGTGCCGGGATCAGGATCGAGACGAGAGTCATGCCTGCATCTCCGTTGCAAAGTTTGGAATGATGTTCTCTCGTGCCCATTTCACGGTCCTTTCGAGGCCATCTTGAAGCTTGATTTCCGCTGACCAGCCAAGGCGTTCGCGGATGCGTTCGGCAGAGACGATCAATTCGACGGGATCGCGGACTTGATCGCTGAATTTCACGAGATCCACGTCGGCGTCGGTCAATTTGATCAATGTCCTCATGACCTCGGCGACCGTCGGGGAATCGCCTGTCCCCACATTGACCACCGGTCCGGCACCTTCGGGATTGTCGCCCAGCATCATGAGCGCCGTGGTGACGTCATCGACATGGATCAGGTCACGGCGATCCAGAGGGCTGCGGACACTCACTTTCTGGCCGGCCAGCAATTGAGTGATGGCGCGCGGGATCAGGAAACTTTCCGACTGCCCGGGTCCATAGGTCAGGGCCAGCCGTGCGGTAACGGCAAAAAACGGAAGTCGCGGTTGCGCCATCTCCAGATAATGCGTCCCGGCCAGGAGTGAGGCGGCATAGGATCCGCCCGGTCTTTCTCGCTCGGTTTCTGTAAAGGGTGTCGGACAGTCCCCGTATTCGGCGATCGTCCCCGTCCTGACGAAAGTCCGGGGCGGGCAATCGCAAGCAGCAAGGGCCGACAGGAGCGCGATCAGCGGCGAGACGTTCTCCTCGACACTGTCGGCGAGATCCTGCAAGTCCGGCCGGTTTTCGAAACGGGTACGCGCACCCACATGGAAAACGATCTCCGGCCTGGCTTTTGCCAGACAGCTGCGAAGAGCCCGAGCGTCGGTGACGTCGAGCCTGTAGAGGCCAACGCGCGACGCAATATCGGCAATCCGGCCCGTGGACGAACGAGGCCGCAAGATCACACTGACCTCGTCACCTCGCTTCAGGCAGGCCCGGGTCAGGTTTGATCCTATAAAACCGGATGCTCCGGTTATGAGAACGCGCGCCATAGCTCTGCCTCAGGGAACGATTTTCGGCACCGGAAGGGGAACGATGAACTTGCCGCCCTTCGCTTCGAATTCGGCCATCTGCTCGCGGATTTCATCCAGGAAATTCCATGCAAGAACCAGCAGGTAATCGGGTTGCCTCTCGGCGACGGCTTCCGGCGAGAGAACCGGAATATGCATGCCCGGAGAGAAGAGACCCTGTTTCAGCGTGTTCCTGTCGACCAGGAAATCGAGCGTCTCCGTACCGATCCCGAAAAAGTTGAGCAATGTATTGCCCTTGGCGGGAGCACCGTAGCCGGCAATTGATTTGCCCTCTGCCTTCAATTCCGCCAGCAGCCCGGTCAGATCGTTGCGGATCTGGTGAACCCGCTCGGCGAAATCCTGATAGGTCGCGGCCTCCGTCATGCCGGCCTGGCGTTCATCTTCAAGCATCTCGTCGACGATTGCCGCGCGTTCCACCTTCAAGGCGGCCGGTTGCATGAATACGCGCATCGAGCCTCCGTGCACCGGAAGCTTGGTGACATCGACCACATCGAGGCCGACGCTTTCGCCCAAACGGACAATCGAAAGCAGGCTCAGTTCCGACAGATGCTCATGGTAGACATTGTCGAATTCATTGGTCTCGAGGATCTCCTTGCCCCACGGCACCTCGATGATGAAGACACCGTCGTCGTCAAGAAGCGTCAGCACACCCTCGGTGAAGCCGTGCAAGTCATCGATATGGTTGAAGGTGTTCGAAGTCGTGATCACGGCGGCGGGGCCTTCGGACGCCCTCAATTCCGCTGCCGTCTCGGGGTTGAAGAATGCCGTGTGCACCCTCACGCCGCGCTCCTGCGCAATTGTTGCAAGGTTCGCAGCCGGGTCCACACCGAGCGTCTTGCCGCCCAGCCGGTTGGCGTGGGACAGCATGAGCCCGTCGTTGCAGCCGATATCGACGATCAGCCCACCGTTCGCCTTGCTAACGGCAACCTCCGCAAGCTCCGCGAAATGGGAATGCATGGTCGCGGCGCCGGAAGGCACATAAAGGTAGTTGGTGAAGAAATCGGCCGGCACCTGATCCGCAACCTGGATCAAGCCGCAATCGAGGCAGGCTTGCGTGTTGAGCGGAAAGGCAACCTGGGGCTGGTCGCGATCGGCCGCGCTGGCAAACAAGTTGGCCGGCGGATGGGCGCCCATGGGAAGGAACAGCAAAAGATCCTCGGAACCGCAGGTTCTGCAGGTACGGCGAATGGACTTGTCTAGCTCGAATTTATTCATTTTTCTCAATCGCTCTTAAAATGACTTGCATTGTCAGGTTCAGGTTCATTGCGAATTCCACCAGGCAGAATTCGCGGCAATTCAAGCTTTCGGCGCCGCTCCTCCCCGAAAGTCCCTGCCCATCGCCCGACGGGCACCTCCTGAAGGGTGCGGTAGGCTTGGCGTCATCCCACCCTCTCGTTGCCTGCCGCCATGGCACCGAAACCGGCGGAAAACCGGTTCAGGAAATCGGATACGCGCGCGTGCATGTATTCGACGTGATCGTCGTTGAGGCCGTGATGGCAGGCCAGAAGGATGCCGCCACGCATCACCTTGTCGGCGATCGGATAGCCTGACGGATCGACGCGGCAGTCGATGTTCTTCATTGCCGGCTGGCGCAGAATATTTCCGGTAAAGACCGGGCGGGTCTGGATGTCGGCCTTTTCGAGATAGATCTGAAGCTCGCGCCTGGTAAACGGCGCGTCGTCCCGAATTGTCAGCGGGAAAGCCAGCCATCCCGTCCTGGCACCTTCCAACTGGCGCGGCAGGACAAACCAGTCTTCATAGTCGGCGAAGAACCTCTTGTGGGCTTCAAAATGCCGTTCGCGCACTGCAATGTTGTGTTGCAGCTTTCCGAGTTGCACGAGGCCGAACGCCGCGCTGATTTCCGAAGGCTCCAGATTGTACCCCAGCGCTTCGAAGACGAACTTCGCGTCATATTCGATGTCATCGAGGCGGACATTGAACCGGTTCTCGATTGCTTCCGATTCAACAAAGAGCGATGAACTGCGTCCCCACGAACGCAGCAACAAAGCCTTGCGCGCCAGCTCGGGGGTGTTGACGCAAAGCATGCCGCCGTTGCCGGCTCCGTTGATGACGTGCGAACCGTAAAAGCTCGTCGTCGAGACATCCGAGTAGATACCCGTGCTTTCACCGGAAATCGTCGCGCCCAGAGTATCGGCACTGTCTTCGATCACCTTGAGGCCGTGGGCATCGGCGATCTCGCGAATGCGCTTCCAGTTCGGCAGATTGCCGATCAGTGACGGGATCATCACTGCGGAAGTCGCAGGTGTGATCATGCGTTCGATGGCTGTCTCATCGATGTTGTAAGTGCCCTCGGCAGCGTCGACGAATGCCGGCACAAGGCCCTGGCGAACGAGCGGGGCAACCGTGGTGGCAAACGTCAGCGCCGGTGTGATGACCTCGCTACCCTTGGGTAGATCGAGGATCTCCACGGCCAGGTAATTGGCCGAAGAACCCGAGTTGACCATGATCCCGAAGTTCTTGCTGAAAAGCTCGGCGACCTTCTGCTGCATGTCACGAACACGCGGACCCATCTGGGTCGAGGTCTTGAGCACTTCGACCACGGCGTCGATCTCTTCCTGTCCGTGTACTGTCTGACCGTAATTAACTCGCATGTGTCAATTTCTCCGGTGATCTCGCGCTGTCTATTCAGCGACCATCGCGTAGCGCGTAAGACTGCTGCCAGCCATCAGGGCGCTGTAGCCGGCAAGCTGCTGTTCGGTGCAGTCGCTCATGTCGTCGCCAAGCGCGTGTGCCTTGTACCAGTCGATTGTCATTCCGATTGCCTCGGCAAGCCTGAGCTGTGGCCGCCATCCGAGGCGGGTGCGGGCCTTGGTGCTGTCGAGGCGCAAAATGCCGGCCTCGTGAAGCGCCGATGACGTTCCCGCCTGCTGCTCCGGAAAACGGACCTCCGGGGCACCTTGCCCCCAGGCTGTCCGCACCATCTGCATCAGCTCGCGCACATTGACCGTGCTTTCGAGCTCGGGACCGAAATTCCAGGCGCCTGCAAACTCGGAGCCGTCGTCGACAAGCCGAGCCGCAAGCTGGAGATAGCCCGAAAGCGGCTCCAGTACGTGTTGCCACGGGCGCACCGCCTCGGGGCTGCGGATCTCGAGCGGAACGCCGGTTGACGCTGCCCGCACGATGTCAGGCACCAGCCGTTCCTCACCCCAGTCACCGCCGCCAATGACGTTGCCGGCCCTGACAGTCGCCAGCTGCGGTCCGTTGCTATCGGCGAAGAAGGCGTGGCGGTAGGCTTGCGCCACAAGTTCGGTGCACGCCTTCGACGCGCTGTAGGGGTCGTGGCCACCAAGCGGGTCGATCTCTCGGTAGCCCCAGGTCCATTCGCGGTTGTCGTAACACTTGTCGGTCGTGATCACGACGACAGCGCGCAGCGAAGGCATCTGGCGAACCGCATCCAGGACATTGGCCGTTCCCGACACGTTGGTTGCAAAGGTTTCCGCCGGATGCCGGTACGAATGGCGCACCAGGGGCTGGGCAGCCAGATGGAAGACGATCTCCGCATCCACGCCGCGCAAAGCTTCCTGCAACGCTCCCCGATCCCGGATGTCGGCAATCCGGCTGTCCATGCGATCGGCGAGACCGCAGGATTTGAAGACACCCGGTCCTTCACTGGGTGGCAGGGACAGGCCAACAACATCGGCTCCCAGGTGCAGCAGCCAGGCCGAAAGCCAGCCGCCCTTGAACCCTGTGTGGCCTGTGACGAGAACCCGGCGGCCGGCGAAAGCTCGGCCAATATGAGGATCGATAAACTCGGACATGGTCGTCGTCTCAGATCGCGAGTGCCGGCATATTGGCTGGCATTTCCTCATTGAACCGCAGCCACGGCGGTGGAAGCTCATCGCACAGCGAATTGAGCGTGTCCCGATCGCGCACGGTATCCATCGGATGCCAGAAACCGTCGTGACGATACGCCATCAGTTCGCCGTCCTTGGCCATCTGGGTCAGGGGCGACTGCTCGAGCGGTTCGGCATCATCGACCATGTAATCCAGAACACCCGGTTCGAACACGAAGTAGCCGCCGTTGATCCAGGTGTCGCGCTTGCGCACCTTTTCCGTAAACGCGAAGACCCGATCACCCTTGAGTTCGATGTTGCCGAAGCGTGCAGGCGGCTGAACGGCGGTAACGGTGGCAAGCTTTCCATGTGACTTGTGGAAGTCGAGCAGGGCGTTGATGTCGATATTGCCCAGACCGTCCGAATAGGTGCACATGAAGGTTTCGTTGTTGAGCCAGTCACGCAGCCTGCGAATGCGGCCACTGGTCATCGTGTGGGAACCGGTGTCGACAACGCAGACGTTCCAGCCGCCCGGTTCCGACGGTACGAGACGCAGCTTTCCTGTATCCACCGAAACGGAAATATTGTTGGCAATAAGGTGGTAGTTGGCGAAGAACTGTTTAATCAGCAACGCCTTGTAACCGGCCGCAACAACGAAGTCGCGATGGCCGAAATGACTGTAAATATCCATCACGCGAGCGATGATCGGTCGACCACCGACCTCGACCATCGGCTTGGGAATGGTGACTGTTTCTTCAGCCAGGCGTGAGCCTAATCCTCCGGCAAGAAGTACGGTTTGCATTTTTCTTCTCCCTGATTGTCTAAACACTGAAAACAACATCTTGGTGTGAAACGAAGTCAGCCCGACTGAAACGATCGCACTGACAAAACATTGAGAGCCACAGACCGGCGGCTCAGTCCTGGCCTCCCGTTGTTCGAACAAAAAGGCGGCCTTCTCCGTAACGGTTGCTCAGTTCGGCAACCGGAACTTCCAGGTAGTTGTTTGCCCGCACATACTCGAGCATCGGCGCTTCAAGGTCGGGGTCGTAGCCAACGAGGATGGCGGCCGGAGGCTGTTTGCCGAACAGATCTCCCAGACCGTCGGCGCCGACCATCCGATAGAAAGCGGCAAGTTCGGCGTCCGTGTAAGGCGCGATCCGGTACGCGAACTGACCGGAGGCAAATTCCGGATAGATGTCGAGACCGGCTTCCATGGGGTAAAGCGGCATGAAGGTTGCCACAGGGCCTTCAGGCACATTGTGCGAGGCCAGCGCCTGCTGCAATTCCTGGCCGCCGCGAACCAGGCGTGCGGAGGTAAAGTCATCAGGTTTGGCAAGGCTTGCGAGCCCGGGCATGAGCCGCGGAAGCGTGATGACGAGCATGACAAACATGCTGGCACAAAGAACCGGCACCACTTGCTGACGGTCCTGTGTTCCGATCTGCCGGTAAAGCAACGCACCAAGGATCGGAAGGCAGACCAGCGGCTGAATGTAATACTGCGGAAAACCGGGTGTCGGAACGAAGCTTAGAACGGCAGCAAGAGCCGTGACTGCGAGGACGACAACAATCTGTCCGAGACATTTGCCGTCCTGCCGTTCACCTTTGTGCCCTGCCCGGAGCGACATCCAGAACAGGTAAACCAGCACTGTTGCAAGGATCAGAGAACCACCTGCCAGCCAGGCTCCGAACGCGAGCTGCAACTTGCCGCCAAGCCCCATCGCCAGGCCGGGTTCGCTGGCGGCGTTCGCCGTCCAGTAGGCGATGTGCGGGCCGGTATGAAATGACAGAACATGCGCAAGAAAGAGCTGCGGATCGTCCAGCAGATACCAGAAGACGGGCAAGGCTCCGACCAGCCCGCCGGCGGCGAGCGGAAGAACAGTTCCGGTCAGGCGTGTGCGCAAGGAAATACGTGCCGGAAGCAGGAAGGCGGCAAGCGCGACCGGGGGAATGAAGACCACCGCACTGACCTTGCTGCCTGCTGCGAGCGAAAGGCACATTCCGGCAACGAAGATCAGGCTGGATCGCGGCCGCTGTTCCATGGTCTCGACCACGAAAAGGCCTAGCCCCAGCAACGCAAACGGCAGCGGCAGCAGGTTGTTGGTCGCGGCCATGCCGGCCTGGCCGAGCAACGGATCCGCGGCGAGAATGGCCACGGCCGAGAACAGCGCCAGCAGCCAGGATCGCGAAATGCGCAGCGTAGTCCAGACAATCGCAAGGATCAGCAGCACCCAAAGAAGAAAGACGCCTGTCCTTGCCGCGCCCAGCAAACCTTGATCGCTAAAGACGATATGCATGGAGTGGAAGAACCAGGCGACATTCGGCACATGATTGAAGAAGACGTCCTGGTATAGCTGCCAGTCCGGCATATATTGCGCGGGGGGAACGAACATCATCTCGTCCCGCCGCAAACCGAAGGTCATCAGCCTGCCGTAAAGAGCGCCAAGCAGCAGCGCGACACCCGCAACCGACGCCACACTGACTGCAAGGCGCAGCCATTTCTGACGGTGTCCGGCATGTGAAGCCTGATCCACCGCGGCGGCCAACTGGTTGGACTGCAGGACACTCATTGCTGTGCGTCCTTTCTGCCCGCCCGCACGCCGAGGGCGCGGGCAACAAGAATATAGGACAGGGCCACGACAGGCGGCAGCGACAGGAGCTGGGCACCGAGCGCAGGTATCCCGGCGCCGGTCAGGACCGCAAGCAACAGCGCGTTGAATGCATAGGCCGCCACATAGGCGAGGCCGTAGAGCGGAAGCCTGCCAAAGCCGCTGACACCGAAAACAAACCGGGCATGGATGGAATAGTTCCAGATGACCCCGAGACCGAACTGCGCCACGAGAGCGACCTGCGGGTGCACACCTGCCAGGACGAGGATTGCGAAGACCCCGTATCCGAACGCTGTATTGATTATGCCGGCGCCAAGAAAACGAACGACCCGGGAAGTCATCAGGTCGGAGAATGCCGTGCGGGCCGTTGTGACGGACTGCGTCATGGGAGGGCTACCTCCGAGACCTGGCAGACCAGTTCGGCTTCGGCCGGAGAACCCAGGCTACGCGAGCCGGAGGCATATCGGACGGCTTCGATGCCCATGAGCTGCATCAGCCTGGCATTCACCCGGTGAATATCATTCTTGCTGCAAACGAGTGCCCGCGCAGCCGCGCCCATCTTTTCAGCCTGCGCCGGTGTTTCGATGAAGCTTTTCATCGCTGCGGCGAGAGCCTGAACATCACCGCGCGGGACGACGAAGCCGGAAACACCGTGTTCTATCGTCTCTCCGCACCCCGGCGCATCGGTGGTGATGACAGCGCGCCCGCAGGACATGGCTTCGAGAATGGAACGTGGAATGCCTTCCCGCAGCGACGTCGGAAGAACCAGCACGCTGCTCGCCTGAAGGAAGGGGACGACATCGTTTGTCGCGCCGCGATATCGCAGCAATCCTGCTCTTTGCCACGCGTCGAGCTGCTCTGGTTCGATCGCATCGGGATTGCTGTCGGTCGGGCCCAGGATGTCGAGCTCGAATTCGAGCCCCTGCGCCTTGAGGAGCTTCGCGGCTTCGGCAAGAAGAGCAAGCCCCTTGGACCGAAGCAGCCGCCCCACGAACAGGAAGCGGACGGGCCCCTGCGGAACAGGTGTCGTCGAAAAGCGTGCGGTGTCTACGCCTGAACCCGGAATGTCGTGAAGAGGCACCTGGTCCGGTATCAGCCGATAGTTCCGGATATCCCGGCGATCCGCGCTGTTGTAGCAGAAAGCCGCGGTAAGCTTGCGCAGTGCGATCCGGTGCAGCAATACGGAGGCGCTCCGGACATAGCGTCTGCGTCCGGTTGGATTTTCTTCCATGAAGGCATATCCAAGCCCGGTGAACAGCGCGTAGCGAGACCGGATGCCGACCAGTTGTGCTGCAAGGCAGGCATAGACGATCGGCTTCATTGTATATGCGAGGACGAGTTCCGGTTTTTCCTCGCGAAGTGCACGAATGAGAGCCCAGAGGCTGACAAGATCGCTGAAGGGGTTCGTCCCTGTGCGTTTCATGGGAATTTCGCGATGAGCGATCCCGTTCTCGTCCAGAATTCTGGCGGTCTCGGCATCGATCTCGGCGGCGAAAGCGGTCACTTCATAGCCGTTTGCCTGGAAGCGCCGCATCAGATCCAGCCGGAAATTGACCAGCGAATACCCTAGGCTACCGACGATCACAGCTCGTCGGCGGCGCCCGGAAGACCCTGTCCCCGACTTGGAAGACACACTGACCGCGTAGTCCATATGGTTGGCAGAAGCGCTCATTAGCCAGTACTCAGCACTTCAGGTGTACCAACCGGCCGAAGAACGGCATGGGGCGGAATTGGCAACTTCACGGTCATTTCCTTCGCACCTGACCATGCAGCGCTTGCACCAACTTTGGCCGGTTCCACCGCGCACGATGTTTTTGTGCCGTAGCCAGGCACCAAGTCCCGAAGCAACTGGTTGACCAAGGACCCGTTCTGACACCGTGCGGCAAGCTCCAGCTTCAGGATCATTGCCCGCAGCCGCGCAATCGGAACGCCTTCCGGACGTGCGGCGCTGACACCGGGAATTCCGCAATCGGCGCGGGCTTCCGATTTGTCGAACAGTTCCTCGAACAGCTTCTCGCCGGGACGCATGCCGATGAAATTGATCTTGATGTCCTGGTGAGGTGTCAGTCCGGCAAGACGGATCATGCGTTCTGCAAGATCGACGATCTTGACCGGCTTGCCCATGTCCAGGACGAAGATCTCACCCTGGCTGGTGTCGAACTTCAGGCCGCTCGCCGCAGATACCAGTGTCAACTGGACCGCTTCGCGGATCGTCATGAAGTACCGTTCCATCTTGGGATCGGTGATCGTGATCGGTCCACCGTTTGAGATCTGGCGCTGGAACAGCGGTATCAACGACCCTGAGGACCCCAGGACATTGCCAAATCGAACAGAGAAGAACCTGGTGCGTTCTTCCGTCTCGTTGGTGATGCGGTCTTGCGCCTGAACGTAGAATTCCGCGACGCGTTTGGTTGCCCCCATGACGTTGGTCGTGTTGACGGCCTTGTCGGTCGAGATCTGTACCATTGCGAGAGCACCGATTTCACGGGCCGCATCGGCAACGTTTCTCGATCCGACAACATTCGTCAGAACGCCTTCGCACGGGTTGAGCTCGACGATCGGCACATGCTTCAGGGCTGCCGCGTTGAACACCAGTTCCGGACGGTGCTGCCGGAAGATCGAGTTGACGCGGTCCGCATCGACGATGGAGGCCACGTACATCCGCCGCGGTACATCGGGAAAATGCTGCGACAGATCCATATCGATCGAGTAGGCGTTGAATTCGCAGTTGTCGATGATCACGATCTCTGCCGGATGGAAGGACGCGATCTGCCGTGTAAGTTCGCTGCCGATCGACCCGCCGGCACCTGTCACCAGGACGCGCCGCCCCTTGAAGACTTCGAACAGCAACGAGCGTTCCACTGCCTTTTGCGGCCGATCCAGAATGTCATCCGGATCCACGGTTCTCATGTTCTGCCCTTCGCCCAGGTCTGGGGAACCAAGATCCTCCAGCCCGTGCAGCCTTGAAACGGTTACCCCATGTCCACTGGCCCAGACAGTCAGTTTCTGGATGCCGTCGCTGTCGAAATGGGTCGTCGGTTCGGTCAGGAGCAGCCGCTGTGGCAGTACGTTCCACTGCGAAAGCCGTTCGATCACGTTTTCAGGATCCCTCAGCGTTCCGATGATCTGGACGTCGTGGAAGTAGAGCCCCTGGGTGTTGCGGGCATCATCGATAATTCCGACCGGAAGGTAGCGGGAGCCGGTATTGCGCAAGGAGCGCAGGAAGAGATCGCAACTTGCGCCAGTCCCCACCAGAAGTACCGGAATCCTTGAATCCACCTCTTTCTCCTTGAGGTGGCGGCTTTGACGGGTCAGCTCCCGGCCCCTGGCGATAACCCGCAACGCACCGAGCGCAGGCACGGCGAGGTAAAACTGAACGATCACGACAGGGATGGGAACGGAGGCTGTCACAAGGTTGAAACGTGACAGGATTGCAAGCGAAACGCTTGTGAGCAGGGCTCCCTTGAGCAGGACAACGATGTCTCTCAACGAAGTTGATCGCGTGTCCCGGCGGTAGAACCCGGCCAATGGGAAAATCACGAGACCGCAGACACATGCCAGCGCTGCGAATGGCAGTATCGCAGGCAATAACTGCTTTTGAGCCGATCCGGTCACCGTCAGGAGCACTGCAAGCGCTGCAGACAGTGTAATTGAAACGACGTCACCCAGGACAAGTCTGCGATTAGCTTTCAGCTCGGCCAATAATTGTTGGAACCACCGATTAATCTTCGGCTGGCTTTCCAAGACAGAGTGACCCGATGCTTTTATCCCAATCTTCGACGTCGTCTCAGAAGAATAAAAATCCGCCATAAGCAAACGCTCCGCTAAACACTTGAGGCACAAAAATAGCTGTGCCTCGCCGTCCGCTATTTTTTAACGGACTGATTATTCTTTGTTTTTTGTTGCTGCGACGGTGGCGTATTTACAAAATGGAAAATAAATAAAACGATTCCCACTTCGTGAATGTAGTTTCGACAAATATTTTCAGTTTTTCCGAAGATTAGTCCCTTAAACGGACGTCGATCATCTAAAATAATGATCAGGTTTCAAAAATAAAATCTTCAGAGCATGAAAAAATGCCATACGTCACAGCATTTCATGTTAAATTTAGTCTTGCAATTTCAACCCAAGGTGTAACACATAACGCAAGGTTAATAAATAGTTTTTTTCCACAAATTTCTTGGACGGATTGATCCGATGGCCTTTTTAGAGTTTCCAAACCCCCAAAAAATACGGAAAAAACAATTAAAATCAGCCAGTTCAGGATGCAGCATTCTGACAGTGCAAAAAACGTCATCGCCACTATCGCGGAGCCTGATTTATGATGAATTTGGGCCCTTCCTGTTGCCGTTCGAACCGCATTCGGACGACTCGTTTTCCCTTCGGTTAGACCTGCGGCCGGGGTGGCTGGAGCGAAGCGAGGGCGGCGGACAGACACTATCCATGGAGCTCTGTCAGGGGATTTCGAGGCACCTCTGTAAAGGTGTTGTCCAATTCTTTGCCGGCTTTGGAACGGGAAGTCCGTCCCTACCCTTCCGTTGCTGAATTGGCGGCTTCGGAAAGGAATTCCCAGGGCGCATTCGGTTTGTTGTCCAGGTGCTTAAACAGTGATGTGACTTCCACTTGTAAATTTTGGCTAGTGTGTCAATATTGCGAGGTAGATGCTTATCTTAGGTTCGTAGTTTTCTTTCTATTTTGGTTTTATTGGCCTTCAGAATCTTCTCTGTTTTTTAATTTCAGGAGCCAAGGATTCCGATGAACAGGTTTATTGAAATTTTATTGTGCCTCTGTGCGTTGGTTTTTGCATTTCCGTTTTTCGTGTTCGCGGCATTGCTCACACTGCTTACGTTGGGTCGGCCGGTTTTTTTCACGCAAACGCGAGCAGGAAAAGGCGGCACGGTGTTTATCCTCGCCAAGCTGCGCACCATGAGCGATGCGCGCGATGCCGGCGGGAACCTGCTGCCCGACGAAAGGCGCGTTTCCACGTCCGGAATTTGGCTGAGACGCATGCGGCTCGATGAGTTTCCGCAGCTGCTGTCAATCCTTCGCGGTGAGATGGCCCTGGTCGGACCACGCCCCTTGAAGCCCGAGACAGTAACGCAATTCGGGGCAGACGGGGTCCGGCGCGGAGCCGTGCGGCCGGGGCTCACCGGATGGGCCCAGGTGAGCGGTAACACGTCGTTGAGCAACGAGGAGAAATTGCGACTGGACCTTTGGTACATCGCGCATCGCTCCGCAGCGCTCGATCTTCAGATTATCTTTGAAACTATCGGAGTTGCACTTTTCGGTGAGCACAAGAACGCGAGCCGGCTCGATGCCGCAAGCTCCTGGAAAGGTCTCGATAACGGGGCCGACAACAAGCAGGTTTCCGCATGAAGACCGTCTTTGTGGGTGCGGTCGAAGGGTCTCTTGAAGCTCTTGCCGCAATTTGCGCCGCCGGTCACGTTCCCGCCCTCGTGGTGACACTGCCGCCGCAGCTGTCCGGCCGGCACTCGGATTTTGCCGATCTCGCGCCGACGGCCGAAAAGTACGGTGTGCCCGTCCACCACACTTCAAGATCCGACAGCGAGGAGACGCTCAAGGTCCTTCGGGAAGTCGACCCTGACCTGATACTTGTTATCGGCTGGTCGCAGATTTGCGGGCCAGACTTTCGCGCCATACCACGGCTCGGCTGTATCGGGTTCCATCCCTCTGCCCTGCCGCGCCTGCGCGGCCGAGGTGTCATCCCCTGGACGATCCTCGTGGGTGAAACCGAAGCTGGCGCAACCCTGTTCTGGCTTGGTGAGGGCGTGGACGATGGCCCGATCGCAGCTCAGATGCGGTACGACATCGACCCGGAAACGATCACTGCTCGTGAACTCTATGACCGCGTGAGGAACGCAGTGTCGCAGATGCTGCCGCCCTTGTTGACCCGGATCCAGTCCGGCGAGGTGCCGTCCGAACCGCAGTCTGAAAACGGCGTAAGCATATGTGCGCGGCGGCGGCCGGAAGATGGTCTTATCGACTGGACCCGTCCCGCGGCGGAGATCGACCGGCTTATTCGTGCCGTCGGCCCCCCCTATCCCGGAGCTTTTACGGAAACCTCTGACGGGGCCATGCTGACCGTGACCCGTGCCAGGCATTGCCCCCACAAGGGTCGTTACATCGGTCTTCCTGGCCAGGTCCAGGCGGTTGACGGTTCGGTATTTACCGTCGCATGCGGCGACGGCCAATGTCTTGAAATTCTCGAATGGACCGGCCCCGACCGGTGCCCAGGTCTTCACTCCAAATTCAGCAGTCGTGCAAAATCATGAATTCTCCAATTTTCACCGGCGACGGCCCGGCACTTGTAATCGCGCCCCATCCCGATGACGAGGTCCTGGGTGCCGGAGGCACAATTGCCCGTCTTGCGGACCAAGGCAGAGCAGTGCATGTCGCCATTGTCACACGCGGACGTCCGCCCAGGTTCTCAGCCGAGCAGATCCACACGGTTCGCGAAGAAGCCGCAGCCGCGCACGCCCATCTGGGCATTTCGCAAACCCACTGGCTCGATTTTCCTGCCGCTGAATTGGCAGAGTATCCTCATGCCGACCTGAACGGCGGGCTGGGAGCGCTCGTTCGGGATCTCGACCCGACGCTGGTCCTGGCACCACATCCGGGCGACATCCATCTCGACCATCAGCTCTGCTTTCTGTCCACCCTGGTTGCCAGCCGGCCCCATCAGGCCCGGCATCCCTCCGTCATTGCGGCTTACGAAACTCTTTCGGAAACCAATTGGAATGCGCCGTACCTCACGCCGGCATTCGTTCCCAATGTGTTCGTGGACATTTCAGCAACGCTCGACCGCAAGCTCGAGGCTTTCCAGCTGTTCGCAAGTCAGGTTCGCGAGGCACCCCACGAAAGGTCGGTGGAGTCCCTGCGGGCGCTGGCCACCTTGCGCGGGGCGACCGTTCACCGTTCTGCCGCCGAGGGGTTCGTCCTCGTGCGTTATGTGGTCTGAGGAGAGAGGATATGGGCGGTTGGCCAGTCTACACTGACGAAGAGATCGACGCCGTTACCGGCGTCCTGCGGTCCGGCAAGGTGAATGCCTGGACCGGCCCGGACGTCTTTGCCTTCGAAACGGAGTATTGCGACTACACCGGCGCTGCTCACGCAATCGCAATGGCCAATGGTTCGGTAACACTGGACACCGCGCTGCGAATTCTCGACATTCAGCCGGGCGACGAAGTCATCGTGACCCCACGCAGCTTCGTTGCATCAGCCAGCTGTGTGCTCCTGGCCGGCGGCGTTCCGGTGTTCGCCGACATTGATCCGGACAGCCAGAACATCACGCCGGAGACGATTGCCCCTCTCATCACCTCGCGCACGGTCGGCATCCTGCCCGTGCATCTGGCAGGCTGGCCCTGCGACATGGACGGCATCCTGGTTCTTGCCCGCGCCCACAATATCTGGGTGATCGAAGATTGCGCCCAGGCACATGGCGCGATGATCGGTGAACGGCATGTGGGAACGCTGGGTGATTTCGGCTCCTATTCATTCTGTCAGGACAAGATAATCTCGACAGGGGGCGAAGGGGGGATGCTTCTCACCGACAATCCCGACCTTTGGTCTCGCTCCTGGAGTTTCAAGGATCATGGCAAGGGCTATGCGACGGTGTTTGAAAAAGACCATCAGCCCGGCTTTCGATGGCTGCATGATTCAGGCCCGGGCACCAACCTTCGCATGGCGGGGCCTTCGGCCGCTATCGGGCGCATACAATTGTCGCGGCTCGCGGAAACCCGAGCCCACCGGACGCGCAACGCCTTGACGCTTGCCGAGATCCTCAGCGGATCGAGTGCGTTACGGGTTCCCGTTCCGCCTCAGCCCCTCACCCATGCCTATTATCGCTTTTACGCCTTCGTACGCCCGGAGGCCATGGCCGACAGCTGGTCGCGCGACCGGATCCTTGCCGAAATTGCCGAAGCGGGTCTGCCCGCGTTTTCCGGAAGCTGTTCGGAAATCTACAAAGAGGCAATGTTTCGCGACCGCGGGCTGGGGCCCGACAAACCGCTTCCCGTTGCCAGGCAGCTGGGCGAAACAAGTCTCGCCTTTCTCGTGGATACCACGTGGGAACAGGAGCGGATCATCGAGCTGGCCGAAAAAGTCGCTTCGATCGCTGATCGATCGCTTGCGGTGTCGCACAAGTCACCTGCAAAGGCTCCCGCCTGAAGCAACCGGCCAGCGTCATGCCGAACAACCCAGATTGGCCTTGAGGCCATCAATGCCTCGGGTTCACACGCGATCCAGCGTTGATTGGCGTGTGCCACGTTGTCAGGCGTTCTGAACCCTTCTGTTTCGGTATATTTTCTGACCGAAGAAGATTTGGTACGGCAGTCTCTCGAGTATCAGATAGGAGAAGTGCGAGAAGATTGTTGTGAGAATAAATACGACCGCGCCAAAAATTAGAAGGGACACAAATATATTGTCGCCAAACAGGCCGAAAGATGAGAAAATTTGCCGTGTAGCAAAGTATATATACGGATGAACCAGGTAGAAGCTGTAGCTTATTGTTCCGAAGAAGAACATGATCCTGTTGTTCAGTAATTTCCCGGTCAGGCTGTCTCTCGAAGCTGCAAAAAAGAAGTAGGTCGCAGTGGCCAGGACCAGGAGCGCCGGGGCGGGTATGATGGTCGGATAGGCCTCGTAGAACTCGTAGGTCCGAAACTTGAAGTCCCACGTGGAAGCCAGATAGACCCAGACGAAAAACGAAATGGCCTCAAGCGTTTTCGTGTACTTCAAGCCGTTGGTGATTTCGCTCCTGTACATCCAGTAGATGGCGGCCCCCGACAGAAAAAACAATGCCTTCGGATAGTAGTAGGTAAACAGTACCGGTATCGCCAGGGAAGCGATCTTCCAGACGATGTTCATTTTTCTTGTCAGGAAAAAATACGTCATGCAAGCCAACGTATAAAACATCACTTCATAGGTCAGGCTCCAGGCGTTCGGGGCAACCTGCTTTGTTGTTGTGAACAAATCCAGGAAGGTCAGGGAAAACAGGACTGACTCAAGGTTGTTCAGTTCCGGGTACCTGTTTGTCGCGCCATTCAGGATGGCAAAAAACAATGTCGACACGAGAAAGAGCGGATAGAGCCTCAGAAGGCGCCTGAGGGCAAACTCTGACGGAGAATACCTCATCACGCTCGGCAGGATGACAAACCCGCTGATTACGAAAAACAACATGACGCCGGATGTGCCGAAGTTGTGAAACGGCACAATCCCTTCAACATATCCCGGCCTGTCATTGTAGATGTGTTCGGCTGTTCCACCGAGAATATGAGCGACCAGCACCATGATCGACGCAACGCCGCGCAGACCGTGTACGGAATAGTTGAATTGCGAACTTTGCGGCGAAGTGGAATTCATAGCGGACCATATTCAATTTTCGAAAACAAAGGTGATTAACGTCCATTGTCAGCCCTGGTTGGTCTGAAACGACGTGGCTGCTCGACATTCAAAAAGTGTAATCAGAAGTCTTGTATCGAGCCTGCTCGGCATGTTTGGTCGCAGGTATCTCTTCGTTATCAACGACCGTGCGACTGCTAACGTTATTTTCAATTTCAAATTAGTATTTCAAAAATATTATCGAAAACAATAGCGTTGTCAATTTCGATTTGCCTGATGGTAGATCTCATCAAAGGCAACGAAGTCTCCTCTTCAAAATTGCTTGAGGAGGCGTCTCTTTCATTTTTGTTGACTTTAGAGCATGTTGCGCTGAATCGGTTCGTATGGGGCACTCTTGAGCAAGCTGGTACATTGCGCCGCTATTTTCCGATCATTCACGGTGTTCTCTACTATACGGGTTATGTTGTCCCTCCACCTCTCTTGGTTCATCTCGTTGACCGGTCGCGGACAACGGGTTCGAGCCGGTGGCAAAGTGATTGGGGGGAAGGATGCAGGCGCGGTATTAGGTCCCGCCGATCCCTTGCCGCGTGCAAAGTGCAGGCGATTGCCTGACCCCCATCATACTGCTTCACGCTCACTTGGGCGATGAACAAGCGAACGGCTTCTCTCTTTATTTGGACAATGAAGAGCCTGACCTTGGAGGTCTCAACGCCAAGGAAACGTCAGCCACCGTTTGTGGTGACAAGTCAGCGGAAGGTGTTTGCAATTTGAACAGCTTCAGCCGTTTAGTCGTTTTTTAATACTATAAGTTGTTTTTTAATACTAAATCTGTCATCCTTCGCTGGCGCACGATAGTCCTCCGACTTTGACTGGCGAAACAATCGCGGAGTGGGGAGCCAAAAGAGTGATCTTCACAGAGAAAAAGATCTGCCTGAGGTAGAGCCAAGGTCGAGGAAAACACCTGCGAGCAGTGCCAAGGTCGACGGTTTGTTGCCTGGCAGACTACTTTTTGTCCGCGGAAAGAATGCCTCTGCAAAGGTGATGTTGGAAATGTCCGGATTGATATTACTGCTAACGAAAAGGCCGCTGGGTGCAGTCAGCATTTCGCTTGGAATGGACGAACACCGGGAGTGATATGGAATGAAACTGTTCTTCAGCCGAAATCCCAATCCTCGACTGGCGGTCGCGGTGGCTCGCTATCTCGACGCAAATATCGAGTTCGAATTTGCCTCGCCCCTCGCCCCTGGTGAGGCTGAGAGGTTTCTACCGCTAAATCCCAATCTGTTGTTACCCATACTCTCAGACTCGGGAAAAAGCCTTTGGGAGACCGATGCAATTGCCTGCCGGCTTTCGCGCCTCGGACGTTCGAATTTCTGGCGCACCGGCGACGACGAACCGGAGATGATCCGTTGGCTGAGCTGGAGCAAAGAGAACTTCGAGAAAGCTTGCGATATTGTTCATTTCGAACGGGGAACCAAACAGCGCTACCGGCTTGGTTTGATTGACCCGAAGAAAATCGAGGAAGGTCTACGCCTCTTCCGCAGGTCCGCGGAAATTCTCGAAGTCGAACTTTCTCAACGCGAGTGGCTCGTCGGAAATTCGGTTTCCTATGCCGACTTCCGAATGGCGGCGTATCTGCCCTTCAATGACGTCGCAGGACTGCCGATAGAAGACTATTCTTGCATCGCTCGTTGGTATCGCCAGCTCGAACAGATCGATGCCTGGCGTGACCCCTTCAACGGCCTGGATGCGCCCCCATTGCCGTCTATCGATCTGGCAGTGCATGCGGACGCCTGAAAATGAACCTCTTCCGCGATACCAACGACCGTGCCGCCGTTGCGCTTCTTGAAAGACAGGAGAAGCTCAGTTTTGCAATTCCGGGCTCGGTGTCTCGCGGGGAGCACCTGCAACACCAATCGAAAGGAGACAACCGTGAAAATCGTTACCAGTCTAAGCTTCCGGGGCCAGTGTCGTGAGGCTTTTGAGTATTATGCAAAGGTACTCAACGGGAAGATTACAGCCGCCATGCCTTATGCCGACGCACCTCCAGGCATGCCCATCACCGATGAGGCGTACAAGACCTGGCTGATGCACTGCTGGCTGGAAGTTGGTGACCAGGCGCTGATGGGCGCCGATATGGACACCGGATGGGCGCCTGGCATCGATAAACCCAAAAACGGCTTCGATGTCACGCTGCATACCGAAGACATGGCAGAAGCGGAACGTTGGTTCGATCAACTGTCCGAAGGCGGCAAGACGGTGATGCCTTTCGCAGAAACCTTCTGGTCTCCAGGTTTCGGCTCTCTGGTTGATCGCTTCGGCATTCCATGGATGATCAATGTCATTCCGTCGGCTGACTGGCGCCCGCAGCAGGGTTGATCTGCAAGACGCTCTCACATGATGCACTTTCGAAGAATTTGCACTTAACGCCCTAGGGAGACCGATGCCAACTTAAACGACGAACTTGAGCAACCAAGACCTCTCAAGGCTGCATTTGATGTGTGACCGTCTCAGGTCCAGTCACTTTCAGGCTTCATCGATCCAACTTGAAAAGAGCGTGCAGGATTTCTATATCGGCGCGTTGAGGACGACCTCATATGTGGAAATAACAAACCGGGACGACCCGCTACCATTGTTGAGGTTTCAATGCGGTCCCCGCTCGATCGTCTTCGCCAAGCACTAAGCTTCGAAATTATCGCACTCGTCCTGGCCGTCCCGCTCGGAACGGTCGCCTTTGGCGTGCCAATGCATGATGTTGGCGTCGTCGGCGTTGTCAGCGCAACCATCGCGACGCTCTGGAACGTCGTCTATAATTTCGTTTTCGACGTCACCTACAAGCGCCTTACGGGCAAGACCCTGAAGACGCTCATTGCGCGCATCTTCCATTCGATTTTCTTCGAGATTGGTCTGCTGATCGTTCTGATGCCATTCATTGCCTGGTATCTGGGTGTGTCCCTTTGGCAGGCTCTGGTAATGGATCTGTTTTTCGTAGCGTTCTACCTGGTCTACGCTTTTGCCTTTAACTGGGCTTACGACAAACTCTTCCCGCTACCCGAGTGGAGAAATCGGCCCGTTACCAGATAGAGGCAATCGAGAAAAAACGTCTTCTGGATAGACATGGACGTCCGCAACGGTTCCAGAGCTGTGGATGCACATTCTAACGTTCCATGGCGCCCTTGCCGGCAATGATCTTGTGGCGGAACTTCTCGATTCGAGCGACGCGTGTTGCGGACTGTTTGGCCTGGTTAAGATTGAACATGTAGCTTCTTTGCCGACCCGGCGTGAGCGCATAAAATGCATCGGCCAGCTCCCGGTCCGTTTGCAGGGCCTCAGCCAATTCATCCGGCATGTCAATTTCCGTTCGTATCTTTGGTGGCTTCGTGCCTTTTTCCGCATGCTCCATAAGTTGCCGAAGGTACGCGCGGATCACTGGTTCCATCTCTTCAACCAGGGCCACATCGGCAAAGCGGATTATGCTCGGCGTACGAGCGTTCGGTCCCTGTGGTTCAAGCACATTTTCCGTGTCATTCAGGAGACCGGCGTTCATGAAACTCAGACGAAAATCGCTGCGAAACGCCCCAAAAATCGCTATGTTTCGGCCAGCGTGCATATAGGTGGGATGCCCCCACTTGACGGTTTCTTCCAGTTCCATGTCAAGGCAGATACGGCGCAGATGCCTCAGACCGTCGATCCAGGGACGGGTTGAACAGTCAGGCGTTTCAAAGCGTTCACAACGACCACAGCCCTTGGTAAAAAAATCCTCCGGATCCGTGATCATCGGCATCGGTCGCCAGCCCTCTTGCTTGCGTTCTTCATTTTGGGTTTGCAGCCAGCGTTAGCCCGTGACCTGTTGATATGGTCGGGAACTCTCCACGGGAATATATCAAAGGTTGTGGCGATGAAAGAACCATACGGCTTTTCAGGGTAGGTTGCCACCGCTTGCCTGGTGTCAGGGAGCCGTAATCCCATCGACATACTACCCGTGGAAACTCCACCGTGAGTGGGGCTTCATTTGGGCGGTTTCACAGCATGATCGTCACATGGGAAGATGTCTTCCTGACTGCAGTCGGTTTGACAAAATCAGACTGGGTGTTCGGAGCTTTCCATCGATCTGAAGACGGGGTGTTCGCGACGAACAAGTGATCAAGCCCACGGACTTTCAAACCCTTGCAGTTATCTCGAGCTATTCACCATTTTTTGCGTTGAAACAACAGCCATCGCGCCATCTCTTCGGTTTGTTTGGCGTGGCTAGGAGGGTGTCGTGCGCTTTATCGCCTCAAGTTCATTACTGCTTATGGTACTTGCCCTCTTTGCAATGGCACCGCGAGCATCGGCACAGAACAAGTCGCACTTGAACCTGGTGCTGGCCGTGGATGCGTCAGCCAGTATCAATGATCAGGAATTCGAGTTGCAGCGAACCGGTATTGCGATCGCGCTTCGGGATCCAGATGTACAAGCAGCGATTGTTCAAGCGCCCGGCGGGATCAATTTAGCAATCGTGCAATGGGCAAGCATCAGGCACCAGGCGATTGCGCTTGAGTGGACGCGCCTGCGCGAAAAGCATGACATCGACACTCTGGCGACAAAAATCAGGAAAATGCCTCGCATTCTCTCCGGCGGCAACACGATGATCCACGCCGGTGTTGAATTTGCCGGGAAGATGCTCAAGGACGCTCCCATACCTGCGGTGCGACAGGTTATCGACGTCTCCGGCAATGGTCACGCCGATGATGTGCCGATGCTTGAAAAAGCACGTGACAGACTGATTGCCCAGGGTATCGTCATAAATGGTCTGGCCATTGAGGAAGATCCGATCGATGTTGCCCGTCATTTTCGACATCATCTCATTGGCGGGACGGGAGCATTTGTCATTACCGCGCAGGATTTCCCTGATTTTTCCAGAGCGATGCGGCTCAAGTTTCTACGCGAGATCGGCTCGCCAGTCGCCGTAAACGGTTCTGCTGCCGATAAAGGCTTGTACCTATCCAGACTTAACAGGCTTGGCGCAGCTGCGGACCAATGAAAGCTGGTCCTTTCTAACCAGGACGGTCAAAGGTGCTTGCGGGGCTCCCGATCAATATGGTGATTGCTATGGCGCCAGCATTGGTTCGTTTGTCCGCGGCGAGCAAGCGCCGCAGGTCTGATGCCAGCCCAGGAAATGATGGACCGTTCATGGCGTAACCTGCCCGTCCGCAAAGCGTCCCCCGAAAACGGGCAGTCGGATTCTCCTGAACAGATCTCAAAACCGGACATTTGTAGAACGCTGAAAAAACGGCTGCGAAGCGGACAAAGCAAGCTTTCGCTGCGGCTGCGCCAAGTTCTGCTTTGAACCTCAAGTGCGCCTAATGAATACCGTAAATCATTGCCGCATACTCGCGCACCTCATCTGGTGTTTGGCCTTCTATTTCCCGTAAATACTGTAAAAATTCGTCTGGTTCGCTGAGAGAGAATATACGGGCCTTGTAATCCAACTCAGATTGAAGTGGTTCTTCTTTCAATAATGCAGCGCAGCGCTTGTCGACAAAGAGTGCATCCATGTATGGCGCGTACGTAGAAACTGTCCTCACATCGTTCATGAGCCCACGATCAACTATTTTCTTCTCGCCCATTACGACCCGCCTAGCCACAGCGGCAAACAGATATGACGAGATCCTTTGGTGTGGGATTTCCCGTTGCCGTTCCCAATGCCAAAACTTCATGATTTCAAACGCCTGCTTATCTTTATCAACTCCTCGATCTTCAAGAAGGCGGCAAAGCTCTCGATACTCAAGATATATTGGCCTGCCAGAACTCTCGAATAGTGCCAGCGGGTCGCTTGGATCAGGATTTGTGACTTCCGCAAACCACTTCGCAAAAGCCTGCTTCTTTGTTGGCCCTATTGCTGAAAACTCACTTTCGAGTACATCGCCGAACGTTGCCTTCTTCTCAAGCCAAGTGCCCGCGAGTTGTTTCAATGCATCATGCACCTCGCCCCTCACGGTTCGAATGTGATCTGCAAATTGACTGTAGTCGGCCCGCACGCCTACATGCATATCTGGCAACCATTCGTTTCTTCGACTGTCTGCGATCTCATCTATATCAAGAGAAACTGCGGGCTCTGCAGAATCGAAGAAAGCTTTTGCGAATTGAACGTCCTGCAGAAGCTCTACATCGCGAGAATCCATCAGAGAAACGTCGCCACCGAAAAACTCATATAAGCCGCGTAAGTCTATGGGACTGTGGAAGACCGTTGTCTCATCGTGGTGGATATCGGAGTGCGGCAAGAAGACTTGCTGTAGAAGAACGCACCACCTTAGCAGCGAGTAGACCTCTTTCGCAAAAGTTTCATGACCCTTCGGAAGGTTCCCGTCGTTTTTGGCGTTGTAGATCATGCTGAACATAAACTGGTCCAGATAGACTGCCTTTTTGTTCAGTTCGGGCAGTGGGATTCGCACCATAGCTCGGCAATTGGTACAACGCTTGGTCAACAACTCTCCTCCGGCAGAGAGGATACCCATTGTCGTTTGATCGCAATTGGCGCATCGTGTGAACGGCCTGCGTTCCCAATTTAATCCGCTCAATGTGAAACCTCCGCTTGCAAGCAGTCGATCTTGACCGCTCTCCCAAAAGCGGACCTTTGTGTATCTCGCAGCATTGGTCAATTCGGGCTCCAGGCCGACCTTTGTTGCGGTTGAACAGGATGACATTAAAGCAGCTCCCGTTCGGTCATTCAGATATTCTCGAACGCTTCCCAGAGCAGACGTTGCGAATAGATTTGCTTTCCTGTCTTGGTCGTCAGGGCTTGAACGTGCCGTCTCGAAGATCTGCAAAATAGCTGTCATTTCCGATCTGGCCGCCCTTTAGCGCAATTTCGAGTTCTGATCCTCCGCGGGTATGGGCGGTGCACACTGGCGAACCGGGTGTGGTCGGGATGGCTTGGCGGAGTGTCAGGGCGAAAATGTCCAGTTCCGCCAGAGCGTGGCTTGATGTGTCACCGCCGGCTACGGCAACACGCTCGAGACCATGCCGGTCCTTGAGGGTTGCCAGAAGGCGGCCGAGGGTTTTGCCGACCTGATCGAGGTTCAAGGATCCTGTTACCTGTTCGGTGGTCTTACCTTTGGCGGTGTAAAGGATCGGACTTTGCCCGGTTTCGAGCGCCTCGGAAGCGATCCGCAGCACGCGTTCGAATTCCTGCTTGATACCGTGGCCGGTTGCCAGCGCATTGAAATCGACTTCGATGCCCCTGAAACCCAAATTTTCCGCGGTTTCGATTTGACGCGCGGTTGTTGGTGAGCAGCTTCCCGAGACAACTGCGATACGAGATTGGGACGTCAGGGGTGGAGATGGTTTCGGCGGCTGCAGCAGGCCAAGTTCGCGCCATTTGTGCAAGAGGGCGTATTCAACGCCGGACGAGCCGGCAATGAATGGACCCAGGTCCTGCCTGCTTTCTTCGAGATAACTTCCCGCGGCCACCTGGGACAGGCTGTCGTAAACATCTATCAGGAGATTGGGGGTGCGCACCTGGCCGATGTCCGGGACCTTGCGGTGCTTGGCGGCGATGGAACCGTCCAGCGGGGTCAGGCATTCAAAGGGCAGGTTCGTCTGTCCTGACAGGTGTTTTACCAGGTCAGCTTCGTGCATCGGCGTTGCTGGGTGCCTGCTCATCACGGGATGTCTGTCTATTCTGTAGACTTCATCCCGGTAAGCCGCGAACAAATTGCCGAAATAGGTGTAGCGCCGAAGCTGGGGAGCCCCGACCACAACCGCTGTCCGTTTCTGGCTGAAGGTGTCCAGGCCGATTTCCAGGGCACGGCCAATGGAGCCCTTTTCTGGCGAACTGTCGAAGGTCGAGCAGGTCTTGTAGTGGCAGAAACGCGCATCGAGCGTCCACAGCCAGGAGAAAATCGCCGGTAGGTGCTCTGACATCCACTCGGGTGTCTGGCTACGGCTGATGCCTGCCAGGCCGACCGCTCGACAATGCTTGAACTTTTCGAGTTGTTTTTCACCCGGGATAGACGTGAACAGGACGGTTTCGACGCCTCCGGTTGTCAGGGCTTCCATCACGTCCGTTGATCCGGTGAAATCGTCACCGTAATAGGAAATGAAAAGATCGCCGGTCATTTCCTTGCTCCGGTGCCGTCTTTTTTACCGAAAAGGTCCAGGGCCTCGGAAAGTTCCTTGTGATCTTTCGCGAAAACATGTGCCGGAATTCCACAAACGGCGGCCTCTGCAGCCTGCTTCAGGCTGGCGACACCGCCGGCAACACCGCTGGGGTGTCCCATGATCCCGCCCCCGGCACAATAAATGAAGTCGGTGTGCCCTACGGCCCGGCAGGTCTCTTCCATTTGAACGGCTGTCTGACCCGACGAGAATACCGGCATCGCCTGATATCCGCGTTCTCCTGACAAGGGATCATCGAGAGAGCGGGCGTTTTCGACAACCGTGGTGTCGGCCTCTGTGAACTTGTTCGCGATCCCGTTGACATGCAGATGATCCGCTCCGGCGAGCCTCCAGAACTTCTGCCAGACACGAAACGAGATGCCGATATCCGGCGATCTGGAATAAATGCCCCAACCGTTTCTGTGGCAATGAAGTGGAAGATCAACGTGCTGCCGGATGGCGGTCAGTCCCGTAAGACCAAGTGAAAACAGGCTGACCATCGCACAGGTGCCGCCGGCTTGTTGCAGGAGGTCGGCATTACGGCGCATCACGTCCAGCTCGTCGGTGATATTGAAGGCGTACATCACCTTCCTGCCGGTGCGGTCCGCATGCGAATTGATGACTTTCATGACTTCGTTCAGGCGATCTTCGAACGGGCAGTGAGGCCCGTTCGCCTGCAATTCATCATCCTTGATGAAATCGATTCCACCGTCGGCGAGTTTTGCGACAAGAGACGCTGTTTCGGCAGGTGAGAGACCGACGCTTGGTTTGATGATCGTGCCGATCATCGGCCGGTCCCTGACACCGGCAAGCGCCAGAGTTCCCTGCCGGCCGTAGGCCGGACCCGGATACGCGATGGCGAATTCTTCAGGAAACGAAATGTCCGTCAGGCGAAGCGCGGACACGTCTGCCAATTCGAAAAGGTTGCCGGCAACGGTTGCCAGGACGTTGGGAAGGGATGTGCCCATGTTCTCGAGTGGCCAGGAAAGAACGATCTCGCCGCGCGTGTAGGTCTCCGCGCTGATCCGGCACGGCAGCGAGGGAACCCTGCTGTTCGATGTTGCCGTGACCCGCTCGACCCTTGCCCCGGAGAGCTCTTTTAACCGGTCTGTTTCACCCGGCAGCTTCAGGAATGTTCCCGAGGATTGTTCACCTGCGATTACCTCGGCGGCCCGCTCCAGAGTTGTCGGTGTTTCAAGATCATATGTTGCAAAGAGCCTCCCCATTCCCGTCCTCTGTCCTGTTCCAAGTTGCGCATTGCTTATATGACTATCAACTTATCATACCAGTTGACAACATGATTTGTATGTGAATTTATTTGCGCAACAAATTTGGAGGACACATGAAAATCGCTCTCATCGGTGCGGGGGGGAAAATGGGAGTGCGGCTCTCCCAGAACCTGAAAGGCTCCCGTTTCAACGTAGCCCATGTGGAAGTCAGCGATGCAGGCAGAGACCGGCTGATGGCGGAAGTCGGCGTCGACTGTGTCGACGTCGACGCCGCGCTTGAAGACGCACGTGCGGTTATTCTTGCTGTGCCGGACACTGCGATCCGGGCGGTGGCGAAAGGCATCATCGACAAGCTTGCGCCAGGAACGATGCTGATCGCACTGGACGCAGCTGCCCCCTTTGCGGGGCACTTTCCTGAGCGCAAGGACGTGACCTATTTTGTCACCCATCCCTGCCATCCGCCGATATTCAACGATGAAACGCAGTTGCCTGCGAAACGCGACTATTTCGGCGGTATTGCTGCCAAACAGGCGATCGTGAACGCCCTCATGCAGGGTCCGGAAGAGGACTATGCAATCGGTGAGGAGATCGCGAAAACCATTTTCCAGCCGATCCTGCGTTCGCACCGGGTCTCGGTGGAACAAATGGCGCTCCTGGAGCCGGGCCTGTCCGAAACCGTCTGCGCGACCCTTCTCGTTGTGATGAAGGAAGCAATGGATGAAGTCATTCGGCGAGGGGTCGACCCCGTGGCGGCCCGGGACTTTCTTCTGGGTCACATGAACATTCTTGGGGCAGTCGTCATGGAAGAAGTCGACGGCGTCTTCTCCGATGCCTGCAACAAGGCCATCACCAATGGCAAGAAACGTCTCATGCGAGACGACTGGATCGGCGTGTTCAAGCCGGACGAAATCAGGGAAAGCATCCGGCAGATCACCTGATTGAGCGGTTCGCCATCTCGTATGGCGAACGTTCAGATTGGTGCCGCCGGGGTCTTGGAGGGACCCCGCGGGACCTGGCACGAGATTGAACCTATTGTTGGGAGGACAACATGAAATTCACGAGACGAATCCTGCTTGCCAGCGCTGCTGTTGCAGCTACCCTGCTTGCACCCGCTTACGCTTCCGCAGCCGACCTCATTGCAATCATCACACCGTCGCATGACAACCCGTTTTTCAAGGCGGAAGCTGAAGGCGCGCAGAAACGTGCCGAAGACCTCGGCTATGACACACTCGTGCTGGTCCACGATGACGATCCGAACAAGCAGAACCAGCTCTTCGATACGGCAATTGCCCGTGGTGCGAAGGCGATCATCCTGGACAATGCCGGTGCGGATGCGACTGTCGCTCCAGTCCGCCGCGCGAAAGAAGCCGGCATTCCGTCGTTCCTGATCGATCGCGAAATCAAGGAAACAGGCATTGCCGTTTCCCAGATCGTCTCCAACAACTACCAGGGAGCCCAGCTCGGCGCGGAGGAGTTCGTCAAGCTGATGGGTGAAGAAGGCAAATATGCCGAGCTGCTGGGCCGCGAAGCCGACACCAATGCCGGAATTCGCTCCGCAGGCTATCATGATGTGATTGACCAGTACCCCGATCTGGAGATGGTTGCCCAGCAATCAGCCAACTGGAGCCAGACCGAAGCCTACGAAAAGATGGAAACCATCCTTCAGGCCAACCCCGAGATCAAGGGTGTCATTTCAGGAAATGACACCATGGCCATGGGAGCCTGGGCGGCTCTCAAGGCAGCCGGGCGGACAGATGTGATCGTTGTCGGTTTTGATGGCAGCAACGATGTACGCGACTCCATCCTGGAAGGCGGCATCAAGGCAACCGTGCTGCAACCAGCCTACCGGCAGGCCCAGATCGCAGTGGAGCAGGCAGACCAGTACCTGAAGACAGGATCGACCGGTCAGGACGAAAAGCAATTGATGGATTGCGTCCTGATCAATGGTTCGAATGCAGGTAACCTTGAGACTTTCGCGCTGAACTAGGCCCTGTGTCACACCGCGGCGGATGCTCCGCCGCGGTGTGATCTTTCCCACGAAAACCTGAAAAAGTCCTGCCGGATACCGCCGGAAGGGTTCTGTTCAAGGAGGTTGCACAGTGGATCGCGGCGCAGTTCCTTCCCTGTTGTTAGTTTTTGCAGTTGCCGCCGGCCTGGGCGGCTGCAAACTCGAAAAGCATGTTGCCACGAATGACGGTGACGGTCAGGCCCAGCAAGTCGTTTCAAGCGATCCGGGCGGCGACATGGATGCCCTTGTCGCCGACATCTGGGCCAAACAGGTTTTGCCACATCTTCAGCAAACGGCGACCGACATGGCCGTTCTCGGCGATGCGATCGCAGGAGATGTTGACGTCGCCGGCGAAGCACATGGTTATCGTCCGTCCAGCGAGGGAAGTCCCTGGAATTTCGCAGCCCGGGTACAGGGCACAATCTTGGCGGCCAAGACCGATACGCGTGCCGCCACCGCGGAAGTGGACGTCACTGCTGATGGCAAGGCAGATGTTATCCTGCAGCTTGGTCCGGTGATCCGCGGAACAGCACTTCGGGACATCCTTCCCTTTGTAGATTTCTCCTCATTTACCGATCAGATAGAGTTCGCCCAGCTCTCCCGCTCCCTGAATACACGCGCTTACGAAAGCGCTCTGAAAGATCTGCCCCGCGACGATCTCGTGGGCAAGACGGTTGACGTGCTTGGTGCCTTTACGGTGCGCGGTGATGGTCCGCCGTACCTGATCACACCCGTTGAGACAAAAATTGGTGGGTCATGACAGAAGCAATGCACCAGATCGGCTTGTCCGTGCGCGCCGCAAACAAGGTCTATCCAGGTACACACGCGCTGAAGGACGTGGACTTCGATGTCCGGCTTGGCGCAGTGAATGTGCTCGTTGGCGAAAACGGCGCTGGCAAATCCACCTTGATGAAAGTGATCGCCGGCGTCGAGCAGCTGACCTCGGGTGATATTCTGATGGGAGAGAAAAAGGTCTCTTTCCCCGATACGCGCACAGCCGCGGCACACGGGATCGGCATCGTTTTCCAGGAACTCAACCTGTTTCCCAACATGTCGGTTGCCGACAATATCTTTATCGCACGGGAAAAGACCCGCGCCGGAGTGGATATCGCCGCCAGCGACCAGAGGTCGGAAGCCGCAGCGTTGATGCAGCGTCTCGAGCACGACATTTCGCCGGACGCGATGGTGTCCGACCTTCGCATCGGGGAGCAGCAGATTGTCGAGATCGCCAAGGCGCTGGCCCAGGATGCCCGGATCCTGATCATGGACGAACCGACCTCCGCCCTCAGTGCGGCAGAAGTCGAAATCCTCTTCCGGGTCATCGCGGACCTCAAGAAACGCGGTGTCGGCATCGTCTACATTTCGCACCGCCTGGAGGAACTGATCCGGATCGGCGACTACATCACGGTGCTCAGGGACGGTGCACGAACCGGTGCCAGGAGCATGGACGGCGTCGATGTGCCCTGGATCGTGCAGAACATGATCGGTGCAGCCTCAAAGGACTTTGCCAAGACGGTCGAGCACGACTTCGGCGACGAAGTGTTTCGCTGCGAGAACATCAGCCTGATGGGCCGGACAGGAAAGTTCGTTGTCGATGATGTGTCGTTGTCCCTGCGGGCTGGCGAGATTGTCGGCATCTATGGCCTCATGGGCGCGGGGCGCTCCGAATTGTTCGAGTGCATCATGGCCCAGCATCCCCATTGCACAGGGGACTTCTACGTCGAGGGACGCCATCTGAACGAACCGGACGTTGCTGGGCGTATCGGACGCGGGCTGGCGCTAATCCCCGAAGACAGGAAGTCGGAAGGTCTGATCCAGATCCTGCCGATCCGGGAGAACATGTCTTTGTCGAGCCTCGGCAGGTTCGTGAAGGGCATTCACCTCAGCCTCAAGGCAGAGCGGGAGACGGTGAAGCGGTTCGTGAAGGACCTGGCCATCAAGATTGCCAGCATGGAAAACCCGGTCAGCTCTCTTTCGGGAGGCAATCAGCAGAAAGTCGTGATCGGCAAGGCGCTGATGACCTCGCCAAAGGTCCTGCTCATGGACGAGCCGAGCCGCGGCATCGACATTGGCGCAAAGGCCGAGGTCTTTCGCACCATGCGGCGGCTTGCGGCTGAAGGACTGGGAATTCTGTTCGTCACCTCGGATCTTGAAGAGGTCATGTCCCTGTCCGACCGGATCATCGTGATGTCGAACGGCAGCATTACGGGCGAGTTTGAGGGCGCCGACGTGCGGGAAGAACAGATAATCGCGGCGTCTGCGATCGGTCACGCTCCTGCCTCCGAAGCAGGTCATTTCATTGGGAGAAGTAACGGATGACATCAGTCACCACCATGCAGCCTTCAGGCACCTCCGGCGGACAACCGATGATCCTGCTGCTCCTGAAGCTCAGGACCTTCATCGCCCTAATTGCGGTGTTTGCGTTCTTCTCGTTTGCGGCTCCGAATTTCCTCAGCACCGCGAATTTCGTCATCATGTCCAAGCACGTGGCGTTGAACGCGTTTCTGGCGATCGGCATGACCTTCGTTATCATTACCGGCGGGATCGATCTTTCGGTCGGGTCGATTGTCGGCCTTTGCGGAATGGTGGCCGGCTATCTCATTCTCAACGGTGTCGATCTGGGGATTGGTTACTCGCTCTATTTCAATATCTTCGAGATCATTCTCATCACGCTTGCCGTCGGTGTTTTCGTGGGAGCGATAAATGGGGTGCTGATAACGCGTCTCAATGTGGCACCGTTCATCGCGACGCTCGGAACGCTTTACGTGGCTCGCGGGCTAGCGCTGCTTTCCTCTGACGGGGCGACGTTTCCAAACCTCGTCGGCAAGGAGGCCTATGGATCTACGGGTTTCGACATGCTCGGCACTGGTAGCTTTCTCGGTATCCCGGTGTCCATCTGGCTCTTGATAGCTGTCGGATTGATTGCCGCGTATATAGCAGGCCGAACACCACTGGGACGGCACATCTATGCGGTGGGCGGCAACGAGAAGGCAGCCGCCCTCTCGGGTGTGAAGGTCAACCGCGTCAAGATGTTCGTCTACATGTTCTCGGGCTTTTGCGCGGCCATTGTCGGCCTTGTCATCTCGTCACAGCTGGTGGCTTCGCATCCGGCAACGGGAGAGACCTTCGAACTCAATGCGATTGCGGCGGCGGTCCTCGGCGGCACATCCATGTCGGGTGGACGCGGTCGGATCGGTGGAACGATTGTCGGCGCATTCGTGATAGGCGTTCTGTCCGACGGACTCGTGATGATGGGGGTCAGTTCTTTCTGGCAGACCGTTATCAAGGGCCTGGTGATCATAGCCGCCGTAGTTGTCGACCAGGCACAGCAAAAGCTGCAGGCCCGTGTGGCACTACAGCAGCAGGCCGCGGCAGCTTGAGGAGAGTTTCATGAAGAAAGGCGCATTGATCGGCTGCGGTTTTTTCGCCCAAAATCACATGCATGCATGGGCCGATGTCGACGGAGCAGCCATCATCGCGCTGTGTGATCGCGACGACAAACGTCTGAAGGAAACGGCCGAACGCTTTGGCATTGAAAGGTCCTATTCCGACGCGGTCGAGCTCATGAAGTCGGAAGAGCTCGACTTTGTCGACATCGCGTCGACAGTTCAGACCCACCGGCCGCTGGTGGAACTCGCGGCGAGGTCGAAAGTGCACATCATCTGCCAGAAGCCTTTCGCGGACACAGTGGAAGACGCCACAGCAATGGTCGATGCTACTGCAACGGCCGGCGTGACCCTGATGGTGCACGAGAACTTTCGCTGGCAGTCGGCAATCCGTGCGGCGAAAGCCGAAATCGAAAAGGGAAGTATCGGAACGCCGTTCTGGGGGCGGGTCAGTTTCCGCTCCGCCTATGATGTCTATGCCAGCCAGCCGTATCTTGCGACGGATGATCGATTCATCATCCAGGACCTCGGGATTCATATCCTGGATATCGCCCGTTTCCTGTTCGGTGACGCGCGTACCATCTCGGCAAGCACCAAGCGGGTCAATCCGGCAATAAAGGCGGAAGACGTTGCCACCATGATGCTGGTTCACGAAAGCGGCGTCACCAGTGTTGTCGACTGCAGCTACGCATCGCGGCTGTCCCGTGAAAGCTTTCCGGAAAGCCTTCTTGAAGTGGATGGCAGTGAAGGAGCACTCAGGCTGATGCCTGATTACAGGCTGGTGTTGCACAATGCGTCCGGCACCAGGGAACTGGATGTTTCGCCCCCATTGCTTTCCTGGGCGGAGCGCCCCTGGCACAACATTCAGGAAAGTGTCTACAACATTCAACGGCACTTCATCGATTGCCTGAATACTGCCAGCACGCCAGAGACATCTGGAACGGACAACCTGAAGACGCTGGAACTGGTCGAGGCTGCGTATCTTTCCGCCGCCGGGAACAGCCGAACAATCATACTGGGCAGCGCCTGAGATGAGTACCGTGAGCCGCATGCGCCTGTATGGAACGGAAAGTGCGCCGGAGCCTTTCCGGATATTGCGCGCAGGACCGTTGGAAGTACGGCTGGAAAACGGAAACCTGCGCTACGTCCGTTTCGAGGGCCACGAAGTGCTGCGCGCTATTTCCTACGTGGTGCGTGACAAGGACTGGGGCACGCTGGCCGGAGCCATCTCCGATCTCGTTGTCCTGGAAGAGCCTGGGAAGTTCGAGATTTCCTATGTTTCCCGCTACAAAAACCAGGGGGCGGGTCTCAGCGTCACGGCACGCATCACCGGCACGGAAACCGGTTCCTTGAGATTTGCCTCCTCGGCTGTTGCCGACAGCGCTTTCGAAACCAACCGCTGTGGTTTCACGGTGCTGCATCCGATCAATGGAGTAGCCGGTGAACCTGTCGAAGTGGAGCATTGTGATGGTTCGGTCGTCCAAACCTGGTTTCCAGACCTCATAGATCCCTGGCAACCGTTCAAGTCGATCCGGTCACTGACCCACGCACCTGCGCCGCACTTGAAGGCCCGATGCCAGATGGACGGCGACACGTTCGAAATGGAGGACCAGCGCAACTGGTCAGACGCTTCCTACAAGACCTATGTGAGACCCCTGGCGCTTCCGTGGCCATATGTCATTGAAGCGGGCAAGGAGGTCGAACAGTCGATTACCCTTCAGATAGAAAATCTTGCAAACGAGACTGCCCCATCGACCATAACACCGCTAAGCACCTCCACCGGGGGTGTCGAACTTAAGGCGGGAAAGAAAACAAAAAGCAGGTTTCCGCGCATCGGTTTGTTGATCAGCCCGGAAGACCTGAAGTCTGCCATCAGTCACATTGACCTCCTGAGGAAAGTGAACCCTCCAGCAATCCTGTGTCACCTTGATCCAACTGCTTTGCATGGGCAGGAGGCGCTCGAGGGTTTCAGGGGGCTGCAAGTTCGTTTCCCGGCGTCCTATGAACTTGAATATGTGGTTTCCTGCAAGGGAGACCTCTTGGCCGAGTTTCAAAACCTTGCTGACATGATTGATCGAAGCGGGCTCGAGTTGGCTTCCATTGCGGTCTGTCCTTCCGTTGACCGACAATCGACACCACCTGGAAGCGAATGGCCGCAATGCCCTCCCCTGGCGGACATCTATACGGCCGCAAGGCACTGTTTCCCCGGCATGAGGCTCGGGGGTGGCATGTTCAGCTATTTCACCGAGTTGAACCGCAAGCGACCTCCGGTGTCGTTGCTTGACTTCGTGACCCACGCGACCAATCCGATTGTCCATGCTGCTGATGACGAGAGTGTTCTCGAAACACTTGAGACCCTGCCGCACATCACGCGCACTGCCCGTGCGATCATCGGCAAGGACAAGGAATACAGACTGGGACCGACAACCATCGGAATGCGCCAGAATCCTTACGGTTCGCAGACATTCGCCAATCCCGGGAACGAGCGCATCTGCATGACCCACGACGATCCGCGTCAGCGCGGCCTTTTCGCCGCTGCCTGGGCCATGGGGTATGCGTCCGCAATTGCCAACGCTGATATCCGCCAATGGATCCCGGCCAGTTTCACAGGCCCGAGAGGAATCGTGGACACAGAAAGCGGATCTCTTCTGCCTGTCGGTGAAGTTGTCTCGCTCCTTGCTGGGCTAAGCGAAGGGGATGTCATCGATTGCAACGATGAAACACCAGCCAGCGTAGCTGCCCTTTGTGTGGAGAAGGACGGTGAGGTCTTGCGGTTTGCTGCAAATCTGACAAATCGGGAACTGGAAATTGGCTTTGGTGAACGCAGGACGTTTGGCCCATTTGAAGTTATCCGGCTATAAGTCTTCCCAAGGGTGTTGAAGCGGCTGGCGAATTTGACGCCGTGCTTGTCGCGACGTTCAGACACCCCAACAATGAAGAGATCAGATTGGCGGGTCATGGAAAACTGGAACGGCTTGGGGGCCGGTGACGACAAGATTGTCCGGCGAAAACTCTCCGATCAGGTTTTCGATCGATTGCGTGAAATGATTGTACGGGGCGAGCTTGGACCCGGTGACCCCATGCCGTCTGAGCGTGAACTGATGCAACGTTTCGGCGTCGGCCGGCCCGCGGTGCGCGAGGCCATGCAGACGATGCACACCCAGGGTCTCATTTCGATCTCGCAGGGTGAGCGCTCCAGGGTCAGTGAGCTTTCGGCCGATCTTGCGTTTCGGCAGATGGATATGGTGGCGCGCATGCTGCTGTCTGCTTCTTCGGACAATCTGGAGCACCTGAAGCAGGCGCGTAGACTGTTTGAAGTCGGCATGGTCAGGATCGCGACGGAAATGGCAACGCCCGAAGACATTTCCGAGCTCAAACACCTCATAAGCCATCAAGAGGACATGCTTGACAGTCCGTCCGACTTCATCAAGGCCGACATCGCGTTTCATAGCAAGATCGCCTCGATCTCGGGCAATCCGATTTTTGCAGCAGTGAGTGACGCCATGCTCAACTGGCTGTTCAATTATCATACGGACCTGTTGATCTGGTCGGGACGGGAGAACGTCACGCTTGCCGAGCATTCGAAAATCGTCGAGTGCATCGAAGGCGGCGTTGCTGAAGAGGCCGAAAGCGCAATGCGCTCGCACCTGAACAGATCCCAGGACCTTTACCGGCATCACATTTGACACTGCACTAAAGGATTCGTTGCGCGCGCGGTTGGCGCCATCGGCGCCTGCCAGCCGGCAAAGCGTCCCCATATCAGTCTTTCGGCGGCTCTCGTCAGGATCCAGAAACCGGACGCAATCATCAGCAGGGAATGCCCGCAGTTGGTCAACAAGTCGAATTTGCGCCGTCCTTGCGGATGATATCGATCATAGCGTCACGGATCTGACGATTTTCTGCCAGCTCAATCTCCGCCGATCAGTCCCGTTCCAGCGAAGAGCATGATCCAGACCTTCATCCGCATGATCAGCGCCTTTTCCAGCGCCCAGGCCTGGATGATGCCACCCATGAAGGTGCCTTGAAGCGAGCCGGAAATATGGGTGGTATAGGCCTGGACCAGGCATCTGGCGCCATCAACCAGTAGAGCGTTCTGTTCGGGATATTCGAGCTGAACATGTACGACAAGGTCACCGGGGCCGCGACGGTCTGACGGCTGCATCAGGACACCGGTCGGACCGAGCTGGCCGGTCGCGATAACGTCCTGGATGCGGACGATGCGCGCTGCCAGCACCGTGTTTGCCATGCCGCTGTTGATGTTGTTCTCGCAGGCGACCTCCGCAGGCATGCCGACATGCAGAACCGCGCTGTTTGTCTGGCTGAAACCAGCGACGATTTCGATGGGATCGGTCTTGTCGCGATCCGGCACGATGACCATTGCCGGGTTAACCGAGAACTGCGCGGCGCGAGCGCCGACATTCAGCGTTAGCTGCTCGATCTTGCCGGAAACCGACGAATACACCTTTGTCTTGGCAAGATTGACCTTGGCCTGCTCAAGGGCGGCTTCTGCGGACTTCAGTTCTGCAGGCAGGACCTGATCGAGCTGCACTTGCAGCGCTTCCATCTTGGAGTTGGCGGCGTTCACATTGGCGGCCGCCTGCTCCTGTGCGGCCTTTGCGTTTTCGTACCTGTTCAGCGTGTAGGCGGGCGAGTTCTTGTCCTTGAGGTCCTGCTGCTCCGACAGGGTCAGGTTGGCGGTGTCGAGAACCGCTTTCGTCCGGGCGAGGTCGGCCGCGGCTGCCTTGATCTGTGCCTTGACGACATCGATCTGGCTGTTGACCTCGCCGACCGCGGTCTGGGCGGTCGCGACCGCCGCCTTTTCGCTGCTGTCATCGACCGTGAAAAGCAGATCGCCGACCTTGACGGTTTGACCGGCTTTAACGGGCACTTCGGTAACCGTGCCACCGCGTTCGGTGACGATCGGCACGACACGGTAGGGGATCAACGCATTTGGGGTGTCCGGATGATAATACTCGACCGTGAAAATCAGCGCGACGAACAAGACAATCCAGACGAACAGTGCGCGGTGGACGTTGTAGAGCGTCACGGGGCGTCCCCGCCAGCGCAGATAGGCCATGCGCAGCAACAGCGGAAAGCAGGTGATGAGGAGCTCAATCATGCGTTGGCTCCTTTTCCTTCGACCGGTGTCTGCAGATCCGCAACTGACTGCTCTGCTATCGGTTGTTCTTTGGCAGGGGTCGTTCCATTGGCAGGCGACGCGTTCTCGACGGCTGCTGTTTCCTCTTCCTGCAACGTCTCGTCCGCGACCGGTTCCGGCTTCATCCAGAGAACGACGTCATAGGCAAAGGCGGCAAAAATCAGGGTCAACGGCAACAGAAGGCTCACGTCCCGCAAGGGCGGCACCAGATCATAGGCAAGGCCGATCACCAGCATGGTCGGGATCGTGGTGCGGATCGGCGTCCTCGATCCCTTGTGCTCCGCGTAGCGGTCGAAAACGGCATAGAGGTAGATCACCAGGAAAAGGAGCAGCAGCAGTGTGATCAACCCGGCCGTGGCAAAGCCGTCGCTGGCGCCGGGCGCGACCCAGGAATCCGGCGGTGGGTCCAGTGTCTGCGCCGTCGTTGCCGTTGTGCTCATGAATGTTCCCCCACCCGATGTGCTGTGACCCAACGTCACCGGAAACATAATGTCTGCAGGAATTACCGATTGAAACAAGAAATTGCGCCTCTGACCGAGGACACGTTAGGTCGGCCTTATCCGCAGTCGGTGTGACACGCACCTTCCGAGGCCGCAGCGATGGTTTGCCTCAGGTCTTCCGCTAGCAAGCAGCATCAAAATAAGTTAGTCGCCAGAGCGGTGGCAAAAAAACCAACCTTCGCTGAAAGTCGAAAATAATGAATGCCGTGACTGCTGATGCGAGCAGTCTCAATCAGCTGTTCGCCCTTGTCGCTGCTGTCCGGAAAGGGGCTGGTAGGCCTAGAGGCTAATTTGCAAATTGCCGGGCCTTTGCAGGCCCGGCGATCTTACCTTTTCCGGCGATGCCGACATGCATTGCGCACTCAATTCCCAGGTGCTTATTCGTAGCGATCGTGTCGGCGCACCCAGTCCATTCCCCTCGCCTCATTGCGCCCCTTGGGCGTCAGGTCGAGCATGGCATAGGTGCCCATCATCACTTCGACACCGCGTCCGTAGGTCGAATATGTGCGAAAAACTTCGCCGGCCTCGTTCTTGATGAAGGCGCTGACGCCGGGCCATTCCTCGCCCGTCATGTTCCAGCCGCCGAAATTGTAGTCGATGTGCCCGGTGGCAACTTCCTCGGGGGTGAAACTGACCCGGAAGTCGTAGTTGAAGTCGCTACCGAAGGACGAGACCCATCCGAACGTCCAGCCCATGCGCTTGCGGTAACGTTCGATATCGGCCAAGGGTGCGCGGGAGACAGCAATCATGGTCACGTCATGGTTGGCAAGATGCAGGTTCATGCCATCTGCGTGGTCGGCCATGAAAGAACAGCTCGGGCAGCCTTCCTTCCATCCCGGTGCAAACATGAAATGCTGTACCACGAGTTGAGACCGTCCCTCGAAAAGCCCGGCAAGAGAGCGCGGGCCGTCAAGTGTATCGAAGACATAGTCCTTCTCGATGCGTTCCCACGGTAAGGCGAGGCGCTCGCTGGCGACACCGTCGCGCAGGTGCGTGAGTTCCTTTTCCTTTTGCAGCAAGTCCCGCCGTGCAGCGAGCCAGTCTTCATGTGAAACAACAGCGTTTTGCATGATCATTCTCCTTCAGTTTGGGTAGTGGGGATATCGAAGCGCCGCGAGCGGGCGGACATCAGCCTGAGCCAGGGCGGCAGGTGGAACACGCCCATCAGGACGTACATCAGGGTCATGTCATTCACTGGCAGGAAGCCTGGAACGGATGAACAGATCTCCCACCCCTGCACTCCGGTTGCGGAAATCCATGCCATTGAGCCAAAGGTTGGCGCGGCGGCCAGCTGAAGGCACCCTGCTGTGTCGCGGCGGTGACCAGAGGGTGCTTGTGTCTTCCCTGTACCTGCAAACATCGTCATTATCGGTCCTCCGTATGATCCGGCGTTTGCGACCATCGCCCGGTGAGCAAAGACATAGATGCGGAGACGGGGCGGGTGAGAGTTACAAGTTTGGCGGGATTTCCATGGACATGCTGATCGCCGCGGCGGCGCGCGCCCTTTCGTCCGGAGATCCTCTGGCGGTATTGAAACGGGTGGCACTGCGCAACGACGCGCCGGCATTGGCGTTGCGCGGCATTGCCATGGCCCAGCTCGGCGACCTTGCGCGCGCCAGAGAGCTGCTGAAGGATGCGGCCCGCGCCTTCGGGCCGGATGAGCCGATGGCGCGTGCACGCTGCATGGTTGCCGAAGCCGAGATCGCTTTGGTTTGCCGCGACCTCGGCCGTTCGTTTCAAACGCTCGGTGCAACACGCGCGACGCTCGAAGCCGGTGGTGACCAGGTGAATGCCGCACATGCCGGCTATCTCGAAGCCCGCCAGCTTCTGCTCATCGGCCGGCTCGAAGATGCCCAGAGGACACTCGACAGCATCGACATCGACGTCTTGCCGCCTGCGTCTCGAGCCGGCTACGGTCTTGTGGTCGCCGGCATAGCCATGCGGCAAATCCGGACAGGGCCTGCACGAGCCGCACTCCAGCAGGCGGCGCGTGCAGCCCAGGATGCCGGTATTCCCTCCCTCAAGGCCGAAGTTGAAAAGGCAAGGCATGCCCTGGAGGCACCGGCCGCCCGTCTTGTCTCTCGCGACAGGCAAGACTTGCTGCAGCTTGACCGGGTCGAGGCTCTGGTCGCCTCCGATACGTTTATTGTAGATACCTGCCGAAATGCTGTGCGGCTTGGGGAGAAGATGATCTCACTCGACCGCCGTCCAGTCCTGCTTGCTCTGGCACGGGCGTTGGCAGAGGTCTGGCCGGAAGATGTTTCGCGCGAAAACCTTCTCATGCACGCCTTCGGGGCAAAGCATGTGGACGACTCGCACCGGGCTAGGTTGCGTGTCGAGATTGCCCGCCTTCGCAAGGTCATCAAACCCGTCGCCGGGGTAAGGTCAACGAGCCTGGGCTTTGCTCTCAAGCTGTACGGCGCTCACCAGGTTGCCGTGCTGGCGCCGCCGGTGGAAAGCGACCACCCGGAGGTGCTAGCGCTGCTCGCGGACGGCGAGGCCTGGTCGAGTTCTGCGCTGGCCATGGCACTCGGCACAAGTCCACGCACGATTCAAAGGAAGCTTGAAGACCTTGCTCTTGCCGGGAAAGTTCGATCCTTCGGCCGAGGGCGGGCCTGCCGCTGGATCCTATCGAGTGTTCCCGGATTCCCGACAAGTTTGTTACTCCCCCTTGCAATCGCCACCGTTTAGAATTGCCACATGAAACACAGAACAGCAGAGATCATCCGGGAGTTCGGCCCCTTCCCCGGCATTGATGACATTGCCGGGGTCAGCTTTGATCGCGAGCGGGTCTGGTTCGCGTCCGGAGACAGGCTAAATGCTCTTGATCCGGAAAGTGGAGAGATTACAGGATCGATCGCGACTGCCGCCGATGCCGGCACCGCCTTCGATGGAACTCATCTGTTCCAGATTGCCGATGATGCAATCAACAAGATCGACCCCACAACCGGAGAAGTGCTGGCCACGATACCGACCCCCGGCGACGGGGGGCATTCGGGGCTGGCTTGGGCCGAGGGGTACCTTTGGGTTGGACAGCATCGCGGCCGCAGGATCCACCAGGTGGATCCTGAAAGTGGCAAGGTTCATCGTACAATTGAATCGGATCGCTTCGTAACCGGGGTCACATGGGTGGATGGCGAGCTTTGGCACGGCACCTGGCAGGACGGCGAAAGCGATATCCGGCACATCAATGCCACGACTGGAGATGTGCTGGAGCGTTTGCAAATGCCATTGGGCTCCGGCGTCTCGGGACTTGAATCCGATGGCGGTGATCGCTTTTTCTGCGGCAGCGGAGGTGCCGGAAAACTGTTGGTCGTCCGACGGCCGGGGTCAGATTCTGAATGATCTGTTCCCCTAAAGACCCTCGCTATTAAGGTCATGGCGCCGCGACTATCGCCGGGCTTGTCGCAAGCGCTTAGCCGCAAAAATTGCGGCTACTCACCGAAGACAGTTATCCCTGACTTTGAAGAAGCAATTCCTGGCACTCCTGGTCAGAGCGCAGCTGTGCCTTCTGGCGGACCTGGGTGTTGGTATCCGGCAGGGCCAGGGATCGATTGATGATCAGGATATGCTCTTGCAGGAGTGCGTGAGCGGCTTCGAATTCGCCTTGATCGATCAGGTCGCGCATGCGGGTGTGCTCGGCGTAGGAGCGGTGCCAGTAGTCGCCTTCGCCTGATTGAAGTCGTGCTCTCAGCGCGGCCAGAGCAGTTGCAGTCAGATCATAGGCCTTTTCAAGATACCTGTTTCCGGCAATCTGAAGAATGACCCGATGAAACGCGCTGTCGGCCGTGCTGTAGCGCAGCCGGTCGCCACTTTCTATCGCGTGGTCCATCTGGGAAATGGCGGCGGACAACTGTTGCACCAGCCCACTTCGGTTCCGCTCCAGTGCCATCTGGAGAGCTTCCTTTTCTAGCATGGCCCGGAATTGGCTCATCTCCTCGACGTCTTTTCGCGAAGGCGTAAACACGTAGGTTCCAGCCTGTGGGACAATGGTCACCAGCCCCATGTCACGCAATTCCATGAAGGCGGCTCGAACCGGTGCCTTGCTCATCCCGAGCGCTCTTGCGATTTGCTCTTCCGAGAGCCGCTCACCGAATTCAAATTTACCGGACACGATCGCATCACGAATGCGCTCGCTGGCTTCCTGGGTTAGCGACACTCTCTTCTCCTCGCATCCACCTGGCTCACTACACCACGGTCTAGCAGACCTGTAATCGCCAAAAACCTTGCTTTTTCATAGTTTCAAAAATTTGTTTGACATTCGAATAAATTCTAGAATTCTAGAAGAGCCAATGCAAACACAAAATGCACTTTGAAGTTCAAGAGGTATTTCATGTCCCGCCTGCGTCTCCTGACCCCTGATGCCCAATACCCAGACGATGCCTTGATCGAACGGGCCACGGCGGGTGACGATGTGGACTGGGATATTTACCGCGAGCGCTCTCCCGAGCAGTTGCCTGAAGAGGTTCTGCGGTCGTGTGATGCAATGGTGGTCTGGCATGAAATGCCGGTTTCACCCCAGCTCATTTCAAAGCTGGACCGGTGCAAGATCATTGTGAGAGCCGGTGTCGGATTTGACCACATCGACCTTCAGGCAGCCGCCAATGCAGGCATTCCGGTGTGCAATACACCGGACTACGGCACCAGCGAAGTTGCCGATCATGCCATTGCCCTGATGCTCACCATGCGGCGCGGTATCGCCAGCTACCACCGTAACCTCATGCAGTCGCCCCAAGACGGCTTTGACCATGCCCGGGCGCCACTGCTGGCACGATTGCGCGGCAAGACGTTCGGCGTGATCGGCCTCGGACGGATCGGCATTGCCACAGCGCTTCGGGCCAAGGCCTTCGGCATGCGCGTTCTGGCATATGATCCGTTGGTGTCGCGCGGTACCGAGATCGCCGCAGGCGTGGACCGGTGCGACCATCTCGAAGAGCTGCTGTCCCAAAGCGATGTTGTCAGCCTGCATTGTCCGCTGACAGCGGAAACCCGGAACATGATCAACGCCGAGCGACTGTCGATGATGCAGCCGCACGCAATTCTGATCAACACGGCGCGCGGCGCGATCATCGACGTGAACGCGCTTCTGGACGCCTTGAGACAGCAAACGATCGCAGGTGCCGGGATCGACGTGCTTCCGGTCGAGCCGCCTTCCAAGTCCGATGAAATCGCCCTTGCCTATGCCAATGGCGCCGATCCGATCGTCGGTGAACGCTTGTTCGTGACGCCCCATGCGGCCTGGTCGAGCCCGGAAAGCGTCGCCGACGCGCGGCGCCTTTCAGTGGAAACCGCCATGCAGTTCCTGCGCGAGGGACGCCTTCGCAACCTCGTCAATTCACCGGTCACGCCAGCCCTCAGCGGGGCGGCCTGACGCAAAGCCCTTGCGGGACCAGCAACCCGCAACATGATCCGAGGACATGGGATCACCAAACATGTCCAATTCAGGGAGGAAAGTATGAAAGTGACGTTTTTCAAGACGTTCATCGCAGCGTGCATGCTCAGCAGCACCTCGGTCGTCGCACAGGATTTCGAATTGACATTCCAGTCGGTCGATCCGGCCGGAAACCCGAACTTCGCCATCCAGCAGGCCTGGACAGAACGTGTAAAGCTGATGTCCGGCGGCCGGTTGTCGATCGAGCTTCTGCCGGTTGGTTCGGTTGTTGAATACAATGAAACCCAGGACGCAGTCGGCAATGGCATTCTGGACGGCCACATCACCGACGTTAGCTATTTCTCCGGCAAGGATCCTGCGTTCGGGCTGATTGCAAACCCCATCGGCGCCTGGGCCGCACCCGACGAAATGTTCCGCTTCATCAACTACGGCGGTGGCTATGAGCTGATGAACGCGCTTGAGGAGCCGTATGGTCTTCATTTCATCGGCGCCACCACCACGGGGCTTGAAGGTTTCGTCTCCAAACGTCCTCTGGACGGGGTCGATGACCTGAAAGGCCTGAAGGTACGAGCCCCGGAAGGCCTCATTCAGGAAGTCTTCGCGGCCGCTGGCGCGGTTCCGGTCAACCTGCCCTATTCCGAGGTTTACACAGCGCTCGACAAGGGCGTTATCGACGCTGCGGATTCCACTGTCTTTTCAACCAACCACCAGCAGGGCCTGCACAAGGTTGCCGAACATCCGGTCTATCCGGGGTTCCATTCCATGCCTCTGGTGGAAGTTTCCATGAACCTCGACAAATGGAATGCCCTTCCCTCTGATCTTCAGGAAATCCTGACAGTCTCCGTTCGTGACTTTGCGCAGGATGCGGTTGCCATCTTGTCGATGAACGACCTGAAGACATATGCGGAGGCGACCGCAGACCCGAACATCACCGTTCACAACTGGTCGGCAGAAGAACGGGCGAAGTTCCGCAGGATCGCGATGGATCAGTGGGCCAAGGTGGCCGCGCGCTCCGACAATGCCCAGAACGTCTATGAGACCCTGACCTCCTATCTCGACAGTCAGGGCATGTTGAAGTGACACATGTTTTCGGGCGCTGCCTCAGCGCCCGAATTCCTCCTTCGAACTTTTGATAAGCCACTACCGGCAAGCAACCCTTTGAGGGCGTAGGCTCGGACAAATGCGTCCGGGAACCGGGCAACCGCGTCAGGCCCCGACATGTTGCCACCTGCCGACCGGTTTCAGGGGACGAACGGTAACGTCCCTCGTCGTTGTGGTTGATCCCCCATTCTCAGACTGGAGTGGCTGTCCATGCCTCTGCCGCCAGAACGTGCCCCAGTGCCGGATCAGGCCGAACCTCTTGTGCCGGCGCAGGAATATTTGCCTGAATCTGGCCGATTGGGTTGGGCCATCACCCGCCTTGCCCGATTGTTCGCGGTTGGAATCATCATCGCCATGGCGGTGCTGGTCGTCGAAATATTCCTTCGATATGTCTTCAACTCGCCCACTATCTGGGCGCATGAAACAACCACCTTCCTCAGTGCCGTCACCTTCATCTTCGGTGGTCTTTTCTGTGTCGCTCGCAATTCGCACATCCGGGTCGTGCTGATTTACGACGTGGTCAGCCGGCGTGCACGCAGGGTTCTGGATGTGCTGATTTCCATGGCCAGTCTGCTGGCGTGCCTGTTCTTTGCCTGGGCATCCTGGCTCATGGTCAAGAAAGCGATGTTCCGTCCGGATGGGTCCTTCTTCCTGGAAACCAGCGGCAGCGCCTGGAACTCACCCGCGCCGGCCCTCCTGAAGATCTTCCTGCTCGTGGTGATGGTCACCATGAGCATCCAGTTCCTGATCCTGACGGTGAATTACCTACGCCGACCACTCCGGACAGGGGGAGACAGCGATGCTTGACCTTCTCGATTTTGGTCTGAACCTCAAGGCACTCGGCATCGGTTGGGGAACATTGGTGATGTTCGCCCTTTTGGTCGGACTTCTTCTGACCGGCATGCCTCTTGCCATGGTGACCTTGCTGGTTGCCCTTCTTTTTGCAGTTGGCTGGTTCGGACCGATGGCCGTTCCGTTGATCACCAGCCGCGTCTACAGTTTTGTCTCGTCCTTCGTCTTCATTTCAGTGCCCATGTTCGTGCTGATGGCGGCGATCCTCGACCGGTCCGGCATTGCCAGGGATCTGTTCGACGCGATGAAACTCGTCGGCGGACGGCTGCGTGGGGGCGTGGCGGTCCAAACCATATTCGTGGCTGTTATTCTGGCTGCAATGAGCGGCATTATCGGCGGGGAAATCGTGCTCCTGGGCCTCGTCGCCCTGCCGCAGATGTTGAGGCTTGGCTATGACCGCCGCCTGGCCATCGGTGTTGTCTGTGCCGGTGGTGCGCTCGGCACAATGGTGCCTCCGTCCATCGTTCTCATCATCTACGGACTGACAGCAAACGTCTCTGTTGGAGACCTGTTCACCGCGGCATTCGTCCCGGGTTTCATGCTGGCGGGGCTTTATATCGCCTATATCCTGTTCCGTTCGTACACCGATCCCAAGGTCGCGCCTCCCCCGCCCGAAAAACGGATCTCGCTTTCAGAACATCTGCCCCTGCTGCGCGGCCTGGTCTTGCCGATGGCGGTGGTGTTCGTGGTCCTGGGTTCGATCTATGGCGGCATCGCCTCGGTGACGGAAGCCTCGGCCATCGGGGTCGCCGGCGTGATCGTGTCGACCATCCTGCGGCGGGAGTTTTCCTTCTCCATGTTGCTGGATGCGTCGATGCACACATTGGCAACCGTCGGCATGATCATGTGGATCGGCATCGGTGCCAGCGCCCTGGTGGGCGTCTACAACCTGATGGGCGGCATCCGTTTCATCTCCCAGCTCATCACCGGCATATCCGACAATCCAACCGTCATCATCCTGTTCATGATGCTCATCCTCTTCATACTCGGAATGTTTCTGGATTGGGTCGGGATCGCACTTCTGACGATGCCGATCTTCGTGCCCATCATCAAGGAACTTGGCTATGACCCCGTCTGGTTCGGCGTCTTATTTGCCATGAACATGCAGGTGTCTTTCCTGACGCCACCTTTCGGGCCAGCCGCCTTCTATCTGAAGAGCGTGACACCACCCGAGATTTCCCTTGGAGAGATCTTCCGGTCCCTAGTTCCGTTCATCGCTCTTCAGGTCATTGCGGTAGGGCTTTTGGTGATGTTCCCGGCCCTCGCACTGCACTGACGCACTTCCCTCAAGAATGGTAATCGAGACGACTTCATGAGACGCAGGTTAGACGGCGAATACGACTACATCATCATAGGAGCCGGAACGGCCGGATGCGTGCTTGCCAATCGCCTTTCGGCAGATCCGGCCAACAGGGTTCTGCTTCTGGAAGCGGGCGGCAAGGATAGCTACCCCTGGATCCATGTTCCGGTCGGGTATCTCTACTGCATGGGCAATCCGCGTACGGACTGGATGCTTCGCACGGAAGCCGATCCAGGACTGAACGGCAGGTCTCTCGCCTACCCGCGGGGGAAGGTCCTCGGCGGATGCAGCTCCATCAACGGCATGATCTACATGCGCGGTCAGGCAGCCGACTACGACGGCTGGGCGCAGATGGGAAACACCGGCTGGAGCTGGCAAGACGTGCTGCCCTACTTCGTGCGGTCCGAGGACAGACCGGATGCGGATGGCAGGCTGCATGGTGCGGGCGGAGAGTGGAAGGTCGCGCGGCAGCGGTTGAGATGGGACCTCCTGGATGATTTCCAGAGTGCCGCAAGCGAAATGGGCATTCCCCGAACGACCGATTTCAACGCAGGAGACAACGAAGGCGCAGGTTATTTCGAGGTCAACCAGAAAGGCGGCCGCCGCTGGAGTTCGGCACGGGGCTTCCTGAAACCGGCGCAGAAACGCGGAAATCTGCGGCTTTTGACCGGTGCCACAGTCGAGCGGATCATTCTGGACGGCCGCCGCGCCACGGGCGTTGCCTTCAGTTGCGCAGGACAGGAGCTTATAGCCACGGCCGGAAAGGAAGTCCTCCTTGCGGCGGGGGCCGTTCATTCTCCCGCGCTGCTTGAACTGTCAGGCATCGGCCGACCGGAGGTCATCAGGAAAGCCGGCATAGACGTGGCACATACCCTGGATGACGTTGGCGAAAACCTCCAGGACCACCTTCAACTGCGCATGGTTTTTCGAGTCCGTAATGCCCGGACCTTGAACCAGGTCGTCAATTCGCTCTCAGGCAAAGTGTCGATGGCTGCCCAATATCTTTGGTCGCGGTCAGGCCCGCTTTCCATGGCGCCCAGCCAATTCGGCATTTTTACCCGCAGCAGTCCGGACGTGGCGACGCCCGATCTGGAGTATCACATTCAACCCCTGTCGACCGACCGGCTTGGCGAGCCTCTGCATCCCTATCCGGCCGTCACCGTTTCGGTCTGCAATCTCCGGCCGGAAAGCCGCGGCACGGTGCATATCGCTTCCGACAGTCCGGAAACCCCACCGAAAATAACACCGCGCTATCTGTCCGCTCCTGGTGACAGGACGGTTGCACTCAGGTCCCTGCGTCATGCACGCGCGTTGCTGTCCATGCCTTCCTTGAAAAAATACGTGCCGGAGGAAGCTCTGCCCGGCCCCGACGTCCGGTCCGATGAAGCGCTCATGCGTGCTGCGGGCGACATCGGGACAACCATTTTTCATCCTGCCGGAACCTGCAGGATGGGTGTCGATGACAAAGCCGTCGTCGACCCGGAACTGCGTGTGCGGGGCATCGATGGACTGCGTGTCGTGGATGCTTCGATCATGCCGCGCATTGTTTCCGGCAACACGGCATCACCCGTCGTGATGATCGCCGAGAAGGCCGCAGACATGATCCTGCTCTCTGCCTGACAAAAACTCCCCAAGAAACAGAACCACGAGGATTTCACATGAAGTTTCTGCGCTTTGGCCCGTTGGGTCTGGAAAAACCTGGCTGTGTTGATGCCGAAGGCCGCATCCGGGACTTGTCCGCTCACATAAGCGACCTGACGCCCGAAACACTCACAAAAAGCACCCTTGCTGCCCTGAGTGCCCTGGACACCGCAAAGCTGCCGGTTGTCGATCGGGACGTGCGCCTTGGCGCTTGTGTGGGTGGCGTCCGGAATTTCTACGCAGTCGGGTTGAACTATGCCCGGCACGCAAAGGAAACAGGCAATCCAAATCCCTCCGAACCGGTGCTGTTTTCCAAATCCACCTCATGCATCTGCGGTCCGAACGATCCGATCATTTTGCCGAAGGGATCTGAAAAAACCGACTGGGAAGTCGAATTGGGTGTCGTGATCGGCAGCGAATGCCAATACGTTCCAGAGCAGGACGCGCTGGAGATGGTCGCCGGCTATTGTCTCATCAACGACGTCAGTGAGCGGTCTTATCAGATCGAGCGCGGTGGCCAGTGGATCAAAGGCAAATCCGCACCAAACTTTGGCCCGATTGGTCCCTGGCTGGTTACACGGGACGAGATCCGGGATCCTCAGGACCTTCGATTGACGCTCTCGGTGAACGGAGTGGTTCGCCAGGACAGCTCAACCGACGACATGATTTTCACCGTGGCGAAAATCATCTCCTACATGTCCAATTTCATGCGTCTGATGCCCGGTGATGTCATTGCCACTGGAACGCCGGAAGGCGTAGGCCTTGGATTCAATCCCCCGCAGTTTCTCAAGCCTGGTGACGTTGTCGATCTAAGCATCTCCGGCCTTGGGACACAGCGACAAACCGTTGTCTCGCAGCCGGCTTGATTGACCGGCCGCCTATCAAGTCTTGCCAGGCGCAATCGCGTCGCGGTGTCACTCTTGGCCAGACTAAAGCATATTGGACGCCGTCCGGATGTGGCTGAGAAGCCTCCGCCTTTGGCGGTGTTCTTCCCAGCCACTCATCATCGAATTGAATCCGTTCCTTCGCATCGATTCCAATCATTCATTGAACCGCTGTTCGAAGATCTTCGGGAATGAGGTCATGGACTCCGGTAACGCCCCACTTTTCTGAAGCACATGGAGCCCGGCCAGAACATGAACCGGTGTGACCCGAGACCCGTTTCTCCTCCACATCAGCGTGGAGTCCTTCGGATGATATTTTTGGCCATATGAGGCCCGTGTTTGCAGTGTCATTTTCAGGGCACATTCGCAGGACGCGAGATTGTCCGGGGATGAGTGGTGTCTGTTTCGGTTGTGGTCACCCTTCCACGAGGTGATTTGAGATCGGGATTCGGGGAGCGATGTGAAGAGTGTGTCTTCGAGGCATTCGTCCCCGAACGCTTTCGTCAAGAAGGTGACCGACCTAGAAACGGAACGTCAGGTTAGCCTTTAAATCATGCAACGCACTCTCTCCGGAGAGATGGCCGCCATAGGCAACACCGAACGTGGTGTTTTCAGCGAGGTCGATGTCTAGCCCGGCATCGACGGTCAAGACATCGCGTGCGATAGGCGCGCCCCAAACCGTAAAGTCCGCGCCACCTGCAAAACTATTTTGGACCGACGGGTTCAAAGGTCCAATGGCGTGCTGCCAGCCGAGGCCACCATGAAAATTCACCGCCGTCTGGTCGAAGTTGACAACACCAGCTGCGCGCAAGCCAAGGGTCGTGAATGTAGCTGAAGAGGTCGCGGCATTGACCGTCAGGGCGGCTGCGCCGCCGCTCTCGGTGAAGCCGTCCGTGTGCAGGTTGACATGGGCCAGCCCCGCAAAGGGCTCGAGCGCATAGGCACCGAGAGCAATCTCGTACCCGGCTTCAGCGAAGGCCTGCAGGGTTCGCCCGGTATAGTCGGCCGACAGGCTGTCTGTGAAGCTGCCGACAGTGACATCGCGGTCACTGTCGATGCCATGCCAGGAATAGGAACCACCGAAACGCAGGGCCAGCGCGTTCACGCTGGTGGAGCCGTAGGCCCCGAATAGATAGCTGTCCACTTTCGAGGTGGACGAGCGCGCATTCACATCGACATTTGCCCTCTGGTATCCGCCCATCAGGCCGAGATGCACGGCATCGCCCAGAACACCGTCGGCCCCAGCCAGGAAGCCGCCGCTGGAGCTGGAAAGACCCGCTGTGTTTCCGGTCGAGGACCAGTCCCCGAAACCGCCGATCGCGGTCATCCAGAGGGCGCTGCCCGCAGCGGAAAAACTATCCCCATAGGTGGCGGTTTGCGCTGTGGCGCCCCCCGGTTCCAGGTCTACCGCGCCCATTTGGGTCCTGACGGCACGGCTTCGGTCATAGGCGGCATTGCGCAGGAACCGTGCATCCTCGATCACAACCGTTGAAAGAGACGCGTGGATTTCGCCCGACAGGTCATCAAAAGCGGCGCGTGCACCCGAAGCACTTTGCGAGATAACGGCGTCATAAAGGCTGGACCCGGTGCCGATATCCTCGATTGCAGACGCCGTCTTTGTCTGGTTGAGGGTCTGCGCGACACTTGTCAGGCTCGTGTCGTTACGGGTCAGCGTTAGATAGACATTCAGCGTGTCGTAGCTGAGCGCTCCGTCCAGGAAGGCGAAGTTTTCGCTCAAGGACCCGAAGGTTCCGGTAATCCCACCAGACGCGGTCAGGATGGTGTAGGTCGATACAGCGGCATAACTGGAACCATTGTCAGTGCCGTTTTCGGCCAAAACAGTGACGGAGGCGCCGCTGTCGAGAGTTGCTGTGCCCGTTGCGGAAATCAGGTCGTTGTTCGTTCCAGCCGTCGTGCCGCCGTCATTGACCTCGACCTCGTAAACCGAGCCACTCGCGAAATTGACATCGCCGGAGACTGTTGTCGTGCCGATGGAGTTACCCGGTGCGAACGTGCCACCAGATTGCACAACGACAGACCCGATTGTGCCGGAACCGCCGAGCTTGCCACCGCTGACGGTCACACTGGCATTCGTGATCGTGCCATTCACGGACAAGGTCCCCGCATCAAGGGTCCATGACTGTGCGGCAGTGTTGCTCCCGGTCAGTGTCCAGGTGCTGCCGCCGATCTTCTGAAATATGCCAAAACCCTGATACTGCGCACTGGCACCGATCTGCGATACGTCAAAGCTGCTGTTGGTGCCCCCGCCAAGACGCAAGGTGTCGGCAGAACTGAACGCACTGACGTTGCCAAGGATGTTGGACCCGGCCTGCAATTCCAGGGTGTTGGTCCCGCCGGTGAAACTGATGGCATCAGCGCGTGTCGCTCCATCGCCCGAGAGACCACCGGCGATGGTGCCGCTATTATAGATAGTGAGACTGGATCCAGCAACGCCCGCTCCGCCAATGCCGGCTTGACCCGCCGTACCAACGTTTGTTGTGCCCGCTGCACCACCATTGCCGCCGGTAATCGAACCCGTGTTCGTGACAACGAGGCCGGATGCCACGATGCCCGCGCCACCATTGCCACCATTGCCGCCGTTGTCATTAGAAGTACTGGAACCTTGCCTTGCGCCGCCACTCCCGCCAGCGCCTCCCGCAATAGTATGCCCATTCAGCAAGACGTTGGACGAGGTGACAAAATCCAGCCCGATCCCACCACTACCGCCATCGCCACCGCTGCCGCCGCCCAGTCCCCCTCGACCGCCTGCACCACCAGTGCCTCCGGTCAAGATGGCATTGTTGGTCAGCGAAAGACTGGATCCCGTGATGACTGTACCGTAGCCACCTGCGCCACCGCCGCCACCGCCACCGACAGGCCCGCCCGGCCCCCCTACCGGAAAGCCCCCGCCGTTCCCACCGTTTCCACCGTTCCCGCCGGAAAGCGTGCCGGAGACCGAGACAACTGCACCATGTGCACCGCCACCGCCGCCGCCACCGCCCGTTGCTCCGCTATTCACGTCGCCGCCATCAACCCCATCCGCACCTGGGGTTAAGCCTCCAGCACCGCCAGCACCTCCAGTACCACCTGCACCACGGCCAGTTCCGCCAGCTCCGCCCGTCACACCAGCACCGCCACCGCCACCACCACTGGCGATGCTATTGTCCAAGACTCCGGTGCTGCCGTTGTCTCCGGCAGCCGTCACACTGTCGCTTCCTCCGGGAACCCCCGTTTCAGCGCCCCCGCCTCTGCCGCCGTCCGCGAATGCGGGCGTTACCAAGACCAACGACAGGGCCAGTCCGACTGGCATAGCCATTCTTGTGCTGCAGGGCGCGAACCGCATGGCACGCTGGCTCGCCTGTGAACGCAGGTTTCCGAGTTGAGTCGAAATGAAGGATGCTCGCCCTGCAGCAGGGGCCCCGCGATGACCGGAACTCTTTACGCAGCCCATGAATTGTTCTTTGTAGTCGGCACTTCTGCACGATTCAAAAGGTGAGAAAACGATATCTGAAACGTTACAGTGCTGGCTCCTGCGATCCGCCGTAATTGACGGTCACATCGATCGGCTAGTCTCCGACGGAAATGATTGTCATGTGTACGCCGGCGTCATCGCCTTTGAAATTCGGAGCGTGCAGGAGCAAACTGTCATCAATTATCTCTCCAGAAAATGCCGGGATCACGATGAAATGAAGCTATTTATTGAGACGCATAATTCGAAATTAAGATATCAGTAATTGAGTTTGTGACAATCGTCGCGTGTAATTATTTTGTACTGTCCGCTGCCGTTTAAGCCAGTTCAGTTGGTCTGCCTTCACACCACAATACTGTTTGGGCCACCGCCAGCAGCTTTTTTCGTTTATAGCGTTCGCGCAATGGCACAATGGGAAGCCGTGGCTGCTGCATGCGTTCAAAAGAAATGTGCTTCAGGCATTTTCGGTCAAACAAAATGACAAAGCCCATTTAAGGTTCTCCATCTCCTATCATCCATTTGAATCCGTTCCTTCGCATCGATTCCAATCATTCATTGGACCGCTGTTCGGAGATCTTCGACACTGCGGTCATGGAACCTGATGAGGATCTCCTTCTCCTCAAACGCGTGGACCCCGGCCGGAACATGAACCGGTTCTACCACCTGTCGGTCGAGCCCACCCTGTTCGGCGGATTTGCCGTTCGCCGGACATGGGGACGCCTGGGCACCTGGGGGCGAACGCGGCTTGATCTGTTTGCGGATGTGTCATCGGCTCTGGCCCATCAGCAGAAGCTGGCGGCACAAAAGCACAGGCGCGGGTATCGCCCGGAATGAGGCTGTGGCGTTGTGCCTGTTTCCTGTTTCCTGTTTCCTGTTTCATGGCTTCCTGTCCGGCTTTTTCAAAGCCGGACAGGAAGCCGGCGATACGCATCTGGAACGTGTCCTTGCGGCGCCAGCGCAAGGGCGACTTTCGCAATCCCGCTGACAGGCTCGGCAAATGAGAGGTGGTCACCTGCGTTCGCACTTAAGGCAAATCGGCCAACAAGTGGACGAACATTCGCAACACCAAAAGCCCGCACTGGTGCCGCTGGTTTGGCGTCAACCACCATTGTGTTGTCCCGCTCAATTCCTTTTCCGAGTTTGATTCAAAGGGGGATGTCACAAACTTTCCGAACGCTTTGTGACGCCGATGTATGGCAAAGCCAACCTACAGACGACCGGAAAGGAAAATGCCTATGCGGAGCCGCGGCATTTTGATAACCGATGAACGGCTGCTCAGGGCAGAGGCACCACGTGCCTGGCGCAAAGTCGGCTCCAGCCAGTCAGCATTCCAGACCCATCAGTTTGAAGACAGCCCTTGAGTGGACATTCGACTCGAACGCAGCAACCGTCCACTCTGCATCATTTCATGTCGTGCAATGAACGACCGTATTGAGAACGCTTTCCTCCCCAGCGGATTACGCAAGGAGTGGACGGGCGGGCAATTATCGGGCCTCGCTCTTCTGCCAATCAAGATTGGCGCCGAAACAGGCGGAGAGCGATTTTCCCTCCAGTAAAAGGGGTGCAGAAATTTTTTCGCATAGCTCCGGTGTAAACCTACTCATCGGTCCGGAAATCGTAAGTGCACCCAACAAAACCGTGTTCGCACCCTCAAGCCCGAATACCGGCACTGCTGCTGCCGCAACGTCCGGTGTGCGTTCACCAAACGAAAATCTCGGAAGATTGGCTGTTGAGATCGGAACGCCGATGGCGTCGCATTGTTTATAGTCAACCAGGACATGTCCGGCGGCGCCCTGATTCAGAGCGAGGATTTCTCCTTCTGCAACGTGATCACGTACGGGCTGGAGCGAATCTTCTCGAAACAGGCAAATTCGTTTGTCGGCCTGTTCAATGAAAAAAGAGGCACTCTCCCCGGTAATATCCAGAAGGCGGCGTAAGGCAGGACGAACATGTTCCTCGATGCGTAGCGATTGCCGATAAATGCTACCCAGCCGCAACAACTCCGGTCCGAGACCATAGGATTTGTCGGGCGCCCGCCGGAGAAAACCCTGGGCTTCAAGGGAAACGATCAGCCTAAGAATTGTGCTTTTGTAGAACCCGGTTCGCGCGGCGATCTCCGCCAGTCCCAACCGGCCGTCATCTTTATGAAAGCATTGCAGAATTCGCAATGCACGATCCACGGCTTCCACCCCTTTGGCTTGGGCAGGCTGACTATTTTTTATCTCTTTCATGGCGTGGACTTTCTCATCGTTTCAAACCGGCGACAAGCCGACACTTGACAGGCGTAATCAAAAAACGTTCTATTAGATGAAATACTGTTCTGTCAGACAGAACGATGGCGATTTCGTCGTCAAGGGAGGAGTGAGGAAATATGACGCGTGACTTTGCGTCCACGGCCACGGTGCGAGCTCAATCGAACAAACCGCTCGCCGGACTGCGCGTGCTCGACTTCGGGCACACGGTTATGGGGCCCTCTTGCACAATGATGCTTGCGGACATGGGCGCGGACGTCGTGAAGGTTGAGCCCGCTCCGGAAGGAGAGCCAACCCGCAGGCTACGTGGATTTGGCCAGGGGTATTTCGGCTACTTCAACCGCAACAAGCGCAGCCTCTCGATCAATCTGAAATCCGAAGAAGGCCGGACCGCCGCACTGAAATTGATCGCCCAGGCCGATGTGATCGTCGAGAACTTCGCCCCCGGAACAATGGAACGGCTTGGACTGGGCTACGATCAGATTGCCGAAAGCAATCCCGGCGCGATCTATGTCAGCTTGAAGGGCTTTCTCGACGGCCCCTATCGCGACCGGCTGGCGCTCGATGAAATCGTTCAGATGATGAGCGGGCTGGCTTATATGACAGGCCCGTCGGGGCGCCCCTTGCGCGCAGGAACCTCGGTCGTTGACATTACGGGCGGCATGTTCGGCCTCATTGGCATTCTCATTGCCCTGCGCGAGCGGGACACGACGGGAAAGGGGCAGAAAGTCGAAACGGCACTGTTCGAGACGGCCGTCTTTTTGATGGGCCAGCATCTTTGCTACGCCGCGCAAATGAGCAATCCCATTCCGCCAATGCCGGAACGGGTCTCCGCTTGGGCCGTCTACGACCTGTTTACCCTGGCCGATGGTACCCAGATGTTTGTGGGGATTACGACGGACCAGCACTGGAAGCGCTTTTGCGCGGCCATTGACCGAAATGACCTTGTGCACGACCCGGACTACGCGACCAACAACGACCGCATCAAAGCGCGCCCCCGGCTGATGCCGGAGCTGCGAAAGCTCTTCTTGTCCCGCGACACCGCCGCGGCCGAGGCGCTGTGTCTTGAGGCCCGAATTCCCTTTGCGTCGGTTTCCCGGCCGGAGGACCTGTTCAACGACCCTCACCTCAAGGCAACAAACGGCCTGCTTGAGACAATTTTGCCGGACGGAACCAAAACACGCCTGCCGCGCTTGCCTATCGTTATGGAAACCCTCGACACGAACATTTACGCGAACCCGCCCGCGACCGGGCAGAACAGCGTGGATGTCCTGACCGAGGCAGGATTTTCCAAAACCGAAATCCAGAATCTGCTCGACGGCGATATCGTCGTTCAGAGCGATGACGAAGTTGGTCTGATTGAAAAAACGGCCAGCATTTGATGCCGCGTTCGCGGCGAGATCTGTCCACCGTCCAAAGGAGGGACGGTGCTATGGGAGGAGCTTATGAGAAGATTTTTGATATCAGCCGCAGCTGCAGTGCTGGCGGCGGTTTCCCTGGTCCCTGCGGCACAAGCAGCCGACCTGGAAAAAGAGAACGTCACCCTCGCGGTCGGTGGCCGAGTAGCGCTTTATTATCTGCCCCTCAACATTGCCGAGATCAAAGGTTACTTCAAAGAAGAAGGTGTCAACGTCGATATCGTCGATTTTCAGGGTGGTTCGCGCTCGGTACAGGCCGTCGTCGGTGGGAGCGCGGACATTCTCTCCGCCGCATTTGAACACTCCATCACCATGAAGGCCTCCGGGCAGAACATCACGACATTCGCCCTGATGGGAGTCTCGCCCGGCTTTGTGCTGTCTGTGCGTCCGGACATTGCCGAAAACTGGGAGGGCATGTCTTCGCTCGTCGGCCAACCCGTCGGCGTAACGTCCCCCGGTTCGAGCACCAACAAGATGGTCGACCTTCTGATGCTCGGCGCGAAACTCGACCCCTCCGATGTCTCGATTGTCGGCATCGGGGCCGGGCCGAGCGTGCTTGCCGCGTTTGAAAACAAGTCGGTGGTCGCAACGGTTCAGGCCGACCCGGCGACAACGCTTCTCGAGCAGGCAGGACTTTCCGTTCCGGTCGTCGATACGAGAACGCCCGAAGGCACAGTGGAAGTCTACGGCGGTCCGATGCCGGCTGCGGCACTGTCGGCAACGACGGCCTTTGTCGAAGAAAACCCCAAGACCGTTCAGGCACTGGCCAACGCCATCGTCAAGGCGCTTGAATATATCGACAGCGCAACACCTGAAGAGATCGCGGACGTTCTTCCCGAGGATTACCTGATCGGCGGAGACAAGGCGCTTTATGCGAAAATGCTCGCGAAGGTGAAGCCGTCGTTCTCCACCGACGGCCTGCTTTCTCCGGAAGCCGTCGACACGGCTTACAACGCGCTTCGGGTCTACAACAAGATCGTCCGTGAAACCGACAATCTCGATCTCGAAGCAACCTATACCAACCGCTTCGTTCAGGCAGCGCACGGGGCCCAATAATAATGTCTTCAGTTTCGTCAATGGAAGCGGTGCCGGGAAACGGCGCCGCGGTCACGGCAAACGGTGCGGTTCCAGCTTTGGAACTGCACAACGTGACCTGCACCTTTCCGGCTCGGGGAAACCCCGGGGGAACCTATACTGCGGTCCGCGACACGACGCTGACCATCGCGGACGGGGAGTTCGTCTCCATAGTCGGTCCGACCGGGTGCGGAAAATCGACATTGCTGAATGTCGCCTCGGGGCTCCTTGCTCCGAGTTCCGGCAGGATCGAGGTGGCTAAAGAACCTCTCGTCGGCATCAACCGCAAAGCTGGATACATGTTTCAGGCTGATGCGCTGATGCCCTGGCGCACCGCACTGGAAAATGTCGTCGCCGGTCTTGAATGGAATGGCGTGAACAAGAAAGAAGCCGAGGCAAGGGGTGTCGAGTGGCTCGCCCGCGTCGGTCTGGCAGGATTTGAAAAGACCTATCCGCATCACTTGTCGGGCGGAATGCGTAAGCGTGTCGCTCTGGCGCAAATGCTGATTATGGACCCCAAAATAATCCTCATGGATGAACCTTTCAGCGCGCTTGACGTCCAGACCCGGCAATTGATGGAAAACGAATTGCTGGAGCTTTGGCAGGCCGATCGCAAGTCCGTCCTGTTCATCACCCACGATCTCGAAGAAGCCATTGCTCTATCCGATCGCGTGGTTGCCTTGTCGGCAGGCCCCGGCACCCATCCCATCGGCGAATTCAAGATCGATCTGCCACGGCCTCGGGATGTCGCCGAAATCCGTCACCTTGATGCGTTCAACGAGCTTCACGCCCAGATCTGGGATGTGATGAAAGAGGAGGTTCTAAAGGGTTATGCTCAGCAGAAGCGGAACTAATACACTCAGCGAGCGCATGAACCGCAGAAGCTGGGCCGAACGGCTCTTCTCGAGCGAGGGCAACCTGCTCTTTTATCATGTGCTGATCTTCATCGCTTTCGTCGCGATGTGGAAGTCCCTGACCACCTTCAACATCATGTCGCCGTTCTTTGTCGGCGACCCGTTCGTCGTGTTCCAGCGCATTGTCGGCTGGTTCACCTCGGGAACCATCTTTCGCCACCTCTGGGTGACGTTGGTAGAAACGGTAGTGGCATTTCTGATCGGTTCAGGCCTGGGGCTTTTGGCCGGGCTTTGGCTCGGACTGAGCGATGCGGCCTCCCGCCTGGCGTCTCCTTATCTCAAGGGATTGAACGCGATGCCCCGCGTCATTCTCGCCCCGATCTTCTCGGTTTGGTTCGGACTCGGCATGACGTCCAAGATCGCATTGGGCATCACGCTCGTCTTCTTCGTTGTGTTTTTCAATGTCTATCAGGGGGTCAAGGAAGTCAGCCCGGTGACATTGGCCAATGCGCGCATGCTCGGCGCGTCCCGCCGTCAGCTCCTGCGCTCCGTCTATATTCCGTCCGCGACGAGCTGGGTGTTTTCTAGCCTTCACGCGGCGGTCGGCATGGCGTTCGTCGGTGCCGTGATTGGGGAATACATGGGGTCGGCGGCCGGTGTGGGCTATCTCATTCTGCAAGCCGAGGGCCTGTTCGACATCAATGGCGTTTTCGCCGGCGTGCTGTTGCTCACATTCTTCGCCATCGCGCTTGATGCCGTCGTGACCGTTATCGAACGCCGCCTGCTCCACTGGCAGCCACGCCATTCGGAAACCGTTTCAGGAGCTGAGAGATGAGCCAGACCACAAACCGTCAAATTCTTTTTGCCAGCCATCCCGACGGGATGCCGAAGCCCGAGAACTTCGAGCTGGCCACAAGCGCCCTTGGACCATTGGTCGAAGGTGAAGTAAGGGTCGAAAATCACTACCTTGCACTCGACCCCTATATTCGGATGCGGATGGAGACAAAGGACTCCTACGCTCCGGTCATGGCACTTGGCGAGGTTCTCGTCGGCCGGACTGCCGGCAAGGTCATCGAAAGCCGGGCTCCCGATATGCCAGAGGGAACCTGGGTGGTGGGCCGGCTGGGATGGCAGGATTACAGCACGGCAAAGCCGGCGGAACTGACGCGGATAGACCCTCAAAAGGCACCGGTGTCTTCCTATCTCGGCGCCCTGGGCTCAACCGGTGTAACCGCCTGGGTCGGGCTGGTTCATATCGGCGGCGTTCAGGACGGGGAATCGGTGCTCGTTTCAGCTGCCTCCGGTGCTGTCGGCAGTGTGGTCGGGCAACTTGCAAAACGCCGTGGATGCCGGCTTGTGGGCATTGCCGGCGGCCCCAAGAAGTGCAAGATCGTCACCGATCGCTTCGGCTTCGACGCCTGTATCGACTACAAGGCAGATGATTTTTCCGATCAGCTGACGCAAGCGGCCGGCACCGGTTTCGACATCTACTACGACAATGTTGGTGGTCCGATCCTGGATGCAGCCTTGCCACACATGCGCAACAACGGGCGTATCCCGCTCTGTGGGCTGGTCTCGCAATACAACGCAACCAAACCCTATGGCGTGACCAATCTGCGTGAGGTCTTCAACAAGCGACTGACCATTCGCGGGTTTGTCATTTCAGATCATCGCGATGTTTTCGCCAAGGCGACGCAGGAGCTGGAGGCGGCCTACGCCGATGGTGCGCTGGTTTACGAAGAGACCATCCAGGATGGCCTCGAAAACGCGCCGACCGCTTTTATCTCGATGCTGCAAGGCGGCAATGTCGGCAAACAGCTGATCCGCATCATCCCGGATTGATGGAGCTTATAGAATGCAAGCCCCCCTTTTTATCGCAGGGCAGTGGATCGAGACCGCGCAGACCGCGCCGGTCTTCAATCCGGCAACCGGTGACACGCTCGGCACGGTCAGCCGCGCCGATATCGACCATCTAGATCAGTGCCTGTCTGCCGTCCGGCAGGGGTTTGAGGTCTGGCGCAGAACCCCTGCTCACGAACGGGGGCAGATCATGCGCAAGGCCTGTGCCATTATCCGCGAACGGGCCACGGAAATTGGGACGATCCTGTCCCAGGAACAAGGAAAACCCGTTCCCGAGGCGACTGGAGAAGTCCGCACAAGCGTGGACAATCTCGAATGGATGGCGGAAGAAGCCAGCCGGGCCTACGGTCGCGTACTTGTTCCGCGAACACCCGGGGTCGAACAAACCGTCCGTAAGTATCCGATTGGCCCGGTAGCTGCATTTACTCCGTGGAATTTTCCCGCGTTGACCCCGTTGCGGAAGATTGGCGGCGCGCTCGCGGCCGGATGCTCCATCGTCCTCAAGCCGTCTGAAGAGACGCCTTTTACCGCTGTGGAACTGGTGAAGGCTTTTGCAGAGGCCGGCGTTCCAGACGGGGTTCTCAATCTCGTTTTCGGCGACTCTCGACTGATTTCCGGTCGCCTGATCGACTCGCCCATCATCCGAAAAATCACATTCACGGGCTCGACCGCCGTCGGCAAGATCCTGCAGGCCAGAGCGGCCGAAGGCGTCAAGCGGGCAACCATGGAACTGGGCGGTCATGCCCCGGTTATCGTCTGCGACGATGTCGATGTGGCGAGCGCGGCGAAGCTCGCCGTCAAATCGAAATTCCGCAATGCCGGGCAAGTCTGCACCAGCCCGACCCGCTTCTTCGTTCAAAAAGGGGTCTATGAGGACTTCATCGACGCCTTTGTGAACGAGACCAAACGTCTGAAGATCGGCAACGGTCAGCAGGAAGGCGTGGATATGGGGCCCCTTGCCAATGAGCGGCAGCTAAAATCCGTCGAGGGCTTTGTCAACGATGCCGTCAAGTCGGGCGCAAGACTTGTGACCGGAGGCGGTCGGGTTGGCAATCGGGGCTACTATTTCGAGCCGACTGTTCTCGCGGATGTGCCTGACACTGCCCGGATCATGTTCGAGGAACCGTTTGGTCCGGTTGTCCCCTTCCAGCCCTTTGACACCCTGGATGGGGCCTTGGAAAAAGCCAATGCCCTACCCTTTGCCCTGGCCGGCTACGTCATGACGAAGTCTCTGTCCCGGTCCGCGCATCTCAGCGAGGAAATGGTCGCCGGGATGGTTGTCGTAAACCACTTCACCGTTTCCACACCCTCCTCGCCGTTCGGCGGGATGAAGGAAAGCGGCGACGGCCTGGAAGGCGGTATCGAAGGCTTGGACGCCTACCTTGTCAGCAAAACCGTGACAAGCCGGATAGCCGGAAAGGATCTCGATTGATGGGAGAGAACATATCCTGGCCAGCACCCGAGACCATAAGCGTACTTCAATTCCTCACCACGGTGCATTTCGGATTTGCTGCTCGCGACCGTTTGGCTGACATTGTCGGTAAAACGGGAGCCTCGCGCCCGCTGGTGGTTTCCGACAAGGGCGTGGCGGAAGCCGGGGTCCTTGCAATGGCGTTGAGTTCGCTCGACAACGGCGAACATCTGCCAAGGTTTCTCGAAACACCCCCCAATCCAACGGAGACGGCTGCCCGTGAAGGGGCCCGGTTTTTCAATGCCGAGCGATGCGATATCGTTATCGGCATCGGTGGAGGCGCGGCTCTCGATCTCGCCAAAGCAATAGCGATCCTGGCGGCTTCAGACGCCCCGCTATGGGAATTCTGCAATCGGCATAACGCCCCTCGCCCTATCGAAAACCCCGCTCCCCTGATCCTGATGCCAACGACATCGGGCTCAGGCAGCGAGGTTGGCCGGTCCGCCGTCATTGTGTTCGACAACGGCATCAAGGCCGGCGTCGGCGCGTCGGGTCTTGTCCACGCGGCAATCTGCGATCCGGAATTGACCAGCCGCCTCCCCTCACATGTGACGGCTGTGACCGGTATGGACGCGATATCCCACTGTATCGAGACGTTCTCCTCGCCAGTCCCCAATCCGCCATGCGATGCCATCGCCATCGACGGTTTGAAACGAGGACTGGCGCATATTGAAAACGCCGTGGTCCAGGGAAGCTCGGACAAAGCCTCCCGCTGGCACATGATGATGACCTCGCTTCAAGGAGCGGTCTGTTTCCAGAAGGGTATGGGTGCGGTTCACGCGCTTTCTCACCCGATTGGCGCCTTGGGTTATCACCACGGTACGCTCAATGCGATCTTTATGCCCGCGGTCCTGCGGTACAATCGGGAGGCCCTTGGACCGAAATACGACCAGCTTTGCGCCGCGATCCCGAATGGAAAAGGGGGCGACATTGCCGACTACCTCGATGCCCTCAACAAGAAGCTTCAAATTCCCCAAAGTCTTTCAAGCCTTAGGCTGACCCGGGACCAGCTCGCGTCAATTCCCGAGCAGGCCTTGAAGGACAATGCCCACAAAACCAATCCTCGTCCGCTTGTCGCGTCGGATTATACCGCACTGATCGAAGCGATCTACTGAACCGGAGATTTCCAAACTATGACCGAACCGCGTTCAGCCGAAGCGGCAATCCAGGAGTGGTGGCGTACCGGAATTATCGATATGGCCCCGGGCCGTATCGGCATCAGAGGGTACCCGATCCAGGAACTGATCGGGAATGTGAGCTTTGTCGAAATGATCTGGCTCATGGTGCGTGGCGATCTGCCTTCCCGAGCACAGGCTCAATTGCTGGAGGCGGCTCTTGTCGCGGCAGTCGATCACGGCCCCCAGGCCCCTTCGATCGCGATTTCGCGCATGGCGATTACCTGTGGAGGCGACATCAACAACGCCATGGCGTCGGCGATCAATGTTCTGGACGACATTCACGGGGGTGCCGGACAGGGCGCTCTTCTGATCTATCGTGAAATCCTGGAGCAGATGGAGACCGGGACGGATCTGCAGCAGGCCACCGAGATGGTGTTGCGCCCGAAAATTGACGCCCGCCAGCCCATCCCGGGTTTCGGTCACAGATACCACCCGGTAGACCCGCGCACGGTTCGTCTGACAGAACTGGTGGAATCCGCGCGGGACGAAGGCGTGATCTCAGGAGAGTTTCTGAAGATTGCGCAATCGGTTGAGGCGTGGCTTGCGGTAGCGAAAAACAAGGTGCTGCCGATGAATATCGACGGCATCACCGCCGCCATCTACGGAGAGCTCGGCTTCGATGCAGCTTTGGCACGAGGTCTGTTCATCCTGTCGCGGTCCATCGGTATTCTGTCCCATGCATACGAGCAATCCCAGTTTGGCGGACGGATCAAAGGCCCAACCCCACCGTCCCTTGGGTATAAATATGTCGGCGAACCCAAACGATCCGTGCCAGAGCGCTAACCTCTGTCTTTCAGCTGCTAGTGTGCTCGCGTCAATTGCCCCCGGATCGAGTTAGAGTTTTCCGCGATGATTTTCCCAGCTGGGGAAAGAGTGGATGTGCAGAAGGGTGTTCATCGTGAAGCGCGGGTATGTCGAGATTTAGCGTCGACCGGGCTCCCTTCGCTTTTCTGGACCAAGTATGGCTCTAATGCGCTCGGTCTAAATTTCGTCACAAGATACCCCAGGCTCTGTATCTGTCTCGGCCTGTAAGCTCACGGGGGAGCGCGGGGCCGAGTTGGCGGATCATGCGGTCGACGGCGGCGGCGGTGACACCCAGGTCCTGGCGGGCCATGGGAATGGTCACCAGGGGCCGGGACAGGAACATCCGGGCAAACTCCGGCAGCCTGGAATGGCTTCGGCAAGACTGGCAATGACGTGCCAATTGCTCCTGGGCAATCGATAACCGGTCCAGCTGATCCATGGTTTCCTGGGCGGCTTTTTCAAAACCGGACAGCAAGCCGGCGATACGCACCTGGAACGTGTCCTTGCGGCGCCAGCGAAAGGGCGACTTTCGCAATCCCGCTGACAGGCTCGGCAAATGAGACGTGGTGACCTGTGCTTTGAGGAAGACCGCCGACAGCAGGCGGCCAAGTTCCGGCCATCCGTCCAGCGGCTGCAGCACCTGCCATGCATCAAGCAAAATTGCCGCCGCCAGAACGGGCGGCAATTTCAGGGCTTCAGCTTCCTTTTTGACAGTGAGCCAGTCGTCCAGACGGTCACCCCGTTCCGAAAACCGAGAGAAGTGCACGGAAGGTATGTCTCCGGATTGGCGGGACGAGACAGGTCTTTCCGGAACGGTTCCCTGTGCCAGCTGTCTGGAGCGTTCAAGCACGGCGTCGATTTCGGCAAAGAGATTTTTTTCCGTATCGGCAGTGTCCTGTTGGGCCGAAGCTGAGGCGGCAGGTCCCCTCCCCTCCCCCGAGCTGCTGATTGTCGTTGTTTCGAACTCGGCGTCATCTGTCGGCCGGCTCACAAGTGTCAGAAGACCGTCGCGGCTCAAGACAGTGTCCGGGGTTTGCCGGTCGACCCGTCTGCGGAGCGCCAGGAACCTGGCGGCCCGGGTCAATTCGTGAGTGGGTGCGCGTCTGTCGGTGCCGGCGTCGTGCAGGACAAGGTCCTCCAGATGAACGAGGTCTCCATCAAGGGCCATGGAGGCACAGGTCTCAAACAGGTGGGACCGGCTGCGCACGCCGTCTTCCAGCGCTGGTGTCCGGCGCAATCTCTCGTCGGCTCTGGTCAGGGACCGGCTGGCGCGATCGAGCGGGTCGGCCAGATCGAGCCAATGCAGTGATTTCAGGGACTTGCGAAGATCGTAAACCATTGACATCGGCTGATAATATTTCATTAACGATAATCAGCAAGCAAAAAAGTATCATTACATGGATATCTGTCAACTCAGGATCATAAGCAGTGATAATTATGGCTTATCGATAGTTAGACTTTTCAGCGACCTCATGCTAGACATTGGCTCCTGTCCCGATCCGCAAAAGCCTGTCAGCCATGCCCGAAAGCCCCCTCCCCGCGCCCCGTCTCTCGTCGCAGCCCGCACGGAGCGAGGCTGCGGATCAGGCAATGCGCGACAAGATAGAAACCCTCGACACGTTGTCCGCCATTCTGCCAGCCCTCGCCGGGTCAGACCGGGCAGAGCAGCTGGCCCGGCTTCTGACCGATGAGGACATCGACACCCTGCGCCACCTTGCCAAGGAAGGCATGGGCGAGAATTCGCTGAGGGCTCTGACCTCCGATTTTTCCTATCTGGAAGGCTGGTGCCTGGCGGCAACCGGAAGCCCCCTGCCCTGGCCCGCGCCTGCGCCGCTCATTCTCAAGTTCATCGCCCATCACCTGTGGGATTCTGAGAAGAAGATGTCTGATCCCGGTCACGGGATGCCTGAAGACATTGCGACGCAACTTGAGGCGCAAGGATTGCTCCGCAGCGCGAAAAATACGGCGGGCCAACGGCCCCCGCACGCACCGGCGACTGTGCAGCGGCGGTTGGCCTCCTGGTCGACCTTGCATCGCTGGCGGGGTCTGACGGGAGACTTCTCCGCGGCAGAAGTGCGTTCCGCCATGCGTCTGGCTGTTCGTGTCGCCGACCGGCCGCGGGCGCGGAAAAGTCGCAAGGCCATCACGGCCGATTGTCTGGAGCTGCTGCTCGCGACATGTAACGGCACGGATTACGCGGCACCAAGCCTGATGGATATTCGCGACAGGGCCTTGCTGCTGGTCGGGTTTGCCTCCGGTGGCCGCCGGCGCTCCGAGTTATCCGGAATGCGGTTTGGTCAGATCACCTGGGAGGACTTTTTGCCTCTGGATCCGAGTGACCCGGGGAGCGACCTCCTGCCTGCCGCGAGCCTGCGACTGGGGCGCACCAAGACGGAAGCATCTTCGGACGACAATTCGGTTCTACTGATCGGACGGAGTGTCGACGCGCTCAAGACCTGGCTGGAAGCGGCCCAGATCCAGGAAGGGGCCGTCTTCCGCGCGATCGATCAGTGGGGCAACCTGAAAACCCGTGCCCTCACCCCGCAATCGGTGAATGCCATCGTCAAGAAACGCTGTGCGCTTGCAGGACTGGACCCGCAGGACTTTTCCGCGCATGGCTTGCGCTCTGGCTTTCTGACAGAAGCGGCCAACAGGGACATTCCGATCCAGGATGCCATGCTGCAGTCCCGGCACAGGTCCCTCGCCCAGGCGTCCAGCTATTACAGCGATGCCGGGCGCAGCAGACGGCGGTCGGCCAGGTTGTTGGGGTGATGTTCAACGCGAGGGAAGCTCATGAGGGAGATCCGGGCAGGTCTTGATAGTGGCCCGTCCGGATCATTTCTCCTCAATCATTAGCTGATCCATCAGTCGAGTTGAACTCCTTAAAAAACAGTTAATAAACTCTCATATTCCCTTGCGGCATACAAGCGACGAGAGGTTGTTGTCATGGCCAAGGTGCATCCATTTCGTGTTGTGCAGACTTCGGCAGGCTCAGTTTGCTGCGAGGTCGTTCCTGGGGCTGGCGTTTTGCATTGCACGGGACTGCCGCGCAATTTCCCAATGTTGTTCAGCGCGGCATGATCGTTGAGCGTAATGATTGGTGCGCGTCATTGCGCGTAATGCCTCTTTTGGTGGTCGTTTGAATTCTGTTCGCAGGGCCAGCCGGTCAGGTCGAAGCCATCAAGTCTGCAATCATCTTTCTGAAAACAGGTCGTCCTGTTCCTGTCAGGCCGGCTGCGCAATTTCAGCAGCTAGCGTTTGCAGGACATGTATCTGGTAGCTCCTAAATACGTGACCACTTGCTCCTCTCTTGAGTTGGTTCATTCTCTTCAAGATTTCGTTCGGATCGGGGAAGGCTGATTGGGGAAGCAAACAGGAAACTAAAGTTTGGTCGCATAGCCACAGTGGGTTTCACCAACACGGGTTGAGCTATATTGAGCCAACAAGGGAGCTGTCGGCTTGGTCCATGCTTGTGTTGCCGGTTCATTGGTTTCCGGTCTGAAAATACTTAGTTGTGAGATGCCGGGGAGCTCGCGGACAGGCTCGGCTAATTGATTGCTTTTTGGGATTTGCTAGTTGTGTGAAATGGCCTTTAGCGCGATGGGGTTCGTTCAATAGTCATAGCCCCCCAGATGCGATGCGCTCCCTCGATTGAGGAAGTTTTCTTGAAGCGTTGCGTAATTTTCGTTGGTCTAATGGGCTCCGGTCAGGAGTCCGGTTGCTGCCATACAGGCTGTTCGTCGTTCAGCCTTGAATTGAAGCTGCCGAATGATTGAGCTCTTTATTGCCACGTGGTTTATGGAAGGTGTTGCGGAGCACTCATTGGTGGATGGAGCGGTAGACGGGTTGGTGCTGGAGTTGCAGATGTTCCGGACGTTTCGATTGGACGCATTGTGAGAAGCGTAAGCTTGTGTCTCCAGCCAGAGGTCACGTTACTTTCATCGTTCAGTGTCACCTCCCTGCCCGCTCCATTTTTGTCCTGACCCGCTTCAAGAAAAGAGAATATCGAGACAGTCCGCGCGAGCCGATGCTCGTTATGCCAAGGACCAGCTTTTCGTCCGATGCCTTGTTCAGCTTGAGGTGTTTTCTGATCTCTTTTTTCTTGCATTGGGTGGCGCGACGTTCTGGTTCTGAGAATGTTCGCCGGAAACCAAGCGGAGGCTCTGTGATAGGGCTTTCTTTTGAACGTCCAAGGTCTGGCGAATATAGATAGTCATCTGCGATGTGTTGCCTGCACCGAAATTTTGGAAGTACCAGATTCACAGGCGACGATGCCTCATAACGTTCGCTAACGTTTCACGCTGCCAAGGGCAAAACGTTGTGAATATAGCAATTGCTATATCAGCTGATTTTTCCGGGTGTGAAGCATAGCCCCTCAGTGTTAAAAGTCGCTCCGCTAGAAATTATAGCAATTGCTATAATTGGCCGGTGCTGTGCTGAGCGTTCGTGGAGGCACAAAGAGCCTGGTGCCAATTCCGTCGATTGTTCGGCCATGATCGTGATTTGTAATGCGGGGGTTCCAGGCGAACAGTCCTGCGATGCATGGCAAAAATACGCGGCAAAAGATTGGGCAGGTGCCCTATGAGGGCGGTTCGTCAGATGCCAGGGCCTGCTTCACTCCCGAAGATCTTTCTGGCGGATTGGGCAAGAGTGCCAGGTGGGCTTTTAGATGGTCGCCGGCTTTTTAATTGGAGCCGATCTGGCCAAAAGCTTTTTGTGAGCCTGCTGTATCGAAAATCCCCGGAGAGGGGAGGGGGCTTACAAACCCCTGAAAGCATCGAGGCCACCAGTTTCCCGGGCAGCTTGCCGGGCACAGTCGAACAGAGCCTTTCTGTCCTCGGGCTTGTGCATGAGGCCAAGATTTGTGACCGTTGTCATGACGCAGGCAATCTCCTGCTGTGCATCAAACACCGGTACGGCCTGCCCCGTAATACCCGGTAGCAGGTGGTCGGTCAGTTCGGCCCAGCACTCGGCGCGAACGGTCTCGAGGATCTTGCGCGAGGGTGGTTTGCCTCGGAAATGAGGGGGCTGCAATTTCCTGGCAACGTTGATCTGGCTTTCGGGAAGGAATGCCTGGAAGATCAGACCGCACGCGGAATTGTCGACCGGCAGAACGTCGCCAAGTCCAACGGAACTGATCGAAAAAAGTGCACTGCGATACCAGCGCACGACTGTTGGGCCACGCTCGGTCCAGATGGCGATGCCCGCACTCGCAGCGTAACCACTGGCGAGTTGCTTCGTGTGCCTTGCCGCGATCTCTACAGGGTTTACACGTTTCAATGCGCCAATGCCGATACTCAACGCGGTCGGGCCAAGATCGTAGTGCCCGGTCTGGGGATCTTGCATGACGAGCCCCTCCTTCACCAGGCTTTGAAGGTATCGGTGTGCGGTCGGGCTGCCGGTGCCGGCCTGTTTGGCGATGACGCCAAGTGCCATGGCTTCGGAACCATTGGCCAGGATGTTCAAGAATCGCGTGGCAATGGAAACGGATTGAATGTTACCGGAGCGTTTGGGTGATTGTCCGGTCATTTCACCATCTGAGTCTTCACTCATTGCCTGGCACCTTAATCGGCTGATGCCTGGATTCGTCGTGCAACCAATCTGAATATTTCGACAACGCACACCCCTCCCATCTCACCGACAGGGTATTTGGCAACCGTTGCAAGTTCAATCGTGATTGCAGCAGATTTTCCGTTCAAATTGAGTTTGTTGACTGAAGGTGTTGCCGGTTCGCCACATTTATTTATGAGTTTTATACTCATGTTGAAATGTGTAATGAGTTCTGTATAGTGAAACTCAGTTGATCCGGTCACCGGCGGCTGGGGCAAGCATGAGCCGCAACCGGTGACAGGGTCGCCTCTCCCCAACTGCTCGTGGGCAAGGCTTTTCCAGCTCGCGCAGTCATAAACTCATCAGGATCAAGAGATGAAACCGACTCGTATTGCGACGATGCTTGGCAGCACCGCCGTGCTCACCGTTTCACAGATGGTTACCAGCATCGCATGGGCTCAAGATGCAGGAACCGGAACTGCTGCAGACGTAACTGTCCTCGATACGATCCTCGTGAGCGGCGAGAAGATTTCGCGCAGCCTTCAGGAGACGGCCAGCTCGGTTGAAATCATAACGGGGGAAGATCTGGCGACACGGCCGGATGAGGAGAATGTCCAGAGTGCCATTCAGGACGTTCCCAACGTCTACTATCCCGGCACGGCAGGCGTTGCGCCCATTATCCGCGGGCAGGATACGCAAGGGCCGAACACTGGCGCGGTCGCGTTTTATTCAGGTACCGTTCCTCGGGCGTCCATCAACATTGACGGTCACTATCAGACCTATTTCGAAACGGTGTTCGGTGCGACATCGATCTGGGATGTGGACCAGATCGAAGTGTTCCGGGGTCCACAGACAACGTCTCAAGGTGCGAACAGCATCGCTGGTGCGATCATCGTCAAGACCAAGGATCCCACGTTCACACCGGAAGGTGCGCTGCAGGCTGAATACGGCAGCTACAACACTCACCGTGTGTCGGGCATGCTGAGCGGACCGCTGAGCAGCCAGCTCGCCGCCCGTGTCGCGCTGGACTACTACGGCCGCGACACGTTCATCGACTACATCAATGCAAGCTTCACGGATGACGAGACCAACCTCGACATCATGTCCTTTAATGGACGGGCGAAGTTGCTCTATACGCCGGACGCCATTCCGGGTCTGACGGCAAAGCTCACCTATGCGACCGCCCAGAACAATCAGCCGACTTATGAAGCTGCGACAGTCCAGCCCTACGACCGGCTTGAAAACAGCCAGGCAAACGTGCCGAGCTTCTATTCCCGTTCACACACCGGGATCGCCGACCTTTCCTATGAGTTCGAAAACGGAATTGTCGTCAGCAACGTCACCCAATACACCGATCTGGAAGTGAAGCGGAGCGTCGAAACTGTCGGCAACGGCGATGCGACCATCGACCAGCAGAACTGGTCGAACGAGACCCTGGTGAACTTCGGAACCCAAGACAGCACCTTCAGTGGTGTTGCGGGCCTTTATGCAGCTCATACACAGTCAGACGAAACCCTGCTCTTGCCCTTCAACGGTTCGCCGGATTTCGAGGATTCCAAGACCAATCTGGGTGTATTCACCGAGATCGATTACCGGATCAGCGATGCCTGGACACTGACAGGCGGCTTGAGGTTCGAGAGCGACCGGATCAAGCGCACCGGCCTGTCGTCGACGGTTGCGCCCAGGCCCTTGGATTTCGATTACGACGAGACCTTCAACGCGCTTCTGCCGAAGGTTGCACTCGCCTACAACATCACGCCGGACGTTACCGTGGGCGGCCTTGTCAATCGGGGTTTCAATCCAGGTGGTGTTGCCTTCGACTTCCTGAATGGACAAGCCCTGCCGTTCAAGGCGGAGACGTCCTGGAACTATGAAATTTTTGGCCGTGCCAATCTTCTGGACGACAAACTGTTTGTGTCCGCAAACCTGTTCTACACCGACTATCACGACTCCCAGCGTTACTTCCAAACGGTGTTGCCTGGCAGCAGCGTGACGCAGCTCCTCACGTTGAACGCGGAACGGGCCCACGCCTATGGTCTTGAAGTGGCGATGAGCTACCAGGTCCTGGACAATCTACGTGTGAATGCCAATGCCGGTGTGCTTCAGAGCGAGATCTCCGAATTCGACACGCTGCCGTCGGTCGAAGGCAATGAATTCGGCAAGGCGCCGGGCTATATGCTGGGCTTTGGTGTGGACTGGAGTGTGCTGGAAAACCTGACCCTCTCGGCAAATGTCGAGCATTTCGACGGGTACTATTCGGACGATCTCAACACGCCGGCTTTCCAGGTCGATCCCTATACAATCGCGAATGCACGGGCGACCTACCAGGTTCACGATCATTTCCAGCTTTATGGCTACGTGAACAATATCTTCGACGAGCGTGTTCCGACCTATCTCGAGAACCGGCCGGGAGTCGCTTCCTTCGCCACCATGACGGCACCGCGCATGTTCGGCATTGGTGCAAAGGCAACGTTCTAAATCAGGCTTCACGACACAATTCTGCCGGCGGCACGGGGTTCCCCAGCCGCCGGCAGAACATTGATTGCTTAAGAAACTTAGCCGTTTAAATATCTATCTGACGTGATCCGATTTTCCGCGCGAGAGGGGAGGGGAGTGGCTGCATCAACCTGCCAGCCTGAATTCCAGAATGCTGACGGGGCTGGCCGTCGGAGTTATGGAAGAAGTCTCAAAACCTGCCTTCGCCAACAGTTCGGTAAATTCTTCGGCCGTCCGCTCCCTGCCACCGAGCTGCGTCATCATGAAGATATCCTGGGACGATCCGCGGGCGTCGGCAGCAGCGTCGCTGGTCATCATGTCGATCAGATAAAGGCGTTCTTTTCCACTCAGGGATTGGCTGGTGTTCTGCAGGATGGTGAGCGCAGCTTCATCGTCAAAGTCATGGAAGACCCGGCTGAACAGATAAACATCGGCACCACCTGGAACATGCTCGAAAAAGGATCCGTTTTGAGTAGTTGCCCGGCCGTTTGACCGCATCTGCTCGAACAGCGGGTCGTGGTCTTCGACACCGCGCGGAAGCTCGAACAGAGTTCCCGTGGTTTCCGCGTTCCTGTCCAGAATTTGTGCCAGAAACGACCCGTTGCCGCCGCCAACATCCATGATTCTGGTGCCTGGTGCGAATGCCAGTTTGTCGACGACGACAGCACCGATGCCTTTTGAGGCCCCGTTCATCTGGTCGTCGAACCGTTTTTGCGCTGCCTCATCCTGCGCGTGCCAATCGAAAAACGCGGAGCCATGGGCCAGATCGAAGGCAGTCGTACCGGTTCGCAGTTGTTCGGGCAGGTTTTCCCAGCTTCGCCAGAGTAACGGGTCGAGTTCACAGGCCACCCAGTTGCGCAGGCTCTGGGGATGCCCCGGCACGAGGTGGCGGGTGACAGGGGAGGGGAGGTAATGCCCCTGGGCATCCAGGGAAATCACTTCTTCATTGACCAGGTGCCTGAGCACTCGTTCCAGGAGACGGGGCTTTGTTCCAGTGATTTCCGCAAGCTCTCCCAGCGATCTCGCCCGCTCGACCAGGAGGGCGGGTATCCCGAGCTCGACAAGGGC